>JABLTT010029729.1_pt1 | contig 37970 bp, 57 predicted proteins | sample 7160061 | NCBI WGS metagenome assembly JABLTT01 (sample SAMN14651232, study PRJNA627086) | human gut metagenome | isolation source: feces | host: Homo sapiens
AGAAATCAGCAGGATGATTACAAATTGTCTCAATATTTTCATTTTCTCATTCTCCCTTATAACCAACTGGTAGTACCAGTTGATTATAAAAAAGAATTTTCTCGATGTCAAGAATTTTTCACACGGAATCATTCCTAATTCAATTCTGCGATTCTGGAAACACCTACATAAATCTGTGAAATCTTATACCATGTTCGGTAATCCACAGTTCCTGTCTGAGGCAATCCGAAAATGGACTGAAATTCTCTGACTGCTGCAGCAGTTGCCGGACCATATACTCCATCTGCCTGGATCTTTGGCAATGCCGGGTATGCTCCTGCGATCACATTCAACTGTTCCTGCAGCTGCCGGACCTTTGCCCCGCTGGACCCATTTTCCAATGTATAGCCAGGCCAGGAAGACGGAATACCCGAAATTTCTTCTGCTGTATTGATATACATATCACTGCCATAAAAATATCGCAGAATCTCAATCGGAGTATATCCCTGATCTCCCAGCTCTTTCGACCCCCATTGTGTCAACCTTTATACAAGAGCGTACAAGTAATCTTTCTACTTATTATAAAGATATACGAAAATGATACAATATTCTCAGGACGGCAACTCCATCCGTCCAACACTCATATACGCCGCCCGTAAAAAGGTGTGCATCATTTCGGTTGTCAGGATCATCCCTTCTGGCAACCGGAACTTAAAAGTATTTCCGGGTATCTCCATAAATTCCTGATATAATAAAAACGTATCGTAAGATTCGTAGATCTGGTATTCCATAATTGTTCCCCCTCTTGCATTGACTACATATTATTATAACACAGAGGGGCTTGAATTGAATTTATTAAAAAATACATTTCACTGACAAATAATATTGATTCCCCTCAGAGAGCGATCTCCGAGGGGATTTTATTAGAACAACTGGAATCTATCGATTGCCTGTCCGAACGCTCCAGCATATCCGTCCTGTCCGTTTCCGGTCTCGTTATCATGCTGCCATGACCAGTAAGCTCCATTTACAGGGCTGACACGGTACTGCGCTTTCTGGTAGCCGTATTTTGCGGCATAATCCGCTGGAGTATTGTAGTACACCTCAATTGCGTCAATCGGCTGTCCTGTACCTGCATAACCATTGTTGTGGTCATTCCAGTTGCATCCAGTCACATAAGGCAACCACCCTCTTCCGATCACGTGTACTCTGTATTTTACGGATCCCTTGTCTACCTTGATAGCCACGTCTGTGATTTTCTTACCCTGAATTCCGGCAAAGTCTGTAAGATTCCGCACAAACGGCAAGATGCGTCCGTCCTCCAGTTTGACGGCGTAAGTAAATACTACTTCCGGCTGCTGCGACGCCGATACCTGTCCGGATCCCTGTCCTCCAGATACATAAGTTGGCGGAGTAACATTACCACCCATGTACTCCTTAATCCGTTTGATAAAGTAGGATTTTGTAGCTTCTCTGCCACCGTGAATCTCCACAGATCTGTGAGGGCAAGATGTAGCATACACTTCCTGATGTAGCCTTATCGTGCTTGTACTTGGTGTGATTCCATATTGCTTGCACTTCTGCGCTGCCAACTGCAATGCTTTTTCCTCATTTGCTTTAAATACATCCAGATCGCCCATGCTCTGACATGTTTCGATGCCAAGATAATTTAAGTTCCCGTTTGCGTCTCCGCAGTGCCAAGCGCAATTCCAGTCATCCTCTGCCTGTAAGATGCCATCCTGTGCTACATAATAGTGCGCAAATCCATTTTCAAGCGGATGTGTCTGTAACCAATTTCTGTAAAATGCTGCATTGGCGTTCTTGCTTCCAGCGTCATTGTGAAAAAAGATACCTACCGGATTTCTCCCTCTGTTTCCTGCTACTCCACGACAAATACTCATATTTTCTCCTTTCCGTGCGACGTCGCACAATAAAAGAGGACGATTACTCGCCCTCCTGCTCCTGTGATTTATTTGTTAAAACATCCAGTGCTTTTTTTAACGCTTCCGGATATTTCACACCCATAATTCCAACATTTTCCAAAATCGAGATACCCTCATTTGCTATAAATGCCAGTACTACGGCTGTGCGGATGTAGTCTACGCCGAGAGTGACATCCAGCCGATATGCAATAAGTACGATCAGCAAGGACACCCCTTTTCTGCACAAACCTTTCCACGCAGAGTAGCTGCTTAGCGCACCGTTCTCCGATTTGTTGCTCTTTTTCCAAAAGGCAGCGATCAGTAACCCGAGTACAAAATCTGCACCCATAAAAATAAGTAATGTAGTTAAGTCCTCAGACCATCCTCCGATCAGATTTACGAAACCTCCTGCAATAGCTCCGAATACCATGCATAAAAACGCTTTTATATTTGCTAACTGTTCCATTTTCTTCATATCCTCACTTTCCTTTCTGTTTTTAAAGTATAAAAATAAGACCATTACGGTCTTGCTCTTATCTCCATATTCCATCTCCAATCTTTAAGCCTGTACAAGAGTTTTTATCTGGTCTAAAATAAATTGCTTGGTATCCGCCACATACACTACTTCTATACCAGCTCCGGCATCATTTTGAACTACTGTAGATGGGTAGTTGGTATAGAGTTTTCGGTAGGCGGTCATGGTCTCTTCCGGGATGTCAGTTTCGATTGGGGCGGCGAGGATGTATAATATGGTAGTTGGATTTTCGGATAGCCAACTTTTAAATTTAGAAATTTCGTTTATAGCTCCATGTGGTTTAAACACTGGCGCAAATGTTTCTTTATAAACTCCTGTTCTAACAGTGCCATCATCTATATCTCCCACTTTGCTTACAGATTTAAAATGATTGCAGAGAAACGATTTATCAAAATCACTCGCATTATATGGATATAATGCATCTTTTAAATCGATGAAGAATTGATGTTGTCCAGCACTATCCTCTTGAACACGCCATGCTTCACTACCGTCAAGCGTAAGTTTCTTGATTCTCTGCACATACTTCCCACGTCCAAAATCCATCTCGTCGCAAACCCACTGCTGACCGTTTGAATCTGTGTAGTTGCCGCCTGAGTCTATCGGGAGACCTGGTAAGCCATTTGGGGTTTGTAGCGAGAAAGTTTGTGTGTTAGATTCAATAAAATCCGAAAGGTCTACTTGTCCTTTAAACAATCCGGACTTTGTAATATCAATATCTGTTCCGGTTGAGTCCCATACGATTAGTAATCTTTTCGCTCCGGATCTTATCTTATGGACACAATAACTGAATTCGCCTTTTTTTGTAAATTGTCCTACAGAACCACCTGAAAGACTATCATTGTATGTTACGGATAGATTTGTGGCACTGTATTGGATGTTTTTACACATCCCATATAGTATAAGTGTATATTCAGCATCGTCCTCGAAGTCTGAGAATAAGATACTTTTTTGTGATTTCTCGCACATGAAAGATACCAAATTCCCACTTCTCGTGCCGCCGGATTCTACTATTTTTTTTGCCAGTTCCTCTCCACCTAACAAATTGGAATTTTTTACTTTTACTTCCAACTCCCCGCCATCTCCAGAACTCTCTGGATCTTGCTTATATTCCATACTTGGGCTTGGTTTGCCACCTGTGAACGGTTCCCATGTTCCGTCTCCGTCTTGGTAGACCATAGGTTTGACTGTACCTGGGATAATAGCACTTCCAGAACTTCCGTATATGCCGAACGATACATGAAATCCTTCCGAGTTTATATGCTCACTTGTCAAATCTAAATATCTCTCACTATCCACATCAAGTGTTTTTAGTTCTTTGATAAGTCCAGCAGTATTCTTGATTTGCATATAGACAAATGGGTAAGTTTTATCACCCTTTAAAGTGACTCTTCCAGCTTTAAAAAGTTTTTTTGCTTCTTCGTTGCTTAAAACATGTGAATTTACAAAGTTCCCTGTCAAATTTCCACTTCCACTGATAGTAAAGCTACCATCACCATTATTAGTGACGGTAGCTCCACCAGCACTTTTTGTCGCTATCTTACTCGCATCAAACAGCTGATACCCTTTTGTCCGCACCTGTTCTGTCTTACCATACAGCTTCAATCCCTCAAAAAACGCTCCCGCCGAATCTCCGACAGCGATACGCTCTCCTTTGGCACTGTTGATAATCGCTCCAGCCTTTGTCTGCATTAAATCTGCGATATCTGCCTTGTTTGTCTTAATCTGCTCTCTGTCTGCTGCAATCTCCTGCGCTTCAGCCTGTACCGCTTTGATCTGCTTTGTTCCCTCTGCTGTAACTGCCTGTACTGCTTCCTTGGATTTGTCATCCACGATCTGCAACAGTTGTGCGATAATGTCTTTTTCTTCCTGTTCGATTACTGGATTGTCAACTTCCAGCCCTTCCAGTACGGTCATTGTGGCGAGTGTAGTATTAAACTCTTTTTGAATTATACCATCAGAGCCCGTGAGACGCATACAGACAATAAAACGGGTGTCCCCTCTGTATACAGTTGCAGTTTTCCCGACCGTCCACGAAAACTCGATCTGGTCACCGGACACTTTTTTATCCGTAACAACATACCGGTCTTTCGTCCCTCTGGCATTTTGGTAGTTTACACTTATAGTAAACGCAGACAGATCTGTGCCCTTATATGTTTTTGGAATCCTGAACTGCATAACCTTTACATCTTTATCGCTTTCGACACCCAGAACTTTAAATTGTTCCGGTATGTCGATGATTCTCAGGTCGGAGTCGATCACACAGATATCTTCCGTCTGCGTTTCCGCGACAACTGCACTCTTTGTTTCTTGCAATAATTTCTCCGCTTCTGTCATTCTCCCGGTCTCCTTTGCCTTACAATCTGTCTGTTTGTTGTGATTTTGTACCCATCCCGTATCCCGGTAAGCTGCACATAAAAGTCTCTAAAAGACAGTGCTTCTGCCGGGATCTCACATACACCATTTTCCACGATTGCCGGATACTCTTTGTCCAGACTAAAAAAAGATGCCGCAACCCGACACCCTATCCAGTCATTATCAAATTCAAATTCAGCGTGCAAATATCCGCTTGTTCCAGACACAAGACCTGTAAAGTCACATTCCGGATCAGGCTCAAGCATCTGTCCATTTGCTATAAATCTTAAAATTCTCATTTTTTCGCTCCTTTACTCGTCATCTGTGATCCATGTAAATGTCTTTATACGCTCACAGTAATCTGTCTTGCCAGTTACAATGGATACTCCTCCATCTTTTGTGATGTAATATCTGCCAGTCCCGATAACTGACGTACCAACCAATTCGCTGTACGTCTCTACTATGTCTACGGCTGGTCGATATCCTATAGGGATCCTTAATTCTTCAAATGGCCCGTGTGATCCCGTGTTCGGAAACTGTATAAGCGCTGTGATCTTACATGTAACCACGCACCCTCTCCTTATTAGCTCCGCCTGTATATAGTTGGATGAGTTTGTGCTGGCGAATGGTCCTTTTATTTTTCCGGAGTCATAATTTGTTGCTTTAGATATGTTTATTTCGTATGATCCGGAGCTTTTAACAAATATACCGTCCCGTTTAAAAATAACAAGGTTGGAAATGGTGGCTCCGTCAAAATACTGCGCAATCTGCGTTGGGAATATAGACAAGCTTGTGTGTCTGCCGCTGTCCATCCCATTCGCTACAAATACGCCCTTGCTTATCGCAGAGCTGTTTATCCCGTTTTCATCCTCGGAGTAGATCTCTCCGGTATTTACTTGGATAAAAAAGTGTCCGTCCAGACTCTTTATAAGTCCAGCGGTTACAGTTCCGAGGTTTGCGGCAATCGCACTTAGCGTCTCTACATTCAGATTTTCTACCGAAATGTAATAGATCACCCACTTACTGCCGTCCCATCTTTTAATCGGCTCTCCGCTTGCTGTCTGCCAGAGCTGTCCAACCTTTGGATTTTCCGGTGCTGTCTGAGATATGATGATGCCCGATGTTCCGTCACTTCCGTTTTGCCCGTGCACTCCGATAATCACAGGTGTTGTGTTTACTGTTTTTCCGTTGGTGTAGTATATCTTGTCATAACTCCACAGGTATTTATTCGTTTCCGTCATGGACTGCATCGTAGTAGTCCATCCCAGAGAGGATACCGTGATTCCAGTACTTCTTTCGGATGCAAGGTAGTATTTTGTAATAGATTTAATCCCAACACCGTCCTGACCGTCTGCTCCATCCTGACCATCCTGTCCGTTTTCCCCTTTAATCTTCGCCCACTTATAAGATCCAACACTTGCAGGATCGGACTGATTGTAATCCACACAAGTACCGATATACGTTCCCACATCTTCTCCGCTGTTTCCGGTAAACGTTTTTCCTCCATCATTGGAATATTTAATGTGCAGATAACTTGTCTTGCCGTTTGTGCCGTTCGTTCCAGGTATGCCCTGCGTTCCCTGTGGCCCTTGGAGTCCTTGGAAGCGTGACCAGGTATATTTCTTTGGATCCGTGCTATCCGCTTGAGCAGAATCTACGTAAGTACCAATGTATGTAGACGGTGTTTCCGTCATCTGGCTACTTGATGTAGGATTCGCAACTGAGGAATACTTGATATGAAAATAGGTGGACTGTCCGGCTGGTCCCTGCGGTCCAGTAGCACCTGTATTTCCTTGAGGTCCCGGGATTCCCTGTTCACCTTTAGGACCTTGTATTCCCTGCAAACCCGGGACTCCCTGAGGACCACGTTCCCCCTGTTCGCCTTTTATTTTTGTCCATGTATACTTCGTAGCATCTGTACTATCTGCCTGTGTATAATCCGTGTACTGCCCGATATAGAGCTTATTTGTGCCATCCGTGGTGGAAAATCCCGTCTTGCCATCTGCACTGTTTGCGTAGGCGATATGTAGATACGGGGTCTTTCCATCAGCTCCCGGCTTTCCGGGTGTTCCGATCGCCCCGTCTGTGCCTTTGATCTTACTCCATGCGTATTTTGTCGGGTCTGCGCTGTCATTTTGCGTAAAATCAACATACATTCCGATATATTCCCTATTACTGTCGGACACGGAAAAATCTATCCTGCCGTCTGCGCTGTTCGCATAGGCGATGTGGGTGTACTGTGTTTTTCCGTCCTTCCCATCTTTTCCCGGGATTCCCTGATCCCCCTTTGGACCCTGTATACCATCCAATCCAGGAGCGCCTTGTGGACCAGGAGGTCCCTGTTCGCCTTTTTCTCCTTTCTCACCTTGCGAACCCTGTTCTCCATCCATTACATCTACGATCGTAACCTCGTAATACCCACGTTTTATCCCATTTTCCATAGCCTCAAACGAGTACACCGCCTTTGTATCCACGTCAGTAGCATTTACCGCAACGCTCTTACCGACATAAAACTCATGTCCATCCTTGCTCCATCGGAATTGTAGCTTGTCTGCCACATCCACGCCGTTATCGTAAGCGTAAGCTGTCAGAGTAGTGCTACCGATGCCATTTTTAAAGATAATGCCGTTGTTTGTTGAGATAGAGCAAGTGTAAACCTTATTTTTGTTGATAAGGTCTTCCATCCTCTGTAACAAGCTATCCGAAATTTCGGATGTCAGCTCTTTATAGTTTGTAAATACAGTCTTGGCTGTCTTTGGATTTGTAAGACTGCGCACCTGTTCGGACACTCTCGCCTGTAGATAAAGGACCGGTGTCCATTCTTGGTCTTGCATTCTCACCGTGTCCCCAATATTAGTATCAAAGTACCCGTCCACCTCGTAGGTCACTACTGGTTCGGATGCGGTCTTGAGGTCAGATAGTGCCATGCTATAGAGCTTATCTTGATTGTCCGTATCGTACTCTTTCCGCAGCATGATATAAGCATCGTCCTTGTTTACGATGTTGGACGGGAATCGGTCTCTTGCCTGCGGTGCCCGGATGAGTGCCCCGTCTGTAAAATATTCCAAACGCCCGCTTGCGTCGTATTCCTTTTTGTCCAGACCATTGATGGTCAGACCATCTTTTCCTGTTGGGTAGATGCAGGTGTACAAGCTCTCAGCATCTGTTGTTTTTCGAATTCCGGTAATTCCTTTCCCGTACCGCAGTACGATGTCATTCCTGTATTCTCCGACTCCGCTGTCTGTATCGGAGTGTTTCCGATATACATTCAGGACGATCTCTTTTAAGGAGTAGTCCTTATTTAAAACCGTTTCAAATTCAATCTCGGCAGAAAATACGTTCGCCAAGGAAAACAGCCTTTTAAGCACGGATGTTGTGCCTGTCCACTCATTGGTAATTCTCTTGTCTGATACCTCGTTAAGCCCCAATTTTAGCGTTCTCTCAGCATCAAAAACGGCAAGGTACTCTCCAAAGCTCATTGCACTGGCGGCCTTGTATGCCCCGGAATCCTCATTGATCAGCTCGAAAGATAACGACCACGCCGTAGCTGTGATCGTCTCCTCTGTTTGCTCCGTATTTACGATATTTAAGTAATAGGATTTCCCTTTGTGTATAAACGCCACCTTATTTCCGGCGGTAACATTCTCTGCATCCTGATGCTTTGCGGACACTGTAAAGGTGTAAGTATTTGCCGCACCCTGTAAGTATTCGTGCAATTCGTCTTTCCAGTAGTGCATAGACTTTTTGTGTGCGTTGTCCATAAATGCTACTGGTGTGTTATTTGCGCTCAGAATCGCAATTCTAATACTGTCCATTACAAGTAAACCTCCCGTATTTTCGCTTTAATCTGGGGCGGCGGAGAAGAAAAGGAAGAGTAGCAGAACTGCACTTCTGTAATCCCTGGCGGCACTTTAAAATAATCCGTCCCTGTAATCTCATCTCCCTTAGCCACCATACCATTAACGTAGACCTTCGTGCTCTCCCCGTCTATAGACACCACGTCACCGGCGCGATACCGGTTTGGCACATCCTGATATTTTTCCACGTTGTCCTTACGAAACCAGATGCTTTTTAAATAGTTGTGCGTAACGTACTGGTTCGACAGATTTCGGTCCCCCCACTGTCCAATCCAGATCTGGATTTTCTCGCATTCCATATCTTTGATTTCCGGGATAGTAAAGTGGTAATACTTCCCGTACCAGAAAATACGCAACTTGTCACCCTCTTTTAAAAAGTCATTGTGTCCGCCGCCCATTTTTAAATTAAACGGGTTATCCTCGTAGGCTGTCGGCTGGAAATCCAGTGTCTTAATTTTCTTGTTTTGAGGGGCAAACCAGTCCACATGCGCCGTATTACCAACCGTATCACTCTTGTTAATAGACATGGCGCAGATTACTTTATTATCTCCTGTCAGAAATGCAATGGTCTGCGCTCCCGTCTGTCCCATTAAGCCGGCCTCAAACCAGTGTTGGGTGTAGCAATAAAAGTTCTTCGCCCCACGCCTACCCTCACTGTCCACTGGGATAGTAAGTGTTTTCATTCCACCGTTCCAGAATCCGGATGTTGCCTGTCCACCTTTTAATGCCATAACGTTATATCCGGCAACATTCTTAACTTCGAGTGTTCCCTGTGTGGTGTTTTCCGGATTCTGATAAGAGGTTCCATGATCATCTTGAAACAGGCTGTATCCATCAAACAGGTTTTCAGACGCTTTGTAATTCTCTCCGTCTGCTTCTTCCTCTTTCCCTAGCTGGATCACTCCGTACTGGCTCACAAGTCCGATAAATCCGTTTTCATGATTGTGCGTGATCTCGTAGTCCACGTCTGTCCATTCGGTGCCGTTGTTTTGGATGGTAATGGTCTGGTATCCGCTCTGTTGGACGCCAGTGAATTGTTTTTCTGCGGTAGAGTATGCTACTCCGTCCGGGATTAGCCATGTGATTGTGCCTTTTCCAAACATTGCAACCTGTGTTATATCAAAATTGCCGTCAGGGACAGCATAAAAGTAGCGATCTGGATAATTCCCAAAAACAAGTTTTTTCGGCTCTGTGACGTTTAGGATTTTCTGAATCGCGTCATAGCTTGCTAAGATGTCTCCTTTAATTTCAAATGGCATTTCAAGCGTCTTTGATTTATATGTTGTATAGCCAAAATCCTCTCCTTTTGCACTTTCTGCTCCGTCAAGAAGTCCCGGCTCTCTATTTACTCCACTAAACGGAGAGAACCCGGACAATACACTTAAGTATCGCCCGAGTTCCTGATCGTCAAATTTTACTGATAGGCTCAATTTCTATCCCCTCCTAACATCTTCCGAAAACTTGAATTCTTTTCTATTTGTTTTTCCATTGGTGTTGCAAGTACTCTGGATGTCTCTACAGAGTCAATTTTATTAACAATCTCTAGTGGTCTGTTGGCAAGTCTGGATAGACGGTCTACTGCATAGAGTAGCTCGTTATTATTTTCAGACTTCCGGATTCCAACGCTTTTCTGGTACGTTTGGCTTCCAGCGCTTTCCGGCACTGATAATGTTATACCGCTCACAGATGCAGACAACTGAGACACTACCTTACCGGATACTTTTTTCATCTCTTTGTACGGCATATACTTTTCGTATCCAACACCTACGCCCATTGCAAGGTATTTCCCAACTTGGTCTCGCATAACTCTGGACGGTGATTTTATGCCGAAAAAATCGCAAATAGATGTAACTACGCTATCAGCGAATCCTCCAATCTTGTCAATAATCCAACCAGTCATGTTGGATATTCCGTTCCAGATTCCTTGGACAATATTACTTCCAATGGATATCATTTTCCCGGGAACGGATGAGATTGTGCTAATAATAGCATTTGCTATCCCAGAAACAGCGTTTTTAACAGCGACAATCGACGTCTGTATTACATTTGAGAATCCCGTCATCGCAGTACGTCCGATATCCCGCAATAAAATTGGAAGATTCTGAATAGAGGATTTAATTCCATTCAAAATATTTTTTCCACACTCTATTGCGAATCCGACCATAGACTTAATTCCATTTCCCAGTGCGGTTATAATGGTTTTACCAAGGTTCAGCCATTGGAATGCCATCAGTGTGTCAACAATAGCTGCTATGATCTGGGGAATGTTTGCAATCAGAGTTGGTATTGCCTGAATAAGCCCGAGTGCCAACTGCCCAAGCAATTCCGCGCCCTTCATTAAAATCGTTGGGAAATTGTCGTTAATAATGTTTGCGAATGTAGAAATAATCTCTGGGACTCGCTCAATCAATATCGGTATTGCGGTCACAATTCCCTCGACTAATTTCTGTAGCAACTCAAATCCTTTTTGAATCATTACAGGTGCAGCTTCTGCAAGCTTTTCTCCAATGCCCTGTATAAAATCAAGCACTTTCGGCAACGCTTCTGGAATTGCCTTTACGAATCCATCAATCAGATTGCTTAACAATTCATAGCCTTGCTGCAACAAACTTGGCCCCTGAGACGTTATCTGCTCGTATAGAGTTGTAATAAGCTGGGTTATAAGTAAGCCGACAGACGGTAATACCTGCATCATCCCGTTTATTATTGCCTGTATGATCTGGATCCCAGACGACAACAGTTGTGGTATACTTGTGCTGATATTTTCCGCAAACGAACTTATAATTTGTGCTGATGCAGTAACAATTCCGGGTAACGCCTGTATGATTCCAGTTGTTATATTGGAAATAACTTGCCCGCCGATCTGCATCATTTCTCCAAGTTTCCCGGAATTAAGTGACTGCGAAAGACTGTCCATCAACAGGTTACCAACTTCCGGGAGTTCTTTTGCAAGTCTTGGAACGATCTGCATCAAATTATTTGTTATATTTTCAGCCGCCGCCTTTACAGCATCTGCCAACTCCTGAGGTGAACTTGAGCCATTCAAAAAGTTATCAAACGCCGCTTTTGCGGATTGCACAGAACCCTCTATGGTAGTCAATGCTTCTGCACTTGTCGTTCCAGCTATACCCATATTTTCTTGAATCTTGTGGATTGCCTGAATGATCTGGTCGAACGACACATTGTCGAGATTCTCTATTTTTTCGTTGAGAATGCCACTGTCGTTAATCAAGCGGATCATTTCAGCCTGCGTTCCACCATATCCAAGTTTCAGGTTATCCAACATTGTGTAGTTCTGCTTCGCAAATCCCTGATAAGCGTTTTGGATATCCGTCATGTTGGAACCAAATTTATTTGCATTGTCTGACATGTCTACCATTGCCATGTCTGCTATTCTGGCGGCTTCTGCGGTATTGTTTCCGAGTCCCTGTAAAAGTGATGCAGAAAAGCTTGTTACAGTCTCCATGTACTTATTTGCGGATACACCAGCTGTCTTATACGCATTGTTCGCGTTATCGATCACTGTCTGCGCGCTATCTTTAAACAGCGTCTCAACACCGCCTATGTTCTGCTCCAAGCTTGCAACGGAATCAAGAGACATTTTAGACACTGCCCCAAATGCTGCAGCAACGCCAGCTACTGATCCGGCAATCACTTTCAATCCACCACTTGCAACACTGCCAAGTTTGGAAATTCCTGAATTAAATCCAGAATCGTTTATTTCTGTGTTAAATTTTAATGAGCCATCATAACCCATACTATCCCTCCTTTATGGATAGCACAGGCTCAATGGCTCAATTTAAAGTGCTTAAATCTTAATCTCTACTTCTTTTTTGCACGTCCGGCACTTGATAAATGCATTGGTGCAAACGGAATTGTTGTTATAAATCAATAGCTTACACCCGCAAAAAGGACACTTATACCACTTTCTCTCAAGTGATGGTTTTTTAATTTTACAACTCATCTGTCACCTCACATAAAAGCATTTCCGATATCATAATCAGTCAGGCTTTCAGACGGTAATTGAATCGATTTTTGAATCTTTTTAATTCGCTTTCTCTCTTCCTTGTCTTTAATTTCCGATAAATCAACACTTCGGTACATTATTCGCTGCTTGATTTCTGTATCATCAGACAGGCCATCGAAAAGCATCCGGAATTTCCACCAGTGCATATATTTAATGTCGATTAAATCAATCCCATAATCCCTGAGAAAGCCGGATAATATATACGGATAATCAATGGAGTACGAGAACAAATTTTTCTTCGGCTTTTCTTGTGGTCTCCCGCAATCACCTGTCTCCGCAACCTCTGCGCAATTTGCATCCATCGTTATAAAGCAGGACAATGCACTTATAGCTTCTTCGTCTGCGACTACGTCATCAAGAAAATACTGCTGTATGATCGCGAATTTTTGAAGAGCATCAAGCTCTTGGTCTTTTAACATGTCCAAAAGCCTGATGTATTCACGGAAATCCGTAATAACCTTGATGTTTTCACCTTTCACATTTACCGTGTTCGGTAACTCTTCATAGAAAAAATTCATGTTATTTCTTTGCACGTCTCTGAGCTCTATTCGGAGTATATTTGCTAACAACAGAATTTCTTCTCTTGCTTACGGCATTGATTTCTTTTTCACATGCAGCAATGAACGAATCATAGCACTCTTCGCAAACTCTCAAATTCATCTTGCCGTCAAAAAGTTTTTCAGAAGTGCCTTCTCCAAAAATTCCGTCAAAAATATCATAAAATAGCAAACAATATTCCCTTGTTATTTCCGATATCTTCCCAACCTTTTCAAGGTTCTTCTCTCTCGGCTCAATGCTTTCAAATACTTTTTCGTATCTTTCCAAAAACTCTACGTCATCCATATCTATTTCAAGTTCTACATCGTTCCATTTCCACTGGCTCATCGGCTCACTCTCCTATTCTTTCTCGTATTTTTTACCGCCTTAAAATCGGCGGCAGCTACTCCCCCATGTAATCTCCCTTGGCGTAAGTAACTGTCTTGGATGTAATATCCACCTCTGTAACATATCCCTCTTCGATGCCGGACACGGCTTTCAGCGATCCATTGTAAACCAATGCGTCTGTTCCATCTCCGTCCGAATCCGGGATAACTGCGTAAGTTCTCTTTGTTGCGTAACACTTGTCACCTTTCGCGTTCTTTTTGTAAAAATCCACCGTGACCACTTCCACATGTGCATCATCTGCAACTTTCTCACCGTCATGGATTTTTGCAATTTGCTCATGTACAGGATTCCCTGCATACATATCAAAAGAGTACTCTGTAGCCGGAGCATATCCAACTACATCTGATCTCTCGGTGCTTTCATCCACGTACTGTCTGGAATACTCTTTCGGGTTTTTCCCGTTTGTCATTGTGGTAAAATTTGTCATTCTTTCGTATTTCGGCGAACTACCCGTTGCATCCGTGTTCATGAATGCCACACGCAAATGTCTGCCGACTAATTTTGGTGCTGCTGCTACTGCCATACTTATACCTCCTGCATATAAATTAAGCGGCACTCAATACGATACTTAGCTTTTTCCTCGTTAATATCGTACAAGTAACCACTGTTTAAAGTTTCAATTGATATTGGACTTTTCTTTTCTCCGAGTTTCGGGAGGTTGTCGTTAAAACTCTGCTGTTCCAACCACTCTTCGAAGCTCTGGAAAAATCCGCTATTCTCAATGTTAATTCGTGCGTCTTGGTCATATTCCTCTTGGCTCGTAAATGCGAATTGGAACTGCTTCTTTGTCCCACCGTCCGTGTATCTCTGCATGATCGGGTCGCAAGGAAGAGGGTCAACAGAATACCCCATATCCGTTCCGATATAGTCCACATTTACACGACCATCACTCAGAAATGGGCATGTGAGAATATATGATCTTACGCTGTCAATTAGATTTGACATACTTCGCCGCTCCTTTCAGGATAGAGTCTTTGTGGCGGTTCTTCATGCGTTCGAACCATCGTGATTTTTCCTTATGCTCGTAATACTGTCTACGTGCGTAAGGCGCAATCTGGTTGATCTCGCCACTGCCAATCACGGTGCCAAGGGTTGCTGACTTAACAAGTACTCCTGTCCGTCTTGGAGTCTCCGGGTTCATACGCCGGATGCATTCAGAGTCCACGAAAGACTGTGCGTTTGCAAAACCGGATTCCATACTTGGCTTAAAGCTGGGATTCCAGTCAAGCCTTGCCGTCACTTTTCCGCCTTTTGTTGCTTGCGTATAAATTGCACCTCTCGGTGTCTCAATCTGGAATTTTTTCTTTCCTTTTGCCACTACACTCCCACCACCTTAATATGCGGATTGCCACCAAAAGTATTGTAGTTTGCAGATGTAATTCTAGTCTTGTCCAGTCCGTCCAAGTCCTTAACCGTCTGCATATCAACCTTGCAATCGCCTTTTACAAGGTAATCGTCTTTCTTGATTTCTATGTTCGTATCCGGGATTCTGACCGTGTAGGTGTCTGCTTGCTTTAATCCATCTGTCGTGATCTGCGACTTTTCATTTTTGTACCACCATACCTCAGGTATATAAGTTCGCTCCCACTCATCCAGCCGAGTAGACGGGTTGTATTTTCGGCTGTACAGTGTAACATCTGTGTTCGTTAACATATCCCTCGATAAAGCAATCCAGTATTGCCAAGATATGTTTTCGCAATCCGGTACAGCTTGGATTCAAGTACTTTATTTGCATCCTGTCCGTCAACACACTCTGTCACATAAGACACAGAGTACCCGTCTGTATTTTCGGATTTTACGATCTTTCCATCATTTACTGTCGAATTATAGATGACATCGCACATCTCACAAAGACACGATTTGATACGGTGCTCATTTTCCGTGTCGCTTTCTGCTCTTCCGGATGTGAAATCATCCATATAAACATCTGCAAGATCACGAGTCTTTTTAAACGCGGACTCAGTGGAGATTTTCTCTCCACCAAAGTCCTCAATGTAGTATTTGTAATCTACTAACATGTGTACTCCTTACTGATTCGCCATAATCCCCTGTTTTTTCATCTCCGCAAGAATCGCATTGATTTTATTTTTCAGGTCAGTCGCTGTTTCTGTGGACAAATCTTCGATCAAAGCCATCTGTTTCACACCGCCAAGCGTTGTCTTGTTTGCTGCTGGAAGAGCGTAGCTTGGTCCCGCAGGTCCCTGTGCGCCTGGATCTCCCTTGTCTCCTTTCGGTCCTGCTACTCCTGGATCGCCTTTTTCGCCTTTTGCTCCTGCCGGTCCTGCTGGCCCAACCTGCTCATTCTTCACGCCCTGCTCTAACTTATTCAGTTTCTCTGCTGTAATAACGTCATCATTATTCCATGTCGTTGGTGTATATGCCATAACTCATACCTCGCTATTTTGCTTTACCTACTTTTGCCTTTCCGACTTTCCCCCTGCCTACCAAGGCGAGGTCTTCAGGGGGTGCTATTCCCCCACGTGATGACAGTAAATTCCTTTTACTTTATTTTCGTATGCATCACACATTCCAACCGTTCTGTATGCGTACATATAAGCATCAGCAGACTGGTTCTGTTCCGGAGAAATAGTCTTCGGAACAGTGTGTTTCTGGTACTGGATAGCAGAGTTTCTGTCGATTGCCATAAAGTTAATCGCTTTTCCCTCTGCATTTTTCGCGAAACCTCCGGCACCGCCCGCGGTCAAGTCGATCTTTGTATAGAATCTTGCGGATGGAACTCTGACGATACCAGCCCATCCTTCAAGCGCTCTCTTAGATGCAGTTGTATCCAGATCTTCAACCATGCCAACGAGCGCCGGGTTAATAAACAGATAGCATGTAGACACATCTCCCTCCGCATCTTCGATCGCGTTTCTCGCTGCTCTTAATGCTGCAAGTGTGGCTTTACCATCCGCAAGCGCACCGCTTGCAGTTGTGATACCGGAAATCTGTGCGTACTGCGAAAACCTCCATGCGTCCAGCTCCGGAACGACCTGTGTACGGATGAATTCGCCAGCGAGACGTCCGAATGCAATGTCAGCGCTCTCAATGTTGTCCATTGCATCGATGTTAAATTTACGCCCTCTGTCATAAGTGCATTTAACAGTCTCGTAATCGAGAGTTACATCACCGTTTACATATCCTGCAGACTTGTCATAATTTGCGAGTCCCTGCATGGACATTTTCGGAATTAAAATTTCATTCGCGTTTGCTCCCTCGCGGATCAGATTGCTCGGACCATCCAGAATAGATGTGAGTGAGCTTTTCTTATACACAAGGTCAAGCATCGTGGAATACTGTTTTCTGAGTTCGATTGAATTTGCCATATCTTATCTCCTTATCATTTAAAATCTTTTTCTGTGAGCCCCATAGCAGCTGCTACGGCATCAAAAGCACCCGGCTTCTCTGTTCCACCGCCAAGCACCGGATTCTTAATCGGTTCATCATCCGCAAACAGGAATTTGCTTTCTTCGTTCTCTTTCAGGTCTTTGAATGCATTTTCAATATCCGTATCCTGATTTTTGGATGTTTTCAGATCATCCGTTTTTAAGTACGGAAGAACCGCTTTTAAAGCTCTCGCACCGTGCTTCTTAGCTGCGGCTTCAAGTTTTCCATTAAACTCATAATCCTGTTTAATCTGCGCTTTCTCTGCTTCGGATGCTTCGTATTTTGCTTTGTAATCGGCTACCTGACCTTTGATTTCTTCGTAATCTCCGAATCCCTCAATAGCCGTGTTTGCGTCTGCAAGCTGCTGTTTTGTCGTATCAAGCTCAGATTTGATGTTGTCGTAATCTCTCATTGCTTTTCCGACATCTGCGGAATTGGCATCCAGAATCTTGTTGATCTGTTCTTTTTCCAATCCCATTTCTTCTAAAAACTCTCTTTTCATGCTTCATCTTCCTTTCGCTTCGCTTTTTCTCGTGGTCGCACCACATGTCTCAAGTCAGTACCCAGTTTCTCGTCTTTTGGCAGGACAAAACAAAAGAGCCGCCTATGCGACTCTTCCTAACATATCCATGTATATCCGTTCTCTTTGTTGTTCTACGCCCATCTTCCGACAGAACCTTGTGTATTCGTACAGTTGGGCTTTGTATTTTACTCTCATGGTCAATATATTGTCTGGATCTGCTCTGGCAGTCTTGAGTGCCATGATCCTGGACCGCTGCGCTCTCATTGCGGTTTCCATCCTCCGCTGTTGCTGCGTAATTCCGTAAGCATCCAACTCTTTGCCTTGCCACCTCTTTGTTTTGTTTTCTATGGCATTCTGCTTTCTCAACCATTCATCCGACCACTGCCGTTCAGACGCACCTTTTACAAATGGGTAATAATCGTGGTAGCAGTTAGCTCCTTGTAGGCCAATAGCAGTTCCAAGACCACATACAGACACCAGTTCTTCTTTGCTGTACACCTTCCCTTGCCACTTCCGGTGCTCCGGTCTGGCTCCCGGATGCCAGTCTACTTCGTAATGATTCGTGCCAAGCTTCTCAGCATTGATCCTGTTCATTTCTCCAGTGATCTGTGATACTCCAGTCAATACACTTCTCCGGACTGCAACGTGCACTCTGTTGCTATATCCGGTCGCATAATCCACAGTCCTCAATCCACTGTTCGTCATCTGTGTGACAACTCTACGGATGACTGTGTTGTAATCAAATGCACCACTCAGCACATCTGTGATTGCCATGTCCACATATCTCTGATAGTACTCCGAAAATGGCATGAATACGCGGCGGTTTCCCATTAAGACCGAGAATCCATAAGATCTTGCAAGGTTCTGCAGCTCGTCCTGCGTCTGCTTTCTGACAGCCTGCGACACCTGTTTGAGCTGTTCGTTTTCCTCTTCCGGAATAAATTCCCGGTTGATCTGCTCGTACAGGTTCTTATCTCTTACGTACTGCCACTCTGCTATCTCATCGTAGAGTTTAAACATCTCCGGGTATGTGGCTTTCAGAGCATCTTTCAGTATTTTTTCCACCTCTTCTGTGCTCTTCCCAATCTCTACCAGTCTGTTGATCTGGTAATCTGCAGTGGATGTGATCTTTCCGGCTTTGCGTATCCTGCGAACGATATCCTGTATGATCCGGTTCTCGGCATCCATCCAGATAGATTCCATTCTGAGAGACATTTTTTCGACACCTGGCTTATCCATTACCTATCACTCCATTACTCCACCTTGATCCGGCACATTCGCTTTTGCAGTCTTTTCGTCTTCCCCAAGAAACCGTACCCTGTATTCCCAGTGTGATCTGATTCCGGCTGCTATCTCATTTAACATCAACTGTCTGTCCGTTTCCTCATCCGTTAGAATCGAATCTTTAAAACTGCAGATAAACTCATATCCGGAATGAAGCATTCCCTCGTGGAACGCCATACCTCTTACAAAATCCTCTAAGCAGTCCCTTAAATTATCTTGAATCGCCTTAACTCGGTTGTACTTCCGGTTTTTGGATGCTTTTACTTCCGTAGCTGTCTTGTCGATGCTCTGCGGATTGCTTAAATCTCCGAATGCAAGTCCAACTACAAGCTCGATCTGTCTGAGGTAGTTATCCAGACCGTTTATTAGATTTTCTTCCCGGAATTCCGGTGAGAACTCTTTGTAAAATCCTTCCTCGCTGTCAATTCCGACATACAAGCGCTTGTTTAGCTTAGACACTCCATTTCGTCCATCTGGCTCTCTCTTCATAGCTGCAGCGTCCACGTGGATTGCCCTCTCTCCGGATTCAAATTCCCAGTCTATCCTCGCTCCTTGCACATCGGCTCTCTCAATAAGGTTTATTGCGGAATCAAAAATAGACACACCGCATGGTGTGTCATCAATCCTGTTTTTTATTGGATTCCTGTAATATCCAAAATCCATTTCTTTAACTCCCGGATACGCTACATGTTCCGGCAATCCAGCCCATGCTTCTAAGCTTTCCAGAGAGATTTTCCGGTCAAATCCATATCTTGTGGATGAGTAATAGGCCTCGTTTGTAATCTCAAGAAATCCGTTTTTGATACTGTGCCGCTCCAAGCGAACATAATACTTTGCATCATCTATATCTCGGAAGTCCAGAAAAACTATATCGTTCGGCTTCTCATCATTTCCAAAACTTACCGGGATGAACTTATCAGCCGTCACAAATTCTGCTTGTCCGTTTCCAAGAGGTTTTAAGCAAAACGAACCAAGACCAAGACCATCTTGTAGGTTCTCATTCAGGCTCTCTGTGGTTTTCTCAAACAGTTTTAAGAGCTTATCATTCGATATTTTAATTTCCATTTCCGACAGAACAACGTCTGCAAACTCTCTGCATATCCCCTGTTCAATCCTTAGGGACTTCACGTAGTCCTTGCACCAGTCTGCGTTCCCAGAGAGCATGCTGTTCCATTCATTTATTTTCTGCACCATCGTGCTTGTAATTGCAGGAGATTCTCTCAACACCTGCTTCATCGTGGTTCTGCTTATCATGTTAAACACTCCTGTAATAACCTTGTTAATAATCTTAAACATCTTACACCTCACTCTGTCAGCATCCTGATATCACGCTCTATCGTGTACTCAAATGCATCCAGTGTGTCAATATCACTACTTCCGTCATCCAGGCGATCGTCTTTTAATGCTTTTTCGTCCCACACCGCTTCTTGCAGTGCAGTCGATAAGGTTTCGCAATCCTCTGTAATAAAAAAGCGCCCAGCTCCCATGAGCTTTAAGACGCATTCAATCCGATCTTTTATCCTAATTTTCTTAGCCGGTCTCACAATTACATTCGAATGTGCTTTTATCATGGCGTTTCGGATACTCTGGCCGAGCGTGGTCTCCGCGTTATCCCAGTAAATAAAATCAACTTTTCCATACTTTTCTTGTACCTCATTAACAAATTGGATAAGCAAATCATTCAGGATGTTGGAATCAATTCCCTCTTTAAACCGCTTCGTATCCGTATTCATGTATCGGATACTCTTTAATCCGTATACATTATTGTCTCGATCGTAACCCCTTGCCACGAAAGAGTGGCCAGACTTATTACCACCAAAATCCACACCAATGACAATCTCTGTCAAATCAGATGCTGCTGTCTCTCTGACAAAATCTTCCGGATGGTCTGCGAATTTGCGGTAAATTGCTCCCTCTGCTCTCTTCCAGAGCCCGAGAATTAATCTGTCGTAGTAAACTGTGCCCTCGTATTCTTTGCAAAGTTGCTTTACAAATTCTGGATCAAGAAATGGATTGTCAAAAATCGTGTATTTCTGCAGGTATATGTCCAGTTCTTTGTTGTCGATAAATTCCTTTAACCAGTGTGTAGGATTCTCTGGGTTGCAAGCTCCATCAAAGCAGGAGTATGTCTTGTCCAGACGGGATTTTAGCATCTGAAACACTTCTTTGTTCCATTTCGCGATCTCATCGCCATAGCAGTACTTAATGGATGCTCCCTGTATCTTTGCGACTTGACTGACCTTTTCTGCACCGAGACAATACACATCTTCTCCGCACACCCTTGCCACATTCCGGTTGTTAATGTTCCCGATCAGATCACTGGTATAGATCTCTCTCATCGGTTGGAGCACGTTTCGCTCAATGGATTCTTTAGAGACTCCCATGATCACGCTTAAACCCGGAAGACCAGCTCTTTCACGGATTCTTTTTGGAACAATATAAGCAGTATCTACAAAAGACTTTCCGGAACGTACCGCACCGGATTTAATATTCCATCTATGAGTTGCGCTCATTATGTACTCATTCTGCTTTTTGCTTAGCTGCATTGTCATGCAATCCTTTCAAGATTTCATCCAGCTTCTCAATCGCTGTCCTATCTTCGTATTCTTGCTTATCTCTCCACTTGTCCGGTTTCCGGTTCTTCAACCAGAAGATCTGGGCTGTAGTGTCCGGCGCTACTTGCTTTGTGACCTTTTTCGTAGTTTTCATTTCATCGAGTTCCGGTATATATTCTCTGGTCGTTTCCGTGTACTCATATCCAAGCGCACGTTTTAGCAAAGCATTCTCGACTTGACGATCAACGACCTCTTTTCCTCTTTTTAGGGTGTCCGAAATGTCCGAATACTTGTCTTTCCAGCTATTTAATGTGCTTCTGGAAATCCCGATATTATCTGCAATCTGCTCGTCCGTCAGACCATCTCTCGCCCATCCCTCTATCTTCAGCAAGCCTTCCAGCTCTAGCCACTCTTGATATTTACCTTTTGCCATCCGACTCACCACCTTTATAGCATAATAAAAGCACCCATCTCTGGATGCTAAGAATTTAGGACTACTGCTCGAAAGAATTAATAACGCCAACAAAAACCAAAATAACCAAATACACAATCAAAATTTATAAGAAAAAAGGAGGAAACTTTGCAGTAGTCCACAACGGGTATAGCAGGATTCGAACCTGCGACACATCGGTTAACAGCCGATCGCTCTACCAACTGAGCTATACACCCGTAGGATGCCTTTTATTGACACCCTTTACCCTATCCGCACTCGGGTACGCTGATTACACTAAATATAGATTGCTGAATCTATATTTGTTTGTTTTGCAGATCTGCGGATATCTGCCTTTGGTACCATTGCAATGTAAGTCCGGTGTGCACTCCCAGAACAGACCTCAGCTGTGCAGCCTGTATACTCACATCACAAAGCGGAGCACCTGGAATCGAACCAAGGACGCGGCGATGCCCCGCACATCTACCACTGATGCTATACTCCGCATAAAAACACCGCCAGACGAGAAAGGGCAGAAGTCCGGCGGTGTTCCGAATGTTGTTTGGAAAGCTTTTGGAGTCTTTCTTCTAACTCCATGTTATACTATATATTATTTAAAGCGGACAATGTGGACAAAACGGACAAACTTCTATTTTTCTTTCATCCACCTCTGAAATTCTTTCCTTGCGCTTTCCCCTGTGCAATTTCCTTTCATTTTTGCAGCCACTTCATCCCACGTCAGTCCTTGCATCACCTTGAACCGGATAATCCTCTGCATCCTTACCGGAGCTTTATTGATTACTCGCTCTGCTTTTACTTTAATCCGCTTTGCGTTCAGCTTTCGTTCTTCCAACAACCGTTCCTCTTCGTCTATGTTCACTGCACTCTCTACACATCCAGAGATATTAAAGCTCTGCGGTTGGTACGGAAACTCTGGATTGCTGCCTGTCACTTTATCCTGTACGATTGACTTTCTTCTGTGCCGTCTGATATCTTCCTCTGTCTCTTTCACAAGTGCTTTCGCATCCATGTACTCATAGATTATATTCTTATCCACCTCAATCACCTCCCGGAATTGGCTTTTTGATGTTGTACTTGCTTGCTATGTATTCCAGAGTGTCCGTATTTGTTCTGTCAGCCCTTTTAAAATCACAGGCAAAGGCTTTATGCTCCTGTTGCTTTAAAGCTGTCTCACAGGGCTTTCTCGTTGCCATATTATGCGCATCTATCTTCCGGATAACTCCTGCCGTCTCCTTTCTGCGCTTCATAGTCTCTCTTGTCATTCCTGCATTACCTCAATTTCCTCTCCGGTCAACTCTTCCAACTTCTTCCGCATTTCTTCCACAGTCATTTTCTTCGATTCGGTGCGTTCCCAAATGAGTTCAAGGTTGCTTTTAATAAACACATCTTCTATGCATCCGAGTGATTCCGGAGTAATTCTATAGACTTTAACGATGTCTCCTCCTGTATAACCTTCCCATTTCAAGTCATCAGTGTAACCGTCTATATGATTGCATCTGCCTTTTCTTACTGCCTTCCCAGCCAATACAAGATACATGCTGCCATCTCTTTGTTCAACTACCATCCCATCTTTCAGATCTGCTTTAGTAAATTCTTTGTCCATGCAATCACTCCATTCTAAAATTTTGTATTTATACTTCTCGAAGTAATCATAACTTTGATACCCACCATCTCCACCGTAACACGTTTTATCCCTGTATACCCCATAGTGTGTATAACTCAAATAACTATCCCCAGATGCCCATTCCATGCCATGCTTATACATCTGTTTACAAAAGTCTATTGCTTCTTCCTCGGTCTTACAATGCACCGCAATCTTATTGTCTTTATTTTTAAATTCATCCCAGTTAAATTTTCTCATATTTTCTACCTCGCTATCTTTCGCGCTATCCAATCCAAAAACACCACAAATATCAGTATCGGAAACCATCCAGCCAGAAGGTAATCCGCGCCTTCTAGTTCTACGTCCTCTTCGATTCCTGTCTTTAGGGCAATCACTGTTCCAAGCCCCAATATGTAGTGCAGGGCCAGAAATGCGATTGTGATTAAAATGTCCATGTTATTCCTCCTGCCTATTATTCCATCCTTGTCTTGCTGCATCCTGCGCAATCATCTTGTCATCCCGACACGCCTTAATTGCCACATAAGGCCCAGATGCTCCGCAAGCACCGCACACTACCCTATATCCTTTGCTTCCCATTATCCGGATTCCGACTCTTCTGTCACGGCATCCGCAAAATGGACACGCTTTAATTTTCATTCCACATTCTCCTTACCCACATACTTCTCCACAATATCTACTGCACAAGTCAAGCCATAAAGATAGCTTTCCAGCTCTTCTGCTGTTTTGCTTGATCCATGTCTTTTCCTTTCTTCTTTCAGTGTTTCGTAGGCATCATTTTTCATGTTTTCGATTTCTTCCACGATTTTCTCTAATGCGTTCATCACTCCACCTCCAACAGATCTGCGTTATCGAAAATATTTCCAACTGCTTCTACATCTTCCGGCTCAACGGATTCTCCAAAGAAATGATTGTACATCCAACCTTTCTTGCTTAATACCCAGCTTGCTTTAAAATGATGCCATGATACCATTAATTTTGCATTTTCGCCTATACGCAAAATATCATTCTCCCAAATCTTCTTACCATTCTTGTCGGTAAGTCCTGTGTACTGACAGATAGTGTCTGGGTCAACTTCAACCCATTCGTATTCTCTTTCATCAAAGCCAATTGCTTTATTTAGTACCTGAAGAATATAATGTCGTTTCCTGCAATAAACGTAATATCCTTCCACCCATTCTCCATTATCTATTCTCTTCGCTTTAAAAAGGATTTCTCTACTCATAATTACTCTTTCTCCCATGACCAATCAACCTGTTCCATAACCATATCTCCAATAACTTCTTCAATTTCCTCGTCTGTCACATCATCGTCAAATTCTTCTTCAAATGTCATATCTGTTCCAGCAAATCCATAATTTGCTTCTACTTTTACTTTAATCATTCTTTCACTCTCCTGTTCCATTTTCCCTAGGTCTCTTCGGCAACTGCTTTTCCAGTGCTTCGATTGCTGTGCAATAAACCTCAATATCACTTTCCAAATAACTGTTATCTTGTTTCTGGAAAAATGCTTTATTATACTTTATCATTTCTCTTTTCGCATTAATCTCAACTTGAAGCCTTCCTATCGCTTCTTTAACTTTCTTCTCGTTCATCTAATTTTCCTCCCGTTATTTTCAACCATAAACCGCTCTCTCCATCTTTTTCATACAGGAAATCCGTCTCTATCCCACAGACCGCCAATTCATTCATTGTCCTCACGCAATCCTCTGCATCAGCGCATTTGATCGTGTCGCCTTTTCGCAAGCGTGTTTCTTCTGTTTTTGGCATTAGTCATTCCTCCGTATCGTCATCTCAATTCCAATCTCATCTTTTATCATCCTCGTATATTCATCCCATGTTGCCATATCGTCCACCAGACACTCTGCTTTCAGGTTCATTCGGTCAATAAATCTCTTGCACCGTTTCCCAGCAAAACCGAACTCATCATGCAGCGTTGCGACTGCGATCACCATCATTGTGTCCAGTGTCATGTTTTTAATCTTCTCACAGGCCACATTTAACTCTTTTCTGGTCAGCGCCGTGTTAACTCCCGTGATATTCCGGAACTGGATTTCTTTTTCCAGTCCCTCAATACCGTCTTTTTTTACAATCTCCCTTGCCAGAATCAATCCCTGTGATCTACCGGCTGTATAATCATCAACTTTTCCCATTTTTTCTCCTTAACTGCTTGCAAAGTCCTTCCCACTCAACCTCTTTGTTCCGCGTCCATCTTTTCGCTGCTCTTCTTTTCCGGATCCCGTTTTCATCCATGTACCGGATAAGAGTTTCTGTCGGGAATTCCGCTTTCTGGATATCATGTAAGACTTTATGGATATGCTCATCCGTGCATCCGAGTTTTACCATCTCTTCGATTTGGAACTGGTACGGATCCAGAAAGTGTGCTGGCCTACGCATTTTCAACCTCTCTTTCCAGCCACTCTTTTTGGCTCTTGTACAAATTCAGGTATTTATCACGGTTTTCTTCGTACAGATCGTCTTCCAAATCCTCATCTATTCTTGTAAGTATCATCTTCACTGCGGAGATTTCTGGCGTATCCGTTTCTCCCGTTATGTTGTTCAAATGATCATTATTCGTCATTTTCCTCTCACCCTTTTCTTCCTCTTCCGCTTTGTACTGCCGTACATAAACGCTGCCATATTGCCCGGTTTGAATCCTGCAGACTGTTTTCTATGGCTGCTAAAGCTGTATTTTCCTCTGTCCATGCTTACTCCCTTTCTAAACTCCACCATGCTTTCACGTTCTTTCCATATCCGGTTGTCTGTATCTTTATTTTTAATTCGTTTCTTGCTTTCATAACATCTGACCGTTTGATTCCCGCTGCATCTGACTCCATGAGCAGTTTCGCTCCGTCATATCGTCCGCCTGCCATTTTATCTTTTAACCATTCCACCGCCTTGTCATAATCGGTCTTAGATACCTCGTTGACCTTGTCCTTAATCTTTTCCAGCTGGATAGTGTTGGTGTTCATTTTATTCCAGATCTTCTCAAAATTCTCTTGCATGATTCTGCGATTCTCTAAAATCTCATCTCTGATTACTGTAAGCGCCTGCGCCGCAGTCATTCCTTTCTTCTCCGGTTCTTTTACCAGACTTCCCGGTTCAAGCCCGAGAAGTAAACACATGGTTCTTTCAAAATCTTCTGTCTGTTCCGGGTTCTTTGCCATATTACAGACAAAAGACTTGCTTCTCCCGAGTTCCGCCGAGAATTTCTCTTTCGTCTTGCCCTGTTTTTCTAGTTCCTTACAGAGCAGAGCGTAATTTATTGTTACTTTCTTCGGTTCCATGATTCCTCCTTAATTCGAGTTCAGTAGTTGTTCTTCCAGAGAGTCCATGTCGTAATTTCTACGATCAAAGTTGTTATTATTTCTATGCGTCGGTTCTGATCTAACTGGCATTCTTCCCTTATCCTGTTCTTTGGATAGCCAGGAATTTATAAATCTTGCGATTCCTCTCTTTGTTTTTCTTCTCGCTTTATTGCTGTCTAACCAAGATTTCATTTTTCTGAGTTCCTGCATCACATCAACAGCAGGGAATAATTCACTCCACTCTGATACATTGTCTTCGTAAATCCAATGCTCTGTGTTGTCATTTAATGAGAGTGAGATGACTTTTTTCCGGTCTGGAGCTTCTAGCTCCGGACAAGTAGTATTTATACTACTCTTATCTATACTATCCTTACCTAACCTAACCTGGGTTTCCAGAACGTCAACCGCATGGTTACCACTTGGTTGACATGTGGTTGATAACTGGTTGACAGGTGGTTGACAAGTAGTCGAAAGAACGTATTTTCCGTTCAAATTTTCCAATTTATTCAGTTCATCCAAACATCTTGTCTGTGTGTATCTATCTTTCCTGATCGAATTGTTTGTTTTCCAGTCAGAAATCACGATAACGCCACTTTCAAATGGAATGATAAACCCTTTTGCGACCAGTATTTTCAAATCATCTTCCGCTGCTCCAACCATTCTCACGATTTGCTTCGGAGACGATACAAAGCCGTCATCATCAGCTTTCATGCCGAATTGTAAGTACAGAGCTTGAGTCGATGACGGCATTTCAACAAACTTATCTGTGCATACCACGTCTGCCGAAAACATTCTTCTGTTCGCCATCACTCATCCTCCGCAATATAGACCACCACGCAAGGCGTGTCCGAATATACCTTTTCAATTTCCAGACTGGTCACCTGCTTATCATCGGTGTATGCGACTCCGTTCAGTCCATCCAGAATGATTTTTGCGATATTATCCAAGTCCGGCTTTTTATTCGGCTTTATTTCGCCTTTTAAGGCTTTTTCCTTATTCTTCTTAGACCAGCTCTCTGGAATCGGAAATTTCGCTAAAATACGAACTCTCAGAGGTATCTCTGTATAAAGAACGCCTGCGCTTTGTTTATAAATCCTCGCAACTTCCTTTTCATATTTCTTGGTTGCGGGCGGCGTGTATGTAATGACCTTAAATCCGGCTCCGCGGAATCTTGGTCTTGCTTTTCCGACCGGTTTTCCCGGAATTGTAATTATCATTCGTTCTCCTTTCTGCTCCCGGAGTTACCGGGAGACAATGAATCTGGCTTACTTAAGGTATTTGTGACGTACTGTGCAGCAGCCATGAACGGGTTACAATTTATAGCAAAGGTTTAACCCTTACTAACATAGTGAAATTCTTGCCGGAACTGTTCTTCTGTTCCGTAGTGCTGCAAATAATACTCCTTGCAGCGTTTTCTTAAGTATCGGTCAACTTTCGATGCATTCTCCCCTGCCCTTGTTCCGTTTGGATGCAGGTCTGGTCTCAATGGAGCAATGAATCCGTAATCCTCCGAAAGCTCAATTTCTTTCGATGTGTGGCTAAAAACATGATGCCTCTCCACTCCGTAAACTCCGGTGTACATGCAATGATCCATGTCCTCTGTAAATATGCTCCACAACTTCTTTTGTCTGCCGGATGCTCTTTGATGACCTTTTTTCTTTTTCTTTCGCTTCGGCTTTGGGAATGCCATGTCACTGTAATCAATACTCACAGTTCGATCCCCCATTTTTGTCTAAGCTCTTCTTTTTCATCTGGGGTCAAAAGGTCTGCATCTGGTATTCCAACCTCTCTGCAATCTTCCAACACGCCTTTGATGAGTCTGCTCATTTCCTTGGTGTTATACTTGCTTGACCCTTTGTAGCATTGCAGAGTGTGTAATGTTTCAACTCTCCCTTTTAGGTCTTTTACTTCCTGTGCTCCGCGATCTATCACAATTCGGAACACTGACTGTGCCAGATAGATATCTTTTTCCCTGAGCGGTATGTACTCAAAAGCACCGTGGGATTTTAATTCATTTATGTACGCTTGCCACATGGTGATGTCCAACTTTTCCGCTAATTTATCGAGTAACACCCACAAATAAGAGTTCGCGTCAAGGCTTCTCTTTGCTCTGTACGGCTTTATTTCAAGCGTTAATTTCTCATAATCTTTCAGTTCATCGTAGGCTTGTCGGAAGTCCTCTACGGATTCGAATAGGATGGTGTGGCAATCTATCAAACGACCTTTTAATCTTCCTGTAAACCTCATTATTCTTCTCCCATATTTCTCATAAGCTTTTTAAATTGCTCCACTGTCAGTTCTCGCAAACCCGACACCTTATAATGCCGACACACATTCGCTATTGTCTGCTTATGCTTCGGAATGCAAATTTCCAGTGTTTTTACCTGTGATTCGGTCACATAGTTTTCGAGAGGTTCTTCTTGATTGGCAGGATTATAATTTCCGACATTTCTACCAAGCGAAAATACTACTTTTCCGGTTTTCTCATTTTCGATTTTCAGTGCATCTATGTTTCTTTCTTTGTCATAACCAACATAACTTACTCGGAAACGATCATAACAAGTGCTTCCATTACCATTCTGTTTCGCGGAAATTTCGCATTTATCGGATGGGATCCAAATAAACGGAGCGGTATATAGCTCTCTTCCGATTCCCCAATTAAAGCAAGCTCTCTTAAAGCTGTCGGATGCAAGGCCTTTCTGTTTTTCAGTAAAGCTTTCCGTTCCTGTATCTTCTTTGGAAACCCAGACACCTTTATCATCATCCCATATACTCACGGTGCAGTTTGCGTTGTCTCTGCTATGTTCTCTTTTCCAATTTAACTTTCCAACAGTTTCATCCAAGATATTCATATCGCACCTTGCATCTTTGTATAGTAATAGTGATATCCCATTACTCTTCACCGTTGCGATACGACATTCAATCTCGTTCGCTTTTAATGTTCTGAACTCCATATTTCTCACCTACCGAATCTGAATATTATTGTTCTGTACCAATACAACTCCAGATAACTCAACACCATCTTTCAGTGCCTTTTTCACCTTTGTTTTATCAACCTCAGGATCAGCAAATTTCAAGTATTCCTTGTCCAGTTTTGAAACATCTTGCACCTCTACACTCTCTGATTTTCGATAAGAGATGCTGACTCTTGCTGTTTTGAATTTCTCGCCACACAGGTAGCCAGACAGGTATTCTTTTAGATTTCTTGCCTTGTTTTCACATGATTTCTGGCGGTCAGCCAGTTTATTTTTCTCTGCCTTGATTGCTTCTGCATCAGATAAGAGGTTTTTGATCCAGAGAGCAATTCCCTCTACCTTTTTGTCAAAATCCATCTGCAACTGTGCCAGCTTTTCCGGGTCGATAATCTCGCCTGTTTCCTGATCTACACAATCTAAAATCTCTTCGTCAATCTCGTATAATGTTGCCATTTGTTATTTCCTCCATAAAATTGCAATAATTCTGATAGTGCCTTTTGCGCACCCTAAAATATCTGTCTTTTTCAGCCGCTTCTTGATCTGTTATTTCTTCCAGTTCTTCTGTATATCCGTACATATTATTTGCCCACCATATCTACTGCCTTTTCCAGTAATACTTTTGCCAAAACGATTGCATCATCTAGTTGTTGATCTGTTCTGATACCGTCAAACAAATCGTAATCTTCATCAGCAACAAATCCGTTTTCTTGTGCGCTTAAAAATATTCTTCTACCGTAATTCGAAAATTCAATGTTTACGTACGGATACCCATCCTTACCTTCTCCGCGCTCTTGAATCTCAAGAATTAAGTCTAAAAGTTCATGTATTTTCTTTCTGTCCATTGCTTATCCTCCTAAAATCTGTTACTATATTCTTGATTTTTTGTCAGAGTACCTACGGCTCCCCAGCCTTTTTGTAGGTGCTCATTTTTAATACCCAACCACCAGATACCACGCCAGTAGCACCAGCACAAACCCGATCACAGCTGTTGCAACCTTATGCCAGTAGGGCTTGTCCTGCTCCGGTAACTCAATAGATACGGAGCGGATGTCCCAGCTGTTTAAAGCGTTCGGCTGCTGGGTGGTCTGGCAGTGGTAAGTTCCTTTAATCTCCATGCTTGTCCTCCTTTAGTTTTACCGATTTCTTTCCACGCTCTTCCAATCTGACACGGTAGTTTGTAAGGTACGAGATTGCACCTTGTTTCTGATTTTCAGTGTCACCGTCTATCTTTTCCGTGGATTCCAGCGTCTGGATGAATTTCTCAATCTGATTGATTGTCAGCCTTTTCATAGCTTGTCCTCCTTTCTACCGCCTAAGCGGTTTTCTCTTCCGTGTAATTTCTTGCTGTCAGAGCTTTCCGGTTTAATTTTTCTGCAAATAATTCAGCGTCCGGAAGATCTCTGATCTCCACTTCTTTTCCGTTGATTACTACAATGTTTTTTATAGTCACTTGCACCACCTCTCTAATATGTATGACGGATGGGTTGTCCACGATATGTTGTCCTACGCATTCTCTTTGTCCTTTTCTTCTTCATTTTTCGCATCTTTCTTGGATGCCATAGCTTCTGCGAAGCCGAGAAAATATCCTTTATTCATGTCGGACATATCTGGCAATGCCTGTGCTACTTTTCTGATGATTTCTTTCTCTTTTTCGCTCATGTGTACCTCCTATGCTACATTCAGGAATTTGTTGATAAAATACTGCTGTCCTTTGCCGGTTACTTTTGTGGTTTTGTTAATCCGAACGGAACCATCTGGATTCATAGCTGTTGTCTCTTTCACTTCAAACAGCCCTAAATTCATAGATTTCTGTGTGGGCGAGTTCCATTCCGTTCCTTTTCTCTTACTCAGATACCCATTTTCACGCAACCACTCAAATAAGCGCTTCTGCCCTGTTTCAACGCCGTTCTGTTTCAAAATCTTCGCCAGATCGCCGATTAAGATGGATGTATGACTGGTAGCGACAGCATCCGCAAATATCGCTTTCGGCTTCATTTCCTCAATTTGCGCTGTCTGCTCTTCGATTGTCTTCTGCGCTTCAAGTACTGCAAGCGCAAGAAGTTCTTTGCCCTGTGGAACGTGTTCTTTGATGACGTTTTCCATCTGGTGAAATCGCTTGATGTATTTTGCTGTGAACTCTGTTCCCTTTACTCCTGTGAGCTTATGCGCAATGAACTCGCATCCCTCTTTTGTGATTAGGTAGCACGGATATTCTTTTCCTCTTCCATTTACATAAGTTGATTCTGTGAAAAAATCTGACTGGGGAATTTTACCCAGTGAAAGTTGTTCGCAATATCTACGAATATCTTTCATCAAGTCATTGTGGGCTTTCCCTACCATCTCAGCCGCTTCCCGGCTGTCTAATTTCTGCTGTAATTCGTTCAATACCTTTTACCTCCTATTTTTTATTGCCGTCGTAACCTCCGTGGCGGGATTGCTTTCTTTTGATTTATCTCCTATACTGTTGATACAGGACACTGGCATGTCTGAGTATTACGAAAGGAGTAAACTTATGAGACGTTGTAATTCACCTTTTAACGGAAAGCAATTTGTTTTAAACAAAAACACTGGAGAAATTCACGATCTAGACCGCGAAACACCGCAATGTCAAATCGATGAAATAAAACCAGAGCATGTTTTTAACTGCGACACTTATACAGAAGCTGTGATTTTTGCCTCCATGCTTGCTGTAAACAGAAACGGCTGTGCTTACTGCATGCCTGAAAAGAATAGAGGATAATCACTTTCTCGAGCTGCTTCTAATGTATGTCGCAGCTCTTCCTCTGAAATTTCCTTTTTTAAAGCTTCTTCCAGCTTTTCAGGCGTTTTAAATTCTTCCGCTAACGCAATGATCATCTCGCTGAATTCTCGTTCAGCACTAATTGCTTTTAAAAGTTCGAAATTATTTACAACCCCTTTTCTCTTTCGATTTAAAAATCTTTCTACGAATTGCCATCCTTGTGTTTCTTTCAATTCTTCCCACTCTTTTTCGGGAAGCTCAAAAGATATTGCTGCGATGGATTCTCCTCCTAAAAATGTTTTGCGTGTGCAAAAAATTTCACGCATCTCTTCACTCCTCCTTCCTTATATTCTGTCCTCTGCATCTTCCGGGCTTGGAACCGGCTTCGGCTGCATTACAGTGCCGGAACGGTGTCCGGCTTATTCAATTAGTTTATATTCGCTTACTTCTCTTTCTACAAGGACAAGCTTTCCTTCATAATTATTTGATTCCACTAAATCATCAAAACGATTTTTTGCTTTTTCGTAACTTGTGCTTGTAAATCTGTAGGGAATTCCTTGATAACTCAATGGAATAAAAAGTTTTCCGTTTTTCACCGTTCTGATTGAATATTCTTTCTTCATGTCCTATCCTTCTTCCTCCCCGTCATGCCGATAGGTCAGCATTAAAATTAAATATGTAATAATGCAACTTGTTTTAACTTGTTTTCTTTTATATAATCAAGAACCTCTTCTTCTGTTCCAGCCACCACTGTAGCCGAACATCCTTTTGCTACTTTATCCAGATGATAGAAATCTTCATTGTTTCTCAAAAAGAAATTTGAATTTCCTTTTTTATAGTGTGTTGCGTACTCGCCTTTTCTCATTGTTCCAATTACCATATCTACAACTGTCATTTTTCATTTCCTCGCTTTCGGTTTTTGTGTTGTTTCTTGTTGATGAACAAATAATAACTCATATTTTCTTGTTTGTCAATAAGATTTTTAAAAATTTTAAATATTTTTCTTGTTGACTAACAAGTATAATGATGATATACTAATTTTAGAAAGGAGGTAGCCTTTTGGAATTAAATATAGGAGAAAGAATTGAAATCTTAAGAAAAGACTTAAGTATGTCTAGGAGAGTTTTTGGAGAAAGACTTGGCGTCAGCGAAAGTGTTATTGTTAATATAGAATACGATCGTTTGAAACGCCCAGATCAAAAAGAATCCTTATATAAGTTAATTTGCAAAGAATTCAATGTAAATGAGGAATGGCTGAGAACCGGAAACGGTGAAATGTTTGTACCATTAACAAGAAATCAGTTAATTACAGACTTTGCTACTGATCTTATAATGGAAGATAATACATTTAAGAAAAGATTAGTAGAAGCTCTTGCAAAGCTGGATGAAAATGAATGGGAAGTCCTAGAGAAGCTCGCTGAGAGCTTAATTAAAAAAGACTAGGGTTTCCCCTAGCCTAAAAGTTTTTTGCAGAATCGGTATATGAGTTCCAACATCTCAATGTTGTTGGACTTGCTAACCAATTCAATGATAAGTTTTTTGTAGTCCATTCGCGATCCCCCTAACTGCAAAAACACATGTTCGAAATTCCTGAACATATAATACTATTTCATGGGATAAAAATCAATATTTTGTTCGAACATTTGTTCTGCTATTTTTTGGTACTTATGTACCTCTCTATTAAGTTAACAATCTAAAACATGGAAACTTACGCGAAAATGGACAATCGTCCCAGATCTGGGACACTTATTGATACGGAGAGTCGATAAGGTCAGAAATTCGGACTTTTAAGCCCTTGGCAAGCAATTCCAGTGTGTCAGCTGTCGGTGATATTTCACCGTTTGCAATACGGTTAATCGTTGATTTTGATATTCCAGTCGCAATGGATACTTGCCGAGTAGATAGGTTTTTGTCGAGCATGATCTTATCGAGTAGTATTTTCATAATATTTTAATTGTAGTATATTCCGATACTGGAAACTACAGGGAAATACTGGAAATGATATAACCGCTTCGGCGTTTATATATAGAGTAAAGTGGTGTTAATGTACATAAGAAAGTGAGGAAACTATGAAGAAGAAAATTGTAGCAATGTTATTAGTAGGAGCTATGGCATTATCCATTACAGCATGTGGTGGGGATGCCGAACCATCCAAAGACGCCGAGACAAAGCCAGAAGCAACAACAGAGCAGAAAGAAGAATCAAAAGAAGAAGCACAGCCAGTCGATGACGGAATCATAGATTTTACAGCAGAAAAATTTAATGTAAAATATGTACGACATGAATTTGCGAATGATTATGAGGGAAATAAATGTCTGCTTTACTATTATACCTTTACAAATAATTCGGATGAAAATGCAACAGCTGGAATTGCTGCAAACGTACAGTGTTTTCAGGACGGTGGCGAGTGTGAAATAGGAATTATGACAGAACAGAACGACTCTATGAACAATTACGCTATAAATGAAGTGCAGCCGGGTGGAACGGTTGAAGTATGCCAGGTATATAAATTGAAGAGTGATACTGAGCTCACAATCGAAGCATCCGATATGATATCGTTTGACAACAAGAAGGATACTCAGAAAATCGCCGTGCAATAAAATAAAAACCGCCCCAGTGCTACCAACACTGAGACGGTCTACATATCCGAAGATATGCTATTGAAATCCACGAATATTGTATCATCTTCGGAGCAGTCACGCAAGCGGAACATATGTTTTGCGATGACTGTTATTTTTGTACTCGTTTTTGCATAAAATTAAATAAGGAGATGATAACATGGAAACGAAATACGCTTTCGGATACGTCCGTGTATCCACTGGAAAGCAAGACGAATTATCCCCAGATTCCCAAGCGAAGTTGTTAAAAGATTACGCAAAGAGTCACGGGTATGTGGTGTCTAAGATTTTTTATGAGGTCGGGATTTCCGGAAGAAAAGCAGATAAGCGCCCGGAGTTTCAAAAGATGATCGGGCTCGCAAAAGCATCAGATCATCCGGCAGATGCTATCTTAGTATGGAAATACAGTCGATTTGCGAGGAATCAAGAGGAAAGCATTGTATATAAGTCTCTGCTTAAAAAGAAACATAACGTAGATGTAATAAGTGTGTCAGAACCGTTGGTAGATGGCCCATTTGGCTCTCTGATAGAGCGAATCATCGAGTGGATGGACGAATATTATTCCGTTCGTCTCTCCGGAGAAGTAACCAGAGGAATGAAGGAGAAAGCAGAAAGAGGTGGATACCAAGCACGCCCACCGCTCGGGTATAAGATCGTGACTCATAGGGAACCTCCGGTAATCGTTCCCGAAGAAGCGGAAATTGTGAAACTGATTTTTGAAAAGTATGCGAACGAAAACTTAGGCATATTTGAAATTGCTAGGCTTTTAAATATGCATAATTTCAAGACCTCGCACGGGAAAGAATTTGAACGCCGATCTATCGAATATATCTTGCAGAATCCTACTTACTGCGGTATGATACGTTGGAATCGGACAATCAATGAATCCAACGAAATCCGCCCGGAAAGCGAATGGATTGTCACCGATGGGGAACATCCTGCAATCATAAGCAAGGAGCTATTCGATAAAGCACAGGAACGATACAAGAGAGAATACAGGCCACGTGGTTCGAGACCAGTAAGCACATATAAGCACTGGTTGTCTGGTGTCGTTAAGTGCCCAGCGTGCGGCAGGACAATGACTGCAAACACGATCAGAAATAACACAAGAGTGTACTCTCATTTTAGGTGCTATGGATACACAAAGGGAAAATGCATGGCGAACAACTCTATCAGTTCGATTAAGCTAGAACCTGCGGTACTGGAATCCATCAAAACTGTGCTTGATAATGGTAAAATCACATACCGCAAGATTGAAGCCAAAACCGATGACACCGTGGACTTAAAAACCATACTGGAAGACCAGATCAAAAAGATCGATGTGAAACTGCAAAGAATCAAAGAAGCCTACATGAACGGGATTGACACTATGGAAGAATACAAGGAAAATAAACAGGCTGTACAAGAAGAAAAACAACACCTTGAAAAACAACTGTCCGAAATCAAGGAAGAAAAAAGCAACAGCAAAGATGATGATAGGGACATGCTATTAAGAGTAAAAAATGTGTACGATATTCTCTCTTCCGACTCTGTTGATGCGACAACCAAGAATGATGTGCTCAGGAGTGTTGTAGAAAAAATCATCTACGAAAAGGATAAGGACTTGTTAAAGGTTTATTACTACTACATGCCGTAAACCCTTGAAAACACTGGGTTTACGGGTGTTTGTAGGTTGTTACAAAAAGGTCATCCAGTTTGGACAACTTACCCTGTTTCCATCGCAGTACTGGGTCAAAATTGGCTGCCTTACATTGGGTCGGGACAGATAATTGGCAAAAATCTCGTCTACTACTGCCGAGATTGTATCGTAAATATTCCGCTCCGGAATCCATTTATGATCAAATGCTGTGGAAGATGTAATTGTAAAATCATACCCTTTGTTCCGGTACCATTCCGTGTAAACCCGATTCAATGTAAACGACATGATCGCCAGTACATTTGCCCGGATCGTACTGTCCGGCCAGGTTGCATAAATCTCACTGGATGCCACATTTTTGATATAATCCCGATACCGAACGTAATAATTTCTCGCTGTAGAATCTCTCGGAGAACCATCATGTACTACGACAAACTCCGGAATCACCACACGGCTGAGCACAATTTCGCCGGATTCTGTCACTGGTTTGATCTCGTCCTCCGCAATTTTCGCCGGGTATTCTCCATACAATGTGTGTGCAGGAATCACAAACACTTCCCCCGGTTCCTGCATATCTGCTCTTGGACGCATTTCTACATTCTGAATGGCCGTCACATCTGCCAGGATTTCTGTCCCGGAAATACTGACAGGCTCAAACCCTTCCGCCTCTATATTTAATGTATATTCGGAATACGGCTGACGATCCGACTCCTGATTCAGGCTGTATTCAATCGGCGGTGCTGCCAGTTCAATTTCTTCTGTCTGTCCGGAAGAGTCTGTCTGTAGTTTTTCCAGCGTATTTTCCGGAACTCCTGTATAGGAAATGGAAACTTCCGCATTCTGAATTGGAAATGCGGTCACCTGAGATGTGATCTGGATCCGCAGTTTTCCCCTGTCGATATTCTCCTGCTGCATTCTGATATTCTGTACAGTTCCTCTTCGATTTCTATTGTCATTCATATGGATATTCCTTTTTTCCTGTTTCTTCTAACTATATGCAAAGCAGATTAAAAAAATAACATAGAGCCGGATACCTAAAAAAACGCCTCTGCCTTATCACCTTGCAGAGACGTTTTTTCTCATTCCTTATTTATCTAAAATAACCTCATGATATCGTTGTACATTACAAATACCATCAGCGCCATCAATGCTGCAAATCCGATAAAATGCACCATACCTTCTTTCTCCGGAGCGATCCGTTTTCTTCTCACCGCCTCGATCAGAAGAAATACCAGACGCCCTCCATCCAGTGCTGG
>JABLTT010071474.1_pt1 | contig 37830 bp, 51 predicted proteins | sample 7160061 | NCBI WGS metagenome assembly JABLTT01 (sample SAMN14651232, study PRJNA627086) | human gut metagenome | isolation source: feces | host: Homo sapiens
GCTTCTACTATGGACAGCCGGCACGTTCGACCGTACATATCGACATGGTACAGTACAATCCGACCGTTATCTTCGACGAGGGAACACCGGAAGAGGTTCTGATCGTAAAAGACGGCAAGGTTGTATGCCTGGGTGATAAATAATTTGGCTACATATTAAGAAATATCAAGAACGAATTGTCAATGAAAGACTGCATGAATTGCGGCTGTGATTTCCCCTTGAGCAGCCGCAATATAAAACATCAGGAATTTGTAAAAGCTTAGGAATTGAATAAACCTCCATATTAAAAATGGAAGCTGTGGACGCAGGTTAGCTGCCTTAGATGTGCAGAGCGCAGGTGTTCGCAGCTTCTTTTGAGTGCTGATTCACGCACCTGGAAGTTTTGTAAAATAAGCTGGATTCTGCCTGAAAACGGACGGAAAATACAGTTTATTTGTTTACAGATATAGAAATCTTATGATAAAATAATAACAATAAAAAATAACTGTTAGATATGGCGGTTATATTCGTTTATAGCAGATTTTAGCATAGAGATATGGGAAAGTGGATCAGCCATATTTAAGTGCAGAGCCATGGCAAAATTCGTTATGGGTCATGTGTGCAAGAACCGTAACATCATTTAAGCAAAGCAGGATGGAAAATGGACAGGGGGAATTGACAAATGCTGAATGAAATGAAGTACGTGTATGAGGTTTACAAAGAAAAGAGTTTTTCCAAAGCGGCGAAGAAGCTTTTTATCAGCCAGCCAGCACTCAGCAACATGGTGCGGAAGGCAGAGAAAGAGATGGGAGCGCCGATTTTTGATCGCAGTACGATTCCGCTGACGGTGACGAAGGAGGGCGCGTATTACATCCGTACCGTTGAAAAGATTCTTTTTTTGGAACGGAATCTGGAACGGTATTTTCAAGATATTGCGGGGCTTCAGGGCGGCACGCTGGCGCTCGGCGGTGCATCTTATTTCTGCTCGTTTGTGTATCCGGATCTGATTGCCCGTTTTCAGACAAAATATCCGCAGGTTACGATTGACCTAACAGAAGGAAATACGCGGGAGCTGAAAGCGGGGTTGGAAAATGAGTCGCTGGATCTGGTGTTGGAGACGGCGATGGAGAAGGACGATACTTCGATCAAACGGTATTTATTCCGGAAGGAAAATCTGATTCTGGCAGTTCCGGAAAGTTTTCCGGTTAACCGGAAGCTGCAGCCATACCGACTGTCCAGGCAGGAGATTCTGTCCAAGTCCTTTTTAAAACCGGAGGTGGAGGCGGTTCCGTTAAAGGAATTTAAGGATGTGCCGTTTATCACGATGAAACCGGGCAATGATATGTATAAACGAGGCGCGAAAATGTGCCGCAACAGCGGTTTTACGATGAAAACCGTGATGATGGTGGATCAGGTGCTGACTTCTTTAAATATCGTTTCCAATGGGGTCGGAGCGATGTTTGTGCGTTCTGATATTGTACAGTGGCGTCCGGAGGACCCGAGGCTGGTCTATTATAAGCTGGACGACCCGCTGTCTGAGCGGGAGATCACATTTTCGGTCAAGCGGGGGCGTTATGTGACGGCGGCGATGCGTGAGTTTATGCGTCTGGCAGGCATCCGGTCGGATGATCCGGACACCGATCCGGCTGCCGGGAGGCAAAAGGAGTAACGGCAATTTCCGAAGACAGGGACTGAATGCGGCGTAAATTCCAAAATGCGGTTGTAAAATCAGTTAATCGTGTAAATTTTATATAATTTTACGTCGATTTAGACTTTACCAGCAGTCTAAAGTATGATAAACTATAACAATGAGGGTAAATGAGTTGCCGATTAAAGGTGGAAGAATTTCTATTCTGGAGAATTCGCGGGATGCTATGAGAGACAGGAGCAAAGGTGGATTTTATGAAGGAGACAGAGGGGATTTATTTATCCAAGACGATGAGGAATAGGAGGAATGGCGGGCAGGAACATGGAAATCACAGTTGCGAAGACGGCTGGCTTCTGCTTTGGCGTGAAGCGGGCAGTCGAGAAGGTATATGATCAGATAGCGACGGGGAAGAAGCAGATCTATACCTACGGTCCCATCATCCACAATGAAGAGGTGGTGCAGGATCTGGAAGAGAAGGGCGTACAGGTCATCAATTCGAAGGAGGAACTGGAAGCCCTGAAAGAAGGCGTGGTCGTCATCCGTTCCCACGGCGTAGGCAGGGAGATCTATGAACTCCTGGAACGCCAGGGACTGGAGCTTGTGGACGCGACCTGTCCATTTGTCAAAAAGATCCACAAGATTGTCCGGGAACAGTGCGAAGCCGGACGCCGCGTGATTATCGTGGGAAATGAGCACCACCCGGAGGTCGAGGGTATAAAAGGCTGGGGAAATGAGTATACTCTGGCAGTCGAGTCACTGGAGGAATTTGAACATCTGGCACTCAGACCGGATGAAAAGCTCTGTATCGTGGCGCAGACGACATTTAACTACAATAAATTTCAAGATTTAGTTGAAAAAATTTCAAAAACGTATTATGATATACTTGTTTTAAATACGATTTGCAATGCAACACAGGAGAGACAGGTTGAGGCGAGGCAGATAGCTTCACAGGTGGATGTTATGATTGTTATCGGAGGACGAAACAGTTCTAACACACAAAAGTTGTATGAGATTTGCCGCAGGGAATGTAAACACACTTACTACATTCAGACACTGGAAGATTTCAAGCCTGAGATAACAGGTACTGTGCGCAGCGTAGGTATTACAGCCGGGGCATCGACCCCAAATCAAATTATCGAGGAGGTTCATACTAATGTCAGAATTAAGTTTTGAACAAATGTTTGAAGAATCATCATTCAAGAGATTACGTACAGGAGAGGCTGTTACCGGTCAGGTTATCGGTGTCAAGGAAGACGAAATCATTCTCAGCATCGCTGGAAGCAAATCCGAAGGCATCATCACAAGAAGCGAATTCACCAATGAGCCGGGCGTAGATCTTAGAACCAAAGTTCAGGTCGGCGACGAACTGGAAGCAAAAGTTCTGAAAGTAAACGACGGAGAGGGCATGGCTGCTTTATCTTACAAGAGACTGGCTGCTGATAAGGGTCTGAAACGTCTGAAAGAAGCTTTCGAGAACAAGGAAGTTCTGAAAGAGAAAGTTACACAGGTTATGGAGAAAGGCCTCGTAGTAGAGGTTGAGGGAACCCGTGTATTCATTCCGGCAAGCATGGTTTCTGATACTTATGATAAAGACTTATCCAAGTACGCAGGTCAGGAGATTGAGTTCGTAGTTACCGAGTTCAATCCGAGCGGCAGAAGAAGCCGTATCATCGGCGACCGCAAGCAGATCCTGCTTGAGAAGAAAGCTGCTATGCAGAAAGAATTATTCGAGAAGATCGCTGTTGGTCAGACCGTAGAAGGTGTTGTTAAGAATGTAACTGATTTCGGTGCATTTATCGACCTTGGCGGCGCTGACGGTCTGCTTCACATCTCTGAGATGTCCTGGGGCAGAGTTGAGAACCCGAAGAAGGTTTTCAAAGTAGGCGATAAAGTAAAAGCTCTGATCAAAGATATCAACGGCGAGAAGATCGCTCTGAGCTTAAAGTTCCCGGAGAGCAATCCGTGGGCAAACGCAGCTGAGAAATATGCTGTAGGCAACGTAGTAGAAGGCAAGGTAGCACGTATGACTGATTTTGGCGCATTCGTTGAGCTGGAGCCAGGTGTAGATGCACTTCTTCACGTATCCCAGATTTCCAGAGAGCATGTTGACAAACCATCCGACGTACTGAGCGTAGGACAGGTTATCACTGCTAAGGTAGTTGATTTCAACGAGGCAGACCGCAAGATCAGCCTGAGCATGAAAGCTCTTGAGAATCAGGAAGCAGAAGAAAACTAATCAAACGGTTGACGCCAGTTTCTCATCGGACAGATAGTGCGTCAGACGGAGGATGAAAGAATCATCAGGCTGTCACTTCCACAGGAAGAATGTGGAGGTGGCAGCCGTTTTTGTGATGGCGTGGGGCATGGTATTCTTGACCGGAACGCAGTTGGGTATTTCTGGGATTGGAAGAAAGAGCTGGCTGTTTCTGGTGCTGTAGAAAGCTATTTGGTGATTTTATTAAGATAAAAATGAAAACAGGCAGTATGGCGTATGTGATGGAACATAGGTTGTACGGTCTGTTTTTTGCGTGACGAGGAGCGGAATACGGTGTGGTGAAGGGTTGTGGGAACAGAAAGATGGATTGGAGTGAGTCATAAGGATATTTGGAAAAATGGAAAGTCAAAACAAAAATATTGACAAAGAAGGCACACTGATATATAATTCAGATACAATATTATATAACATATAATATTAAACAAGAAAAAATATTATATTTTGAATTAATGTATCTTAGGAGGGATAAGATGGTTTTTAATACAGGAGCTGCGCTTCTGGATGCGATCGTCCTTTCGGTTGTATCAAAATCTGCAGAAGGAACATATGGGTATAAGATCACGCAGGATGTCCGTCAGGCAATCGAAATATCGGAGTCCACGCTTTATCCGGTGTTGCGGCGGCTTCAGAAGGATGACTGCCTGGAAACATATGACCGGGCGATCGACGGCAGAAACCGACGGTATTACAAAATAACGGAGGCGGGACGGATTCAGCTGAATCTTTACCGGGGTGAGTGGAACGTGTATGCAGGAAAAATTTCAGAGATACTGAAAGAGGGATAAGGAGAGGCAGATCATGAAAAAAGAAATATTTTTAGAGAGGCTGGAAGCGCTCTTGCAGGATATTCCGGAAGAAGAAAAACGGGATGCGATTGACTATTACCGCGATTATCTGGAGGAAGCGGGACCGGAGAAGGAAGAAGAGGTACTTGCAGAATTTCAGAGTCCGGAGCATATTGCCGAGGTAATCCGGACGGAGCTGCAGAGTGAATGGAGTGGCGGCGAATTTACAGACCGGGGATACAATGACAGCCGGTTTGAAGAAAAGCGGACGACTTTATCCAGAAGCGGTGGGGCAGAACAGGGAGAACGAGAAAAAGAAGCAGGATTTCAGGCTGGAACCGAGGATGACCCATTCCGGGGATTTCGGGATGAGGAAACGGGAGAAAATGCGGCATTCAATGAGAATCAAAGAAGCCGTCTGAGCGAGATGCTGCACTGCTTAAAAGAAAAAATAACCGGTTCCAAGATTGGAATGGTTGTGGCAGTTCTGGTAGTGCTTGCAGTTCTTCCGTTTATCTTTTCGTGGGTGACGGGAACCGTGGGAGGTGTTTTTGGGCTGGCGGTCGCACTGGCAGCGATACTTGTGGTGCTGGGACTGATGACGGTGCTGGTATTTGTTGGCGGAATTATGCTGTTCGTTCTGGGTGCAGCGAGTCTGTTTGAACATTTTGCGATGGGACTGATGTTCATCGGATTGGGTATTGCGGCAGAGGGCAGCTGTCTGCTTCTGATATGTGGTTGTGTCCTGTTTTACGGTGTGTTCCTACCGTGGGCAGTCAAGGAAATCATTCGGCTTTGCCGTCAGGCGGCAGGTTATCTGTCAGCCAGGGCATAGGAGGATAGGAAAATGAAAAAATGGATGAAAAAAATGGCAATCATAGGCGCCATCCTCTTTGTGGGTGGAATCGGCGTGACATCGATCGGGGCTGCCATCGGAGGCGCAGCTGCCGGGCTGGATTTTCTGATCGATCAGGAAAAAAATTTTCAGGATAAATATAACTGGGGAGATTCGGAGGAGATATGGGATGATACGGAGCAGCTGCCGGAAGAGATCGACGAGCCGGATGAGATGGAAGAGCAGCTGGACATAGAAAAACAATGCGAATAGTTTTCCAGAAAATGGACATACTCTGAGTACACAAGGTGGAAAGGAGTATTTTTTATGGATGAAAATAAGGTGGATTTTGAGAAAATGACCCCGGCAGAGCGGCTGAAATATGAGGTGGCGGAAGAAATTGGGCTGGCAGACAAGGTACGGCAGTATGGCTGGAGAAGCCTGACTGCCAAGGAGAGCGGGCGGATTGGCGGTCTGATGACGAAGAAAAGGCGGGAGATGAAACAGAATAAGAAAGGCTGATAGATATTTGCTTGAAAACACCAAAAGCCCTTGAAAATAAAGGAAAAATCCAATATTTTCAAGGGCTTTCAAATCTGCCGGCTGCGGGACTTGAACCCGCGAAGAAGCCTTTAATATCAATGCTTTTCGGGCATCGTGTTGCATTTCGTGTTGCATGATTTTCCGTCTGCAACTTTTTGGAAATGCTCAAGGATCAGCTGACTCTGCTTTTCTGCCTCCGAATCAATGACATTCCGGTAGACGGATTTCATCACATTATCAGAGGACCAGCCGCCGCGCTGCATAATGTATTGATCCGGGACTCCGATCGCGTGCATAATGGACGCGGAATAATGCCGCAGGTCATGAAAGCGGAAGTGGGGGAGCTGACAGAGATCCAGAACCCGCTCGAATTCTCGCGTGAGCTGATCGGGATTCAGATTACACAGCGGCCCTTTTTTACCGCGTATATGTTTAAAAAAGAATTCTGGCATTTGTATGGTCCGATAGCTGCCGTAGGTTTTGGGCGATTTGGTTATCCACTCATTGTCTTCGCTGCGCACGATGCTTTTGCTGACAGTTATGGTGTTCCCCTTGATATCACGGGAAGTCAGGGCGCAGATTTCGCCGCGGCGAAGCGGACCAAATGCCGCCAGAAGAATGGCTGTTTCCAGATCAGTTCCCGCAGATTCAGCCAGGAGGCGCTGAATATCTGTGTCGTTCGGACAATATAGCTCCGGGTGCTTCCGGGCGGGAAGCTGTACGCGGATGGAAAGGTCGGGGGCAAACATATCGAGAGCCGCTGTCAGAAGCGCATAGGCATTTCGGACGGTCTTAGGGCTAAGCCTTTTCGATAAATCAGATATCCAGATCTGTACAATCTGGCTGTTCAATTCATTAAGGCGTGTGCTGCCGAAATCGCCCTGGAAGTGCGTCCGCAAGAGTCCTGCATAGCCGCGTAGGGTAGACGGGGAAAGGACGGCTGCTTTCATGTCCTTGTATCGCTGGACAGCGACACGAACGGATATATTTTCGGCGCGGTTCCTTTTCTTTGATAATTTCCATTCGTCTGCAAGCATCCGCGCCTCTTTCTTGGTCGGCGCGGTAAAGGACTTATAATGACGTTTACCATCCGGATCTGTGTAATCTAAAGCCAGAACACGAAAGTTCCCGGATGGGAGTGAATTTTTGCGTTTTGCCATAATGATATCATCCTCCTTGGTGGGTATAAGAAATACACCCCTTGCAGGGCGCCCGGAAGAATGATATAATTCAAGTGTTCAAGTTGATTATATCTTCCGGGAGTGATCCTGCAAGAGAAAATCTATGTGAAGCCGTTCGGTGTTGGTAGCACCGGGCGGTTTTGCTATTTAAAATGGTCGAAATCGACCACTTTAGGAAATCACTGTAAAGCAGGGCTTAACCATACATCAGTCGAATAGCTTTGTAACTGCCCCTCTACAATCGACCCATTGGCGATTTTTTCAAGAGTATCATGCGGAACAGTAAAGCTAATAACTTTTTGTTCGCTTCCGTCAGTCATATCAGCGACCGCCCAGTATTGCAATTCATCATATTGATCCAGACCATATTTTTCGACCGCGTCATATACATCGTAAAAGCAGCTAGCTACGGTCATTTTTTTAGTCAAACTAGATGTAATCTTGGCTTTCAGGACGATGGTTGTCCCGTTTACAGTGGTACTAAGCAAATCGCCATAATGAAGTTGAATTTCTGATGTATCGGAAGCACCGTTTTCAGCAGCTATTTTATCGTAGTTTCCCAGTACATACATATATACGTGAGAAGCATCATCTGTTGAAATACCATATTTTTCTGCAATCTCTTCATCAACCTGTGCTTCATAATCTCTTTTCGCAATCGGATCTTCTGGAGAAGATTCCCAGGCTCCCTGATAATCTTGATAAATAGAAAGCATAGTTGAGTTGTCGAGTCCTAATGCCCGTACACTGCCCCAACCGTCGGAATCATCAACGGAAATAGCCTCTTCAACAGTACTTTCCTCAGTAACGGTCTCCTCAGTGGCGCTTTCTTCAATGCTTGTTTCTGTAGGGGCTTCTGTGGTAGTTGTGCTTCCGCCACCGCAAGCCGACAAAGAGAATGAGCACAGTAACGCTGCAAAAAATACTTTTCTTTTCATATTTTTTCTCCTTAACGTGTTTTTATTAAAATGCCGAGGCTATTTTAACCTTAATTCAATTAATTCTTTACGATACCCCAGTAAGTGGGATATCTGATCTACGGTGTATGGTTTATAATCAGCGATCATATCATCATCGATTAAGAGATCCATAGCAAACGTATCTGCCTCCACCTCGTAACGATGGGTGTTTAGGTGGGTTCTGCTATCCATAAACAATGCATTGGCTTTTTTGTGGAGCAGCATATGCCCGAGTTCGTGGGCGCAAACAAATGTTTTTTCGTGCTCTGGAAGCGATTCATCTATGTAAATGATATTATTTCGCTGAAAATATTGGTAGAATCCACGGACTCCACTTAACGGGGCGAATACCACGATGGCATTCAGACCGCGGATAATATCAAAAGGATTCCTGGTCTGATGCTTACGCACCAGCGCGTTGACCCTTTTCTTAATATCCATAAGCTATTCCTTCTTATATTTTTTAGGAGTGTACTTTTCTTTATTTTTCTTCTTCGCCATTTCCATGCCGATCTGCATCGCGGATAGAATCGACTCGATTGCCTCGGGACTGGCGGGATCGCCGTCAAACATTAAGCCTTCCTGAGAGAGTAGCTGATCACGGGTATTATTTAGAATCTTCTCAATGTCCTTTTCGTCACGAGGGGTTAATGGTGGTGTATTCTCCGGTAATTCGCCCGATGCAAGGTATTCAACAGATACATTAAAGTAGTTGGCTACTTTCTGTAAACGTTCATAGGTTGGAGTGCTGTTCTTCCATTTTGATATGCTACCATTCGAAAAACCAAGCTCCTTTTCAAGTTTTCCCTGTGATAGTCCAGCTTCTTTTCTCAGCTTTTCTATTCGTTCAAATGTCGTCAAAAATATCCCTCCTTAATTACAGAAAATATTCTGTAAAACCACTTGACAAATAGAAAAGTTTCGGTATAATAAGAAGTGTGTTACAGAAAACTTTCTAAAATATACAAATGGTAATTACTGAAATTATTCTATTGAACTGACAACTCCATATTAGAATATTTTCAGTAAAAAGTCAATATATAAATAGAAAGTTTTCTGACATAGTTTTCTAAAATGGAGGTGGTAATGGTGCTGTATGACAACGTAAAACAGGCATGCAGAGAAAAAGGCGTGTCTGTTTCTGCACTGGAGAAAGCGGTAGGTTTTTCTAACGGGTGTATTTCTAAGTGGAACGAGAGTGAACCCGGCATTCGCAAGGTTCAGAAAGTGGCGGATTATCTCGGCGTAGCGATCGAGGATCTGTTGGAGTAGAGGGGTGAGAGGGATGAAGATATCTGTTGGAAAAGATATTCGGCGCCGAATAATAACAAATCTGCTATCCGCACATAAACAGATAGCAGATTGTGGGAGCGCTGAATCATTGATCATGCTAACGAAGTTTATTTCAAAGTTTTCCAGACAATTCGATGATGATTTCTTTGAGCTTAGGCAGGAAGAACATGATAGTAATTCCGAATACCCACCAAATAAAAGTTAGCAAAACATTGCATGCTTTAAAAAGAGATTTATTTTCGTCAAAACCGAGATATTCAAGCAACTTTTTTGGTGCGAAAACAACCGAATTTATCCAAAACACAGGGCTGAATGTTTCGAATATGCGTTGTCGAAAAATACCTTCGGCTTCATAAAACATCCGAACGGCTCCACCAGAGATGTCTGAGTGAGCGGAGGGAAAGTTGGTAAAAACATCTGCTTCAAAGGTTGCAGCTCTGCCAAAGCCAACGGACTGAGTTATTGGAATGGATATGTTTTTTACACCAGCTTTTTTGAAAAGTGAGATAATTTCGGCTTTGTAAGTTGGAAAATTAGGTGCTCTATCTGATAACCATTCTAAATGCATTTGACTTAAATGTCGTATACGAAAGAAGTAGTAGAGGTTGGTTGATACCTTATATGTTGAAATGATAAGAAAAAAGATAATGATTTTTTCATGCTTTATTTTTCCTTGTTGTACTCGGCTCTGGAAGGAGCCTGTAGGTACAGTATAGGACAAAAGGATGGGGATGGCAATTAAAAAGAGGCGTATTCCAATAAAGAGAGCGAACCTAGAAGGGAGGCAAGAGGGATGAAGATAGTATTGTTAATTGGCTGCTGGCTTTTAGGAGCATTATGCGTTCTGATTATGAAAAAAATAGAGCCACATAACAAGGTGTATCCTGTATGGGCTCTGTTTATATCGATCATGTTTACGCTATTCGCGTTCTACGATTTGCTTGGTAGAAGTTAGTTCTTTATTAAGTTCACAACCTAAAGATGCGATAAACAAGATATATGACCTGTTCGCAACAGAGGATGAGAAGGAGGCGTAAGAAATGAAAAGAACTGCATTTAAGAAAAAGCCATCATGGAGCTATTGCACGGCGGATTGGATAAACGAAATTAAGATTCGAACCAGTTGGACAAATGAAAAACTTGCTGGTGAGCTGGGAGTATCGCTGTCAACGCTCCATAATCTTAAATCTGCGCCGTGGAAGGTGTCTGGGGCGTATGTGCTGCGGCTTCTGGAGATTCGCAATAATGTGATTGCGAAATATGAAAATGAAAGAAAAGTCGTGTAAGACCTGCCGGAGTTGCTGACGGTGTATGGAATCCGATCGGGAATACCCGTGCAAAGATTATAAGAAGAAAGCGAGGAAGCGTGATGAGAGAGGAAAGAAATATCGAGTGTATGAACCTGCGGAGTCAGCGCAACCAGATGATCCAGACGTTGGAAGCGGAGCTGAGACAGAAGGACAAGCATTTGCATCTGATGGCAGAGGTAGCGGTAGTGATGTCGGCGGTTGCGGGGATCGCGACCGGGGCGCTCTTGGTACTGCATTAGTGGGTGGAGAAGATGGTAAAAGAAATCAGAAGAATCGTTGAGGGAATGCTGAATACGGACCTTGAACACAAAGAATGCTACAGAGATGATGCCGTTCGTATCAAACACTGCATTCATTACCTCATCGGATACCTGAAAAACGAAGAGCGGACTTACAAGGGAAAAGATATTGCTATTCTGCTTGAAACTATCTGCAAAGGGAAGGAGTGGTGAGAAGCTTATGAGTAGAAGAACCAACGGGACGAACCGTGCCGGTGCACTGCTGAATGCCAGCCGGTACACCGGTTATGGGAAACCAAAGAAAAAGACCGCCAGCTTGGCAGAGCTGAACGGTCACATTAATAAAAATATTAACAGCTTGATTATATCAAGAGATTCGGGAGGATGCAATGGTAAAAGCAACATTTAAAGGTAAAAGGGAGCCGATGGAGCTGGAGGGGGACATGATCCTTGGTACCACGATCCAGTATGATGCACTCAGAGATTCAGGGGCGTTTATCATCGGTGATGTTAAATTTTCAATTCTTCCGGGAGCCCTGGCAAGAATGGCGGCGGCGCTTCTGAAAGCGTATTTTTCGGGAGAAGAGCTGGAGAAAGCGTATGCAGATTTCCATACGGCATTTCACGCAGTTGCGGAAGAAGCACGGGAGGAGGATTCCGATGAAGAAGAGACTGGCAAAGAAAATTGAGAAGATGCGCCGGAAGAAGATTCATGAGGCGCTGGAGATGGTGTTGGAGATCAATACCACACAGGCAAGAAAACAGAGTGTTACAGGAAACAAGCCTACGGCGTTCTTTACATTTAATGGACACGTTGATGGTTGCTTGGATATTTGTGTATATCCCGATGGGTGGTACCCTGGTTGCTATAAATATTGGTCATTCAGTACTAATTATATTGGTTATAGTACGGATAGACTTTTAGAAGAGCTTGCAAACAAGAAAAAGGAGTTACAGGATGCTGGAAAGATGTGACTGCTGCGGTGTTTACAAGGGGATGACCGGCACACCAGAAGCTGGGAAAGTAGTAAGAGTTGAAAATGCATACGCATATGCTAAAGAGCATCTGGATGAGATGCCGGAGGAGGACAAGAAAGAATTTGTTAGGTTCTTCTTTTCCGGCGACTGGATAGAGGAGGACAAAGATGGATCTGAAATTTAGATTACTGAAAGCATCGGAGATTGACTGCCGCATTGCTACGGTCAGCCAGAAGGGCGTTTCGGTGCTGCTGTATAAAGACGCCCGCGTGGACCAGAACATCCTGGATGAGACGGTCGGTCCGATGAACTGGCAGAGAAGTCACAGCCGCGATAATGCGAACTGTACGGTCAGCCTGTGGGACGATGAAAAGAAACAGTGGATCTCCAAAGAAGATACAGGCACAGAGAGTTACACGGAGAAAGAAAAGGGGCTTGCATCGGATTCATTTAAACGTGCTTGCTTCAACTGGGGAATTGGCCGCGAACTTTACACAGCTCCGTTTATCTGGATCCCGGCAGGAGATTGCAAGGTGGCAGACAGCGGTCGAAAAGACGTAAGAGGCAATACAGTTTATACCTGCTATGACCGTTTTAATGTTAGCCGGATTGGATACGATGATGAACGTAATATCAATGACCTGGTAATTAAAAGCAAGGGCAAGGTGGTCTACTCCATGAAGCCTGTGACAACGGAAGGAAAAGAGATTCCGACGCCGGATAAGCTTGAAACAAAGTATGTGAACGCTCTTGCATTGGAGTTGAAACGCACAGGGGTAGGGCTTAAAGGGCTGCTGAAATGCTATGGCGTGTCTGATGTGCATGAGCTCAGTTTTGAGAACTGGAAGGATGCTATGGAGAAGCTGAAAGCGAAACCGGATGTGAATCTGAAACCAGTCAATACCACGCCGCCGGATGATGTAGGCGAAGGTCTCCCTTGGAATACACCGGAGCGGTAGCCTATGGAAGCGAAGGGAACACTGAAAGATGTGTCGATGGACTGGAAAACCGGTCGGATGCGGCTGACTTTTGAGCTGGAAACAGATATATCCTCATCAATTGAAAAGCTCAAGGACAAGCCCCTGCGGATCACCGTGAAGCAGTGGCGGGAGAAGCGGAGCCTGGATGCGAACGCGTATTACTGGGTGCTTCTCTCACGTCTGGCAGAGGTGGCGGGCATATCCAAACCGCGGGCGCACAATCTCATGCTTCGGAGGTACGGTCAGAATCTCATGATTGCCGGTCAGATGGCGTATTTGGTTGTGCCGGACACGACCGAAGCGGAAGAGACGGCGCTGGAGGCGGAAACCTTCCACATCCGTCCAACTTCGCAGGTTAAGCAGGGCAAGGATGGGAAAGCATACCGTACATATACGGTGCTTGCTGGATCCAGTACCTACGATACAAAGGAAATGAGCGAGTTGATAAACGGGCTGGTAGCGGAATGCAAGGAGCAGGGGATTGAAACCCTGCCGCCGGATGAGCTGGCTCGGATGATGGCAGAATATGAAGAAAACTACAGGAAGAAAGAAGAAGAAAACCACAGGAAGAAAGAAACTGTATAGCGTACTGACGGATGATTTAAAACATTGTATCATTACCGGCAGCCAGGAGGTGGCAATCCATCATGTATTTAATGGAGCCAACCGGAGCAGATCGGAGGCATATGGCTTTATCGTTCCGCTCCACCCAGACTGGCATAACATGACGCCGTACAGTGTCCACATGAACCAAGAGTTCGATGAGAGTCTGAAACGTCAGGCACAGGAGTATTATGAGGCTCACATCGGCAGCAGACAGCGGTTTATTGCCGAGTTTGGCAAGAGTTATTTATAACGGTACAACAGCCGCAGGGCTTGTACATAGCAACCCGTAGACAGCATCCTGGCACGCCTTACCGTGTTATATATTACCAACCTTTACAGGATGCCATTGGTTTACCGGGAGGGAGACCGACCCTCCCGCTCCGGAAGGAGGAAGAGATTTGTCGGAAAAGAAATTGACAGAAATGGAAATCTTTACCAGTGCTTTATACAATGCGCTGGGTGTAGGACATAAGAACGCGCAGACCCGCAGGGAGCTGTGCAAGCGGCTTGGATGCAGCGATCGGATGCTCCGCAAGGGCATAGAAATTCTGCGGCTTGATTATGCGATTCTGACCCGTGACGATGGCAAGGGCTATTACCTGCCGGAGACAACGGATGCGGGGCGGGCAGATGCCAAGCGCTGGTCTAAGCGGCAAGATCGCCGCGTGCAGGCAATCCGCGCAGCACAGGCGGGAGCACTTAAATTTGCGACGGGATGGAAAGAGCCGAAGGGCATATATGGACAGATTAGTATGTTCAGGGACGGAGGATAGCAGGATGGGGAAGTCACAGAGAGAAAAAGGAAAGCGCGGCGAGCGTGAACTTGCGGGCATCCTGCGGGACTATGGATATAACTGTCGCCGGGGTCAGCAGTATTGCGGGACCTCTGGCGATGCAGACGTGATTGGTCTGCCGAATGTACATATCGAAGTAAAACGAGTGGAAGACCTGAGACTCCGGAAAGCGCTGCAACAGTCCTCAAGGGACGCCAGGGCGGGCGAGATTCCGGTCGTGATGCACCGGCGCAACTATGAGCCGTGGCGGGTGTCCATGTACCTGCAGAACTTCCAGAAAATGTATTCTGACGATATTTTCGACGAATTGAGGGCGCGGATTCGCGGTGGAATCATTACTCTGCTGTTGGATACATGGATCTGCTATTACCGGGACTGGCAGGCGGGAAAGGAGATGGGCTTGGATGAGTGATAAGAAGTCTTTTGTCATGTATGAGAGCTGGGGCGCTGCCATCGAAAAGATGAGCAACGAGCAGGCGGGCGAACTCATTAAAGCGATCTACGCCTACCAGAAAGACCCGGATGCCGCTCCGAAAGACCCTGCATTGGCATTTGTATTCGAGCTTATTAAACAGCAGCTGGATGCGGACAGCCAGCGCTACAAAGAAGCGTGTGTAGCCAGATCGGAAGCAGGAAAGAAAGGCGGAAGACCGAAAACAAATGCTTCTGATAAAAAGCAAATGGTTTCGGAGGAAAGCAAAAAAAGCAAATGCTTTTCTGAAAAAGCAAAAAAAGCTGATAATGATAATGAGTATGATAATGATTTAAAAGAAAACACCATAGATGGTGTTAAAGAAAAGCGCTTCGCGCCTCCCACCCTGGAGAATGTGAGTGAATATTGCCGGGAAATGGGTTACACGAACGTGGATGCAGCACGCTTTATTGACTTTTACACCAGTAACGGCTGGATGGTCGGTAAGAATCGCATGAAGGACTGGAAAGCCGCGGTTAGAAATTGGGACAGGAGAGAAAAGAATCCGCAGAGGCAGGATGGGGCCGCCGAAGTCGCCAAGAAGAACCGCTTCCACAACCTGGAAGAACATGGTTACGACTACGATGCGATGGTGTGGGGCATGGTGGGCGCAGCGGCGCAGGGCGAGGCTGGAAGCGCTGTGGAACCCGGTACGGGATGAAGGGAGTTAGAGGACGATGAAAAGCATGGATGAACGCCGGGCAGCCATCAAGAAGCAGCTTCGGGGCGGCAAGAGAAATACCCTTCGGGAGCTTGCAACGGCGATCGGCGTGGAAACGGAAAGAACCAGAACCGCAGTGAGAAGAATGTGCGAACTGGGAGAAGTGCTTCAAGAGTGTGACGGGCTCCCGGGGCAGAGAGGAGTCTATCGACTGGCCCGTTCGAGCGAGATGCTAGGAGTGGGGGCAAGCGAGTCGATTGATTGCAAGATAATAGACGGAATCTGGCCGAATGAGGTGGAAGAGGCGAAGAGCAGCAGTGGGGCTCCTAAGTGGAGTTACCACGAAGAGTATTCGAGATTTACCGACAGTGAGGGTGATCTGGTAGAGTTCCTGAAAGAGATGCAGAAATAGGGGGTAAAGGATGGAGTAGACGACGGGTTACCGTTTAACTAGATTTCTTAAATAGTCAATAAATTATAGGAAGGGAGCCGAGACTCTGGCCAGAGTGATGCATATGCGGTCTCCTTAGAGGAAATGGAATCAGTATTAGAGAGAATGAAGCGTGAAGGAACGAGTGAAAAAATCGCGTCCTTCATTGCAAAAGAGAAACAACCATATGAGTTTAAGCGTAAATACGCACAGATCAGAGTGGAAGAGTTTGCACGTGAATGTGACAACAGAGGATTGAATTGGCATGTGTCGGTAGGCGGGCTGGACAGCATTGTTTTGTATCTGTTCATCAACGAAGTGTGCGGCATTGAAGCTCCGGGTGTGAGTGCATCGTTCCTTGAAGATAAATCCATACAGAGGATACATAGGGCATTGGGAATAATCAATATTCCGCCTCTTGAACGGTCAGATGGTACGAGGTGGACGAAACCGAAAGTTATTCAAGAATTTGGGTTCCCAGTCTTAAGCAAGGAGATTGCAGCGAAGATCGAACTTTTGCAGAATCCATCTGAAAAGAACAAAACTGTGCGTCATGCAATCATAACTGGAGAGACAGGAGAATATGGTGGGTGGCAGAAAAACAGCCGCATGAGGATGAGTCAGAAGTGGCTTGAAAAATTTGGTGGATACGAGAATGAGAACGAGGGAACAAATTATCAGAAGCCGGACTTCAAAGTCTCGTCCAAATGCTGCTACTACCTCAAAGAAAAAAATTGTGACGACTGGGGTAAGTTACATAATTCTGTTCCGTTTCTGGGGCTTATGGCTTCAGAGGGGGGGCGAAGAGCAAAGAGTCTGAGAATGCATGGATGTAACTATTTCGGAAAGTCCACAATTCGATCAGCACCGTTTGCAATCTTTGGAAGACAAGACATTTTAACGCTTGCTATTGAAATAGATGGCATGTGGAGATCTGGGCTGAAAGAGAAGTATTACGAGAAGCTATTGAAAGAGGGGAAGATCGCAGAAACCTTTCAAATGCCTGAGAGTATTATTCCAGAGATTTATGGAACCATTGAACGGGATAAAGATGGAACATTGAGAACCACAAAGGTACAGCGGACGGGCTGCTCCATGTGTGGCTTCGGAATCCACATGGAGAAACGCCCACACCGATTCGATATGCTTTACCAGAGTAATGCAAAAGAATGGGATTATCTGATGTTCCATCTTTGCAAAGATGAGAATGGTAACGATTACGGCTGGGCAAAGGTACTTGATTATATTGGCGTTAGATGGAGACCAGAAGATCTTGAAACGGAGATACCAGGGCAGATGAATATTACAGACTTTCCAGAAGTGTTGCCAGATAGAGGTGGGGAGAAATAAAAATGGACAAGAGAATAAAGTGTGAAATGTATCGTGATTCGATGCAAAATTACAAAAAATACGGAATACCGAGAGCACAGTTGATAATTGCAGACGTTCCGTACAATGTGGGAAACAATTTCTACGGCAGCAATCCTATGTGGTATAAAGGTGGAGACAATGCCAACGGAGAAAGCAAACTGGCAGGAAAAGCAGCATTCAATTCAGATTTCAATTTCAACCTGTATGAATACTTCCATTTTTGCAGCCGGATGCTAAAAAAAGAGGACACTAAAAAATCCATCAGAGGACGTAGCAGCGACAGCCCATGCATGATTGTGTTCTGCGCGTTTGAGCAGTGTGAAACGCTTGTTAAGGCAGCTAAGAAGCATGGATTCGCGCATTACATACCGTTAGTGTTTGTGAAAAACTACAGTCCGCAGGTTTTGAAAGCCAATATGCGAATTGTGGGGGCTACAGAGTATGCGTTGGTATTCTATCGAGACAGACTCCCGAAGTTCCGTAATGGGGCACGGCAAGATGAGAGCGGAAAAACAATCCGTGGAACTGGAAAGATGATATTTAACTGGTTCCAGTGGGAAAAGGACGGGAAGGAAATTCCCAAAATTCATCCAGCGCAGAAACCGGTAGGTCTGCTGAAGAAGTTGATTGAGGTATTTACGGATCCGGGAGATGTAGTGATTGATCCGTGCTGTGGCTCTGGTTCTACGCTTCGAGCGGCGGCAGAACTGGGGCGCAATGCCTATGGATTTGAGATTGACCGGAATTTCTATGAGCGGGCAAAAAAGGAAATGCTGGTATTTGAGCGTGACGAACAGCTGAGCATAGAAGATTTCCCGGAGGTGATGCCATGATTAACGGTGAACTGATAGTAGATAATTTTGCAGGCGGAGGTGGAGCAAGCACTGGAATCGAGGAGGCAACTGGATATTGTGTAGACATTGCAATCAACCATGATCCGGAAGCCATCAAGATGCATAAAGCAAATCATCCATACACAAAGCATTACTGTGAGGATGTGTGGCAGGTTGATCCAGTTAAAGCGTGTGGGGGACATCCTGTGGCGCTGGCGTGGTTTTCTCCAGATTGTAAGCATTTCAGCAAAGCAAAGGGCGGGAAGCCAAAGGACAAGTTTATTCGCGGTCTGGCGTGGGCTGCCTGCCGCTGGGCAGGACTGGTACGTCCGCGCGTGATAATGTTGGAGAATGTCGAAGAGTTTAAGACGTGGGGACCGCTGGGGCGTCGGAAGCATCCGATCAAGGCAAAGCAGGGAAAAACGTTTCATAAATTTATCCAGCAGCTTACTGATTTGGGATACGAAGTGCAGTTCCGGGAGCTGGTGGCGGCAGATTATGGAGCTCCTACCATGCGGAAACGATTCTTCCTGATTGCACGATGCGATGGCAAGCCGATCGTATGGGCGCGACGTACCCACGGACCGGCAGACAGCCCGGAGGTAAAAGCTGGCTTGCTGAAACCTTATGTGGGGGCGTATACACAGCTGGATTTTTCACTCCCATGTCCGAGCATCTTCGATAGTACCGAAGAAATTAAAGAAAAGTACGGAATCCGGGCGGTGCGTCCGCTGGCGAAGAAGACAATGGATCGCATTGCCCGTGGAATCAAGAAATTCATTCTGGATAACCCGGAGCCGTTCTTGATCCAGTGCAATCACGGCGGCGAACGTAAACCGGGGGATATCCGGCAGCCAATGCCGACAATTACCGGAAAGCATGGTTTTGGAGTCGTTGAGCCAAAACTTGCCCCGATTATTGACAAAGCATATGGCGGGAACTATTCCGGCGCGGGGAGTAGAGTAAACGATCCGATAGATACTATTACGACGGTCGATCACAATCGACTTGTGGAGGCAACGCTGGCACCGTGTATTATGTGCAACAACGAAAATAATGTCGGAAAAGATATAAGAAGTCCGCTCCCGACAATAACAACCGGAAATCGAAATTTTGTGGCTGCGCCGATACTGATTCAGTACCATTCGGAAACGACGCAAAATGAAACACGAGGTCAAGGAATGAAAGATCCACTTATGACGGTGGATGGTTCGAACAGATACGGTCTTGTTACATCGTTTATCAGTAAATTTTATAAGAGCGGTATCGGGCAGGATGTAAGGGAACCATTACATACAGTGACAACCTCTCCGGGGCATTTTGGAGAGGTGCGGGCGTTTTTGACGAAGTATTACGGTGTCGGTACCGGGCAGGACATAAAAGCGCCGCTTGATACTATCACAGCACAGGATCGCTTTGGATTGGTAACTATATATGGCACCGAGTACCAGATTGTGGATATCGGACTGCGGATGCTGGAACCGAAAGAACTATATGGCTGCCAGGGATTTCCAGATGACTATATTATCGACCATGACTGTGATGGCAAGCCATATCCGAGGGCCGAGCAGGTCAGAAGATGTGGTAATGCGGTTTGTCCACCAATACCGACTGCGCTGGTAAAAGCGAACTTGAAAGAATTGTGCATAGCCAAGAGAATGCCGAACATGAGGGTGGATCGTCTGGGCGAGGATGCTGGCGGGCAGTTAAGGTTCGCGTAGAAAAATAGAGGGAGGTGGTACCGTTGGACAAACGGATATTGGAGCAGTACATAGATGCCTGCGCCCAGGTCAAGGAGACAGAAGCAGAGTTGGAAAAGATTAGGAGAGCAAAAAAACAGCAGGAGCAGGATGCTGTTAAAGGCTCATCACATGATTTCCCATATACGATGCAGACGTATCGGATTGAGGGACTTGCGTATACATCGATGCAAGAGCCAGGTACAGAGGAACGTCTGGAAGAAGTGTTAAAAGAGCGCCTGCGGAAAGCGACACGGATTAAACAGGATGTGGAAATGTGGATCAATACGATTCCGGTGCGGATGCAGAGGATCATCCGGTACCGGCTTTTCCAGGGAATGAAATGGGAGCAGGTAGCTATACGCATGGGCTGCGGGGCGACTGGAGATAGTGTTCGAATGGAATATGTAAGATTTATGAATGTTAGTTAAAAGTTTGTTCGTTTTGTTCGCAATGTTCGTTTTCAAAGTGTTATAGTGTACCATGAAGCTAAAGGCTTATAGCTGGCAGCTTCAACGGACACGCTTGCAAGAGCGCTGAATAATCCTCCGCATATACTTCAATCCCCGCTGGACAGTGACCCCGGCGGGGAACCCCCTGGGGCGTAGCTCAGTCGGTTAGAGCAGCTGGCTTATATCCAGCGTGTCGAGGGTTCAATTCCTTCCGTCCCGATTTGGCGGTTGTTTGGCGGAGCAGCATGCCGATCCACTTGCGTTGTGATTCATAATAATATCCTTTCGAGAATGGCACCTGTCGCGAGATGGGTGCTTTTCTTGCATCTGTTTTTGTAGGGGGAGAAATCGTGATTTTGATATGTTATAATGCATCAAGAAGGAGGAAAAAACGATGGAAAAAGGACAATTTAAAGCATACAAGAAAAGGTGTGAGAAACGGGTGGACAAGTTGCGAGAGTTAATTTTTATAGCTTACGCAGATGAGAGGCACTGCACAGAAAATGGAGTGATTGATAACTTAGATCGTCGTATCAGGGAAGAGCGGCGAAGACTTGAAAAAATTTCCGGAAGATGACGAGTAGAAAAAACAAACACGATTTAGAGGTGGTGGTATGGCAAGAGCGCTGGATGCCAGAGTAGATCAGGCAAAAGAATTATATCAGCAGGGCAAGAAGCTGGTTGAGATATCGGCGCAGCTTGGAGTGCCAGAAGGAACCGTCCGCAGGTGGAAACACACCTACGGATGGGATGGCGAACGTTCGGGAAAGAAAAGCGAGCGTTCGAAAAAGAAGAACGAACGATCGGAAAGAGTAAAGAAAGCGGTTGCAGAGGAAGTAGGGCAGGTTATGGAAAACCCCGACTTGACCGACAAGCAACGGCTTTTTTGTTTGTATTACGTTCGATGCTTCAACACTACAAAAGCCTACCAGAAAGCGTACGGTTGTGATTATGCAACGGCGGCATCTGTCGGATATAGATTGTTGGCGAAAGATGGAGTTAGAGCCGAAATCCAGCGCTTGAAGCAGGCGCGCCTTAACCGTGAGCTTCTGGATGAGTCCGATATCTTCCAGAAGTACATGGATATCGCATTCGCGGACATCACTGATTATGTCGAGTTTGGGCGGGAAAAGGTTCAGGTCATGGGAGCGTTCGGACCGGTTATGGTGACAGATGAGGAAACAGGGCAGAAGGTACCGGTTACCAAAATCATCAACACGGTTCGCTTTCGGGAGTCCTGCGATGTGGACGGCAGCATCATTGCCGAAGTTAAGCAGGGTAAAGACGGGGCGAGCGTGAAGCTGGCAGACCGCATGAAAGCACTGGAATGGCTGGCGGCTCATATGGACTTAGCCACCGACGAGCAGCGGAGCCGGATGGAGCACTTGAAAGCCCAGACCGATAAGATAACTGGACAGGGGCAGGAGATAGAGGATCTGGATGAGATAGAGGGTGAGATTTATGGCAAGTAAGACGGTTAAGAAGAAAACCATAGAATTTAACTTCTCGGAAAAGCATAAGGAGTACATCCGGCGGTGCCATGAATGCTCTTACAATGTGGCGGAGGGTGCTGTTCGTGCTGGCAAGACAGTAGACAATATCTTCGCGTTCGCGCATGAGCTGAAAACGACTCCGGATCGAATCCACCTGGCAACCGGATCGACGGTCGGAAACGCCAAGCTGAACATCGGGGACTGTAATGGTCTGGGGTTGGAGTGGATTTTCCGAGGTCAATGCCACTGGGGCAAATACAAAGACAATGAGGCTTTATTTGTCAAGGGACCCTCGACACGCTGGCAGCAGAAGATCGTTATCTTCGCGGGTGGCGGCAAGGAAGACAGCTACAAGAAGATTCGGGGCAACTCTTACGGTATGTGGATTGCCACGGAGATCAACCTGCATCATGATAAAACCATCAAGGAGGCGTTTAACCGTCAGCTGGCGGCGAAACGCTTAAAGGTCTTTTGGGACTTAAACCCGGATAACCCGCGTGCTGCCATCTACTCAGAGTACATTGACCGCTACCAGAAGCAGCAGGAGGCGGGGGAGTTCCCGGGCGGGTACAATTATATGCACTGTACCATCTATGATAATATCAACATCACGCCGGAACGTCTGCATGAGATTGAGAGCCGATACGATATCAATTCGATTTGGTATCTTCGGGATATCAAGGGGATGCGCGTGGTGGCAACGGGTCTGATTTACCGCCGTTTTGCAGATGCTATCAGCACAGGATCCAGCACGTTCGGGATTCAGGGCAAGCCAACGGACCTCATGGAGATCAATCTTGGTATCGACTTCGGCGGCAGCGGGTCGGGGCATTCGTTCACGGCTACCGCAATCACGCGGGGATATCATAACGTGATCGCTCTTGCGTCTGAGTGGATCCGATGTAAGGATGAGTCTGGCAACCAGATAGAGATAGATCCTCAGATGCTGGGAGATATGTTTTGCAACTTTGTCCGGCGGGTCCTTGGCAAGTACGGATATGTCACGACGGTGTATGCGGATAGTGCAGAGCAGACATTAATCGCTGGCATTCGGAGCAGTCTCCGGCGCAATGGTCTCGGATGGATAAGGGTTGAGAATGCCCTGAAAGCTCCCATCAATGACCGTATCAACGCGGTGCTTATTCTGATGGCGCAGGGGCGCTTTCAGTATGTTGAGGGAGAGTGTGACAGTCTGGTAAATGCGCTGTGCACAGCAGTGTGGGATCCAAAAGAACTGACAAAGAATGTCCGGCTAGATGATGGAACCAGTGATATCGACTCTCTGGATAGTTTTGAGTACACACTAGAGCGGCGAATCAGCCAGCTTATTAAATATGGGTGATGAAAATGAATTATACAAAAATGTATGAGGCATTGCGGAAAGTCCTCGGAAATGAGCAGATTGATTTTGCCATGTCCGGACGGAGCAGTGCCTTGATTGAATTATGGTCCCGGATGTATGAAGAAAAATCGCCGTGGCTCCATGAGATAGATAACGCGAATATACCGGCAACGGTGGCGGGAGAGATTGCCAGACTTACGACTCTGGAATTACAGAGCAAGGTTGAGGGCAGTCCGAGAGCGGATTTTCTAAACAGCATATATCAAAGCGTTCTTGGAAAGCTCCGGGTTCAGACAGAATATGCTTTTGCGAAAGGCAGCATGGTCTTCAAGCCGTATGTTTCCGCAAACGGTATCGCGATCCAGTACATTCAGGCAGATATGTTCTTCCCACTGGATTTTGACTCTGAGAAAATGACGCGCTGTGCCTTTTTAGATCAGTTCCGGAAAGGCAATGCCATTTATAGCCGAATTGAACTGTATTCGCTGGATGGAGACACGCTCTCAATTAAGAACCAGGTCTTCGTGGCGAGGACAAAGGGAACTTTAGGCTCGGAGATTCCGATCGGAAGCGTTCCAAGATGGTCGGAACTGGCGGAAGAAATGCAGTTTTCTGGTGTCAGCAAGCTGCCGATTGGGTATTTTGCGGTGCCGCTTGGAAATAACAAAGATTCCGGCAGTCCGCTGGGCGTTTCTGTTTATTCACGGGCAATTAAACAGATTGAGGACGCAGATCGGCGATATTCGCAGATTAACTGGGAGTATGACAGCAAGGAAACGGCGGTGCATATCGCTCAGAGCCTGCTTAAATACAATCCAGATACAAACAGCTATGAGTATCCGGGCGGCAAGGAACGTCTGTACAGGGGCGTCGAATATGCCGCTGGCGCGCAGGACAAGCCGCTTCTGGATGTCTTTTCTCCGGCTATCCGCGACACAGCGTACTACAATGGCTGGAATCAACAGATGCGTCTGATTGAGTTCCGGTGCAACCTGGCTTATGGCACTTTGTCAGATCCAAACAACACGGACAAGACGGCAGAGGAGATCAAAGCCAGCAAGCAGCGATCTTATGATTTTATTTCGGATTGCCAGAGAGCTTTGCAGAAAGCGCTGACAGATTTGGTTGACGCGATGGCATTCTGGTGCGACATTTATTCTTTATGTCCTGCCGGAGACTATCATCTGTCCTTCCAGTGGGATGATTCCATTGTGGTCGATGCGAAAGCCGAACGAGATAATGACCGCGCGGATGTGGCGATGGGTGCGATGGCTCTGTATGAGTACCGAATGAAGTGGTATGGAGAAACCGAAGAGAAAGCCAAAGCTGCAATCAGTGAAATCAGCAGCACAGGGGAAGTGATTGGGTGACGCAGGGAGAACTTGAAAAACTGGCGCTGAAAACTGGGAATCTGTTTTCAGAATTGGAGATCCGGATCATGTCGGATGTTGCCAGGCGAATCAAAGACGCAGGCTTTTCGACCGCTTCGTCTGACTGGCAGATCCGGAGGTTGGAGGAACTCGGAAAGGCAGAATCAGAAATAAAAGACTGGGTGCAGGAAACACTGCAGAAGAGTGACGAGGAAATGGAACACATTTTTTCAGATGAAGTGTATGAGCAGTATTATCAGCACTCCAGAGCCTACAAAGCATCCGGCGTCAAGATGCTGCCGTTCGAAAAGAACACGCCGCTCATCCGGCTGACCGAAGCGGTCAAGTCTCAGCTTTCGGGAGAATATAAGAATATCGCCGGTTCAATGGGCTTCGCGATTCGCGGACCCGACGGGCACATCCAGGCATCGCCGCTTATGACGTTTTACCGATCCACGTTGGATAATGCAGTGCTGGACATACAGTCTGGCGGTTTTGATTATGGCACTGTCCTCAAACGGACTGTTAGCCGCATGACAAATTCGGGGCTGCGTTGGATTGATTACGACTCCGGTGTCCACAGCCGCGTGGATGTGGCAGCCAGAAGAGCAGTTATGACCGGCTTCCGGCAGGTACAGGGTAAGATAAACGAACAGGTGGCAGCAGACCTCGGGACAAACACTTATGAGGTGTCCTATCATGTAGGTGCCCGTCCGTCGCATCAGCCCTGGCAAGGGCGTGTCTGGACGATGGAGCAGCTTCAGAGCGTTTGTGGACTCGGTACGGTGACTGGATTGCATGGAGCAAACTGCTATCATGATTACAGTCCGTTTATCCCTGGTGTGTCCACGCCGACATATACCGACGATCAGCTGCAGGAGATGCTGGATGAAGAAAATACTCCGAAAGATTATTACGGCAAGTCCTATACCACTTATGAGGCGTTACAGGAGCAGCGCAAGATGGAGAGGAATATGCGTGCGACCCGGCAGCAGGTGAAGCTGTTGCAGACGGGCGGCGCGGATGAAAAGGATGTTATTCTCAAAAAAGCCAAGTATCAGGGACAGTTGCAGAAATATGCTGATTTTTCAAAGACAATGCATCTGCCAGAGCAGAAGCAGCGGATCACACAAGATGGTCTGCGCGGGCGGTTTACACCGACAAAGACAGAACAGAAAAGGCTTGAAGAGTCGGAGAAAAATGATAGAATAAAGGTAGAGCTAGCAGAAGCGAAGATTCGAGGAGTTCCGAAACTGAATCCAGATAAAGTGGATGTCTCTGGATTTACTTACGATACGGAGCATATCAATGACGAACGCCTACACGGAGTTACCAGAGCCGACGCAGAAAAGTTTATCCAAGAAGCGGATATTTCTCTTACAAGATGGAATGGTCAGTTTATAAATTATTACAGCCCTAACGGTGCGACGTATGTGGATGTGAAAAATAGAAATATAAGAACCGCATTTAAGAAAGAGCAATTTGATGAGCCAACACTGAAAATAAGGGAGGTGGCAGAACAATATGGCAATAAAAAAACTTAGCTGTCCGTTAATGGATGCGGAAATTGATGAAGGAATATGCTATGACATCCACATGAATGTGGAAGGGCTGGCACCAGAATGGACAATTCCCGAGAAGGTGTTAGAAACTCCAGATTATAAAAAAATATGCTTGCAATGTCCGAACCATAGGGACGATTAAATACCACCCGTCAGCAGATAGGTGGTATTTTTATAACCAAAATCAGTTATCAGCACGCAGAAATGCGTGTTATTTTTATACTCTTTTGGCGTGGCTGCCGTAAAAGCCTACTTTTAAGATGGACGGCTACCCATCGGAAAAAGCCGAGAAAGGAAGCAGCATGGCAATTTTTAAGACTGAGACACTCAAGGAAAAAGGACTGACACAGGAACAGATTGATTATATCATGGCGGAGGCTGGAAAGCAGGTGAACTCCCTGACGGCGGAGAGGGATGGTTACAAAAACCAGCTTGCGACCGCACAGGCATCCCTGAAAGCAATGGAGGGCATCGATGCAGCGGGACTCCAGACCAAAATCAATGAATTATCCGAGCAGATGAAGGGCAAGGATGCGGAGATCGAGAAAATCAAATCTGATTATGCGTTTGATGCGGCGGTCAAGGAGGCGATCCGGAAGGCATCCGGCAAGAACGAGCGCGCGATCATGGCGCTTCTGGATGTGGATGGCTTAAAGGCATCGAAGAATCAGACACAGGACATTGACGCGGCTCTGGCAGCGGTTAAAAAGGATAATGATTACCTGTTTGGCAGTTCTGCGCCGGTTCCGAGAGTGGTAAGCAGCACATCAGGCATCAATAACGATGCACAGACAAAGAGAGAACAGGCGAACGAAGCACTGAGAAACCTGTTCGGAAAAGGAGAGTAAAATATGGCAGTAAATATCACAGATAGATCAGCAGTTGAAGCTTTAATCCGTGAGCAGATTGTATCTACCATCTTCCAGGATGCACCGAAACAGTCCGCATTCATGGGGATGGCGCGCAAGCTTCCAAACATGACATCCAAGCAGACCCGTATCCGCGTTCTGGACTTCCTTCCGACCGCATACTGGGTGGATGGCGACACCGGGATGAAGCAGACCTCTATGCAGGCATGGGATAATGTATATCTGACAGCGGCAGAGCTGGCGGTTATCGTGCCGATCCCGGAGTCTGTATTTGATGATGCCGAGATTGATATTCTGGGCGAGATTACCCCAAGAGTCAATGAGGCAATCGGTCAGAGAGTCGATGCGGCAATTATCTTTGGCGATAACAGACCGAGAGAGTGGCAGGCAGATATCATCACCCTGGCGCGCCAGGCTGGGAACAATGTTTCCCCATCCTCTGGCAAGGACTACTACGATCTGACTCTTGGAGAGGGCGGCGTATTTTCCAAAGTTGAGGATGATGGCTATGCGGTAACCGGAGCAATCGCCCCGATGACGTTCAAGTCCAAGCTGAGAGGACTGCGTGATTCAAACAAGCAGCCGATTTTCACACATAATATGCAGGATTCCAGCAAGTATGCGCTGGATGGCGTACCGATCCAGTTCCCGGAGAACGGTTCCTTCATGCCGGATATCGCACAGCTGGTTGTCGGTGATTTCTCCAAGGCTGTTTACGCGATTCGCCAGGATATTACCGTAAAACTGCTGACAGAGGGTGTTATCCAGGATCCGAATACGAAGGATATCGTTTATAACCTGGCACAGCAGGATATGATTGCGCTTCGTGTAGTATTCCGCATGGGCTGGGCGCTCCCGAATCCGGCAACCCGCCTCAATGAGGATCGTACCGGCTGCACATTTGCTTATCTGGAGCCGGGCACTCCGGCTGTTACCCAGAAGGTAACCTTTACGGTAACGGATGGCAAAGAGTCCAGCTCGACGGCCTATGAGGATGTCCGTATCAACGTAGATGGTGCGATCCTTAAGACGGATTCGGCTGGTAAAGCTGAGTTTAACCTGAGAAAAGGCACCTATGCGGCAAAGATCACGAAGAAAGGCTTTGTTCCGGTAACGGAGACGTTCACGGTTGACGCTTCTGCCGTAAACAAGGCGATCACTCTGGTAGCGCAGGCCTAGTAAGGAGCTGATGCAATGGCTTATGCAACGCGGGACTATTACATTTCTGGTTATCTGCAGGGGCGTTCCCCTGCGGTGCCGGATGCGGATTTCCTGTTCTGGGAAAAGCAGGCAGAGCGGATCGTAGACAGCTATACATTCGACCGAATTAAGGCGAATGACAGGCTTTTGACGGATGATGTGAAAGATTGCACCTGTGAGCTGACAGAACTGCTCTATCGGGCGGACAAGGCTTCACAGAGCACATCTGATTTTGGCGGTCCGTTGACATCGTATTCCAACGACGGAGAATCCGGCACGATTGACCTGTCACGGTCGATTTACACCGAAGAGGGGAAACAGAAAAAGTGCCGGGAGATCATCTGCCGGTATCTGGGAAATACGCCACTGCTTTATCGGGGGGTGTGAGAATGAACCCGAATTACAATCAGATAATTACAGTCTTCCGGAAGGTTGGAACGGCGTGGAGCAAGAGTGTGTTCGAGCAATGTTTTTGGAAGTCTGGGATCACCGTGGTTCAGAATGATACTGAAGCATCGCAGACGAACACCTACACAGTACGTATTCCCCTGGAAGCGGCCGGAAGCGATTTTTCGGCGTCTCCAGGGGATGTAGTAGTGTTAGGCGAATGTGCGGATGAGATCACTGGAAAAAGCCCTAACACGGCGGCGGAAGTCCTGCGCCGGAATAAGCCGAAAGCGTTTCTTGTCAGCGCATATTCAGACAACACCGCCTATCGGATGGCGAAGCACTACAGACTGGGGGGCTGATGATGGATGTCGAAATCAAATGGAATAAAACATCGGATCAGATTGCCAAAGAGAAAACAAAGGGCAATGATGGCCTTCTGTTTCTCGCCAACGAGGCAAAACGGCTGATGGATCCGTATGTTCCGGCTGACAGCCTGGCACTTGCCCAGATTGTCAGCGTCCATGTAGAGGGAGACACTGGTGTGATTGAGTATCAATCGCCATATGCTCATTACCAATACAAGGGCGTGGCATACGGTCCGAACTATCCGCTGATGGATGGCGGCGCTGTGATGGGATATTATTCTCCGCCGCACAAGTCCTCCACCGGAAAGAAGCTGAAATACAGCCATTTCCGCCACCCGCAGGCCACATCCGAATGGGATAAGGCGATGATGAGGGCACGCAAGGGCGATCTGGTGCGGGCACTGGAAAACTATCTCGGAGGTAAGTGACATGACAAAGCATGATGCAGTGACGGCGTTCTTCCAACCAAAAGCCGAGGAGCTGGCGGGTCAGTACCTGGAATTTAACTATTCGGATGATTACAGCGGCATTTCGCTGGTAACAAACTATTCGGACAAGCTGCTTAAAAAGTATCTTTGGGGGGCTGAAAAAGAATATGGTTTCTCGATTATAATTGTGCAGCCGTATTCGACCGATACGGACGATCTGAACCTCACGGCGATGAATTTCGCCCAGGCTTTCATGGATTGGCTGGAAGAGCAGAATAAAAAGCGCAACTATCCGGAATTTCCGAATAGTTGCCAGATAAAGAAGATGGAGACGCTCCAGAATATGCCAAATCTGGCGGGCGTCAATGTAAAGGAAGGAATGGCGCGGTACATGGTACAGTGCCGGATTGTCTATTTTGAGAAAGGAGACAAGCGATGAAAATTAGTGAATTAATGTCAGGCGTAACGCCGAACGCGTCCTATGAAGGCTGGGTAACGGCAGATGACTGGGTTCTGGCGATTGATACCAGGCCGTCGGCAGAAGCAGCTACGGAAGTAAAGGATTATGAGGTTGTCCAGATGGGCGTTGAGGGTCTGGACGCGAACCTCAACCCGGTAACGTCGGAGAAAACCTATATCCGTGCTGGTAAATCCACGCTGAAATCGGGAACGGCAAGATCTTTTGCAGTGTCCGGCGACCGTTATATCGGCGATCCAGCGCAGGATTTTATGCTGTCCCATGCAATGAAATATGCAAGGGGCAACGCGGCAGTAACAAATTATGTTTATTTCTGTATGCTCAACGGTAAAGGCGAAAAGGGTCAGGTGTCCGTGATTGTCAATTCAGAGGGCGGCGGCAATGCGGGGGAATCATCGTCTATCGATGTCAACCTGCAGAAGATTGGCTCAGAACCGGAGGAGTACACATATTCGGCAGAATAGGAGGATGAAAGATGCAGATTAGAGGCAGAGAAGTAGATTTTAAGATCGGACGTTTAAAGGATGTGGCAGCGTTTAAAAAAGCGCTCGATAACATGGGTAAAACTGAAAAGGAAATCAAGAAAATGAGTGACCTGGCACAGATTATTTCAGGAGAGATTGATATGTTTCGCGCCTTTATCAAAGAAGCGACAGGGGAGGATATCTTGGAAGATTGCGATGACCTGGAAGAGGCAAAAGGCGCTTATCTCGATATGCTGCGTGGCATAAAAGCACAGAAAGAAACGCTGATCGGGTTTTCAGCGGATGAACTCAAATGATGAAATGGTCTGTAACTTTTGACAGGCTCCCCAGTACAGCGTGTATCGGCGGTACAGTGTACGATGTGTCCTTTGGTTATAGGGCGATGATGGCGGCAGAAATCGAAATGTTCCGGCAGGATATTGGCGACGAACAGAAGATGCTTAATGCACTGAATATGTTCTATATCCGCAATATCCCGCCGGATCTGGATGCTGCGGTAGATTATATGCTGTGGTTCCATCGAGGCGGAGAACCAGCGCGGAAAGGTGGCGGTTCCAAACGCCGGACGACGCGGCGGGGATATTGCTTTTTGAAGGATGCTCCGCTGATTTATGCGGCGTTCCGGCAGCAGTACGGCATCAATCTCAGGCAGACACCGAATGACTCCCTGCATTGGTGGGAGTTTCTGGCGATGTTTGAGGCACTGGACGAAAACACCCGGATGGCGAAGGTCATGTACTGGCGAACCTGTGATACCAAAGGAATGGGAAAAGAGCAAAAAGCGTATATCAAGCAGATGCGGACACTTTATTCCCTGGAGGAGCCGCAGACAACGATGGATAGCCGGTTGAGACTGGCAAAACGTAATGCAGATATGCGGGCGTATGTGAAAAAGAGGATGGAAGAATGCCAAAACGGGTAAAGTGCCCTTATTGCGGCTACTCCATGCTTGTTTTTTTTACTGAAAAATCAGATTGTCATGGAGTAACCGTCCCATGTAAAGGGCGGAATTGTGGAAAGGAATTTGAAATCAAGATAAGGAACGGAGAGCAAATCAAGTAGAGCCATTATGAGCCGATGATTTCTCTCACTGAAAAGTGAGGTGGAATAAATGGCTTATGATGGAACTGTAAAGATTGGCACAGAGCTGGATAGCAGCGGGATAAAAAAGGGCATCGAGGATATTAACGGAACAGCGAAATCGGGATTTTCGAAGTTTGGTGAAATCGGAAAAAATGCGTTGTCCGTTTTTGCCGGAAATATGCTGACAGAAATGGTCTCCCAAGCGAAGAATGCCGCCGGGGCTGTCCTTGATATCGGCATGAGCTTTGAGTCTGGGATGTCGAAAGTAGAGGCAATCTCCGGTGCGACCGGCGAGGATCTGGCAGCCCTGACAGATAAAGCGAAAGAAATGGGCGCAAAGACGAAGTTCAGCGCCACCGAATCCGCCGAGGCGATGCAGTACATGGCAATGGCAGGCTGGAAAACCGGCGATATGCTGAACGGCATCGAGGGCATCATGAACCTTGCCGCAGCATCCGGCGAAGATCTGGCTACGACTTCTGATATTGTCACAGACGCACTTACCGCGTTCGGCTTGTCGGCACAGGATTCTACTCATTTTGCGGATATACTGGCACAGGCATCCTCCAATGCAAACACCAACGTCAGCATGATGGGTGAGACGTTTAAATACGTGGCTCCGGTCGCTGGCGCGATGGGATATTCGGCGGAGGATGTGGCGCTGGCGGTCGGATTGATGGCGAACTCCGGTATCAAAGCCAGCCAGGCAGGTACTTCCCTGAAAGCGGCGCTGGTAAACATGGTAAAGCCAACGGATGATATGCGGGGCGTCATGGAGCGGCTTGGCATATCGATCCAAAATGCTGACGGAAGCATTAAGCCATTCGGAGAGTTGATCGGGGATCTGAGGGACAAGTTTGCGATTACCACGGATGCGGAGCGCGCCCAGAACTACGCGATGGCAGAACAACGCCTTACCGCGGAGGGGCTGGCGGACAGTCTGTCCGGGTTAAGCGGAGAGCAGCGGAATACACAGATAGCATACCTTGAAGGCATTGAGCTTATCAAGGATATGACCAAAGAAGAGATTAAGGCTCAGGCAAAGCAGAAGCTTGGAATCAAGCTGACGAAAGAGAGACAGCTCTCGGAGGAAGAGCTATATCAGCTTGCATCTTCCCTCGGTAAAGAATCGTTGGATGGCATGACGGCGGCGATGCAGGAGGAAGCGGCTGCGACCCTGTTTGGAAAAGAAGCTATGTCCGGAATGCTGGCGATCATCAACGCGTCAGATGCGGATTATGAAAAACTGGCAGGCTCGATCGAAAACTGCGATGGCGCTGCGGCGGCAATGGCAGAAACCATGCAGAACAATCTGGAGGGACAGCTTACAATTCTCAGTTCGGCAGCTCAAGGACTGGCGCTAGAAATATACGAATCCTTAAAAGCACCTTTGACGGATATCACAAGGCTAGGAATTGATGCGGTATCAAATCTGACAGAAGGTTTCAAAACTGGCGGTGTCATGGGAATGATCGACGCTGCCGGTCAGATGGCGAATGCATTTGCTGAGAATCTTCCATCGATTATCGAACAGGGGCTTCCGCTGGTAGAGGGCTTTACCGAAAACTTACGTTCCAACGCCGGAAAACTGGTTGATGGCGGCATTGATTTGATATTAAAGCTGGCACAGGGTCTGATGGACGGGCTGCCCGCGATGCTTCAGTATGTTCCGCAGATCATCATAAACATTGCCGGAATCATCAATGACAACGCACCAAAGCTGTTAATGGCCGGCGTACAGTTGATAGTGGTTCTTGGAAAAGGACTGATTCAGGCAATTCCGGATCTTATCGCAGCCTTGCCGCAAATTATCCAGGCGATCGTAAGTACCTTGCAGGCATTTAACTGGGTTAATTCTGGAATATATATTATTACGTTGCTGAGAAATGGCATTATATCAATGGTAGGTGCGATTGCCTCAGCAGCTGCAGAGATACTCAAAGCAATTGTTGGAGCAATACAGAGTTTACCGCAAAAGCTTCTTGAAATTGCCAAAAAGGCAGGTGAAGGAATTTCAAGTGGTTTAAAAGGAATGCTCGGAGCGATTAAAGGAGCGGCTACCAGCATCCTGAGTGGCATTGTGAGTGCTCTCACATCGCTACCGTCCAAACTCTTAGGTCTTGCGAAAAATGGCGCTCAGAGCATCGTCAAGGGATTCACAGGGCAGTCGTGGAGCAATATCGGAAAGAATATCATCACAGGCATTACAGCCGGAATCACGGGTTCGGTTGGAAAGCTGGCAGAGGCGGCGAAGAATGCAGCGAAGAAAGCGTTTGACGCGGCAAAGGATTTCCTTGGTATTCATTCCCCATCGAAGCTGATGCGGGACGTTATCGGTAAAAACATGATCGCCGGATTTGAGAGCGGTATCGTGGCAGAAACACCGAATCTGGAAAAAACGTCGGCTGGCTCTGCTCAAAGGGCGGTGGAGAGTATGCAGGGAATTGCATTACAGAGATCCGGAACTGTGGTAGCAGGGAATCAGGTACCGCCGGCACCAACGCCGGGCGGCGGACAAGGAAGCACAGTGGTTGTCCTCGAAAAAGGCAGCATAACCGGAGATGTGACAATGGATGGAGAAAAAGTAGGCACACTTGTAGCGCCTACAGTGGATACCGAGATTGAACGAGCGCGGAAGGAGAGTGAACGATGATTTATCCAGATGTGCAGATGGCAGATATAAAAACCTTTACAGACTGGGGGCTGAAATTGGAATCGATAAATATTTCCTTCCCCGAAGCTAAGACGGATCTGTTAGATATTCCAGGAGCGAACGGGCTCCTGGATCTGTCTGAGGTAAACGGTCAGATTTGTTATAAAAACCGAACGCTGACCTTGAATTTTTCCCTGTTTGACGATTACACGGAATGGCATGATTTAAGCAGTAAAATCGCCAAGACGTTGCACGGAAAGGTTATCAAGTGCGTTCTGCCAGACGATCCGAACTATTACTATGAGGGACGTTTTTCATTGCAGACAACAAAAAGCAATGATGTGCTGGCGGATTTTGTGATTACTGGCGATGTGCAGCCATTTAAAATGGAACGGTACACAGCGGCGGAAAATTGGCTGTGGGATCCGTTTTCATTCGAGAGCGGCATAGTCAGAGGATATAGTGGCATATCAATCTCCGGTTCCCTGTCGGTTGATGTGACCGGATCTGATATGCCGATAGTTCCGGAGATCACCTGCAGTGCGGCCATGACGGTAGAGGTAGGCGGTAAGACGTTTGAGCTGACAGAAGGAGTCAATAAAAACTATGACATCATCCTGGGATCCGGAACAAACGTTATGAAATTTACTGGCACCGGCACCGTGTCGATTGATTTCAGAGGAGGTGTGCTGTAGATGTATAAAGTTACAGTGGTTACGGATGGAAAGGAATATCCGCTTTTGAACCAGGTTCTCCGGCTGGAGAATCCAACGCTGAAAGAATATGCCGGCAACTCTCCGGGGTATCTTAAATTTAAGATTACGCCGAAGCATCCGTATTATGATAAGATTCTGCCGCTGTCTTCCGAATTATTTGTTTATGAGGACGGAATGGAGATCTTCCGAGGGCGGAGCATGACGGCCGAAGAAGAGTTTAACCGGACACATCAAATCACTTGCGAATCGGATCTCGCATACCTATGCGACAGCATCATCCGGCCATTTGAGTTTCAGGGCAGTATTGTGGAGTTTATGACTCAGGTGTTGAAGATTCACAATGAACAGGTAGAGGCACGTAAACAGTATCTTCTGGGGCGCGTCAATGTGGTAGATAGCAACAACTACATTAACCGTAGCAACTCTGATTATTCGTGCTCTCTGGATTGCCTGCGGGATAAGCTGGTAAAGACCCACGGCGGATATCTCCGGACCCGGTGCGAATCTGGAAAGCGCTATCTGGATTATCTGACGGATGGCGGCGGGATAAACGATCAGGTCATTCGGTACGGTGTCAATCTGGCAGATTACAGCAAGACACAGGATGCCACGGAGCTTTTTACCGCACTGATTCCGATCGGCGCAGACCTGGAAGATACCTCCTCCAGCGGAGAGAGTACCACCAAAACAGTCGATATTACATCCGTGAATGGCGGCAAAGATTTTATTTACGATGAGGATGCGGTGCAGCGGTATGGTTGGATCTTCCGTCAGCACAAATGGGAGGATGTTACACTGCCGGAAAACCTCATCAAAAAGGCGCGGGCGTATCTGGAGCAGTCCATCTATTTGAGTGATGTTTTAAAGCTGACGGCGGTGGATCTGGCGAATGTGGATGTCGATATCAAGCGTTTGAAAACAGGGTACTGGACAAAGGTTATATCCCGTCCTCACGGTGTGGATGTTATGTATATCCTGGAAGAACGTACGCGAAACCTGCAGGAGCCAGGAAAAGACACAGTTTCTCTGGGCGGCACGGTTGCTACGTTATCTGGCAGCGTGGCGAAATCCCAAAAGGAATTATCTGCGAAAGTGGAGCAGGTGGGACAGGCGGCGACAAAGGGCATCGACCAGAAGATTAATAATGCAACGCAGCTCATCAGCGGCGGACTCGGCGGTTATGTGGTAATTGGACGCTCAGAGAACGGTCAGCCAGAGGAAATTCTAATTTTGGACGCGCCGACGAAAGCCAATGCCAAGAACGTGATCCGGCTCAACAAGAACGGCATCGGATTTTCCACCAGCGGATACAATGGAGTGTATCGGAATGCCTGGACCATCGACGGAAATCTGATTGCGGATTTTATTACATCTGGAACTATGTATGCGGACCGGATTAAGGGCGGGACGCTGACTCTTGGAGGTAAGGACGATGCGAATGGTATTATGAATGTACTTGATTCAACTGGCGAAACTGTTTGCCTCCTTGATAATCAAAGCCTTAAGGTGTTCGGAAATATGGTAACGACTGATTTTAACATAGCTTATGATGCGATTGATAGATGGACTGCAATTCGAGTTATGGATAATAAGAAAGATTACAGCGTACAGATTACAGAGATATCAATGTATGCATTTGAAGGGCTCGGGGAAGATTTAAATGGAAACTATAGTGAGCAGGATCCCACTGAATTTTATATTTCTGAGAACGGCGAAACAGCTGCCCATGTTAACTCAGACGAAATATATACAAAAGGCGATGGTACCTTTGGAGGCGATTTAAATGTTACTGGAAAGAAACACAGAACAGTACAAACCCCTGATTACGGAAACATCAGCCTATCTGCTTATGAGATGGCTTCTCCAATGTTTGGTGATATTGGAAGTGGTCAGATTGGAGACGATGGTTTGTGCTACATTTGGATCGATCCGGTGTTTGTGCAAACCATCTTCGGAGAATACCAGGTGTTCGTTCAAGGTTATTCAGATGCTCCGTTTTATGTCACGGAAAGGGCTTCTGATTATTTTGTGGTTAAAGGTCCGGCTGGAGGTTTGTTTGGTTGGGAGATTAAAGCAAAACAGGCAGGGCTTGAGCAGGAGCGAATGGACGCATTTCACCGGAGAGAAAAGAAAGAAAAAGAGACATATGGTAAAGATGGTGCAAGATACTATCAGGAATACATGGAGGGATTGACGAAATGAAAAAAGTAACAGCAATTACAATTTTTGATACGGCAGTTGGGACAAGAGCAAGCATCGTTTACAGCGAGATCAATGATGATGGCGTGATTGTAAAGGACAATATCCGTTTGGATCGCATCATCGTGGATAAGGCAGTCCTTAAGAGTGTGGCTGCGGTAACATCCTACGCACAGGAGCTGGTTGATGGATTGGAGGGCTAAAGATGGCGGTTGATAACATTGATTTAAGCGGAGAGATTAAAGCTTGGAAAGATGCGGCTTATGGCAAGGATGTCAGGGCGGCAAATGTGGCGGCATTTGAGAAGATACAAGGAACTGTGAACGATACGGTGCAGAATGTTAATCAGGCGTCCAAGGATGCTTCCAGCGCATCGCAGAATGCACAGAAAGCGGTTGATGATATCCAGTCCGCGATCGAAACTGCCACAAGCAAAGCGAGTGAGGCGGCCGGAAGTGCAACAGCAGCGGATACCTCGAAGAAAGCGGCGGCAAGTAGCGCAGCGGCAGCAGATACATCTAAGGCACAAGCGGCAGCATCGGCAGCGGAAGCAAAAAAGATTGCTCAGGGTTTGGGCGATTTTGACGGAACGGCTGCGAAAGTCAAGACTACCGATACATACGGTTTGGTAGTGAGTGCCTTGGGGGAGAGTACCGCGCAGGCGCTGATTGACGCGATCGCCAATAAGGTTATGAATGAGCTCATCAACAAAAATAAGATTGTAAATAACCTTCTGGCAACGGATGCCTCCACCGTTCTGGCGGGAACGCAGGGCACGGCGCTGGATAAAAGGTTGGTGGCGGCGGAGAAAGCGGTTACACAGTTAAATAGCGA
>JABLTT010065946.1_pt1 | contig 37264 bp, 32 predicted proteins | sample 7160061 | NCBI WGS metagenome assembly JABLTT01 (sample SAMN14651232, study PRJNA627086) | human gut metagenome | isolation source: feces | host: Homo sapiens
CAATCCAAAGCATACACGATGAAGTAGTAAGTAGAACTCGTGAGAGTCTACATTATCTCGATGTGAGTATGTTTAATCACATTTTGAGTAGCAGAGTAAAATTTATGGGACATATATCAACCGTTGAAGTTCGTTATGCAGAAACAGATCAGATGGGAATTGCTCATCACAGCAACTATGCCGTCTGGTTTGAAGTTGCCAGAACTGATTTTATCAAGGCTGTTGGCATTTCTTATACAGATGTAGAAAAAGAAGGAATCATCACTCCATTAACGAGTCTTGAATGTAAATACAAAAAAGCGGCTTTCTATGAAGACCAGTTACAGATTCATGCAAGTCTTACAAAGCTGTCTCCGGTTCGTCTGGAATTCTCTTATAAGGTTACAAGAGATGGGGACCTGATCGCTACTGGAAAAACAACACATGGTATGGTGACAAAAGATTTAAAACCGATCAACGTAAAAAAAGAACATCCGGAAATTTACCGAATGTTCGAAAATGCTTTGGATTAAAGATAACTTAACTGCTCAATTAGAATTAACCGCATTAGTTGATGTGGGAATGTCATTCTACTGAAACTTAATTTTAATTTTCCTTTGGATACAACCTTTGGTGATAATCCGAGGGAACCACCAATAATAAATGTAATATTGTTTATGGACTCCTTGTTCCACTGATCCCATTTCTTCTGGAATTGTTCGGTGGAGTAAGGAGTTCCTTCTATACAGAGAGGAATTACGAAAGATCCATCTGGAATCTTATCAAGAATTCTTTGACCTTCAATTTCTTTAATCTTTGACTCCTCTTTGTCACTGGCATTATCTGGTGTTTTCTCATCAGGGAGTTCTATGATTTCAAAATCATATTTTTTACGGATGATCTTTGTGTAATGATCAATCAGCTCTCTTAAATATGTTTCTTTGATTTTTCCGACACAGATCATTTGGATTTTCATGTATTTCGATACCTTCCTTTATAATTATATTCCAACGGTTTGGGTAGTAGTTTGGGTAGTAGTTTGGGTAGTGGTTTGGGTAGTACTTTAGGTAGTACTTTGGGTAGTTTTATCTTTGTTTTTATTTTTTACACAAAGTGTACCACATTTCCTTGATTCTATCAAACGTCGTTAATACAATAACATAGTCCTTCGGACTGGACTCGCTCCGCTCGATAAGGTATACCCGCAGGGCACGCGTAAATTCATAGTCCTTCGGACTGGACTCGCTCCGCTCGATAAGGTATACCCGCAGGGCATTCGTGAATGCATAGTCCTTCGGACTGGACTTGCTTCGCAAGGTAAGGTATAATATACTGTAAATTTGCTGTAGGTGGATTGGAGGGATGTGCGTGAAGCTTAGAAAATCTACAGTTGTTGTTATCATTACAAGTTGGATCTTATTTTTTATTGCAGCTTTTTTGGCGTATGGGAAATTAGACCAGATGAAACAAGAACGGCTTACGAATGAAAAGATTTTTCAACAAACAACACAAAAGAATACCTCACAAGGCGTGATCAGAGAAACAAATGAAGCAGCGGAGATGAAGAAGGAAGATTCAGAGGCTGAGAAAAAGGCAGTTGAGGATTTTATGAAAACATATTATGAGAGAGTTCAGAAAAATGATCTGGAAAATCTTAAGAATATGGTAGAAGACACGAATGAATTAACCGAGAATCAAAAAGCGATCCATCAGTATGTGAAGAAATATAAGAATCTTACATATCTGATCAAACAAGGTGCAGACGATGAATCCTATATCGTTTACGTAACATATGAGATGAAGATCCGCAAGATCAAAACGCTTGCACCCGGAATGACATCGTATTATGTGATGAAGGAAGGGGATACTTTCTGTATCTATAATAATCAAAAACATGATACGGATGAGATCACAGATGCAAAAAAAGAAAGCCAGAACAGCAAAGAAATTAAAAAACTTACAAAACAGATCAACAAAAGATACGATCAGGCTTTAAGACAAGATAAAAAATTAAAACAATTTTTTGAAGGAAATTAGAACATATGATGAAGTTTGAAATCTATATTCTGCAGAAGAAATCACAGGACCCTAAGATGTATCAGGAAGCAATGGGTGAGTATCTAAAACGTCTTGGTGCATATGCGAAAGTTTCTGTAGTATATAAGAAGAATGCAAAACAAATAGAGAAAATATTAAAAGAACCGGGAGAACATTATCATATCTTGCCAGGAAGAGACAGTATGACAAGTCCGGGGCTTGCACAACTAATTAATGAAAGTTCTGTACAGGGAATTTCAAAGTTTCATTTTTATATTGGAGATTTAGGATCAGAGGAAGCAAAGCCATTTCATGTATCGTCATTTACACAAAGTGGTTCGCTGACAGGCACGATCATATTAGAACAGATTTATCGTGCATATCGGATTTTGAATCATCAGCCATATCACAAATAAAAATATTACAAGAAAACACTAGAATGGAGTTGACAAAGATGGAGTTTAAAACACCAACGATCGAAGACAAGGAAGAAATTGACCGATGTATCTTAGCAGATGATACAAGAAGTTGTGATTATGCAACAGCGAATATTATTTTATGGAGTCCTTTTTATCAAGTAAAGTATGTGATCATAGATGGATTATTTGTATCTCATACTGATGAGGAGGGAGGTTCTTTTTGCTACCCGCTTGGAAAAGGAGATAAAAAGAAAGTGTTGCAATATTTCATGGACGATTGCAAAGAAAAACAGATTCCGTTTGTATTACATGGTGTAACTCATGAGATGGAAGAAGAGTTTCGTGAGATGTTTGGGGATATCTATGAGATTGAATATGACAGAGATATCTCAGAATATATTTATGACAGAGAAAAACTCGCAACATTATCTGGGAAGAAACTTCATGGAAAGAGAAATCACATCAATCGTTTTAAAGAAAATCATGAATGGTCCTATGAACCGCTTTCCGATGAAAATCAGTTAGAAGTATTGGCAATGCTGATGGAATGGAAGATGCAAAACTGTGATCCGGAAGATATAGAGAAACATGATGAGATCTGTGTTTCTAAAAATTGTGTGATCAATTATAAAGAATTAGGACTTGTCGGAGGTGTTCTGCGTGCGGAAGGAAAGGTCGTAGGATTTTCAATCGGAGAACGTGCATCAAATGAGGATACATTTATTGTGCATATTGAAAAAGCTTTTGCAGATATTCAAGGAGCCTATCCGATGATCAACCAACAGTTTGTGATCCATGAGATGGAAGATTTTAAATATGTGAACAGAGAAGATGATGCTGGAGAAGAGGGGCTTAGAAAGTCAAAATTATCGTATCGACCGGTATTTATGGTAGACAAGGGCGTTCTTCGTCTAAAATCAGAAGTAAAGAATTGACACTAGGTGCCTAAAAATGTAGAATTGAAAGTAGGACAAACCATTAGGAGGAATATGTAATGAGACATTTGATCGATCCGATGGATTTAAGCGTGGAAGATATTGATAGATTATTAGACCGCGCTGATGACATCGCAAAGAATCCTGAAAAGTATCAGGAAGTATGCAAACACAAGAAATTAGCAACTCTGTTCTTTGAACCAAGTACAAGAACAAGATTAAGCTTTGAAGCAGCAATGCTTGAATTAGGAGGAAGTGTTCTTGGATTTTCTTCTGCTGATTCATCATCTGCATCTAAAGGAGAAAGTGTTGCAGATACAGCAAGAGTCATTGAATGTTACGCAGATATCATTGCGATGCGTCATCCAAAGGAAGGAGCACCATATGTAGCATCACAGTATGTAAATATCCCTGTGATCAATGCAGGAGATGGTGGTCATAATCATCCAACACAGACATTGACAGACCTTTTAACAATTCGAAGAGAAAAGGGACGTTTAAGTAATCTAACGATCGGATTTTGCGGAGATTTAAAATTCGGACGAACAGTTCATTCTCTGATCAAAGCATTATCAAGATATGAAGGAATCAATTATATTTTAATTTCTCCAGAAGAACTCCAGATTCCAGAGTATCTGAAGAAAGATGTTTTTGAGAAGAAAGGAATCTCATTTACAGAAGTTAACAAGATGGAAGATGTGATGCCACAGCTTGACATTCTTTATATGACACGAGTACAGAGAGAACGTTTCTTTAATGAAGCCGATTATGTAAGATTGAAGGATAGCTATATCTTAGATATGGATAAATTAAAGATCGCCAAGAAAGATCTTTCTATTTTACATCCATTACCTCGTGTGAATGAGATTTCTGTAAAAGTTGATAACGATCCAAGAGCCTGCTATTTTAAACAGGTATTGAATGGAAAACATGTAAGAATGGCATTGATCATGGAATTACTGGGGGTAAGCGCAGATGAACATTGATAGCATTAAGAATGGAATCGTATTAGATCATATCCGTGCAGGACGCGGAATGCAGATTTATAATAGTCTTGGATTAGATCAGTTAGATTGCAGTGTTGCGATCATTAAGAATGTAAAAAGCAGCAAAATGGGCAAGAAAGATATCATTAAGATTTCAGATGCATTTGAAGTGAACTTTGATGTTTTAGGTTACATAGATCCAGAAGTTACGGTATGTGTCATTGAAAATGGCAGTGTAAAGTCCAAACACAAAGTAGAACTTCCAGAGAAGATCGTGAATATTGCAAAATGCAAGAATCCAAGATGTATTACATCTGTAGAACAAGAGATCGATCACGTGTTTAAATTGACAGACAGAGAACACCAAGTATATCGCTGTATTTACTGCGAATCAAAGCTTAAAAAATAATCAAAAGAAACAAGAGGTATCCGTGCATGAAACAAGAAAGCAGAACAAACATTAATCGTGTAAAGAAGGATATCAGCAGTCCAGATAGTTTCACACCGCCTGAGGAACTGAAACGACAGCTGATCACAACCATGCAAAGCATTTATGATGAAGAAGATATTGAGGCTGTAGAACGTGCCTATAAAGTAGCATATAAGGCACACGAGAAACAGAAACGAAAGTCTGGAGAGCCGTATATCATTCATCCTATTTGTGTTGCGATCATATTGGCAGAATTAGAACTTGATAAAGAAACGATTATGGCAGGACTGCTTCATGATGTAGTAGAAGACACGGAAACAACCCATGAAGATATTGTAAGAGATTTTGGGGAAGAAGTTGCCCAGTTAGTTGATGGTGTAACAAAGTTAGGACAATTAAGTTATTCCAAAGACAAGATAGAAGTTCAGGCGGAGAACTTACGAAAGATGTTTCTTGCAATGGCAAAAGATATCCGAGTGATCCTGATCAAACTTGCTGACCGTTTGCATAATATGCGTACCATGCAGTTTATGCGTCCAGAGAAGCAAAAAGAGAAATCCAGAGAGACGATGGATATTTATGCACCGATCGCACATCGTCTTGGTATTTCCAAGATCAAAGTTGAATTAGATGATCTGGCACTTCGATATTTAAAACCAGATGTCTATGAGGATTTAGAACGTTCTCTTGATTCTGCAAAAGAAGAAAGAGAAGCATTCATTCAGGAAATCGTTGACGAAGTGAAAGGACATATTGATCACGCCGGAATTAAGGCAGAGATCGATGGACGTGTGAAACACATGTTCAGTATCTATAAGAAGATGGTCAATCAGCATAAGACGATCGATCAGATTTATGACTTATTTGCAGTCCGGATCAAGGTTGATACGGTTAAGGATTGTTATGCGGCACTTGGGATCATTCATGAGATGTATAAACCAATCCCTGGAAGATTCAAGGATTATATCGCGATGCCAAAACCGAATATGTATCAGTCACTTCATACTACATTGATCGGTCCAGAAGGACATCCATTTGAGATTCAGATCCGTACATTTGAGATGCATCGTGTTGCTGAATATGGTATTGCAGCCCATTGGAAATATAAAGAGAATAATAATACCAAGGGACTTAACAAAGAAGAAGAGAAGTTAAGCTGGTTAAGAGAAGTGCTGGAATGGCAGCGAGATATGGATGATAACAAAGAGTTTTTAAGTTTGCTGAAGACGAACTTGGATCTCTTTGCAGAACAGGTATATTGTTTTACACCGAATGGAGATGTCAAAAACCTTGCGAATGGTTCGACACCGATCGATTTTGCATATTCAATCCATAGTGCAGTCGGTAATAAGATGGTTGGAGCCAGAGTCAATGGAAGACAGGTACCATTTGATTATCATTTGCAGAATGGTGACCGTGTAGAGATCATTACATCACAGAATTCAAAAGGACCAAGCAGAGACTGGTTAGGGATCGTAAAATCAGCACAGGCAAGAAGTAAGATCAATCAGTGGTTTAAACGACAGTTCAAGGAAGAGAATATCGTCCGAGGCAAGGAACTGTTAGAAAAATATTGTAAGAGTAAGAGTATCAGGCTTCCAGAGTTGATGAAACCTGAATACATTAAGAAGGTCGAACTAAAATACGGATTTAAAGACTGGGATTCTGTATGTGCAGCTGTTGGACATGGTGGCTTAAAAGAAGGCCAGGTTATCAATAAGATGCAGGAAGAAGACCGTAAGATCCAGAAACAGAAGATCACGGATGAACAGATCTTACAGAAAACAACAGAAGCAGCACAGGCGGCAGCAGCGAATCCAGAGAAGAAAAAGGATGAGAAATCCAAAGGAGGGATTGTTGTACGTGGAGCGAATGATGTTGCTGTTCGTTTTTCAAAGTGTTGTAATCCAGTACCAGGAGATGAGATCGTTGGATTTATTACAAGAGGACGAGGAATCTCAATCCACAGAACAGATTGTGTGAATCTCCTGAATATGCCAGAATCTGACAGAGCAAGACTTATTGAAGCTGAGTGGCAGGTAAGTGAAGCAGATACAACACAGACTTATACGACAGAGATCAATATTTATGCCAATAATCGAAAGGGATTGTTAGCAGAAGTATCAAAGATCTTCTTAGAGTTAGATATTGATATTATTACGATCAACGTATCAAACAATAAGAAAGGAAGAGCAACACTTAGTATGTCCTTCGATATTACAGGTGTAGAGCAGTTAAACCGTATTATTGCGAAGATCAGGAATGTAGAAGGCGTGATCGACATAGAAAGAACAGCAGGATAGGTGAAAATATGAGTGAAACAACATTAAGACTTGACAGACCACTTAAGATGGTAACGATCTGTCTTGGACAGATGCAGACAAACTGCTATATTGTTGAGAATACAAAAACAAATCAGGCATTCGTCTTTGATCCGGGAGATCAGGGAGAGCGCATTATGAATACATTAGAAGAAGACGGAATGGAACTTGCAGGTGTATGTCTGACACATGGACATTTTGATCATGTAATGGCCCTTCCATATCTGATGGAACAAAAACCAGATCTTGATATCTATCTTTATGAAGATGAAGCAGAAGTTCTGGCAGACCCACAGCTCAATCTCGGAGCGATGATGGGAATGAATCTCTCATTAAAAGCGAATCATCTGGTGAAAGATGGAGAGATCATAGATGTATTAGGAACAAAGGTAAAATGTATCCATGTTCCAGGACATACAAAAGGTGGAGTATGTTATTATTTTGCAGATTATGGATGGCTGATTTCTGGAGATACACTGTTCCAGATGAGCATTGGAAGAACAGACTTTCCGACAGGCAATCTGAATGACCTGCTGACAGCGATCAGAGAGAAATTATTCGTACTCCCACCATGGACAAAGGTACTATCCGGTCATACACCACCAACGACGATCGAGGAGGAAAGCAGATGCAATCCGTTTCTGCAGTAGATTATGATTGGATTAATTCAGAACAAGACTATTTATGAATATGACATTCGAAGTTTAATATTGGCATTTATGCTTGGAGAGAAGATAGAATTGACGGATCACGTTGATTCTATCTATGATTTTATACTGGACGTGGATTATAAAGATCAGGAAATCGCCATGAACCTATACAAAAAGGGCGAGTTAGAAGATGAGATTCAGTTATTTGGTGATTATGAAAATAAAAAGATTTTTAAAAACCAGATGAAGCGAGGAATCTATCAGTTGTTTTCCAAAGCATTAGACAAACAACTTCCATGGGGAACGTTGACTGGAATCCGTCCGACAAAGATTGCTTTTGATGGATATGAAAAGGGCGAGAGTAGTGAAGAGATCATTCACAGATTTCAAAAAGATTATCTGGCATCCGAAGAAAAAGCAAGATTGTGTACAGAAACCGTTCAGAAAGAAAAAGAACTGCTAAAAGCATTTCCATACAAAGAAGGATACAGTCTATATATAGGAATTCCATTTTGTCCAAGTACATGTTTGTACTGTTCTTTTACATCGTATTCGATCGATCAATTTGAGAATATTGTACAAGACTATCTGGAAGCTTTATTGAAAGAACTGGATTTTGTGGCGAAGACTTATGCGCACAAAGAACTTCAGACGATGTATATTGGCGGTGGAACACCAACATCTTTAAAAGAAGAAGATCTGGAATATCTGTTATGTGAAGTTAATAAGAGATTCCCATTTTCAAAGATCCAGGAGATCACTGTGGAAGCAGGACGGCCAGACAGCCTGAATCTCGAGAAATTAAAGATTCTAAAGAAATATGGTGTAACAAGGATCAGTATCAATCCACAGTCAATGAATGATAAGACATTAAAACTCATTGGAAGAAATCATTTCGCACAAGATATCAAAGAGAAATTTAATCTTGCAAGACAGGCAGGAATTGATAACATTAATATGGATATGATCTGCGGGCTTCCAGAAGAAGGAATGGAAGAACTTTCCTATACTTTAGATGAGATCAAAAAACTTGATCCAGAGAGTTTAACGGTTCATGCACTTGCAGTCAAGCGTTCATCGAGATTAAATCGAATGAAAGATACATATCACTTTGGAGCGAGTGAAGAGATGGTATCTTATGCCGCTTCATGTGCAAGAGATATGGATATGGAACCGTACTATTTATACCGGCAGAAAAACATTCCAGGGAACCTTGAGAATGTCGGTTTTTCAAAAAAAGGAAAAGAATGTCTCTATAATATTTTGATTATGGAGGAATTACATGATATTATAGCAGTTGGTGCTGGTACATCTTCAAAGATCGTCCATCAGGAAGATCATCAGGTGGACCGCATCGAAAATCTTAAAGATATAAAGCAATACATTACACGAATTGATGAGATCATTCATAGAAAAGAATTAAAGATGATATAAACAGGAGTTTGATTATGGCAATCAGTTATGGACGAACAGATATTGAGACACCGATCCATGCGGATATAAAAGAAACGATCAGTCATGGTATCATTGTCAGTAATTTGGCTTATCTTGTTGGCAAGGAATTAGGATTACAAGAAGAAGTGTGTTATGATCTTGCGGTTGCAGGAATGTTACATGATCTTGGAAAAGTAAGACTTAATTTCTATATGAATGAGAAAGTAGAAGATGAGATTCTTGCTGTTGACGAAACAAGATATATGAGAATGCATCCATCCATTGGATATGCGATCCTTGCAGATTACGATTATAACCAGACGGTTTTAGACGCAGTTCTATATCATCATGAACATTATGATGGTACCGGTTATCCACATAATCTGGTAGGAAAACAGATTCCATTAGTTGGAAGGATCATGCATGTATGTGATATTTTCGGAGCATTGATCTCAAACAGGGATTATAGAGAAGGATTTGATGTTGAGACTGCACTTGATATCATGATCGATGAAGTAAAGAATTTTGATATGAAAGTATTTTTAGCATTCCAGAGAGTCGCGTTTTCAGACGGAATTATGGAAACTGTGATGGAAAAAGGCAATCTGGATGAATTATTTGAGGAGGAACAAGAATGATTACACAGGCACCAAGAGGAACAAAAGACTGGTTTGGAAAAGATATGGACCAGCGCACATATTTAGAGAATATTTTCAAAGATTTATGCGCATCCTATAATATTCATGAGATCATCACACCAGTATTTGAGCATACAGAGCTTTTTCAGAGAGGTGTTGGAGAAACGACAGACGTTGTCCAGAAAGAGATGTATACATTTGAAGATAAAGGACACAGAAGCATTTCATTAAAACCAGAAGGAACAGCAGGAGCGATTCGTGCATATTTACAGAATGGTCTGGCAAATGAGCCACAGCCGATCAAGATGTTCTATATCACACCAGCATTCCGCTATGAAAAACCACAGAGTGGAAGATTAAGACAACACCACCAGTTCGGAGTTGAATTTGTCGGAGCGGAAAGTCCATTAGCAGAAGTAGAGCTGATCACATTAGTATCCACTTTTATTAAGAAAATTGGGTTAAAAGATGCAAAATTACACATCAACAGCATTGGATGTGAAAATTGTAGAAAAGAATACAACAAAGCATTATTAGCATATTTAAAAGAACATGAAGAACATTTATGTCCTACATGCAGAGAACGTATGGAAAAGAATCCATTACGTGTCATTGACTGTAAAGTTCCAGAATGCAAAGAGATCGTCAAAGATGCACCAAGAACGATCGACTATTTAGATGATGAATGTAAAGCACATTTTGAAGAATTAAAGAGTCTGTTAGATGCATTAAATATTCCATATGAAGTTGATACAGAAATCGTTCGTGGATTAGACTACTATACAAAGACCGTATTCGAATTTGTAAATGAAGATGGATTTACTTTATGTGGTGGTGGACGTTACGACAATCTTGTTCATGAGATCGATGGAAAAGTTTCTATGCCATCTGTTGGATTTGGTATGGGTGTAGAGAGAATCCTTTATTTCTTAGAAGAAGAGAAAGTAGATCTTCCATGCACAAGAGATATTGACCTTTATGTAGGAATTCTTGGACAGGAAGCAAAAGCAAAAGCTTACCAGATCGTTGTAGATCTTCGTGATCAGGGATTTGTCGTAGAAACAGATTATCTTGGAAGAAGCGTAAAAGCACAGATGAAATATGCAAATAAGCTGAATGCCAAGAATACGATCATCATTGGTGATGACGAATTAGCGAAGAATGAAGGAAATGTCAAAAATATGGAAACAAGAGAAGTTACGACCATTTCGCTTGATAAGATCGCAGATTGTTTAAAATAAAATCATGCTTTCTTATACTAGTTCGTGACATTTTTGACAAAATCATATATAATGAGTAATAATTACAAGAAAGGAGGTAACATGCATGAGTGAATATGCGATCGTGGCACCAGAAGATTTCGACCAGAGCGTATTTCGCCTGATCGGTAAGGAATGGATGCTTGTTACTGCAAAGAATCAGGAAGGAAAAGTTAACACAATGACTGCCTCATGGGGTGGTTTAGGTGTTATGTGGGGTAAGAATGTTGCTGTGACAGTCTTAAGACCACAAAGATATACAAAAGAATTCATTGACCAGTCAGAATCATTTACATTATCTTTCTATGATGATACTTTTAAGAAGGATTTAAGCTATCTTGGAAGTGTATCTGGAAGAGATGAAGACAAGATCGCGAAGACACGTCTGACACCAACAGATGCGAATGGAATTCCATTTTTTGAGGAAGCAAAGATCGTACTGATCTGTAAGAAGTTATATTCTCAGCCAATGGATCCAGAAGGATTTGTTGATAAATCTTTAGATGAACAGTGGTATCCAGAGAAGGATTATCACGTACTTTACGCTGCAGAGATCGAACAGATCCTTGTAAGAAAAGATTCATAAAAGAATATATAAGGCAGAACCGAAGATACGGGCTCTGCCTTTCGTACAAAGTGAAAAGGATGAAGGAGGAAATATCATGGCAGAATCAATGTCAGGTTTAGCCAGATCCCACCGATGTACAGAGGTAAGCAACAAACTTATCGGAACAGAAGTCACTGTCATGGGATGGGTACAGAAACGAAGAAATTTAGGAAGTCTTATATTTGTAGACTTAAGAGACCGCTCAGGAATCTTACAGTTAGTTTTTGATCAGGAAGTATTATCTGAGGAAGACTATAATAAGGCAAACTCTTTAAGAAGTGAGTATGTCATTGCAGCAGTAGGTACTGTAGAGAAGAGAAGTGCAGCGATCAACGAGAACTTGAAGACAGGAGATATCGAGATCAAGGTACATACATTACGTATCTTATCAGAATCAGAAACTCCTCCATTTCCAATTGACGAGAATCAGACAGTCAAAGATGAACTTCGTTTAAAATACCGTTATCTTGATCTTCGAAGACCAAATCTTCAGAGAAACTTACGCATTCGTAATGATGTAACAAGAATGGTACGTAACTTCTTAGGGGATGAAGGATTCTTAGAGATCGAGACACCAGTTTTAGGAAAGAGTACACCAGAAGGAGCAAGAGATTATCTTGTACCAAGCCGTGTACATCCAGGAGAATTTTACGGACTTCCACAGTCACCACAGCTGTTTAAACAGCTTTTAATGTGCTCTGGATTCGACCGTTACTATCAGATCGCAAAATGTTTCCGTGACGAAGATCTACGTGCAGACCGCCAGCCAGAGTTTACACAGATTGATATGGAACTTTCATTTGTTGATGTCGATGATGTGATCGATGTAAATGAACGTCTGTTAAAGAAGATCTTCAAAGAAGTATTAGATATTGATGTACAGCTTCCTATGCTTCGCATGACTTATAAAGAAGCAATGGATCATTTCGGATCTGATAAACCAGATATGCGTTTTGGAATGGAACTTACGAATGTATCCGATACAGTTGCCGGATGCGACTTTATGGTATTTAAAGGAGCATTAGAGAATGGTGGATCTGTAAGAGGATTAAACGCTAAAGGTTTAGGAGATCTTGGACGTAAGAAGATCGATGGATTCGTTGACTACGCCAAAGACTTCGGAGCGAAAGGACTTGCATATATTCAGTTAAAGAGCGATGGAACAGTGAAATCCTCTTTCGCTAAATTCATGAAAGAAGAAGAGATGGATGCACTGATCAAAGCAATGGATGGACAGGCAGGAGACTTATTACTATTTGCCGCAGACAAAGACAAAGTTGTCTTTGATGTGCTTGGTAACTTAAGACTTCACATTGCGAAACAGTACGATATGATCGACAAATCCCAGTATAAGTTCTTATGGGTTACAGAATTCCCATTACTTGAGTGGAGCGATGAACAGAATCGTTACACAGCAATGCATCACCCATTTACAATGCCATTTGAAGAAGATCTTGAATTCATTGATGAAAGACCAGGAGATGTCCGTGCGAAAGCATACGATATCGTATTAAATGGTACAGAACTTGGTGGTGGATCAATCCGTATCCATCAGGATGATATTCAGGAGAAGATGTTTGAAGCTCTTGGATTTACAAAAGAAGATGCTCACAACCGTTTTGGATTCTTATTAGATGCATTCAAATTTGGAGTACCACCACATGCTGGTTTAGCTTATGGTCTTGACCGTCTTGTTATGTGGTTAACAGGAGAAGACAGCATTCGTGATGTCATCGCCTTCCCGAAAGTAAAAGATGCTTCCTGCCTGATGACACAGGCTCCAGGACCGGTTGATACATTACAGCTAGAAGAACTTGGAATTGAACTTTCAACACCAGAGGAGGAATAATCAGATGGAGAAAATGTTATTTAGCGGTGTTCAGTCTAACTCTGAAGTTGCACTGATCGCAATCAAAGGAATCAAAAACCAGCCAGGAATCGCAGCAAAAGTTTTTGGTGCCATTGCAGAAGAAAAAATCAACGTGGAACTGATCCTTCAGTCCATCGGACGTGGAGAGAATAAAGACATCTCTTTCGTTGTAGCACAGGATGAAGCAGATCATGCCGTTGAAACATTAAAGAAAGCATTTGATGAAGCAGATTACGAAGAGATCATCAGTGATAAAGAAGTCGGAATCGTATCTATCGTCGGAGCTGGAATGATGTCTAACAGCGGAGCAGCTTCTAAGATGTTTGAAGCACTGTATAATCGTGGAATCAACATTCACTTAATCTACACATCAGAGATCAAGATCACTGTTCTGATCAAAGAGAGTCGTGTAGAACGTGCAGTAGAAGCATTAAAAGAACAGTTCCAGGAATAATCAGATAGATCAGGCAATCGAATAATCATAAGAATAAGACACAACATACGAGACACAATATTATTTTACATAAATATATAAAGGAGAAAACAATGTTTGATTTTAGCGAAGTAAAAAACTATGATCCAGAATTAGCAGAAGCAATGGAAAACGAATTAACAAGACAGAGAACAAATCTTGAGTTGATCGCATCAGAGAACCTTGTTTCCAAAGCTGTTATGGCTGCAATGGGAAGCCATTTAACAAACAAATACGCAGAGGGATATCCAGGAAAACGCTACTATGGTGGATGCCAGTATGTAGATGTGGTAGAAGATCTTGCAAGAGAACGTGCCAAAGAATTATTTGGATGCGAATATGTAAATGTACAGCCACACTCTGGAGCACAGGCAAACATGGCAGTATTCTTCGCAGTATTGAATGTCGGAGATACATACATGGGAATGAGCTTAGACCACGGTGGACATTTAACACACGGAAGCCCAGTCAACATGTCTGGTAAGAACTATCACTGCGTACCATACGGAGTTAATGATGAAGGATTCATCGATTATGATGAAGTAGAAAGAATCGCATTAGAATGCAAACCAAAGATGATCATTGCTGGTGCAAGTGCATACGCAAGAGCAATCGACTTCAAACGTTTCCGTGAGATCGCTGACAAAGTTGGGGCAGTTTTAATGGTAGATATGGCTCATATCGCAGGATTAGTAGCTGCAGGATTACACCAGAGCCCAATCCCTTATGCTCATGTAACAACAACTACAACACATAAGACATTAAGAGGACCTCGTGGTGGAATGATCATGTGCAGCAATGAAGTGAACGAAAAATACAACTTCAACAAAGCAATCTTCCCAGGAATCCAGGGTGGACCATTAATGCATGTGATCGCTGGTAAAGCTGTAGCATTCAAAGAAGCATTAGACCCATCATTCAAAGAATATATGACACAGGTTGTGAAGAATGCAGATACTCTTGCAAATGCACTGATCGAAGAAGGATTCGATATCGTATCTGGAGGAACAGACAACCACTTAATGTTAGTAGATCTTAAGAAATATGATCTGACAGGAAAAGAAGCTGAAAAAGTACTGGATTCTGTACATATCACATGTAATAAGAATACTGTACCAAACGATCCAAAATCTCCATTCGTAACATCAGGACTTCGTCTTGGAACACCAGCTGTTACAACTCGTGGACTGAAAGAAGACGATATGAAAGTGATCGCAAAAGCTATTCGTCTGACATTATTAGACAAGAAACTTGATGAAGCAAACGAATTAGTATTAGGATTAACAGAAAAATATCCACTCTATGAATAATCCATCACAGAGTCGTATTTGGAGGCAGAAATCAATATGAGGATTACAAAGAAACAAGGGGGAATCATAGGAGGTGCCGTAGCGGTTGTTTTAATAGCAGCCGCTATCGGTGTCCATGCCCATTATCAGAACCGTTGGTATCCGGGGAGTACATTTAACAAGGTTGATGTGTCAGGAATGACATACGAAGAATCAGTGAAGAAAGTAAAGAAATCCATTGATTCTTACAAGTTAAAGATCAAGGGAAGAAATAACAGACAGGAAGTGATTTCCGGTAAGGAGATCGATCTTGCATTTAAGACAGAATCACATGTAAAGGATGCTTACAAAAAGCAGCACAGCCAAAGTGTATTTTCAACGATCTTTGGTAGCAAAAAAACCAAAGTGACAGCAGTTGCATTATCAGAGCAGAAATTAAAGGCCAAATTAAAACAATCCGTTCTGATCAAAGGCAGTGATACATATAAGATCACAAAACCAGTGGATGCAACGATCGTATATTCTGCAGATAAGAAATACGGTGTAATCCAGAAGGAAGATGAAGGAAATTACTTAAACCGTAAAGCATTTTATGACGCAGTAGAGAAATCCATAGAGTCTTTAAGTAACACACTGAATCTGACAGATGAAAAGAAGAATCCGGACGTCTATAAAAAGCCTGGTCTGTATCATGATGATGAAGAATTAAAACAGATGCAGACAATCTACAATGAGTATTTATTACATTTCATTCAGTGGGATATGGGCAATAATGTCAAAGAAACATTAGGTCCAGATGCGTTAAAAGACTGCATCAAAGTAAACACAAAGAGACATACTGTAAAATTAGATCAGCCTGCCGTCGAGAAATGGTTAGAAAGCTTTTGCTTAAAATACAAGACACAGGGAATCGCAAGAACATTTAAGACACATTCTGGAAAGAAGATCAAAGTCAGTGGTGGAGACTATGGATGGCGTATCGATTATGACAAAGTTATCGCACAGACAATGAAAGCGTTAAAGAAAGCACCAGATGAATCTGCGATCAAAGCCTATGAGAAAGGCCCTTCCAAGGAGAATGAACAGGCTTTACTTACAAGCTTAAAACCAGTCTACAGCCACAAAGGATATCGTATGGATTATACGAACAAGCAAAATGACTGGGATACACAAAACTACAGTGAAGTTGACCTGTCAGCACAGGAAGTTTTCGTCTACAAGAAAGGAAAACTTGTATTCAGCACAACCTGTATCACTGGAAAAGCAACACCAGATCGTATCACAAGAACCGGTGTTTATGACATCAAAGAGAAGAAACTTACAAAGACATTAACAGGTGCGGATTACAGTGTTCCAACAAGATACTGGACAAGGATCATGTGGACAGGAACAGGATATCATTACAGCAGCAGAGGAGACTGGGGAAGCTGGTCACCAACATATTATAAGACAAATGGATCTCATGGATGTGTTAACTTAACATTATCAGATGCAAGATCTGTATATAACCTGACGAAGATCGGAGATCCTGTATTTATTCATTATTAAAAGAAAGAAAAAGAGGTTTCAATCAATGAGAAATCAATATAAAAAACAGGAAAAAGTATTATGGTATGCACAGATCATGATCTTTCTAGGTGCTTTGGCAACCTGGTTTAATCATATGGATATGCATACATTTTATACGATCAATATCATTTTATCAGTGATCTCAATCATTTCTCTGACACTGGATCGCTTTTATTTTAGTGAGAAGATCGGGCAGAAAGTGCATAATTCTTATTCTGTTGCATATGGATTACTAGTGATCTTTACGTTACTACTGGTAATTCAGTATGCGGGGATATTAAAGATCGATCTGATCATGCAAGAAGGGACAAAGATGATCTGGGCATTAACACCAGCATTGAGTCTTCTTTGGAAGACGAAATTCATCGCCTTCCGTGAATGGGATCAGCGTTAGAAGAAAGAGTTTGTTGCTGAAGAACAGATTTATAAAAGGCTCTTGGCGTTATGCCGAGGGTCTTTTTAAACATTTCAGAGAAATAACTGCTGCCAGAGAAACCATACATCTTAGCGATATCTGTTATCTTTTTCTCATGTTTGATGATCTCAGACAAGCTCATATGAATACGAAGCTGATTCAGATAATCCACAGGACTTAGATGAACATTTCTTTGAAAGAGTCGGCAGCATTCACTATTGCTTAGATGGCAGTAAGAAGCAATATCAGCGAGTGTATGCTTTTGGTTGATCGTTTTAGTAAGATATATCATCACATCTTTCATACGTTCCAAATCTCTGGATTCTTTTAAGGACAGTTCTTTGGAGAGATTCACATTATGAAAGATATAATAAAAGATCTCGTTTACAAAATGATTGATCTTCAATTCATACCCATCAACAGGACGGTCACAGATCTCATTCATTTTCCGGATCATTTCAAGGATATATTTCTGCCAAGGAATTTTTGGAACGAACGTTAAAAATCCAAAGGAAGGATGATCGACCAGAGGTTTGATATATTTTTGATATAAAGGATTATCTTCTGTCTGAAAAAGAACAGAAGGGCAGATCCGGTAGATAACAAAGCGGCAGTCATAAGACTGATATGCACAAGCAGAATGAATCTCGCCAGTGTTTAAAAAGAAACCTTCCCCAGAAGAGACCAGAAAAGCCTTCTGTCGGACACGAAACTCCATCATGCCAGAGAGAACATATATGAACTCAAACTCATCATCCCAATGAGGAAACAAAACCTGAGCAGGCATCTGTCGGATATCCAATACCCTGCGCTCAAAGGAAGCCGTTTTAGAAAGCGGAAGCAGTGGAAAATAAGTGATAGATGAATGGTAAATATCATAATTCATAGAAAAACCTCATAATATCAATATTGTTATAAAATATGTCGAATTGTGTCATAATATAGTTTGATTTTACTATGATTGTTATAAAAATTCAAGAATAGAAAAGGCATTTTCACTGGAATGGCGATAAAATATCCAGTAAAAATGCCTGAAAAAATGTCTGTGATATTTGATAGAAAGCTAAGTGCTTAATAACCTAGGGATTCACCAACAAGGATTACTTTGACACGATCTTTCATCATTGCACTCTGACGTCTTGTCACGACGATCTGGCTGCAGATACAGCTATCTCCATAACAGTCACCACAACGTCCAGTCATAGAACAAGGAGTTTTCAGTCCGAGACGAAGAGTGTTTGGAGGGCTGGCAAAATTACGAACTCTCTTAATTCCGTCTTCCACATCATTGACAACTTTGTTCATACCAACGATCATGATCACATGTTTAGGACCATAACTTAAGCACGCAACACGGTTACCAGTTCCATCGATATTGATCAGTTCTCCGTCTAAAGTGATCGCGTTAGAGCTCATCAGGAAATAATCAGATAAGACAGCCTTAGAAAAGATCTCACGCTGCTCATCAAAATTCTTTGCAACAGAACGATCGATCAGATGATAGTTTCCTTCCTTTAAGGCATCTATCAGCCCAATCTCAGAAACACTCATAGAGCCACCCCAAGAAACAGAAGAACCCTCTTTGATATAACTAAGAGCCTGTTTTAGGGCGTCTTCCTTGGTTGCACAGAAAACACCATGCATATTTCTTTTTTCAAGTCCCTTGATAATTGTCTGTGCACGAAGTTTGGTTGCTTCATTTAAAAACATACTCATCATCCTTTCAGTATAAATATTATGTGGAATCATATTTTTACAGATATGAATTCCACAAGAACCAGATTTAATTATATCATGTTTTCAATGGTTATGTTATAATATATCGTAAAACTTTTAGAAAGAGGTAATTTTTTGAAAGCACTATTTATCACAGAGAAACCAAGTGTCGCAAGAGAATTCGCAGCGGCACTGAATATAAATGCAAAAAACAGAGACGGATACATGGAAGGAGACAAGGCAGTCATCACATGGTGCGTCGGACATTTAGTTACCATGTCTTATCCAGACCAGTATGACCCTGCACTAAAGAAATGGGACTTAGAAACCATTCCATTTATCCCAGATACATTCAAATATGAAACGATCCCAGGAGTACAAAAACAGTTTGATATCGTATCTTCACTCCTTAATCGAGAAGACATTGATACGATCTACGTCTGCACTGACTCCGGACGAGAGGGAGAATACATCTACCGTCTGGTAGACCAGCAGGCCAATGTCAGCAAAGACAAGAAGAAAAAACGTGTCTGGATCGATTCCCAGACAAAAGAAGAAGTGATCCGCGGGGTAAAAGAAGCGAAAGACTTAAGTGAATATGACAACCTAGCAGCCGCCGCATACCTGCGAGCCAAAGAAGACTATCTGATGGGAATCAACTTCTCCAGAGTCCTGACACTCAAATATGGCTGGACACTCGGTAACTATTTAAATCAGAAACGAAGCTTAGTGGTTGCAGTCGGACGAGTGATGACTTGCGTTCTCGGAATGATCGTCAAGAGAGAACGAGAGATCCGTACCTTTGTGCCAACACCGTTTTACAGAATCTTAGGACACTTTGACTGCCAGGGATTTGAAGTGGAAGCCGAATGGAAAGCAGTGAAAGGATCAAAGTACTTTGAGTCCAAGAAATTATATAAAGATAACGGATTCCTGGACAAGAACGATGCACAGGAATTCATCAAATATTTAGAAGATGGAAGCAACAATGAGACGATCGTAGTATCCTCATCCAAACGACAGGAAAAGAAGAATCCACCGTTATTATATAATCTGGCAGAACTTCAGAATGAATGTTCCAAACGATTCAAGCTAAGTCCAGATGAGACATTAAAAGTGGTCCAGGACCTATATGAAAAAAAACTGGTTACATATCCAAGAACCGATGCCAGAGTCTTATCCAGTGCGGTCGCCAAAGAGATTTATAAAAATATCGGGGGATTAAACAACTACACTCCATTATCAGGATTTGCAAATGAGATCATGCAGGGCAAGAAGTATCAGGGAATCATCAAGTCGAAATACGTAGATGACAAGAAGATCACCGACCACTATGCGATCATTCCAACCGGACAGGCAGTAGGCAGTTTATCAAGGATCTCAGAGATGGGACAGAAAGTCTACGATGTGATCGCCAGAAGATTCCTAAGTATTTTTATGCCGCCAGCTGTGTACTTAAAGATCAAATTAGAGACACAGACCAAAGGCGAAGCATTCTTCGCAAACTTTAAGATGTTAAAAGACCCAGGATATTTAAAAGTCACAGGAATAGGCGGACAAAAGAAAGAAGCCCAATTAACAGAAGAACAGATTCATGCGATCTCATCTTTGAAGAAAGGTATGCCTCTTCTAGTGAAAGACTATACGATCAAAGATGGAACAACATCCGCACCAAAACGATACAACTCAGGTTCCCTGATCCTTGCGATGGAAAATGCAGGACAGCTGATCGAAGATGAAGATTTAAGAGAACAGATCAAAGGAAGCGGGATCGGAACGAGTGCGACAAGAGCAGAGATCGTAAAGAAATTAGTGTCCAATAAATACATTGCATTAAATAAAAAGACACAGATCGTAACACCGACTTTAACCGGAGAGATGATCGTCAATGTTGTCAGTGCATCCATTGGATCACTCTTAAACCCAACCTTAACCGCAAGCTGGGAAAAAGGTCTTACTTATGTGGCGGAAGGAAGTGTCACAGAAGAAGAGTATATGCAGAAGTTAGACAAGTTTGTCACCCAGAAGACAAATATCGTCAAGCAAAATAACTTCCAGTATCAGCTCAGACAATCCTTTGACCAGATCGCACCATATTATCAGAAGAAAAAATAAAATAACATTCATAAAAACACCTTCCATCACATATATTTGGATTATACCAAAATGGGGAGGTGTTTTTAAATTTATGAAAGAGGAAGAAATCTTAGGAATCCTTCCATTACATATCAGAACGATCATAAAGCAGACAGGCATCAACTGGGACGAACTTCAGGAAATCCGCCTGCGTATTCAAAAGCCAGTCATTTTAAAATACAACGCAAAAACCTGTTACTTATCCGAACAGGGAAAGATCACCACAAGAAAAGAACAATTACATATCGTAACCTCACAAGAGATCAGACAAGCCATGGAATATATCAGCAGCTATTCGATGTATGCTTATATCGAACAGTTAAAACAAGGATTTTTAACGATCCGAGGTGGACACCGGGTTGGAATCTGCGGAACCGTTGTCATGGATCATGATAAAGTCAAAACGATCCGACATATTTCCGGATTAAATATCCGAGTCGCACATGAAGTGAAAGGATGTGCGGACATCTTATATTCACGCTGCACCAGAATGGGAAAACTCATTCCAACGTTGATCATCTCACCACCCGGCTGTGGAAAAACAACTCTGCTTCGGGATATGATCCGAAAAATCTCTGATGAAGGACAGACCGTCGGAGTTGTCGATGAACGAAGTGAAATCGGAGCATGCTACCAAGGCGTTGCCCAAAATGATCTCGGGATCCAGACGGATGTCATGGATGCATGTGAAAAAGGACAGGGCATGAATATGCTGATCCGCTCCATGGCCCCAGATGTGATCGCTGTGGACGAGATTGGAAGCAAAGAAGATGTCGAAGCGTTATTTTTCTGTGCCTACCGTGGCTGCAGCATTCTTGCAACGGCCCATGGAAAGAACAAAGAATCGTTATCTAAGAATCCCTATATGCGGGAGATCATCAACAAAAAGATGTTTCAGCGCTACGTGATCTTAGAACAGCGAAACCAGCCAGGCTATATCGCACAGATCATGGATGAAAACGGGGTGATTCTAAATTGATCAAGATATTAGGATCATTGATCGTGATCTTCGCAGGGATCGGATTTGGATTTCACAAAGCCGCAAAAGAACAAAAACGTCTGGAACAGGGAATTGCGATCAAACGAATGTTATACCTTCTGCAAGGAGAGATCCGCTATGGATTCACCCCACTTCCAGAAGCTATTTTAAAAATATCGACAAAGACAGAGAAGGAATATCAGCCATTTCTAAAAAAGGTGGCAAAGCAGTTAGAAACACACAGTGAAGAATCCTTCGCTAAAATATGGCAGCAAACCGCTGATCAGAAACTAAAACAAGTGATCTATGAACCAAAGTTTTATGAAATCTTAAAAAACATGGGTGAAACGATCGGATATCTTGACCAACAGATGCAGGAGAAAACGATCCTGCTGACAATCGAACAACTTGATGACCAGATCTTCCTTATGAAAGATCAAGTAGTAAAGAACTGCAAGATGTACCGAAGCCTCGGTATATCACTAAGCGTTCTGATCGTGATCATCTTACTATAAAGCAACTACCAGACATTTTTATGACAAGGAGGGGTTATGAGTGTCAATATCATTTTTCGGATCGCAGCCGTTGGAATTCTTGTAACGATCCTTGTGCAGGTCTTAAAACATTCCGGAAGAGACGAACAGGCATTTTTGATCACACTTGCCGGTCTGATCCTTGTTCTTGGCTGGGTGATCCCGTATATCTATGATCTGTTTGAAAGCGTCCAGACACTTTTTACGATATCCTAGAGATTGGAGGCGAATACTAAGATGATAAAAGTCGCAGTCTTTGGGATCGTTGCAAGTCTGATCGCCATGAAGATCAAAACGATCCGTCCAGAGATCGCAGTCGTGATCGCAGTGATCTCAAGCATTCTTCTGGCAATGTATGGACTAAAACAAATGGAGGAAATACTAACCGTGTTTGAGATGATCCGGTCCTATTCAAAAATCCCACAAAGCTACTTCCAGATTCTTTTAAAACTGATTGGTATCTCCTTCATCTGCGAGTTTGCATCCAACATCTGCAAAGATGCAGGACAGGCATCGATTGCAAAGCAGATCGAGTTTGCAGGGAAATTAGCGATTCTGATCGTTGGACTTCCAGTCTTTGAATCGCTGCTTGGAACGATCCAGAAACTATTAGGAAATGGCACATGAAACAAAGAATATTCCTGCTAACCTTGCTATTTTTACTGATCCTTACAAGAACAAATGATATTTCAGCCAAAGAAACAAAACTCAACGAAGATATGTTTACCAATGTGGAAAACACCTTAAAAGACAAAGAGATCGATCTATCTTATACACAATTAGTAAAACAGCTGATCCACGGAAATGTAAAAGGTGTTCTGCATACGATCAAAGCCAAAATGAAAGAGGTCTTTTTAAACCGTATGTTGATCCAAAAAGACTTGATCAGAGAAATCCTTCTGATCGCATTTACCGCAGCCATCTTTAAAAATCTGTCCGATTCCTTTTTTCAGCAAAGCACAGCCAATAGTGCATTTTATATTACTTATGTGATCCTATGCGGTGTCATGGTACATTCCTTTTTTTATTTAAACAAAACAGTGACGCAGCTCGTTACCTTAATGGCAGATTATATGAAAGGAATGATCATGGCATATTCACTGGCTGTTGTCTCAACTTCTGGGATCACGACATCAACGACAGTTTATGAATTTTATCTTCTGCTGATCTATGCAATGACAACCCTTACAAATGTTGTATTACTTCCGATGATCAAGATCTTATTTGTCTTAAAGATCATCAACCATATATCTAAAGAAGAACATTTTTCAAGACTATGCAAAACGCTCGAAGGTGTGATCAAGTTTTTGCTCAAAGGATTCCTAAGTGTCCTGTTAGGAGTCCAGCTGATCCAGTCGATGATCCTTCCAGCCGTTGATTCCATGAAAAATACAGTTCTCCAAAAAGGAATGAGTGCCATTCCAGGAATCGGAAGTGGTTTGAATTCAGCCATGACCATGGTCATCGGTTCGGCAGTTGTGATCAAAAACAGCATCGGAGCCGTTGGGATCCTTGTACTGATCGTGATCATCGTCCCACCAGTTATAGAGATCACAGCAGTTGTTCTTACCTATCTGCTGGCAGGGATCATGATCCAGCCCATATCCGACAAAAGGATCACCGGAGCGATGGATGCAGTCATTCAAAGCGGGAAATTAATGCTTTCGATGATCTTTACGATGGCACTATTATTTATCCTGTCCGTGGCATTGATCGCATTCTCAACCAACGTTAATTATTATGCGGGGTAAGGATTATGGATTATCTGAAAATGATCATATTTTTTCTGATCTTAACAACACTGATCGATCAGCTCTGCGACAAAAGCATCTACCGTCCATACCTTCGGTTAATGACAGGATTTATGCTCATCTCCCTGATGATGCAGCCAATATCCTATTATTTATCCAACGAAGATATCGTGACACAGGCAATCTCAACCGCAGTCAAAGGAGAAACTAACCCTGCATTTTTAGATGGTGCAAAAGAGGAAAAACAAAATCAGATCAAAGAACAGATCACAACGTTATTTTCACAATACGATCTCAAAGTATTAGACGTTGACTCAAAGGTAAATGAAAAAGGAGCCATCGAGAAGATCGACATCAAAACAGACAAGCTTCGTCATACAAAGAAACTAAAAACCGCAATTTCAAACTTCTATAATATGAAGGAATCTAATATAAATATAAGTGAGTAGAAGAAATATGATAGAGAGGGAAAAACTACAACATCTGATCGAAAATATCGGCATTCCAAAACTTTGCCTGATCTTACTTCTTGGCATCAGCCTGATTATCGTGAGCATCCCATCCGGGAAGACAAAGAAGAACACACAAAGTAGTGAAACCACAGCAAAAGAAGATTCTACCGATCTCTATGTGAAAAAGCAGGAGAGGCGATTGGTCAATGCATTAAAACATGTAGAAGGAGTCGGAAAAGTAAAAGTGATGATCACCGTTAATTCATCCAAAGAAGCTGTCGTAAATAAAGACAGTCCCTATGAACAAAGCAGCAGTGAAAAAGAAAAAACAGTCAAAGAAGATGAACAGACCGTCTTAGTCGAAGAAGACGGAAAGAAAGTTCCATATGTGATCAAAGAAGTAGAACCAGTCGTCGAAGGAGTGGTCGTCGTCGCTCAAGGCGGCGGGAATGATATTATAAAGAATCAGATCGTTGAAGCAGTTTCTGTGTTATTTCATATTTCATCTTATAAAGTGAAAGTCTTAAAAATGGAGGATTCCTAACAATGAAAAAAGTATTTCAGAAAAATCAGATGATCATCATGACCCTAGCGGTCGTGATTGCTGTTGCAGGGTATGTAAATTATAGTCAAAAATACGATCCGGCTGGGACGAAGAATAGTAAGACGAAGACAGTTTCAAAGAATGTGGCAAAAGAAAGTGCGGCAGCAGTAACCGATGATGTGACTGATGTTGGGGAAGCGGTGCTTACAAATGCACAGGTTAGTAATTATGTGGCGAAAGCGAAATTAGAGAGGGAGCAGACACATAGCAAGGCGAAGGATACACTGGAGGAGATTATTAAGGATCAGACGGTGAAAGATAGCGTGAAACAGGATGCAGTGGATAAACTGGCGATGCTGTCAGAACAGATGGAGATGGAGACTGCAGCGGAGAATCTGCTGGGGGCTAAGGGATTTTTGAATAGTATTGTTACGATTACGAATGGGAAGGTGGATGTGTTGGTGAATAAGAAGGATCTGTCTAAGGTTGAGAGGAGTCAGATTGAAGATATTGTTGTTCGGAAAGTGGGGTGTCAGTTGGGGGATGTGGTGATTAGTAGTATTAAGACGGAGGAGTAGGGAGCATGTAATTAATTATATTTTAATATATAGATAAAAACAGTTTTAGTAAAATATTATGTGTTTATCTATATTATATTGTAAATACCACGATAATTATCGTGGTATTTGCTTTTTGTTGTTAGACTTTAAGCCTGTTCAGCACAGTGGAGTTTCTCAGAAGAGAAACGGAACTTTGATGAACAAATAAACCACCGGCTAGGCCGGTGAGTCAGCATTGCTTAAGCTTACAGTAAAAAACCTCCAGTGATATAATTATGTTGGTTCGCCAACCACATAAAATCAAAAGAGGTTATCCAAATGGATATAAACAGTTTAGCACATACGAAATGGAATTGTAAGTATCATATTGTTTTTGCAACAAAATATAGAAGAAAAGTAGCGTATGGGAAGATGAAACAGGATATTGCGAATATTTTAAGTATGCTATGCAAAAGAAAAAGTGTAGAAATAGTAGAGGCAGAGATATGCCCAGACCATGTGCATATGCTTGCAAAGATACCACCAAGTTTAAGTGTTTCAAGTTTTGTAGGGTATTTGAAAGGAAAAAGTACACTTATGATCTTCGAATGCCATGCAAATTTAAAATACAAATATGGAAATCGCCATTTCTGGTGCAGAGGATATTACATAGATACTGTAGGGAAAAATGCAAAGAAGATACAAGAATATATTCAAAATCAATTACAAAATGATTTAGAGTATGATCAGATGACACTAAAAGAATATATTGACCCGTTTACGGGTGAGCCAGTAAACCAAAATAAATAAAATAAGCCCCATAGGGCTTAATAAGTAAATGACGGTACAGTTGGCAAACCAAATTCGATGGGTCTTTAGACTTAGCGTCGGTAATAAGCCCTTATAGGGCTAGTACAAACCACCGGCTAAACCGGTGGTTTTGATTTTAAGTCTGTTCAGCACAGCATTGTTTTTCCCTTAAGAAAAGGAGCTGTGGTTTCTATATGAATTGTTGACGAAAAATTGAAATAATGTTATACTGGATAGAACGTATATTCGAGAGAAAAATGAAATTTCATATAAGAAACCATTAAAAATTTGATAATGGGTGTAAAACAAATATTAAAATGAAGAAGCAATAGTTTTAACTGTTTTAGCAAATATATGCATCAAATTAAATAATTGTGATGCTAGTAATTTTGGTAAAATTAACACTTAAAAGAGAAAAATGGAGGAAAAAATGCGAAAAGATAGACTAGTTAAACTTATAGAATCTTATCAGAAACATTTTAGACAATATAACAGGCCAGATTACAATGAAGCAGAAGTTCGTAATGATTTCATAAATCCATTTTTTGAAATATTAGGATGGGATATACAAAATAAAAAGAATTTACCACAACATTTAAGAGAGGTAAAACATGAGGCGTCTGTTTTTGTGGAGGAAAACGGGAAACAGGTAAAGAAGAAACCGGATTATGAATTTCATATGGGTTCTACATCTTATTTTTTTTTGGAAACTAAAAAGCCTAGTATAGATATTCTGGAAAGCAAAGAAGCGGCATTTCAAACAAGAAGATATGGTTGGAATGGAAACTTGGAAATTTCTGTATTATCCAATTTTACAGATTTAGTCATCTATGATACATCAGTAAGACCGAATGAAAATGATAAACCTTCAGTAGCAAAAATTGCTCATTTCCATTTTACCGATTATGTGTGTAAATTTGATGAAATATACAGATTACTTTCATATGATACTGTAGTTTCAGGAGCATTTGAAAGAAGGTTTGCTAATATATCTGGTGCATTAAAAAAAGAGCCGTTTGATAAATACTTTTTATCACAAATAAAAGAATGGAGATTAATATTAAGTAAAAATATAGTTAAAAATAATCCGATGATTAAGCAAGAAACATTAAATATTTTTGTCCAGAAATTGATTAATCGAATTGTATTTTTAAGAATATGTGAAGATCGAGAATTAGAAAAATATGAAAGCCTTAAAAATATAACTACATATGCAGAGTTAAAAAGGGTATTTATAGCGGCGGATAAAAAATATGATTCTGGTTTATTTGATTTGATTGATGAGGAACAATTTGAAATATCCAATAGCATACTTGTGGATATTTTTAAAGAATTGTATTATCCAAATAGTTGCTATGAGTTTAGCATAGTTGATCCTTTTATTATAGGTCAAATTTATGAAATATTTTTGGAAGAAGAAATAGTAATCAAAGAAGAAAAAGTGATTGCAAAAAGAAAGCCAGAAATAGTGAATTCTCAGGGTGTAGTAAATACACCTAAAAATATTGCAGATATTATTGTGAAAAACACGTTGAGTCCAATGTATTCTAATGAAAAATTTGAAGAATGGGAGAGTTATAGGATAGCAGATATTTGCTGTGGCTCTGGAAATTTTTTACTTTCTGCATATGAGTTTATTATAAATCGTTATATTGAGTATTATATGGGAAACGATCAAGATACAGCAATAAAAAAAGGACTACTTATTAATGATATAGGAAATAATTTTAAATTATCATATAAAAAAAAGAGAGAGATTCTACAAAAGAATATATGGGGGGTAGATATTGATGTTTTGGCGGTAGAGGTTGCTAAATTTAGTTTGTTTATAAAACTTATAGAAGATAGTTCTTTGTATGAAATAGAAAGTTTTGTAGATAATAATAATTGCCGAATTTTACCAAGCTTAGATAATAATATTAAAAATGGTAATAGTCTTGTAGATGAAAAATATATGGAGTTTAACACTAACATATTGGATAATCTGGAACTAGTTGAAAAAATTAAAATTTTTAACTGGGAAACAGAATTTGATGGAAATAAATTTGATGCAATTGTAGGAAATCCTCCATATATTAGAGTCCAGAATATGGTACATTTCTCTGAAAATGAATATGCATATTATAAATCAGAAGTATCAGGATATGAGACGGGAAAATCAGATTTGTTGGACAAATATTTTTTATTTGTAGAAAAAGGATTGCAATTGCTGAAAGAGAAAGGGCAAATGGGATATATTATCCCACACAAATTTATGACTATAAAATCTGGTAGCTGTTTACGAAAATTATTATCAGAGAAAAAATGTGTTAGGGAAATAATTCATTTTGGTACAGAACAAATTTTTAAAGGAAGAAGTACATATACATGCTTGTTGTATCTTGAAAAAAATGAGAGAAAAACATTTGACATTGGTTTTGTTGAAGATATTAATATGTTTTATGCAACAGAATCAGCCGATATGCAGGGATATCCTATTGAATATCTTAGTGTAACACCATGGATTTTCTTATCTAATGAAATAATACAAATTTTAGAAAAAAAGGAAGAAAAATGTCAGTCTTTAGATTCGTTAGTTGATATTTTTGTAGGTTTACAAACAAGTGCAGATCCAATATATATTATTGAACCGAAATCAGAGAAAAAAGGGAGTATAAAATTTATTGATTGTAATGGAAAAGAGCAGGAGATTGAATCCGCAATTACTAAACCGTGTATTTATGATTTATCATTAGAAAAATATTCGAAAATTCAAGAAAATAGAAGAATTATTTTTCCATATTATCAGAAAGGAAAGAAGCAGGTATTATATTCAATAGATACAATGAAGCAATTATTTCCTAAGACATTGAGATATTTAGAGTTGTTTAAAGAAGTGCTTTGCAAACGTAGCATTAATAATATGTCAGAGAATAATTGGTATCAATTCGGTAGAAGCCAAAGTTTAAAACGATTTGTGAAAGGAGAGCATTTGATTTGGCCGGTCTTATCAACTCAGGGAAATTATGTATATGATGCCAGGACAATTTGTTTTACTGGTGGAGGAAATGGACCATTTTATGGATTAGAAAAGAAAGATGATATAAGAGAGTCGTTGTTTTATATTCAAGCAGTATTAAATTACAGAGTGATAGAGAGTATAGTAAAAAGCAAAGCAAGTAAATTTCGAGGGGATTATTATTCTCATGGGAAGCAATTTATTGCACAGTTACCAATATATAGAATAAATTTTGATGATTCGAAAGAAGTGAAAATTCATGATGAGATAGTTGATGTAGTCAAGAATCTTATGAAATTGAAAAATAAAAGAGATGAGCAACAGATAAAGTCTCAAAAAGAAACGTATGAGAGGTTAATCCAAATAGAAGAAGAGAAATTAGATGTATTAATTTCTAAATTATATGAAACCAGAAATTGTAGACGAGAGGAATTATATGAAGAATAAAAAAAAATTTGATAAGTTACGTGGGGGATATTACACGCCACAAGCTATAACAGAGTTTATTTGTAAATGGATAATAAATAAGGACACAAAAAAAGTATTAGAGCCAAGTTGTGGTGATGGAAAATTTTTAAAAACTATAGTAGAAAGGATAGAAAAGATTAATTTAAAATTAGATATTACAACTGATATTACAGGAGTAGAATTATGCATTGATGAAGCAAGAAAAGCAATGAAATACGGCACAAATGTAGAATGTGAAGATTTTTTTGAGTTTTATAGAGATGAGATTGTAGGAAAAAATAACTATGATGTAATTGTTGGGAATCCACCATTTATCCGTTACCAAGATTTTGATGAAAATTCGAGAAAAATTGCATTTTCTTATATGAAAGAAAACGGGTTTCATCCGACAAGATTAACTAATATTTGGTTACCGTTTTTGGTATTATCATGTTTAGCACTAAGTGAGAATGGAAGGTTAGGAATGGTTATTCCAGCAGAACTTTTTCAGGTAAATTATGCAGGAGAAACAAGAGAATTTTTAGCACGATATTTTGACAGATTAACATTAATTACTTTTCAAAAATTAGTATTTGAAGAAATTCAGCAAGAAGTAATTTTACTTTTGGGAGAAAAAAAATCTGAGGATAAGGGAATACAAGTAATTGAATTAACTGATTTAACTGATTTAAAAGAACTTGATCTTAATAATTTTTGCAATTATGAAATAAAAGAACTTAATCATGATACCGAAAAATGGATTAAATATTATTTGACAAACAAGGAAATAAATTTGATTAGACAATTAAGAGGGAGTGAAAAGATACCATTTACAACCGAATTATTTGAAGTCAATGTGGGGTTAGTAAGTGGAGGAAATAAGTTTTTTTTGTTAAATAGAAATGCCGTTGATGAATATCAGCTTGCTGAATCAACACGTATGGTTATTGGAAAAACTGAACAATTAAAGGGTGTAATTTTATCAGAATGTGATTTCAAGATTTTGAGTGAAAAAGGGAAAAAGGTGTATATGTTTATGCCTAAAAATTTGCCATTTTCAGAGCTTAGTAAAGCAGAACAGGAATACATTAATTATGGTGAAGAACAAGGATACAATAAAGGATATAAATGTCGAATAAGAAAAAATTGGTATTGTGTTCCGCAATCTTGGGAACCAGATGCTTTTATTTTGAGACAGGTTAATCGTTATCCAAGAATTATATTAAATCGTGTAAATGCTGTAAGTACAGATACAATTCATAAAGTACGTTTTTTAGAAGGAGTTAATTCTGAATTTGTAGCATCAGCTTTTTTAAATTCTTTTACATTTGCATTGGCAGAAATAACAGGAAGAAGTTATGGAGGTGGAGTATTAACTTTTGAGCCAGGAGAGATACGCCAGTTAAAAATTCCTATGAAGAATGCAGAAAAACTAAATATTAATAAAATCGATTGCCTAATTCGAGCTGGTAAAATAGATGAAGTGTTAGATTATACAGATCAGATATTATTGATAGAGGGTATAGGATTAACGGAATATGAAGTTAAGATGTTAAGAAATATATGGAAGAAATTAAGTGAACGTCGTATTGGAAGAAAGGGAAGAAGAATTTCTTGAAAAATTGAACATAAATTGTTTTGAAATTTATAAAGTGTGTATTGTAGTTATTAAAATAAATTAAGATGATACAAGAATTTTATTATTATTTCAATGGAGGTAAAATAGGATAAATTTCTTCAATATAAAAGCCCATCACAAATTAAATTTGTGATGGGCTTTTATATTGAAGAAATTATGATTAGATGATAAAATTTAAATAGATAGGAATGTAACAGGAGGAAATAAAATGCCATTGGAAACTGGTGGAAGATCGGATAAACAAGGTAATAAATATGAAATACAGTGCATTATTTATGAAATACTTAAAGTTTTTAAAGAAATTAATTATAGCATTATGATAGAACCTCTTGGAAAGGACGAAATTGGAACAGATATTCTGATTACTGATTTTAAAGGAAGAAAAGAGCATCAACAATGCAAAGCTAGAAATGCAAGTAAAGAATACTGGTCAATAGCTGATTTGAATTCAAGACATATATTAGATAATTGGAAAAGACAGTTAGAGCGTGAAGATTCAAGGAGTGTAGCATTAGTAAGTGCAGTTGGATGTAGTTTTATTGTCGATTTACATAATCGTGCAATTAACTCAGATAACAATCCAGATAATTTTTTGAAATATCAAATAGGAAAATCTAGTAAAACATTCCAAGATTCATATTACGAATTTTGCAAGATAATGGATCTTGATATTACAAAGTCAGTCGATGTAATTAAGAGTATTGAATTTTTAAAACGTATAGATTTTAAACAAATGTCAGAATATACATTGAAGGAAAATATATTTCGCGATATTGAATATTACTTTGTTACAGATGAAAAAATGGTATACGATGTCTTAACTTCGTTAGTTGTGAATACAGATATTTACGGAAAAGAGATAACAGAAAAATTTCTAGAAAAATATTTTGAAAATCATGATATACAAGTACGTATGTTAGATAGAGATAAAAGAATATTTTCACAGATTAAAATAATTAATGAGGAATATAGAAATAGTTTTAAGCCATTAAAAGAAGGAATGATTTATAGAAATGAATTTCAGAAATGTATAGAAATGATAAATAATGAACAATCATTTATTATTTCTGGAAATGCAGGAACTGGAAAAAGTGTATGTACGGAGGCAATTTTATCTTATTGTGAAGATGAAAATATTCCATATATAGCATTAAAATTAGATCGAAAAATACCGCACAAAAATAGCACAAATTGGGGTAAAGAGTTAGGTTTTCCTGGATCAATAGTACATGTACTTGATATGGTTTCGAAAAACAAAGTTTCAATATTAATATTGGATCAATTAGATGCACTGAGGTGGACACAAACAAATTCAAGTGAATCATTATCTGTTTGCATGGAAATAATTAGAGAAATTAGAAATTTGAATAAGGAAAGAAAAAAGAAAATAGTGACAGTTTTCGTTTGTCGAGAATATGATTTGCGTAATGATAATAATATTAAATCTTTATTTGAAAATCAAAATGATGATAGTATGTCAAAAGTGTGGGCAAAGATTATAATTAAGAATTTTGATCAAAATGTAGTAAGGAAGATAGTTGGAGAAAGGTATGAACGATTAACAGCTAAAACAAAACAGCTTTTGCAAATTCCAAGTAATTTGTATGTATGGGAACATTTAGATGAGAAAGAAAGCTGTAATGATTGTACTACAAGTAACCATTTAATTGAGGAATGGTTCCAACAAATTTGTAGAAATAGCGCTAATGTTGGTATAGAAGAAGGAAATTTAAAAAATGCGATAAAGGAGATAGCAGAAAGATTAGATAAAAAGGGATGTTTGTATGTATCGAAAAGAATTTTGAATGTTGCGGAGAGAGAAATTGATTATTTAGTGTCCATAGAATTATTAATAAAGGATGGACAGAAAATTGGATTTGTACATCAATCAATTTTAGATTACTTTATTGCAAATAAAATGATGACACAATTTTTTGACGGTGAAAAAATTGAAGAAATAATAGGAGAAAAAAATAAACAAACACCAATTAAGCGTTATCAAGTACAAATGTTTTTACAAAGTTTATATGAATTTGATAGCAAGGATTTTTTATTAGTTGGAATTCAAATATTAGATTCTTCTGAAATAAGATTTTATGTAAAATATGTATTTTTAGAGGTATTGGGACAAATAACTAATCCAGATAAAAATATTTCTGAATATATAAGAAATGAATGCAAACAAAAAGATAAATATGAATACTTTGTTAATAATGTCATATGTGGAAACGCCACTTATATTACAATATTACGAAAAAGTGGGATTCTAGAGCAGTGGTTTTTGAATGACAAAAAGAAAAATATTGTATTTATGTTGTTTCAAAGTATCAGTCCTAATTTGAGCATAGAAGATATTGCCTTTATAAAACAGCATGCTTTTTTAAATAAAGAAGATGATAATAGATTTAGAGGATACTTTTTATATGATATTACGCAAGACAGCGATGCATTGTTTGAACTTAGAATGTTATTTTATGATAAATATCCAATATGGTTGGAGGATTTATATATAGATATTGAAGCCATGATAAATCAGTGTGAATCAAGAATTATTAGAATTATTGCGCTTCTATTAAAAAATAAAATTACTTCTAGCGGAAATTATATATATAAACAGGAAGAATATTTGGTAGATCAAGCAAAATCTTGTGTTATACAGAATGGTGAGTTTATAGTAGATGAATTATTACAATATATACCTAAGAAAAGTATTATGGAAATATCTCATAGTGGGTGGTCAAACAAAAATTTAAATCAAACAACTTTGGAGAGAGTAGTAGTTGAATTATTAAAAAAAGCTAATATTATAATAATTAATAAAAATCCAGAATTTTTTTGGGAGTATTATGGTCCTTATATGGGCAAGAATTATGCAATATTTAATGAACTGATTTTACATGGCATGCAATATTTGCCACAATCATACAGTAATTGTATAATCAAATATTTGGCAGAAGACATTGACAAAAGGATGTTTGAATATACAAGTGGGAATAAAAATGAATTAGAATTATCAAAGAGTATAATTAGAAAGCATATTTTGTATTGTAGTAAAGAATGTTTACAAATGTTTTGCGAAAAAGTGGCAAAGTATATTTCACCAGAGAGTATAAGTTGGTACAAATCAAGAATAGAGACAAATAAACAAAAAAGATATGATCCTGTTTATTGGAGTTTTTGGGGCGATTTTCAATATGAAATATTACAGTGTATCCCACAAAATCAGCTTGAATCAAAATATAAAGATTTATTAAATGTGTTATATAGAAAATTTGAAGGGAAAACTTCAAGATATAGTAATTTAAATGATCATTCAGGTTGGGTAAAGTCACCTGTTGCAGGAAAAAAATTAGGTAAGAAGCAGTGGTTGCAAATTATTACCAATAATAAAATATCATCCCAAAGGTATGCTAAATGGCAAGAGGTTCCAGGGGGATTTATTGAAAGTTCAGTAGATATGTATGTAAATGATTTTGAAAATGTTGTAAAAGACGATCCGGTAGAATGGATAAAAATAATTATAAAAAATAAAAATAATATTATTCCAGAATATATTGAGGCGATGTATTCTGGAGTTGAGTATTCAAGTAATTTTAAAAAAGTGGATCAACATTTGTTAGAACAAATGTTTAAAGAATTTCCTTGTGATATGAAAAGTCAACGGGCACTGTATTTTTGCGGAATAATTGAAAAAGCAGAGATTTATTCATGGTCTAAAGTAGTGATTGAAAAACTTAAAGAGTTAGCTATTTGTTATGAAGAAAATCTAGAACAGGATAGCAATTCTTTAAATTGTAAGGAATTGAGAAGTTATTCATTAAATTTTGGTAAAGGTCGTATTATAAAAGCTATAGAGCATCTTTTATGGAAAAATAAAGAATTATTGGATGAATTTAAAACAGTTATAGATAAACTTATATCAGATAATAATTTATTAGTTAGAATGGCAAGCCTAAATGTATTATGGCCAATATATTTTAATATTAATAAAGAATGGGCAGAAACAAGAATTCTAGAAATTTATGAATCTGATATTAGAATGATTGTTTTTCCGCATTCAAGGAATATGCTTTTTAGATTATCCAAACGATATAAAGAACGTGTTTTTACAATAATTAGAAAGAGTTTTATGATGGAAGGTGACAAAACACTTGCAGAAATAAGTGGTTATACTGTTTGTGAATTTTATATTAGATGTAATGAGTTTGAAGATTTGATATTTGGAGTGAAAGAAACAGAACAGTTAAAAGCAATACTATATATGGCAGTAGAGTATCTGGAGTATAATGAGTTTCGAGAAATAAGTAAAAATATCATATTACAATATAAAAACACAGACTATGATATTGAATTATTACTAGGAAGAATGTTTAATGATAGGCGTGTGGATATAGAAAAAGATTCAAAGTTTTTGATAGAAATTATGAAGGCAAAGGTCGGTAAAAGATTAGTATATTCTTTTATATTTTTTTTGGAAGAAAAATCTTGTTCGGTTAAACCATATGCAGAAGTGATAATTGCTTTATGTGAAAATATACTTTATATGTCACATGAAGAATTAATAGGATCATTTGGATTAGATAGAAACATTGCAAAACTTATAATTGCGTTATATGATGAAACTTATAATTCATATAAAGACTCCGATTGTAAAATAGCAGAAAAGTGTCTAGATTTATGGGACATAATGTTTGAAAAACAAATAGGACAGGTAAGAGAGTTGAGTAGGGAGTTGATGGAAAGATAAAAATTTAGAGAGTAAGTAAAATATTTTTATCGTATGAGATAAGATATGTAATTTTATGTTAGGAGTTCAGAGTGTGAGTATATACGAATTATTGAATCAAATTATTGTAAATAAAAAATATACATTATTATCTAGTTTGTTTATGGATGCCGACAAGAAAAAATTGCCTGAGGAAGAAAGATATATTTTTGATTTAGTAAAGAATATATCTTCATTAGGTATGAAAATTGATAATAATGGAATAGAATTCCATCCTATGCTCGTAATGGCAGATGGTAGACGTGCTTTTTCAATTGAAGATATATCCGAAGATGATTATTTAAAATTGCAGAATTTGGAATTAGAGAAATTACCATTAATTTTGCGTGCACGAATTTCTGATATATTGTGGGTAAATAAAAAGGAATTTGCTGCTGCAAAAATTGCAGCGAATGCATATTGGGAACTATTTGTTCTTTGGTATGAAGCTAATGAAAATATTGCTTCTATAGTGGTTCAGTTGTCAAGACAAAAATCTAAGACTTTCATAATGAACTGATAGGTTGATAAGTTACTGTATCTGTAGAGATGTACGTAGGATGAACTAGTTTTCTTTACAGATAATTAAGCTACATATGACATCAGCATTGCAGGATAATAATATTCTGCTGGTGTGTGATAATC
>JABLTT010015334.1_pt1 | contig 36489 bp, 36 predicted proteins | sample 7160061 | NCBI WGS metagenome assembly JABLTT01 (sample SAMN14651232, study PRJNA627086) | human gut metagenome | isolation source: feces | host: Homo sapiens
CAAAATTACGGTAGGCGGCATGGACATTTCCAAAACAGATCCGGTTGCCTTTGCGATTGTAGGCTTTTCCTCAAAAGTGCAAGAAAAGCTCAATCAAAAAGCCATGGATGTTAAGATGGCCTGTGCAGATGGGATTCAGGAGTGCATCGAAACAGTACGGGACTTGAAAGCCAACAATGCCGAAGCAGAATACCTGAAAGGACTGGAAAAGAAAATCCGCGCAGTCGAACGCCGATCCATTCTCAACGAATTTGGACTTGCCGCCTTTGTGGTCTCCGCATCATTAGTATTGAAATTAGGGATTGCTACGGTTGCGCTGGTTGGCTCCATACTGCTGATCCAGGGCAGTTTGGATGTGATCACTTTCTTTCTGTTTTTACTAGTCGTATCGCGACTTTATGACCCGCTACAAGGCGCACTTCAAAATCTTGCAGCGGTGATCAGCACACGCACCAATATCGCCCGTATGAATGAAATCCTCGACCATCCCATTCAACAAGGCGATAACCGGCTTTCCAACAAAGGCTATGACATTGTCTTTGACCATGTAGGGTTTGCCTACAATACAGGAGAAACCGTTTTGAAAGACGTTTCCTTTACCGCAAAGCAAGGAGAGGTTACCGCTTTGGTGGGGCCATCTGGCGGTGGTAAAACAACTGTTTCCCGTCTGGCGGCAAGGTTTTGGGATGTAAGTCGCGGCAAAATTACGGTAGGCGGCATGGACATTTCCAAAACAGATCCGGAAACACTGTTGTCCCTGTTCTCCATTGTATTTCAGGATGTGACTTTATTTGACAATACGATTTTAGAAAATATCCGTATTGGGAACAAAGAAGCCACCGATGCGCAGGTGATAGCGGCGGCAAAACTGGCCAACGTGGACGAATTTGCAGAAAAACTGCCTGATGGGTGGAACACCAATATCGGGGAAAACGGCTGTGAACTTTCCGGTGGAGAACGGCAGCGCATTTCCATCGCCCGAGCTTTTCTGAAAAATGCTCCGATTATTCTTTTGGACGAGGCAACCGCTTCCCTGGATGTAGAAAATGAAACATTGATTCAAGCGGCATTATCCCGTCTGATTGCGGATAAGACTGTGCTGGTGATTGCTCACAGGATGCGCACAGTGGCAGGCGCAGACAAGATCGTGGTACTCTCACAAGGCACTGTGGCAGAAGAAGGAGCGCCTAAAGAGTTGCAGAAGAAAAATGGTCTTTATGCCCGTATGGTGGAATTGCAGACGGAAAGCCAGGACTGGAGACTGGTGTAAAAAGGATTCTCCCGCTTGGATGATGATCAGCCCGAATTTGTACCAGTATTTAGCGATCGTTAGGAGATGGTGACAATATGGGAAATTAGCTACACTGGATTTTTTGGAACCCGGCCTTCCTGTGGAGTTCTGCCGGGCAGTTTACGAAACGGGATTTCCCCTATCGGGTTGCCGTAACGCCAGGGCGCTATTAAGGATGCCGGTCTGTCAAGGGTTTCCAGCCAAGATAAACGGTCTCTTTTCTTCATGATACCAATACCTGGACAGGTTCTTTTCGTCCATCGCTCAAAGTAAATTTGTCTGCGATCCCCTCCGTCAAAAGAATCTCGTTTTCATCGGTGACCAGCAGCATATCAAACCCGCCATTTTCTCGCCAATAAGCTTCCGCTTGTTCCGTCCCCATAACAAACAGAGCTGTAGAGAGCGCATCGCACAGCCTGCCCTCTTCTCCAATAATGGTAACAGCCTGCAAACCACTGTTTGCAGGATAACCAGTAGATGGATCGAGAATGTGCCAGTAAATATTCCCGTCCTTATCTTCAAAATAGTTTTCATAGCCACCGGATGTTACCACTGCTGCATCACTGATTTCTAACACGCCCAAGTTGTCTTCCCCCCAAGGGGCACGAATGCCGATGCGCCAGTCGCTGCCATCAGGCCGGGAGCCAACCGCCTGGATATTCCCGCCAAGATTAATAAGCGCAGACTGAACCCCATGTGTTTGAAGCACTTCTGCCACTAAGTCCGCAGTATAGCCTTTTCCTACTGCTCCCAAATCCAACTGCATCCCTTTCGGCATTGTCAAGGTTGTTCCGTCCAGTTGAATTTTGCTATAGTCCACTCGCTCCAGCAAGGCGTCAATCTGCTCTTGAGAGGGAACCTGTTTGCTATCTGTAGTAAATCCCCATGCCGCTAAAACGGGATAGATGGTTGGATCCAATGCGCTCTTTGTTTTTTCTGCCATATCCAGCGCAAAAGAAATTAGCGCTGCTGTTTCCTCACTCACAGAAATCGGTCGCCCATCGCTGTGATTCCCCCTATAAATTTCACTTTCATCATCGGTAACGGCCCAGCGGGACTCCATAGTTTGAATCAATTCCACGGATTCGTCTAAAGCCTCTTGGGCGTTTTCACCGTATACTGTAAAAGTCATGTATGTATTCATCGCAAAAAGAGAGGTTTCTACTGGCTCTATCTCTGTAGCACAGCCCGACAACACAAGCGTCATCACTGTTAACACACCAGATATCCATCGTCTCATTGTTATTTTCCCTTCCCGCTAAGATTCAATTTTGTAACAAGGCAATTTTATACGATTAGATTTACAACCAGTCCTGTAATGAATGAAAATACCATCACATAGGCCAAGTACAACAGAAACCGCTTCATCCCTAAAACAATTTTCAAAGCGCCTAAATTGGTGATCTTAGTGGAAGGCCCGGTGAGCATGAAGGAAGCCGCGCTTCCCACGCTCATACCATCCCACAGCCATTGCTGTAGCAAAGGGATGGTTCCACCGCCACAGGCATAAAGCGGGACCCCGATGGTAGCAGCCATCAGGACGCCTAGTGCTTCGTTTTTGCCGAACAGGATTGTCATCGCTTCCGCAGGAACATATCTCTGAAAGAGAGCGGAAAGCAGTATGCCGATGAAAAAATAAGGCCCAGTGGATCTTATATTGCGCCAAAGATTTTTTAGATATCGAATCAAAAGATTTGGATCGGTATCCCGGCTTTTCGGTTCGTCAAATCCAGAAAAGTTAAAAAAGGGCTTATCCCTGTAAAAAAAATGAAGGAGCCACCCGGCAGTAATACCGCAGAGAAAGCAGGAAACAATACGCACAGCTAAGACCGTTCCACCTAGTGCCGCACTGTAAATGATGAGTTGCGGGTTCAGCAGGATGGAGGACATCATAAACGCAGCTAACCAACTGTCTTTCATGCCTCCTCGGGAAAAAGATGCGGCAATAGGGATTGTGCCGTACATACACAGCGGAGACGCAACGCCCAATGCACTGGCTGCTATAATCCCTAAAAATCCCAGTTTCTTGCCATGAAGTGAGCGAAAAGCACGATGAATATAGTCTTTGGCAAAAACGGAAATGGCTGAACCAATCACCATTCCCAGTACCCACCATCCGAAGATCTGCTCCAACTGGACAGTAAAGTAATACCAAATATAGATCCATTCCCGTCTAAGGACTTCCATCTGTGCCTTCCCTCCTCTATATGACCTGTCTTCATGGTCAGGTAAATCGTAGAAATTCGCGCTTGCGATCATGGCCACCATATTGTGATCCATAATTAGAAAGACATATCCCGCACTATTTTCCATCTGGAACTACTTGATTTCACATCCGTGAGACAGGATTTTTTATCTAGCAGCCAGTTTCTTCATAGACTTCCGACATGATGGATTCTGCAAAGATTCGCATTATGAAAAGGTTCTGTCCCAACTGTCACCGCCCGTAAACCCATGGCATCAAAGCTGCTCCAGAATACATCTTTGTCAACCAACTGCCAACCATTCATCGGGTCGGCAATCCGGTACTGCTCGCCTTCTTCCCCCGCCAAGACGACGCAATGCAGGTTATTGTAGGGAATGTACCGTTCTCCGCTTGGCAGTATCCAGCTGAAAGAATCCGTGTAAACAGGAGGCATATAATCCATTGTCACCCAGACGGCGACTGGCGTCTCGTCCCGCGCATACTGGTCCAACTCGCTTTGGGATATGCCTGTCAGCGACAACATCCTGCCTCCCCCGCCGTTTGCTTGTATCCAGGCATTCCCAGCTTCAATGATGGGGCTTTCAAAGCAGTACCAGCCACCTGTGCGGCTGGAAGCATCCCCAACATAAAATTCATTAGGAGATGGACCCAGCCGCTGATTCTTGGAATAAGTGAATTCCTTAGTGGGCAAATATTGTTGGTATTGTCTCGCAGTCCCTAATAAAAAAGTATTTTACTCTACCATCTGTCAAAGTATCCACTGCGTATTTACGCATCTGCTCCGCCTCCTTTCCTCTAACGCTATACACAGTATACCGTGTAGCCGCCTGTATAGCTATTCACAAAGACTACCGAAAAAACGCCGTTCCCATTCCCTATACGCAAGCACTACCAACAAAGGCTTTCACTCTGCCTGATAGCTCCCTGCGATACGGAACGCTACCGCTGCCAGACCAATAAAACCTGCCGCCACCAGCAACAAAGCTATTATTCCCAATATCCATCCCATGCCATATCCTCCATATTTCAGGAATCTGTCACATCCCCATTTCTGCCATTGTCACCATCTGATCTTCCTCATAGAAGTACTCATCTGCAGTATCCCGGTCTACTGCAAGGATGTTCCCGGCTTCTTTTTCTCCCATCTGAATAGGGGACAGATAACCGATTATCTTCCTGCACAGTTCCTGATCTGGGCAAGTGTCCAGAAAGACCATACTGGTATTTACCACCAGACGGTCCAGCACATCTGTAATTATGATTTTTTCTGCCTCATATCCCTGTTTCCCGATAAAATTTGCCATATTCTCAGGTGACAGGGAAATCAGGTATTCCTGTCTGGGGCTGCCATCCAGGGGATATACATAAGCATAGCCCATACTTTCAGAATCCATAATGTCATGAATCATTTTTCTGCACTCTGGCGTCATATCCTTAGCCTCTTTTCTTTTTCTGATCGTGTCTCAAAATATCCTGCCCTCCTGAGGCGACCATATCTCCACGTTCAAAGACTCTGTCATAGCCTGCAGCTGTGCCAGCTGCATAGAAGAACGGGCCAAGGAATGCCGGTTCACAACCAGCAGGATATTTGCTTTTCTTTCTTTAACTGCCTCTATAAAATGGCGAAATCCCTGCCGTTCCGGAAGCGGTCTGCCGCCGCAGTCGCTGGAGCTTCCTGCCGTTTCAACCACCATCTGTTCCGCATAGTCACAAAGCTGCCGAAACTGTCCCTTCAGCACACCGTGGGTATCTTCCGGTGCATCGATGGCACAGTAAATCCACGCCTGTTTCACCTTCTCCATTTCAGCCCTCCTGTTTCTCTGCTTCATCACCGAAAACCGAATGCTGTCCCAGAATGCCATCAAGCCCGAAGCTGACCGCAATGGCATGGTCAATCTCATGCATGGTATTGGCATTCAACCGGCCTATGTATTCTTTCAGCCTTGCTCGGTCTATGGTCCGTATCTGCTCCAGCAGGACCATGGAATTGCCATGCAGTCCCTGCAGCTCATCCCCTAACCGGATATGGGTGGGGAGCGCACGCTTTCCTTTACGGCTGGTGATTGCCGCCGCAATCACGGTAGGACTGAACTGATTGCCCATATTGTTCTGAATGATCAGCACAGGACGCACACCGCCTTGCTCGGAACCTACAACCGGTGTCAGATCCGCATAGTAAATATCGCCTTTCTTAATTCCCACATCAAAACCTCCCTTCCGTTTTCATATCACAAGGACAGCGGCAGGCGGCATTGGACTGTATCAAAATATCTGCTTCCATGTATGGACACCTGCCGCTGTAGTTTCTAATATGAAAAACTTACTTGTTCTTCGCTTCGCGTGGCTCCTATTCGACACTACTTCCCGGAGCCGGATGCACGTTGTACATCCACGGGCAGTAAACACAGACCGGCCTTGGCTTCAGGCCGTCATGGGATTTTTCCCCTCCGATGATCTCTCCGAGCCGCCCTCATTGCGTGATCCCGCTTCCTGCGGGGCTGTGACTGGACGGAAGTATCATTATAGGCTGTTCAGGTCATGGCAGGCAGCCGGCCAGGGCTGCTTTGGGATGGATAGTCGTCGCTCTGCACCTTTGATGCGATCTTGTTGACAGGTACTCTGACTACCTGCAGGTGGTCTTGGCGTATCCTCCGCGATGCTCCCCCCTTTGGGGCTGAACAGCTAAGGTATCTGTGTTTCCGGATATGACCGCTGTGGCGGTATTTTTCAAGGAACAGATGAGAGCAATGAGTCCTCTCACTTACTTCCACGTTGGCAGAGACATTTGACAACCCAAAGAAGCAAATTTTTTAAAAATTTTCTAGCATACGACGTAGCTTCTTTAAAATCTGCTGTCTCCGCTTGTTGACAGCATTCTGGGAACACCCCAGTTCTGCCGCCAGCCACCGCTCCGTCCGTTCCTCAAAATAGAGCTGGAGGATCAGATACTGGTCATCATCAGATAAACAGGAAACCGCTCTATGCAGTTGTTCCTCTTCAAGTTTCCGTATAACCAGTTCTTCCGGTCCAGGTACTTGGGACGTAAATTGTACCGCTGCTTCTTTCAGTCTTTCATAGGAATCTTCCCTGCTTGGAATAACCGTCACTGTCTGCTTTTCTTCATCTATAATGGTCTGCTCTGCTTTTAGGTCATACTCCTGATACTGCATTTTTCTTTCTGTGATTTTTAATACAGAGATGACTTCCTCGCTGGCTTCCGGATATATCTTCTTAAAGTCCGGAAGCCTGTATGGCTTTGCCATAGCTTGTCCTCCTTCATTCTCGAATTGCGCGAAAACGAAGGACAAGCGGCGGACCGCGGCACCGCAGATCCCGCTGTGGGCAACAAAAAAGAACGGCTATACAAATGCCGCATACTCCTTTGGGGATTGAAGATGATCCGGCAGGATCTCATACTGTTCCAGATGTCCTGCGATTTCCAAAGCAGCCTCCATGTCATCCGGCATCTCTGCTTCCAAAGCAGCCATCAATTTTTCCATCTTTTCTTCGGATGAAACCATATCCTGATCCACCAGTATTTTGGCAAACGCATTGAGTCCCTTCAGTTCATGATTCTGCGGAAGATAATCCACCAAATCTGGTTTTATACTAACCAGGCTGATAATATGGCACTGTTCCAGTTGATCTACTTCCATAGACTTCCGGACCTCTTCCAACTGTTCTTCTGTGGCAGGCAAAGAAATCGTTTCACTGCAGCGGTAGCCAGAACATTTAAATTCATAGGACAGGAATAGCTTTAATTCAAATACCGCCTGCTGTTCTTTATTTCTCATCTGCAGCTCCCTTCTGCCTCTAACACGCCGGCCCCATGACGGCGGATCAGAAATGAGGCAATAACCAGACGGAACGTTTCATCACTGACCAGTTCCGGATCCGTCAGTTCCGACAGGCTGATATGCTTGGTCCCTCGGTAGAGATCCTTGGCAGTATGAAAGAGGACATAACCACCCAAATCCACACCGTGAATCTGGATCTCCTTAAACCGGATAATATCCGGCTGAATTGCCGCGACTGACTTCCCCCACAGGAAGCGGTCTGCTGATAAAAGATACAGTGCCGCACACATCGCATCTTCATCTGCTACACGGCTATGCCTGCACCATAGGCTGTCAAACCGCTCTCGATGTCCGGTAAGGAAAAAGAAGGGCGGTATCTCTCCCGACAGCCGCGTCACGCGGGCCACAAATGGCTTCACGTCCACCTCATCGATAAGAAGTTCCAACAGCTCAGAAAAGGGCACACATCCGGCTACAATCCGTTCACGGAGGCAGACACGCCCTCCTAGTACTTTACAGGCATTTTCCTTTTTATCTGCATATTCACATAGGCTGCAGTCACAATCCCGTGCGTTATATCCCAATCTGCTTACGATCATCCCGCTCCTGCGGGGCTGAAAACCTGGCACTCTCTGCATTATAATCTCCAGTTCTTCATCTGGAGTTCCACTCATAAATCGTATGGCCATATCGAATTCCCCCTTTCCATTTGCCTGGTAAAACATAAAAAGCCAGTTAGATTCCCCGCATACGAAGAATAAAACTGGCTATCTGTCTTTCATGTTAAAATGTCCGGATTCTCTTTTTTCCAACTGTCAAAATCAAACAGCTGCATTTGGCCCTCTGGCGTCTCTTCCTCCATCCACCAGTCAAAGACTGCCTGTGCATCTTTCCAGCCGGTTGGGATCTGTTCCTTTCGAATGATTTCCAGCATCTTTTCAAAGGCGCGAAAGTACGCCCGTTTATAGGTCGGATAAAGCCGGAACTCCCGGTACCGGCGTTTCCCCGCCATCGGACATCCCAGGCACCCTACCCGAAAAAATCCGTTCTCATAAAGAGGATTGAATGGCAAACGCTCACTACGGATATAATCCCACACATCCCGGTCCTGCCAGTCAATGATTGGATTACAGATTCGCTTCCCCTTTATGGTACATGCTTCAAACAGCATCCGTTTCTCATCATTATCATTGTTCAGAATGATTTTCTTTGATTTGTCCGTAGTAAAATTTTCAAAAATTCCACGGTTATTTTTCCGCTTCAGGCTCTCCGCCCATCGGACACCCGTCGTAATAAACCGGTCTTTTAACGATTCCTCTTTCAGGACCTGACAGCAATATCGCTGCAGTCGTGTGGGCGTGAATTTCTTTTGCGGAATTAAAGACCACATTGTGACTGGTTTTCCTTTATATATTGGCTTATGAAACCAGCAACGGATTCCCTGTTCTTCCAGTCGCTTGAAGGTATCCCGCACATAATATACGGTTTCCGGCGCATCTGCTGTGGTCAGGTTATGCACCACCTCATATGGGATTCCCGCCCGTCTTGCAATTTCCCTGTAGACCAGGCTGTCCTTACCCCCGCTGTCTGTAATCACCAGTGGCTCTCCATAAATCCTCAGGGACATCTCGGAAGCCATCTGTATTCTTTCGATTGCCTTTTGCTCTAAATCCACACAAAATAGAGTCAGATATCTTTTCCCGGCCGGAACCCTGCCTCCTTTTTCTGAATTTTTGCAAAAAAATACAGGGGCATTCCCCTGTCATCCAACCACGTGATCCGTCTACTCGTTATCCAATAAAATCACCCCCTTATTGTAAACTTCCCCATTGTATCCCTTGGCTTTTTTCTAGCTTCCCCTTCAGCTGCTGTTCTGTCTGGACCTCAAAGTTCCAGAGGCTGCCGCAAAAATGGACATACAGTATCCCTTCCTGGATCCGGATTTCTCTTTGGCTGAAGCCCTCCCCGAAGCCATCGCTGCACTGTCCTTTCCATTCTTCTATCACCTCCTGCAATTCCCTTTCGGACAATGCGCCATAGCTTTTCACCTCCAGGACGCCCCAAAGTCTCCGATTCCATTCCTCTACCCCCGGCATCATGTAGGCTATTTTTCGTTTTAACAGCGCGTTATTTAAAAATTCTGCTAACCCGCTCTTTCCCAGCCACTTGCATTCCTTGTTGAGCGCCTTTCGGATTGTTTCCTGATAACTGACCAGGCTGTATCCATCCCATCTTACCGGGCATTCTTCATACTCTGTTTTTCCATTGAATCGATATTTTCCATAGCAATGGGCAGACAAAGGGCTAAATAAGCGTATGGTTCTAAGTTCGTCAGAGAGCGCAGGAAACTCATGGTTTTTACTTTTCAAAATCCCCAGCGAAGTCTTAACGGTACCTTTGCCCATTCTTTGAAGGAATTGATAGGAATCCAGATTTTCTGCTATATGAATCGCCTGTTGAATGTCCAATGGCATTTCCGCTTCCAAAGCTGCGAACATCAGGTCTGCTTTTTGAGGCTCCTTCTCCAGCCATGGAGCAGCAGCTTCCACAAAACGATTTAACTCCCGAATGGTAATCCGGCATGGCAGGTATTTTCTCAATCCTGGGAACTTCTCTTTTGCATAATAAAAAGGCCAGGAATCCAGGCAATTTACCCCAAGGAAATGTTCCAGACAGCTTATTTGCAATTCTTTCACCGGAAGATGTAACCCATACACATTTCCAGCTCTTGAAAAATGCAGTTCTAACATGGAGCCGGTCGAATCCGGCAAAACAGCGTAAAGATCCGGGAAATTTTTCCCATCATACAAAGGGATTATTGCTTTCTCATTCTTTACAACATAACCGTGTTTGGTAAACTTCCCCATATGTGCCTGATGATACTGTTCCCCGATCCATTCCACAGGTCTTTCACATCCATCTGACATCCCTTCGTATCCATTCTGGGCAAGGTATTTCCCAAGTTCCCCTTCTGTGAAAACATCCGAATAAAAAGAGTAGCAACCCAGGTTATAGGAAAGGTTAATCAGATATGCTAGGGATAGCTCCCTCGAAAATCCTGCCGCGGTCTTAAATATTTCCCGCTCTCGTTCCGTCATCTGCTGCACTCTCCGTGCCAGAAAATCCAGCTCTGATAATGTTCTCCGGTTTACATTGCTCCCCTGCAGACATTCGTTCAATTCAGGAATGGAGGTCTTAAGTTCCGCGATCTCAATCCTCCTGGCTCCTTTCTTCCCTTTCAGCTGATCATAAACCTCCCGGATTTCATCGCCGGATGCCGGAAGCTCCAGTTCTCTGCGTTCCATTACTCTGTTTATTAGAACCATCTGGAACATTTCACACCTCACCCTCTCTACCCTATCTTCGTATACTAAAACATCCTCTTCAGAGGTTATTTGAATTTTTTCTGTCATTTCTTCCATTCTACTGAAGAGACATCCCACCATACCTCTGGCTTGTCAATGATTCTATCGCATCCTCCCGCGTACGGAACATTCTCCATGGAGATACTCGGTGATATAACCCTGTATGGCTGCGAACACCAAAATACTTTCCATCGTAACTTTCTACGATGTATTCACAAGTGCTCTTTTTTGCTTTATTCGTAATCAGTACGCAAATATCTCCTTTATTCCAGCCATATGGGAAATTCATGGTTTCTGTCGTCTGGTTATCTCGAATTTCATTCTTCATTCGGTTCCTCCTAACTCTTTTGAACCATCGGTTTTTAAACTGCTGATACCCGATTCCGCGCAGGTACAAAAAAAGACCGGCTATGCTTTCGCTGTTGCGAAGAACATAACCGGCCGCTTTTGTGTCTGCTCGTTGGTATTTATATGAAAAGAGGATGTAACTCGTATCACATCCTCCATACTGCTCTGCCTGATTATTAATGTAAACTTGATTCTGATTTAACTATATTATCAGCTAATTGCTCAAGTCCCCTTTTAGAGATCCACTCTTTCATACTGTCTAAATCTTGAGAACTTTTCGGACCTATCACAATTCTTTTAATCAAGTTCTCGAACGGAATTTGATGTTCGAGACATCCTTTTCTCCAGTCAAAATATAAACATTCTTTAATTTGAGAAGGTGTTGTCACCATCTTAAATTCACCCAGATTATCATGCCGTTTTCCTCTCCATGAGGGAAGCGTCATAATTCTATACTCTCGTTCACTTGCAAAAGACGGATTTTTATGTGCAACCGCACACCCCCAAGCATTATCAAAAATACCATCTATTGTGTCAAATCCATGATTGGTTGGAAAGCTCCCTTTTACGGCATCTAGAATGTCATCAATCAATTTATGCTTTTCAGCACTTTTATCGTAGAAAACTTTATTACACATAACAAAACAGTATTGAAGTGCTCTTTTCAGCTCTTTCAAATCAAAGCCAATAGCTACGCCATAGCCGCCATTTCCATATCGTTCCCATTGTGCGGCATCATCTTCCCATTCTGAAAATGAAACCAAATATGTAACATCATTTTTACGTTTTTCTTTTTGTTCGCAAAAAGTCCTTTCAACTAGCGCGCACAAATCCTGTTGTCCCGTTTTCTCACAACGTCCCAATACCGCTTTTTCAAGAATTTTAATGAAATGTTCTACTTCTTGAGAGTCATTCATTTCTTTAGAACAGCATAACCGTATTCCTTCCCCGAATAGAATTCCTTCTAAAGCCACAAAGTTTGTATAATGATATATTAATTCTGGTTCTTTTTCCATATAGCGATCCCTTCTACTTTTTTACCAAAGTTCTGATACAGGTCTATATTCTATTGCATGCCCACTCCAACTCTTTTCTGCCATTTCTCTATCTGTGTTCGAATGATAATAAAAGATAATTCTACTGATTTTAGGATTACTTTTAATTAAATTCCAAATATGTTCATCATTATTTGGCGATATCCCTGCCATTGAAATCGTACCGGAAATGTCCATAAAGTCTTTTGTCGGGTACTCATCTGTTTGTACATTATTAAAAATTCCCATAATTCGCTCTTTTTCAGCACCGCAGAATCCCATAATCGCGTTTGAATACATATGTGCATTTGAATGATCTACAGGATTTTTCAACCCCAATGTCTGAGAACGGTATGCCTCCAATATTGTCCCAGCAATAAATTGAGGATTTAATCTGTAAAATTGCCCATGCAAATGTTTGACCTCTTTACCAGAGATTTTTTCAAGATTCCAGTCATAATTCACAGTAAATACATTATCATATTGATTTAATATCTGTTTTAACTCTAGGAACCTACTATCTGATAAAGTTTTATATAACTCTTGTATTTTTCCTTCATCAAAAATAGCATCCAGAAAAAGATATGTTAATCCAAAAGAAGTATCCCTAATCATACTCGGTGGATCGTTATATGCGTTATGATATAAGCGCAGAAGCAAAAAATAATCCTCCATACTTATTGTATCACCATCCGAATAATTTGATTTTACACGAGCCAAATTCTTTTTTTCATCATCTGATGTACATAAGTGATCATATTTTCCTGAAAGAGTATCTTTAAATATTTGATTTTCTAGCCCATTAACAACTGTCTTTAAATCACTTGCAGTCACTCCGCCTGCAAACTCTTTATAATAATCTTTTGTTAAAATATTTTTATGTAATCTTTGAATAATCGAATAATTACTAAATTCACTGCCTCCTATTTCTAGATTAAAGCCATTTCCAATTAAAATATTCTCCAATGTACTTGCCTCTCTTTATTTCTAATATATCGTTGAAATCTATACTCCGATTATACTATAACCAAAATCAAATTACCATTAACTATTATATCATTAACTTGCTTAACCGTTAATAAAAGGCATGATCCATTCCCGAATCATGCCTCATCCTGAATTTTCCTATTCAATTACAGCCCCAAGTTCTCCACCCAGGTCACAACATCTTCTTCCGAAGCCCCAGATCGAAATCTCATTCCTTCCAGCCACTCTCCTGTTCCTGCCAGTTCAGCCAGCAATTCGCCGCTTTCACCCAAGCCGGAGCTGGCAGATGTACAGAACGGAATCACCGTTTTTCCTGTAAAATCATTTGCTTCTATAAAGGTATTTACCGGCCATGCGGCAATCCCCCACCACACGGGGTACCCTACAAAGACATTTTCGTACTCATCGAACCCTTCCACCGTTGTAGCAACAAGTTCCACATTCCTCAGACTCTCATCTGCATACTCCTGAGAAACACGGCTGTTCTCATCATTATAATTTAAATCTTCATCTGTATAGGGATCAGAAAGTTCCAGTTCAAACAAGTCACCGCCTGTAGCCTCTGCAATCATCTCGGCCACACGTTCTGTATTTCCGGTTGCGGAAAAGTACACAACTAACGTCTTACCCTCTGTTCCTTCAGCGCTCACTTCCTCCGTACTGGCTTCTTCAGAAGCCGTTCCCTCTGCTGCAGTTGAACTGCTTTCAGACTCAGTTTCTGCTTCTGCTGTTGTCTCTACCTCCTGTGTTGTGCTGCTTGCTTCCTCACTATTGGAACTGCATCCTGTCAATATCCCAACTGTCATTATACATGCTGTAAATAATAAACCACGTTTTCTCATGTGGGTTAATCTCCTTCTAACTATGTATATCTATTTCAACGCTATACACAGTTCACACTCTTCTCTGTGTATGCTGTTATATTCATCTCTATAAATCATACATAATACACACTATACACTAAAAAAACCTTGCTCCATTTTAGGATATCCCACAAATACTACATCATAACTGTCCCAATTTTCCACCTGAGAGGCCAATTCTGGGCGGGCATCGTTATCCTGTTCCTCCTGTGCAACATCCAAAAGAGTGTTATAGTCGTCAGTGTACGGGGTGGCCGGTTCGATTTCAAATAAATCGCCGCCTGTCTCTGCCTGAATCATCTGGGCCATCTGCTCCGTATTTCCGGACCATGAAAAGTAAGCCACCAAAGTGCCTCCAGCAGGGGCTTCATCTGTAGGTTCTGCCGTCTCAGAAGATGGCGCTGGCTCAGTTGGCATGTCCGAAGGTTCAGAAGACGGCTCAGAAGTTTGTTGGGAAGAACTAACCGGCGATTGGGAACTCTCATTTGCACTGGAAGATGGAGTTCCTCCGCTACATGCGGCGAGAGAAAACAGCCATACTATGGATAACACAAGAGATAGTACTTTTTTCATTTCGACCATTCCTTTCATATTCTACTAAAGAGCAGCTGTGTTGCTGTCTTGTTTGACAGATTGTTTAAGAGGTAGGTTCCATTTTTTAACCTTACATGGATTTCCGCAGGCAATGGCATTGTCCGGGATGGATTCCGTTACCACGCTGCCGGCGCCGACAACTACATTGTCCCCAATCGTGACGCCCGGCAGAATAACGCTTCCACCGCCGATCCATGTGTAGCTGCCAATGTGAACCGGTAGCGCTTGTGTCTTGACTGCCGCTACCCCACCCGGTTCTCTCCAAAACCGCTCGGCTCCATTCAAGGCATGGACCGCAGTATAGATTTTCACATCCGGGCCAAGCAATGTACATTCTCCAATGACAACTGGAGCCGTATCCAGCACTGTGCAGTTCATATTAATAAAGCTGTTGTTTCCCAAATGGATGTTATATCCGTAGTCCACATAAATTGGCTGGTTCACCCTGACGTTTTTGCCACAGCTTCCGAATAATTCTGATATTGTCTGAATCCTTCCTTCCATATCTTCAGCCGGAAGATCATTAAACTTCCGCGCCAAATTTTTGGCTCGGTTTTGCTGGGATCTCAGTTCCAGATTCCGGGCGTCGTAAATTTCACCATTTTGTTTCTTTTTAAACTCGGTCATGCTGTTGACTCCTTTGCAGATTGCACCTTTATCGTTCTATGAATAAGTATAGTCGGAATCCCATTCTATGTAAAATACTTATTGTTTATCTTTATCAATAATTTTTTTGAATAGATAAAGCAAAAACAGGAACACATCCCTTCTTCCTCAAAAGCAAGCCTGTATTCCTGTTTTAAACCTTAGTTTCTTTGCTTATCGTTCTACCAAACTTTCTTGCTGTGCATTATACCGTTCCCCATAGATTTGGATTTGGTCAAGTTTTGAATTTAATTCATCCAATTCCTGCGGTTCAAATTCTACGTTAGCGGCACCGATGTTTTCCTCCAGCCGGCTTAACTTCGTCGTTCCAGGAATAGGAACAATCCAAGGGCGCCGAGAAAGAATCCATGCCAAGGCTAGTTGCGCCATGGTACAGCCTTTCTTTTCTGCCTGCTGCTGTAATAGGGTTAACAATCCCTGATTCGCTTTCAATGCTGCCTCGCTGGAAAACCGGGGCATCCCGATGCGGACATCCTTCGATGTAAAATTGGATTGCTTCAAATTGCCTGTTAGATATCCACGCCCCAAGGGACAGAAGCACACAAGGCCAATCCCCAATTCTTCTAATACGGAAAGCAATTCCGTTTCCACATCCCGATACCATATAGAATACTCATTTTGAATGGCTGTGAGCGGCAGCATCGTATGGGCCTTCCGAATGGTGCGGATGGAAACTTCACTCATGCCCCAATGCAAAACTTTTCCTTCTTCCATCAGACGGGAAATTGTTTCCACTACCACCTCCACCGGGACTTTGGGGTCAGCGCGGTGTTGATAAAGCAGATCAATATGGTCGGTTTTCAATCGGCGGAGAGAACCCTCCACTGCCTTCCGAATCGTCTCCGGGCGGCTGTCCAATCCAACGGAGACACCGTTTTTGATATCAAATCCAAACTTAGTTGCAATTTGCACATGGTCTCGAACTTCGCGCAGAGCTTCTCCCAGAATTTCCTCGCTGGTATATGGGCCATATACCTCCGCTGTATCGAAAAAGGTTTCGCCCTTTTCAAATGCCTCACGTACAAACCGGATCATATCTTTTTTCTCAGGAATCGGTGGATATGCCGACACCATTCCCATACAGCCCAGCCCCACTGCACGAACAGTCAATGGGCTTTCTTTTCCTAAAGTTGCAGTTCTCATAATGGTAGCACTTCTTTCTGGGGAGGGCATGATTCGTCACTTAAAGTTAAAGTGGCAGTGATACTGCCCTTCCCCAACGCTTTTCTCAGTTCTGCCTCCGACAAATTTTGCACCTTACCAAGAACTGGCTGTGTCAATCAGGCGGTACCCGATGGAAATCGCATCTTTCACAGCCTGTTCGCAGGCCTCCTCCGGAATTTGAAAGACCCCAAACCCTTCCATTGGCATTATCACGCCGTTGCTGAGTTTAACGGTTTCCATACTAGAACATCCTCCTTTATCTGAAATAGTAGAGAATGGGTGGAACAGTTTGCCTGCCCACCCATTCCTGAAGACCATTTATTGCTCAACCAATTGCGGCCAGCGCCCACATTATCAGTGCGTTTTCTTTCAGAAAAACATAGAATGCCTCTTCCAGCATCTTCATGATCTTGGCAACACTTTTGATGAACTCTTTCGCCAACCGCTGTTTCTGCCCTTTGTTTGACGGAGCTGCTTCCAGTGTAATCACTGGTACATGTTGGTTTCCTGCTTACTTCAGCCGGTTTCCTAAATTGTACGCCTGCTGCGGGAACTTAGAATGCTGCGTCATGGATGGGGTCCCGCAGCCGGCACCCAACACCATACCTACGTCCTCCAGATTCAAATACCGTACTAAGGTTTTATAATGGGATTCCAGCGCTTCAAAGGTCCAGTCATCGCTGTTCCATGCTACGGCCAGCAAGGCGGATTTCATATGTTTGCGCTGGATAGAGCTATTAAAAGCGCAGAAGCGGTCGATCATGGTTTTCAGCTGGGCGGACATACCATAATAGTACAACGGGGTAGCGAACACCATCATGTCAGCCCCCAGAATTTTCTCGCGGATGGATCCTACATCGTCCTTTTGTACGCAAGGACCTTCATATCCGCAGTGGATGCAGCCCGTGCATGGATGAATGTCGGCGTGGGCTACATTTAGCAGTTCTACGGTATGCCCTGCTTCTTCCGCTCCCTGTCGGAAACAATCCGCCAGTATATGCGTAGAGCCTTTTTTATTAGGACTGCCCTCTAATACAACGATCTTCATTATCTGTCCCCCTTACTTCATTTCCCTTTTCCAGTAGTGCATTATATTGGAGCGGAGTTTCGCCGGCGAACGTTCCATGGCGCCGCTCTCACCGGCAGACGACCTTGGGGCGGCGGCTTTTGTATGGTTTGTTCCATCGGCACTTCCCCAATGGATACCACTAGCCGGTACTAGTAACCGGTTTTTATTTCTACAGTATGAACGGTGCATAAAGAAAGCAAAGGAGTAACCTATTTCACATTCCTGACCTGTTTTCTTCATATTGAATTTTTAGAACGGCTTAACCGATAATATCAATGGTGATTGTTCCTGACATCCCGCTCACCAAATCGCCTCCAGAAACAGCCTGTCCTAGTTCAAATAAGGACGGATTTTCATTGTAATCCCCATAGAAAAATACGATATCTCCCCAAGGTTCATAATAAGCGAGTGTCCCTGCCCCGGACTGTGCCAAAGGGGAATTGTTTGTATCTAATGGCTGCGGCGGATAAAATATTTTTTCATTCGTACTGTAATCTTCCACCTCAATTGTAAGAGGCAATTGCTCATAGAGTGAATCGGCGGCTGTCCCATCATTTAGCTCGTAAACGACCGTGTTTTCTCCAAATTGTACGGAGATCTGCCGAAATGTATTTTCCGGTTCTTCTGCAATATCTATATCAGAAGAAACCTCGTCTACAGATGATACTTCAAGAGATTCGCTGGATTCAGACTGTTCTAAAACTGCGGAAGAAGTTCCCGTTTCTGAAAGCGTTTCTGGTGTAGACTCTACGGACTGCCCTGCGTCACCTGTCCCACATGCAGAAAGGGTGAGTATCATCATCCCAACAAATATACTGTATAAAAATTTTTTCATACGTGACTCCTCCCTCAATAGCCAAGCCCTGTTACCCAGCTTTGAATATCGTTCTGTGAAGAAGAAGCATCTTCTTCATAGCAATCGAAAATATTGTCCGAAATAGAGGCATCGGGCGCCGCTTCTGTAATGATATTCACACTGTTGGATAAACCGCCTGTTCCATGAGAACAAAAGAGATACACTTGTTTGCCAGAAAGATCATTCTGCTCCAAAAAAGTGAGCAGTGCCATGGGAACGCCGTACCACCAATTGGGATACCCCAAGAACACGGCATCATACTGATCAAGGTTTTCTACATTTTCCACCAACTCCGGACGGGCATCATCGCCTCTCTCCTGATTGGCACGAGCCAGACAATCATCCCAGTCACTGGGATACGGATCTGTCACACGGATAGAGAACAGGTCGCCCCCGGTTTCTTCCTGCACCCAGCCTGCCAGCTGTTGGACATTTCCAGGTGGGATCACGCTAGGAGAAGCAACTGCGTCCACATCATCGGCCAAAATGGCGTTATCCGCCCAGGGAAAATAGGCTACCAAAACATGACTGCTTTCTCCTCCATCGGATACGGAACCTTCCGTACTGGTCTCGGAACTTGGTTCTTCCGGAAGGTTGCTTTCTACTGCGTTTTGTTCGCCTTCTAAGCTGCTATTACTTGATGGCGACGAAGAGCTCACAGCCGATTCGCCGGTGGTGTTGCAAGCTACCAGAGAAAGAATCATAGCAGCTACCAAAAAGAAGGAAAGTATTTTTTTCATGATGACGCCTCCTTATCTACACCGCAATAAATTTTATAGTACCGTGGTTTTGATTTTCTTTTTGATTTCTTGATTTTATTATAAAGCAGCCCCATTTCAATGTCTAATGCTTATTGTTTATCTTTATAAATACGTTTTTTGAATGGTTTGTGACAAAACAAAAGACTCTCCAACGTCTAAACCGCTTGAAGAGCCTTCTTGAATTTTATTCTAAGCTTGCACGGAGCATATTGATCTCCTGAATAAACAGGGATGTTGCTGGAGAGAACAGACGATTTTTCTTCCAAACCAGAACACTGCGTGTCGTGCGTTCTGGAAGAATGGGGATAAACCGTAGGTGCGGACTACTGCGAATTGCCAACGCTCCATCCATACAGAATGCGCAACCCAATCCCTCCTCTACCAACAAGGCGGCATTCGAAAGAAGTGTATAATAGAGCGGAATTTTCAGATCTTTCTCATCCCGCTTTAACCAATTCAAAATTTCACTCCGAATCTTTTCACGCAGCGGAATCATCAGGGGATATTTTACAATCTCATCTGCGGTAATAGAACTTCTTTCTGCCAAGGGGTGGTCATCCCGCATAAGAATACCCCACGTGTCCTTTTGGGAAAGACGAACAAAATCATATTTTTCCATGTCGATGGGCTCCAACAACAGGCCTACATCTACTAAGCCCTTGTCCAATCGGTCCTTGATATTGTCCACCGTTTCATTGTATAAATGAAATTGGACGAGAGGATATTTGTCGGAAAAGTTTTTAATAATTTTGGCGAACAACTGACTTCCTACGGCCTCAGAAGCCCCTATAGCAATCACACCGTTGACATCGGTGTTCCTTTCTACAAACGCCTGTTCTAGGCGGTTAGCCAGTTCCACTATTTCTTCCGCCCGCTGCCGAAAAAAGATTCCATCGTCGGTAAGCGTTAAACCATTTTTCCCGCGGAGCATCAAGGTAGCTCCAAGTTCTTTTTCTAAATCCATCATTTGCCGACTCAAAGTAGGCTGTGTTACATGAAGGATATCCGCGGCGTGCGTCATATTTTCTTCTTGGGCCGCTGCTAAAAAGTAACGGAGAGTACGGAGTTCCATCGTCATCGCCCCTGTATTGATATGAACATAGCATACCACATCTATACAGGAAAGGCAACAATATGAACAATCCATTCGATATCTTTATCGTAGGAACTACATGTGGGGCAGATATCGTATTTTAAAAACGCTTCTGCATCTCTCTGGACCTCACCAAGAAGAGCAGATCCAGCATCTATAATATCGGTGTTGGCCTGGAACGTCAGCTCGCCATATTGCCGAAACATTGTCGGGCTTTACAACGCCACTCCATCGCGCTCCCACCCTGTATTGCTGTACCGCAATCGTATGTAATTCTGCGCCGGACTCTATAGGAAATCAACTGGCTGCTGTTCCAGCTGATATACGTGGTTGAACATATCATTAGGGTTAACCCCCTGGGCAGGCCTGAATGCTCATCCTATATTATGGTAACAGTGTATCTGTTTAAATTTTGTAAGCCTCAATATAAATGCTTTTTTAATATCACTCTTCATAGAGAAATACGGATCGAAACGCTTGGTTGGACAAAAGTAAAGGCAAGGGTAGCATCGCAAAATACTACCCTTGCCTTTATCTTCTGAATGATAAAGATTTTATTTCCCTTTGCTGTAACCTGCACGATCTTGTACTATTCAAGAAAACGAATTACAATAAAGCTTAGAGGCTTCACTATGGATTACATAACGCTGAAAGAAGAAAGTATGATACGCCCCCCTAGGCGGATAAACTACCATTATTCCTCTAGCGTCTTCGCCGCGCCATAAAAATCCAAATGATGTGGCCGATAGCCCAAAATTCACAAAAGCGATCGATAAAGGTTGATACTAACAGCCGTAGGGATGGTGAAAACAGATGAAGCACATTTTCTTTGTAGAGGATGATTTGAGTCTAATCAACGGTTTGTCCTTTGCAATCAAGAGGCAAGGATATGCGCTGACAATTGCCCGAACAAGCGTTGAAGCCGGACAATTATGGGCAAACGGCAAATATGATCTAGTAATTTTGGATGTCACGCTTCCTGATGGTTCCGGATTTGACCTGTGCAGAAAAATCCGGCAATCCTCTAAAGTTCCGATCATGTTTCTAACCGCCGCCGACGAAGAAGTCGATATTATCATGGGGCTTGATATTGGCGGCGATGATTATATAACCAAACCGTTCAAGTTGGCCGTATTCCTTTCCAGAGTAAACGCACTGCTTCGCCGGAGCGAAAACTTCAACCAATCCGACACAGAATTGAAATCGAACGGCATTCAGATCCAGCTTCTCAAGCAGGAAGTCACCAAGGACGGCGTCCCACTTGATCTGACAGCCAGCGAATATAAGCTGCTATGCTTGTTTATGGAAAACCCCAATATCGTCCTTTCTCCGGAACAGATCTTAAGCAACCTTTGGGATTGTAACGAGAAATATATTGATAGTAACACCCTAACGGTTTATATCCGTCGCCTTCGTACAAAAATTGAAGATATCCCTGCCGATCCACAAAAAATTGTGACGGTCCGCCGTATGGGGTATAAATGGAATGTAGCGGATTGAGGTGCCTTATAGAATGAACATACTGGTCAATCGAAAAATCAAACATCTTTTCCTGTGTGTCGTGCTGACGATCACAGCTTTCACCTCCGTTTCTATTATCCCTGTTTATATGGGGATAGAAAACACGGCGCTTTATATCGTACTGGCTGCCGTTCTCATGGCGTCCACCATTCTTTCTACATTGTATTGGTATTTCCAAGGTCAAAGCAAAATCATGAAAGACGCTATTTCCCAAATTCAAGAATATATTGCCGGAAACCGGAACGCCCGCATTGCCTGTGATGATGAAGGAGAGCTATACAGGCTATTCCATGAGGTTAACTCTCTTGTAACGATCTTAAACGCCCACGCTGAGAACGAAAGCCACGCCAAAACCTTTATGAGGGATACGATCTCCGACATATCCCATCAACTCAAAACCCCGTTAGCCGCACTCAACATTTACAACGGGCTGATGCAGGAAGAAGTTCATGACATTCCGGAACTAAAGGAGTTCACTTCGCTCTCCGAGCAGGAATTGGCCCGGATTGAAAATCTTGTACAAAATCTTTTAAAGATCACCAAATTGGATGCAGGCACCATCGTATTTGAAAAATCATTTCAAAACGTTTCGGATATGATGGGATACATTGGGAGGCACTTTGCTTATCAGGCTGAGCAGGAAAGAAAAACGTTTATCTTCTCTGGAAAGGAGGATGTCACGCTTTTCTGTGACCGGAATTGGCTGATAGAAGCAATTAGCAACATCGTGAAAAATGCTTTTGACCACACAAAAGAAGGCGCTACCATTCGCATTGCATGGCGTTCGTTTGCCTCTATTGTCCAAATTGTTGTGCAGGATAACGGTAGCGGTATTCATCCGGAAGATCTTCCCCATATTTTCAAACGGTTTTACCGCAGCCGGTTTTCAAAAGACAAACAAGGGATCGGGCTAGGGTTGCCACTGGCAAAAGCAATTATAGAGGAACATAAAGGGACTATCGAGGTGAATAGTGCGCTAAATATAGGGACAACCTTCACAATCAACTTTTTGAATCCTACAAAATTGTAGGATTCCTGTCATCATGCAGTAGGATTGGTATGCTACTCTTTCTATAACAAAACAGAAAGAGGTGTTACACGATATGGACTTGTTAGAAGTAAAAAATATCTCCAAGACATACGGGACAGGCGAAGCTACCGTTCATGCCCTGAAGCAGGCAACCTTTTCCGTTCCAAAAGGAGAATTCGTCGCAGTCGTTGGTGAATCTGGTTCTGGTAAGAGTACGCTCTTAAACATGATCGGAGCACTAGATACCCCTACTTCAGGAAAAGTCATCATTGACGGCAAAGATATTTTCTCGATGAAAGAGCGTAATCTAACCGTTTTCCGCCGCCGGAATATCGGTTTTATTTTTCAGAATTTCAACCTGATCCCGGAGTTAACAGTGGAGCAGAACATCATCTTCCCGGTGCTGCTTGACTACCAGAAACCAAATAAAAAGTATCTGGAGGAATTGTTGACCGTGCTGGGCCTCCAGAAACGCCGCTGCCATCTGCCCAGCCAGCTCTCTGGCGGCCAGCAACAGCGTGTAGCAATTGGACGTGCACTGATTGCCCGCCCAGCACTGGTCTTAGCCGACGAGCCAACCGGCAATCTGGACACGCAGAACACCAGCGAGGTAATTGCCTTGCTAAAAGAAGCTTCCCGGCTGTATGAACAGACCATTGTGATGATTACGCACAGCCAAAGCATCGCCCAAACCGCCGACCGCATCTTACAGGTATCCGACGGCGTGGTGACCGATTGGGGGAGGTGCCGGGAATGAGAAGTTATTTAAGCTTAATCCCCATCTCCGCAAAGGTCCACCGGCGGCAAAACCGAATGACGCTGCTATGCATCATCTTTGCCGTGTTTATGGTAACGGCTATCTTCAGCATGGCAGAAATGGGTGCTCAAATGGAACAAACAAGGTTAGCAGAAAAACACGGCAGCTTTTCCCTTGCTGGCCTGATGGACAGCGCAATGGGGCAGACACTCCTCCTGACAGCAGTGGGAATGTTTCTACTCGTCCTAACCGCTGGGGTGCTCATGATCTCCAGCAGCATCAACACCAGCGTGGCACAGCGGACACAGTTCTTTGGCATGATGCGCTGCATCGGCATGAGTAAGCAGCAGATTATCCGTTTTGTGCGCCTAGAAGCCCTGAACTGGTGCAAAACAGCGGTTCCCATTGGCCTTATTCTCGGTGTCGTCACTTCCTGGGCGATGTGTGCGGCCTTGCGTTTTGTGGTCGGGGAAGAATTCTCAAACATCCCGCTGTTTGGTATCAGCGGGATTGGCATTGGCAGCGGGATTTTGGTCGGCATAATTACGGTTCTGCTGGCGTCGAGAGCGCCGGCAAAACACGCCGCAATGGTGTCCCCTGTTGCGGCGGTCTCTGGGAATCCGGAAAAATCCAGCGCATCGCGCCATCCCGTCCATGCAAGGTTCCTCCGGATTGAAACGGCGCTGGGGATTCATCATGCGGTATCTGCAAAGAAAAATCTGATTTTGATGACAGGTTCTTTTGCACTGAGTATCATTCTATTTTTGAGCTTTTCCGTTTTGATTGATTTTGTCAACCACCTGATGCCGCAGTCAGCGGCAACCTCCGACATCGATATTTCAAGCACCGATGGGGCAAATTCCATCGATAACCGTTTGGCAATGGCACTCCGCAATATGGAAGGCGTTAAACAGGTCTACGGCCGCAGGAGCTGCTTTGCTGTTCCTGCCGGGCTGAATGGTGACACAACTTTGTCCGGCACGGTAGACCTAGTCTCCTTTGATAATTTCGACCTGGAGGCGCTCCAAAAAGATGGTGCCCTCCAATGGGGCAGCGATTTGTCAAAGATCTACGGCGACAGCAGGTATGCCCTTGCCACCTGGGATCAGAACAGCTCTTGGAAAATAGGAGATACCATTTTCATAGGGAATGAGGAACTTACGATTGCTGGCCTGCTCAAATATGACCCGTTCAGCGGAGACGGACTCACCGGCGGAAAAATCACCCTGATCACCTCAGATGAGACGTTTGTCCGTTTGACAGGCGTTACAGACTATTCGCTCATTATGATCCAGACAACTCCCAATGTAACGGATGACGATGTAGCCGCTATCTGCAAGATTGTGGAAGAAAATGGTTATACCTTGAGCGATAAACGAGATCAACGCACTTCCGGCACATATTTTGCATTTGTAACTTGTGTTTATGCCTTTTTGGGAATTATCACGCTGGTTACCGTGCTGAACATTGTCAACAGCATCTCAATGAGCACATCTGCCCGGATCAGACCATATGGTGCTATGCGGGCGGTAGGCATGGACGTCCGCCAACTCTCCAAAATGATTATGGCGGAGGCCTTCACCTATGCTTTTTGGGGATGTGTAATTGGCTGTTCGATTGGCCTGCCTTTCAGCAAAATGATGTATGATTTCCTTATCACTGGCCACTTCCCCTATGCGACCTGGAGCCTACCCATCGGGTCACTGGCCATCATTGTTCTGTTTGTCATTGCTGCGGCTGTACTTGCCGCTTATTCCCCTGCCAAACGGATGCGGACCATGTCGGTGACGGAAACCATCAACGAACTGTGATGACAATAGGTGACGATGCAACTATGGGGAGAACGCTCTGCCATGGCCCAAACCGAAGATTCTTGTACGATCCCCCACTAGATAGCTATAAAACGTCACGTATTTGATGATGTTAACGGAAAACCCAAAACGCTATCGCGATCCTCAGGAAACATTCTTCTCCATAAAGAAGGATGCCGCATAGTAAAAAGAACCCTCCTATTGGAAGGTTCCATTTCGTTATGCTATTCATTTTCGAATACGATTTTGAGTAGGCGCTTCCCAATGCTTGGAAAGATGGAAAGGAAGTACTAAAATGTCAAGAATAAAATCTATCCGTTATATCCTCAGCATTTTGTTGCTATTCGTGGCGGCGGTCTCCGTCTATTTTAGCTTATACACCCTTTCCACGATCCGCCCCGTCTCCGATTATAAAGATATGGGGGTCTATACTTTTATCCCCAATGAAGTCTATCCCAAGCAGGTCCGGAATACCGCTACTGGACGGGCTAGGCGTATGCATCCTACCAAGACGGTCTACGTGGTCTGCTATCAGGCCACAGGCAGCCCTGAATATAAGTACAGATATGAAGCCGGCTCCATCGAAAGTGCCGCGCAAAGGCTCCTGGTTGATGGAAAACCAATCCGCCGGCGCGTCCTCACCATTCCGCAAAAGGATACTTACATCACCATCGACGCAGCTGAAACGATAGAATCTTATTCCACAAAGCAAAAACCACTTGCTTTATCGTGGCCGGAGCCGCCTCGTCCTATCTTCTGGTCTGGATCCTCGCAAGTATTGTGATCCACAGAAAAAAGACGCGAACCACTGGATAAAAAATTCCTAGAAGCATGCAATATAAACTTATGCAACGGAACGGGAACGCAAAATCGATATATTCGAGAGGAAGCAGAAACTCTTTATACCCATCCGGCAAAACCTGCCGCCTTTCTGCAAAAAGCATAGGGATATTTTTAGCAGTTGCAAATCTCTTGGGAAGGTATCCCTGTGCCTGGTAGGGAAACCTCCATTCTTAAAACGGATGCATAAGGTTTGAACGGATCATCAAATTTTACAATTGATGGGACCGCACACTCCATGTCTCATTTTCATCGACGCAGGTACGACGCAACACGTGCATATGCCCCTGCTGGCTCACCGGACAGATGGAGTAACCTTGGTAGACGAAGCTTGCTCTCTACATAGTCGGCACAGATGCCTGTGCTGGAAAACAAAATCAGGAACAACATCCCTGTTTGAATCCAATAAACCGTTACATCCGTTACCCCATGCACTACAACAGCGGTAAAAGCAGCTGCCAGAAGGATGTTCATATCTGTGCAGATGTGGTTGCGGAAACGCAACCACAACACCTTGCACTGTATAAAAAGATAGATTCCTATCCCACCCGCGCCGAGCAAGCCGTAGTTTAGCAGGGCATCCAACAACAAGTTGTGGCAATGATATGTTTGATACCCGTCAAATACACGATATATCAATTGATAAGAGGTCGGTCCCATGCCAAACAACAAGTGCGACTGAATCCCTTGGATTGCCGCGGACCAGATGGACAGGCGCTGTCCAAATGTGCTATCGATCGCTTCCACTCTTGGAAAAAGGATGGGGAATAATAGGCTGAATATAGCCGCTAAGCCAGCAAACGTCAAAAAGGCAGCCATCCATTTGTAATACTTCTTCAAATAGAACAACACCAAAACCGCACACAGCAGTCCCATACACGCCGACATGCTGGCGCAAAGATAAAGCCCTATTAAGTTGATGGCAATCACAACCCCATAAAAAATGCGCTCTTTTGAATTGGTAAAGATGCGATAGAGTGCGATTATCACGAGAAATTCGATCATCATGCCATAGTAATTGGCATTGGAAAACATAGAGACAGGCCGGTAATCCGGAGAGACGGCAAAAGAAGCTGCCTTTTGCACAAATGCAATTGCAGCACAAAATACGCTGGCCACACAGGCTGCATCCATCATCCGGTTAAAAAGAGCCCCCGTCATGACACTCCGCAAATAGAAGGCACAGACAACTGCAGCCAGAACCAACATGCTATAAAGCATCCCCATATAATTGTTGTAAATGGCCGAAACAAAAAAAGGGGCAATCAGTACCCCCATCAGCAGCTTACCATAAGGGGATTCCAAAGCCCTTGTACGCATCCGGTAGTTTACCATCGTCATAACAGCGACAGCGCCTACCGTAACAACGGACACATAAAAAGGAAAAAAGAGAGAGAGAACCAAGGCCATAGGCGCAATGGTATCGACCTCTAATTGTTTGGCCCAACGCAGAAAACGAAACAAAACAGATTCCATTGTCTTGGTGATAGGCCATTCCCCCTTTCTTTAGAAGTAAAGTCCATTCCTATCCTCATATGTCCCCGGCGGCGAAATAAAAAGATGTGTATTGACAGGCATCCATTGGCATGTATAGACCTTTTAATACGATACTCTATTATAGCAGTTTTTTTATTTTGAGCAAGAGAAATATTCGATTGAATCAAATCATAGTTTCCGGCGTTTTTTGGCTATTGCGCCGAATTTATGAACACTTTTTTAACGTTTCTTACAATTCCACCCGTAACTAGCATTTTTTTACGTTCCATAGTATAATCAAGAGGGAATTTGTCCTCTTTTTTCCAAGCATATGGCCCGGCACTTTTTTCCGCTGTACAAGATGTATAAGAGGACGCACGCCCGCCAAAATTTTTATCAGACGTTCCAAGGGAATGGGCAAAGGAGATTGTATGAAGAAACAGGTTGAACCATCTACGAACGCCGTAGAATCCCGTCAGGACTATTGTGAACGCTTTGAACCGAACTATACACAGGGGCTTAATGCACAGCAGGTCCAAATGCGCCAGCAACAGGGCCTTTCGAACGACTCCGGGGAAATCAAAACCAAAACGGTCGGCCAGATTATCCGTGGAAATCTAATAACGCCTTTCAATATTTTAAATGTCATTTTGGCCAGCATGGTATTCCTAGTCGGTTCCTACAAAAACCTCCTGTTTATGGGCGTTGTGATTTGCAATACCCTCATCGGGACCTTACAGGAAATCCGCGCGAAAAAGACCATCGACAAGCTCTCCCTGATTGCTGCTCCGAAAGCGCGCGTCGTCCGTGGCGGCGAAGAGCAGAGCCTACCGGTGGAGGAACTGGTTCTGGATGACATCCTGCGCCTATCCACTGGGAATCAAATCTGCGCAGACTGCATCGTACAATATGGGGCATGCGAGGTAAATGAATCCCTTCTGACCGGCGAAAGCGACCCCGTTGTGAAACAGCCGGGTGACCTTCTCTTTTCCGGTAGTTTTGTTGTCAGCGGCGACTGCTATGCGCGTGTTGAGCATGTAGGGACGGAAAACTACGCTGCCCAAATCACCAACCGTGCGAAGTATCTCAAAAAGCCCAACTCTGAGATCATGACCAGCATCAACAAAATCATTAAAGTGCTCGGTCTTTCTATCATACCCGTTGGAATCGCACTGTTTTATAAGCAATTTGTCATCTCGGCACAGCCCTTCTCGCAAGCTGTGGTCAGCACTGTGGCCGCATTGATTGGTATGATCCCTGAAGGCTTGGTGCTGCTCACCAGCGTGGTGTTGGCGGTCAGTGTGATCCGGCTCTCCCGTTACAACGCCCTTGTGCAGGATCTATATTCTATTGAAACATTGGCCCGTGTGGATGTCCTTTGCTTGGATAAAACAGGAACGATCACGGAAGGAACCATGCAAGTAGATGGCATCGAACCGCTCTGTCCCATCGCGCAGACACAAGTGGAGGATGCGATTGCAGCGGTAACGAATGCATTGAATGACGAAAATCCTACTTCCCTAGCCATGAAACAAATGGGGTTTGCCGTTCCGGATTGGCAGTGTACTGGTACGGTTCCGTTCTCCTCTGCGCGCAAATGGAGTGGTGCAAGCTTCCAAAATGTGGGAACCTTTCTGATTGGGGCTGCGGAATTCGTTCTGGGTGAACGTTTCGAGCCTTTGCGGGAAAAGGTGGAGGCCTACGCCGTACAGGGGCAGCGCGTGCTGCTTCTAGCTTATTCCCAGAATTCCTTCCGTGAGCAGGAGCTCCCAAAGGAAATTGCCCCCATCGCCCTTCTGCTTTTGAGCGATAAGATCCGTGACAACGCCCGTGAAACACTGGAGTACTTTGCAGATCAGGGCGTGGATATCAAAGTGATCTCAGGCGATAATGCTGTGACCGTAGCCAATATCGCCAAGCGCGCAGGGCTGGAAAAGGCCGATCGTTTTGTGGACGCCACAACCCTAAAATCCTACGACGATATCCGGCAAGCCGCAGAAGAATACACCGTGTTCGGTCGCGTCACGCCGCAGCAAAAGCTCGATCTGGTCAAGGCGCTCAAGGAACAAAAACATACAGTTGCCATGACAGGCGATGGCGTAAACGATGTGCTGGCTCTAAAAGAGAGCGATTGCAGTATAGCAATGGCCTCCGGAAGCGATGCTGCCCGCACGGTCTCGCAGCTTGTGCTCTTGGACTCCAACTTCGCCAGCATGCCGCGCATCGTGCAGGAGGGCCGGCGTTCTATTAATAACCTCCAGCGCTCTTCCTCCCTGTTCCTGGTAAAATCCATTTTTTCCGCCATCATTGCCGTTTGCTTCATCTTCCTGCAATGTGACTATCCGTTCCAACCGATCCAGTTCACCCTTATTAATACCTTTACCATCGGTATTCCATCCTTCATTTTGGCCTTGGAGCCCAATAAAGATCGTATTCGCGGAAGCTTCTTGGTCAATATTATCCGCAAATCTCTCCCAGGCGCGTTTACAATGGTTGCGAATGTCCTATTGTTGGTGGCGGTCTCTCTGTTCCTCCATCTGCCCAATGAACAAATCTCAACCTTGGCGGTTATCCTGACTGGCTTCACGGGTCTTCTGACCTTGTTAAAGGTCTGTATGCCATTCAATCTACTGCGTACTGCCCTATATACGCTCATGGTGGTCGGGTTTGTTATGGCCATGCTGTTCTTCCAATCGCTATTCTCCCTTGTGGACCTCACCATTCCTATGATCGTAGTCCTAGTTCCGCTGCTACTCTTTGCAATCTGCATGATGAGCGCTGTGCTACATGTGATCGAACGCATCATCATGCGCAATGCAGAGTAATAGGGGATGCAACGCTAAAATTTCCAGAGCTTTAAATCCCCCTGTTGCAGCTGGCAAAAAGGCCGGCCCTACAGATTCCAAACGCCGTTGGAACCTGTAGGGCCGGTCCTTTTCTGTGCCTTCAGGACTCTTCGTTCTGGGAGACCTCTTCGATCCACTCTGAAATTTTTAAAAATGGTTCATAATCCGATTCAACATACCAGCTATCATAGCTATGCCCACGGTTGGTACAAACTGCTAGTATGTAGGGTTCCGGCGCGTAAATAATCGCAACGTCGTGCATCGCACCCTCCCAGGAACCAAGCTTCCGTGCCATGGGATATTCCGAGCGCAACATGGGCTGTTCGGTATGGAGCATGTCCTCCTTCAGTTTGGCTCCATTGGGGGAACCGCTTTCCGCATAACGATAAATTGCTTCCGCGATGATACCAGCGTCATGTGCGCAGATATTTCCGCGGATGGCCGCCCCTTCGCCCAATGAATCCATCGAGTTCTCATGAAGCAACCCCAATGTCCGCACAAATTGTTTAAATCCATCCGTAGGGACGGCTTCACGGACCATCAAAAAAGCGTTATTGTCGCTGTAACGGATGGTATATTCCAAAAGCTGTGCAAGCGTGTATTGGGTCCCCACAGGTTGCTCTTGGAGATAACCTGTTCCTCCCAAGCGATGGCGGGATTCATAGGTGTATGTCTGAGAGAGATCCACCGTTCCTGCATCGGCAAGTTGGTAAACATAGAGCGCATAGGGAGCCTTGACCACGCTGGCGATATAATATTCCGTCTCGTCATCAAAAGAATAGGTATCCCCGCGGGCCAAACTCTTATAATAGACCGACACGCCGCCCCCCAGTGAAGCGATCTGTTCATCCAACCATGCCGCCTCCTCCGGCGTAACGCTCGGCCCTGGTTCTTCCTGCACTTCCTTTGCCGTTTCAGATGGAAGAGCCTCTGAAGAAAGTTCTTCCTGCGTGTTACTCAAAACTTCCCCCACTCCATCTAAGGCATTTTGTAGAAAATCAGCCGAAAGCAAAAGGGGGTTTTGCCTTGCGAGCGATGTATCACGGATTTCTATGAAAAGAACGCCAAAAAGGATCAAAAGCATAACAGCAATCCCACCAGCCAGCCAGCCCTTCCTTTTATATTTTCTGTACACCAGGCATCCTCCTTTTCCTTCCAATCGATCCACACATTTCCTATCCCAATATGCTATATAAGATCTATTTTCTATTATATTCTGCATCTTTTCAGACCGCAAGTATCTTGAAAACAAAAAACAGCTATCCTACTGGACAGCCGTTTTCAAAACACCGTATTCAAAGATTTTACAGGTCGTCTGCGTCCTGAACAGGATATATGTCGTCCGCCGGCGTGCCGGTATAGCTGCCACCGACATCCGAAGGGATGCTCCCCTTGTTCATTTCTGGAAGTGCGCTTGCCGCACGTTCGGCCCGTTGTTCGGCTTTGGAAGAGGTCCTCATCTGCACCTGATCCATCGCCTGTTTTTTTCGATTCTTCATGTTTCATCACCCCATGGTTAGTATATCCCATACAAGGGAAAATATCCGGGGCAACTACACCAGCGGGGATATCATATCTAGCAATCCCTCTCCCTCACCGGGCCTGCTGGGGCGATGGCCGGAGTCCTTCCGTCAAATCTTTGACGGCCTCCGCTGCTAAAAGGAACCCCGCAACCGGCGGGACAAACGCCACGCTCCCAGGCGTCTGCCTGCGAGGGGAGTCCTCCTGCAAATCGGGATTTTCTTCCCGCGGGACCGGCTCTTCCCGTGAGTAAACAACTTTCAGGGACGATACTCTCCGCTTTTTCAGTTCGCGGCGCATTACCCGGCACAAGGGGCATACAGAAGTCTCATAGATGTCCGCCACTTCAAACCGGGAAGGGTCCAATTTGTTGCCCGTGCCCATGCTGCTGATAATTGGGATCTCCTTCCTCTGTGCCACCTCCACCAGGGCCAGCTTTGCGGACACCGTATCGATAGCGTCTATAATGTAATCACAGCCGTCTAAAAAATCGCAAGGGGTATCCGGGAGGAAAAACAACGGGAAGGTCTGGATATCCGCAGCGGGATGGATACGCAGCGCGCGTTCCCGCATCACATCCACCTTTTTCCTGCCCAACGTCGAGTGGTCGGCAAGAATCTGGCGGTTGATGTTGGTCAGGCTCACCACATCATTGTCAATGAACAAAAGGTGGCCGACGCCAGTTCGCACCAGCGCTTCTGCGGCAAAGCTGCCCACGCCGCCCAACCCGAACACCGCGACCCGGCTATTTTTCAATTTTTCCATGCTGCTTGCACCCAGCAAAATCTGGGAGCGTGAAAACTCATTGCGCATCCTTGTCCCTTCCTGGCAAAAACACTGCTGCCACCGTCTGGAAAAGCACGGAAAGATCATATAAAGGGGATACGTGCTCCAGATATTCCAAATTTAGCTCCATTTTGGGCGGCAAAATCTGCTCCGCATATACCTTTTCCGGGTCCTCCGCCGCATCGAGCAGTTGATCCTCATCTTTAAAAGCAATGCTGGAAGGGGCAGTGACGCCAGGCCGCACCAGCAGAGTAGCCATTTGCTCCGGTGTATAGAGGTCGACGTATTTGCGCACTTCCGGCCGCGGCCCAACCAAGCTCATTGTCCCGTTCAAAACATTCAGCAGCTGGGAAAACTCATCCAGCCGCAAGCGGCGGATGAACTTCCCTACACGGGTAATTCGCGGATCTTCCCCTGTCGTGACAGCAGGGCCGATCTGATCCGCATTTTGGACCATGGTGCGGAACTTAAAAATTTTGAAATCTTGATTGTAGCGCCCCACACGGACCTGACGGTAAAAGACTGGCCCCTTGGAGTCCAGTTTGACTGCGGCAGCCAGGATCAATAAAAAGGGAGAGAGGATAACCAGCATCAAAAAGGAAGCTACAATATCCATCAGCCGCTTCAAAATCAGGGAACCCTTTTTTTTCTGAAGCAGATCCCAGTAAGGCTTTATAGCACCCTCCTGCATCGCTTTGGGCAACTCTTCGTATTTCATGATCAATGCTCCAACTTTCTTTTGATTTAGATTTGGGAGTACCAATATTCTATAAAATAAGACCAGCCTTTTTCTTGAGCAGAAGCTTTCATATATGGTCTCATGCTCTCCCAGCACTCAAAAATGCTCCATTTTTCCAAGCGTGTGAGGCTATTATACCATAAAACCCCCTATGGGACAAATCTATCGGCATAGTTACTAACTTCATTCTTTGCAGATTCTACAGAAAAAACGCTATATGCTCCTTTACAATTTATCCAAATAAATGTTATAATAAATTAAGATTATAATTAAACTTGACTTGTATAAGAAAGTGGCCAACCAGGGCCGATCGCTTCAAAAGCTTAAAGGCAAACAATGCAATAGCGTGAAAGACTTTATCCGAACGGAATCAGGGCGGCTTGGCGATGGAGCATCCAGTCCTTTTATGGATGCATCTACTTGCTTTCCGGGGACCGGTACATATGGGAAAAGGCAAGTTCCGGTCTCTTATAACGCATGCATGGAGGAATTTGAAACGGCATGCGGCTGGGAAAGAAGACCGGACGTTGCACAAAAACAACGCGCTCCGGCACAAGGGCCCAGAAAGGCGTGTGCTGTCTCCCCTTTTCCGTCTCAAAAAGCTGCCCTTGGAGCTGGTCGCACTTTCTATATGAAAACACAAGGAGGACATGAAAATGGCATACTATCTTGGCATTGACCTCGGCGGAACCAACATAGCCGTAGGCGTGGTGGACGAAAATTATCAAATTATTGGACGTGGAAAGAATAAGACCCGCGTCCCCTGTTCCTCGGAAGAGATGTGTGAACAGCTCGCAGTGACGGCCTTTGCCGCTCTGGAGGATGCAGGCGTTACGATCGACGACATCCCGTGGGTGGGAATCGGTACCCCTGGCACGGTCAACCGTGAATTGGGTGTTGTAGAATTTTCCAACAACCTGTATTTTAATAATTTCCCGTTGAAGCGTATGCTGCAAGAGCGCATGAAAAAAGAGGTTATCGTGGAGAACGACGCAAATGCAGCCGCCTATGGGGAATATCAGGCGGGTGCATTGAAGGGTGCGCGGAACGCTTTGGCGATCACATTGGGAACCGGCGTAGGAAGCGGCATCATCATTGACGGGAAAATCTATTCCGGTTCCAACTTCTGCGCTGGCGAAATGGGCCACACGGTCATTGTGTTTAACGGCCGCCATTGTTCCTGCGGACGCGACGGATGCTGGGAGCGCTATTCCTCCGCAACGGGCCTGATCATCAGCACAAAAGAGGCTATGCTTGCCAATCCAGACAAGGAGAGCCCCATCTGGAAACTGGTCGACGGAAACCTTGACAATGTAAACGGCCGTACAGCGTTCGACGCTATGCGTGCAGGCGACCCGGTCGGCAAGAAGGTTGTCGATGAATACATCGCTTACCTCGGCTGCGGTTTGGCTAACTGCGTCAATACCCTCCAACCGGACATTCTGTGCATCGGCGGCGGCATCTGCAACGAGGGTGAAACCCTGTTGGCCCCTGTGCGCGAATATGTAGACCGTGAGCAGTACGGCGGCGCAAAGGTGCGCACGAAGATCTGCAAGGCACAGCTCGGCAACGACGCAGGCATCATCGGTGCGGCACTTCTGGGCAAATAATCTCTATTTTTGCATTTCCAATTTTATTTGAGAAGGATTTGGATATGAGTATTGAACAAAAGATGTTTGGCAGCTTGCCGGACGGGACAAAAATTCATCTATATACGTTGACAAATACCAACGGTGTGCGCATTCAGGCAATGGAATACGGTGCGCGCGTTGTCAGCATTCAGGTGCCAGACCGCAAGGGGAATTTGGGCAATGTGGTCCTGGGCCACGACACACTGGAGGAATACCTCGCGGACGGCGATTTCCTCGGTGCAGCGGTCGGCCGGTATGCCAACCGCATTGCAGGTGGAAAAGCAGAGATCGACGGGACGCTCTATTCCCTAAGCCAGAACGAAAATGGCAACACTCTGCACGGCGGTTTCCAGGGCTTCCATCAGAAGGCTTGGCGGCTGAAATGCAGCAACAACGACGACGAAGCGCCTTCGATCACCTTTGCCTATCGCAGTGCGGACGGCGAGGAGGGCTTCCCTGGGAATCTCGACGTCTCCATCTGCTACACCTTGACGACGGACAACGCCCTGGTGATCGACTATACAGCGAAAACCGATGTATCCACACTTGTAAATTTGACCAATCACAGCTTCTTTAATCTGACGGGCGATCCTGCTAGGGATATCCTTTCCCATGAATTGCAGATCCACGCAGATTTTGTGACCGCTGCGGGCGAGGGCCTGATTCCTACCGGCGAATTGGTCCCGGTAGCCGGTACCCCGGCGGATTTCCGCAAGGCAAAAACGGTCGGACAGGATATTCGGGCCAACGACCCGTTCTTGCGCCAGTGCAACGGCTACGATCACAATTTTGTCTTGGCTGGGGAGCCTGGCCGGAAGAAGGCGGCGGAAGTTTACGACCAGTCTACGGGGCGCGTCATGCTGGTGTTCACCGACATGCCCGGCATGCAGCTCTACACGGCAAACGGCTTTTCCGAGGGCGTTTGTGCCAATGGCGGCGTTCCCCTTCAGGCACACCATGCGCTCTGCCTGGAGACGCAGTTCTTCCCGGATTCACCTCACCACGCCAATTTCCCCAGTGCTGTCCTCCATCCCGGCGAAGTATACCGGCATACCACCACATACAAATTTGAGGTGCGAAAATAAAAGCACATCGTTTTCAATAAGGATTGGCTATATACAAAGATTCCACGCTCTGGAAGTAAATTGCTTCCAGAGCGTTTGCTTTATCTCTTGGAAACCACTCGCCCATGGGTAGTCTTCAAGAGATAATCACAACCACTAGAAAACTAGTGGTTTGCTCAGACCCCAGAGGGGTCAGTACTTGCTGACCCCTGGAAAGGGTACTGAAAAATATCATCGCATCGTTTGCCCTGCTACTGGTAAACCAGTTCTCTTTGGTACTTCATAGCATTCTGCGAGAGGGACACTTTTCGCGAAAATCCCCGCCTTCCTTTCAGAACCTCCGTACCATTCTTTTTCCTTTGAAGAACGAACG
>JABLTT010014202.1_pt1 | contig 35749 bp, 37 predicted proteins | sample 7160061 | NCBI WGS metagenome assembly JABLTT01 (sample SAMN14651232, study PRJNA627086) | human gut metagenome | isolation source: feces | host: Homo sapiens
AGAGGCACCGCTGGCGCGCCGCCTCTCCGCTTAAAACTTCATATTTTTCTACATAGGTGCCTTTTTGTGCTGTCCGTACAATCTGGGGCGGTTCATTTGCGGCATTGCCTTTTTGGAGCCAGAAAACAGAGATTGGTGCCAAAAAAGGGATGTACCCGGGGGTACATCCCTTTTTGGATCTACAAAATCTAGCTTGCGGCATCCTCCGTTTTATTTGGAAGCTGATTCCTTTTTTTCCTGCTGCCGCCGTTCGTAGGTGCGCATCAGCTGCTGCCGGTGGAACAGATCGGTGTGTTCGGCGCTGGCCTCCTCCTGGATCACGGCATTGTCGCCAGTGATGCGTGGACCATCACCTGGCGGGCGGAAGCGGTTGGCTGCGGCCATGGGAGCGAAGGAGCGGGTCATCAAATGGAAGCAGGAATCCAGCATGGCAAAGGGCTGTATCAGGGTGATGGACAGGCTGTGGAGCCCCAGGCGCTTGGCGCGGCGGCACAGCAGCAAGGCAAACAACAGCCCGGCAGCCACCCAGGCCAGCGGCCACAAAAAGCCGGCGATGCCGCCGATCAGCAGCAGCACGGCACAGACACCATCCAGCGTGTTGTCCGTATCGTATCCCCGGTTCAAGATCAGATAATCCCGGTATTTGCGGTAGAACAAGTTGCAAACCAGGGCATAGACCAGGGCGGCGGCCACCCAACCCATACCGTCAAAGAAATTGTCGGGCCGCACATAGGCGTTGGGATCTTCCCGGGCCACTGTGGGGGAAGAATCCCGATCGTCACTGCCGGTCACCACATCCAGGTAGTTCCGCAAGGCCACGTGCCAACTGCTGGAAGAAGCGGGAGTACCGGCCAGTTCCGCCTCCAGGATCCGGGCCGTCAAAGCGCCGTAAAGCAACAGTCCAAGGACCACCAAGACGATCAGCAGCCAGCGGGTCCGTTCCCGTCGGAAATAGTGGTCATAGAGAAACAAAACTGCACTGACGGCAAAATAGAGCAGCAGCGCCAAGCTGAGCAGGATGAGAATTGCCATCAGGGGCCAATAGACCGGGGCCACTTTGCTGCATTTTCGGGTCAGCTCTGTGCACAAAAAGGCAGCAGCACCCAGCAACAGCAAACGGGAAAAACGGTTTGGAACAAAACGACGGGTCGGCATAAAGATCCTCCTTTCTCTGGGAAACAAAAAAACAGACAAAGGGAACAGATGACCGATGATATTATGGTTAGTTTAACAGATATCACAAGAAATGACAATAGGGTCCGATCAGGAGGGAGAGCAACAAAAGACAAGGAAAAGAAAGGTGGATCGGAAGAAAAAGACAGGCAGGAGGAAGGTGGACAGCCCCATGAGAGATCAGAGTGAAAACAAAAAGTAACAAAAGGGTGATAAAAAGAGTTACAATAGGCAAACCGGAGAGAGCAAAAAAAGAAACTTGGGAAAAACAGCACTTTTTACCGCCAAAATACTTTGTATTTCCGGCAAAGAAATGGAGAAAAACCAATAAAATTTCGGGATATTGGATGGGAAACGAAAAATTATTTGCGCGAAAAAGGGAGGATAGAGACCAAAAAACACCCCGGTTTTACCCCTTTGGTGGGGAATGACGAAAGAAAAAGGTTGCAAAATAGTATCAAATCGGTTACAATGAAAAAAGTTTCAAGGGGCCATACCTGAGGCTGACAGAAAAGCCGGCAGCAAAACGGCAGCGGAGCGGCCTGTGGGATGGAACGAGAAAAGTTGCAGTTTATTGATGCGCCGAGGGCCGGACCTGGGCCGGAAGCGCCGCCAGACAGTAAGGGGGAAATTCCGAATGGAGACCAACAAGAGACACAGCAGACTGGTGCCGGTGTGCGCCATGTTTGCCGGGGCATCTGTGCTGATGAGCGCCATGACGATATCGACCAAGACCGTGGCGGTGTATGACGGAGCGGAGCGGAAGCTGGTGCACACCACGGCCAACGATCCGGGGATCGTGGCCCGGGCGGCGGGGCTACAGCTTTCTGCCGACGACGATGTGTTTTTCACCGATGACCCGGCAGACGGCTTTGGGGTGCTGCAGATCAACCGGGCCTTCCCGGTGCTGATCTCTGCCGATGGCAAAGCCCATATGCTGCAGACCACCGGCGGCACGGTGTCCAGCATCCTGGCGGATGCGGGCATCACCCTTTCGCCGGAAGACCTGGTCTACCCCGCGGCCGATGAGCCTTTGACCCAGGGCAGCGACATCACAGTGCGCCGGGTGGAGGTCCGCAATGAACAGGTGGCGGAAAGCATCCCCTATGAATCCACTACGGTGAACAACCCCGATCTGCCCTATGGGCAAAGCCGGGTGGCGGTAGCCGGCCAAGCTGGTGAAAAAGTGACCACCTTCCGGGTGGAATACCGGGACGGCGAAGAATACAGCCGCACCAGCCTTTCTACAGAGATCACCCGCCAGCCGGTGACAGAAGTGATTGAAATCGGCACCGGCGGTGTGGTAGAATATAACGGCAATGTGTATCCCTACAGCCGCGTCATCCAGATGAGCGCCACGGCTTACACCACCGAGCACCGCAAAGGGGCCCGCACGGCCTCCGGCACAGTGGCACGGGTGGGCGCTGTGGCAGTGGATAAAAACGTGATCCCGCTGGGCACCCGGCTGTTCATCCGCGGCAGCGACGGTTCTTTCACCTATGGCGTGGCTGTAGCAGAGGATACGGGCAGCGCCATCAAAGGGAACAAGATCGACCTATATTTCAACACCTACCGGGAGTGCATCCAGTTTGGCCGCCAGGACGTGACGGTCTATGTGCTGAAATAGACGCCGGTGGGCAACGGGAGCCTGGAGGGGCGCGAGTACGAGAGCAAGGGTGATCCCAACTGAATCTGACGGATATCGGCGTAATCAAAGGGCTGTTGGCCCAACATGGGTTCCATTTTTCCAAGGGGCTGGGGCAGAATTTTCTCTGCGCCCCCCATGTGCCGCCGGCCATTGCCCAACAGGCCGGCATCGATGAGCGGACCGGTGTGCTGGAGGTGGGGCCTGGCATCGGGACCCTGACCCAGGAGCTGTGTAAGCGGGCCCGCAAAGTGGTGGCGGTGGAACTGGACCCCCGCTTGCCGCCTGTGTTGGAGCAGACGCTGGCGGAATATGACAATTTCACGTTGGTCCAAGGGGATATCCTCAAGACCGATTTGCCGGCCCTGTGCCAGCGGGAGCTGGGGGAAGGCCCGTTGGTGGCCTGTGCCAACCTGCCGTATTACATCACCACGCCGGCCTTGAGCGCCCTTATCGACAGCCGGTGTTTCCAGACCATCACCGTCATGGTGCAAAAAGAGGTGGCCCACCGCATCTGCGCCAAAGCGGGCACCGCCGATTACGGCGCCTTTTCGGTGTACTGCCAATACCATGCAAGACCATCCATCGTGCTGGATGTGCCCGCCGGATGCTTTATTCCGGCGCCCAAAGTGGATTCCGCCGTGGTGCGGCTGGATCGATACGAACAGTGCCCCTGGCAAGTGGAGGATGAAAAGCTGTTTTTCCGGGTGGTCAAAGCGGCTTTTGCCCAGCGGCGCAAAATGCTGCGGGGATGCCTGCGCCACGGCTTTTCCCAGCTGGACGCCCAGCAGATCGCAGGCTGCCTCGCCCAGGCGGGCCTGCCGGACACGGTGCGGGGAGAGCAGCTGGATCTGGCGCAGTTTGCCCTCTTGACCCAGGCGGTGGCCCGGGCCTTGGCACAACAGGGGGAAAAGCCGTGATCCGGTGGCTGCTGGCCTATGTGCTGCTGGTGAATCTGGTGGCTTTTTGCCTGTGCGGTGTGGATAAGCGGCGGGCCAAAAAAGGGCGTTGGCGCATTGCAGAGCGGACGCTGCTGACAGCGGCGCTGTTGGGCGGCAGCCCCGGCCTTCTGCTGGGGATGCGGGCCTTTCACCATAAAACACGGCATAAGAAATTTACAGTGGGCGTGCCCCTGCTGCTGCTCTGCCAGCTGGCGCTGGTGTTTTGGCTGTGGCGGCGGTTCGCCTGAGATTCCCCATCTGCCCCTGCAGATGGGGCTTTTTGCCCGCTGCGGCAAGGCGGCGGTTTGCGGAGGTATGCCCATGTTAAAACGATTGCGCCGCCTGGCCCTTTGCCTGGTGCTGCTGGGGGCAGTGGCCCTGGCCTATGCCCGGTGGATCGAGCCCCGCTGGCTCCAGGTGAAAGAGCATTACCTGACCCAGAGCGCCCTGGAACAGGATGTCACCTTGGTCTGCTTTGGCGACACCCATGTGGGGCTGGATACCACGGCGGAAGACTTGGCCCGGTGGGTGGAACAGATCAACCGGCAGCAGCCCGATGTGGTGGTGTTCCTGGGGGATCTGTTCGACGATTACAGCCAATACCAGGGAGACCCGGAAGAGGTGGTACAGGCTCTGGCGGACATCCGCGCCGCCGACAAGCTGGCAGTGGTGGGCAACCACGATGTGGGCGGCGGCGCAGAGCGGGTATACGAAGGCCTGATGGAGCGGGCGGGCTTTACTGTGCTGCGCAATGAGAGCGCAGAATGCCAGGGCATCCGCTTTATCGGCGCCGACGAGATGCTGTTTTATCACCCGGATGTGACCGGGCTTTCCGGCCAGGGGATCTGCAACATCCTGCTGTGCCACGAGCCGGATTTTGCCGATGAAGCCGAGCCTTTTGCACTGATGCTGGCCGGCCATACCCATGGCGGCCAGGTGCGGCTGCCCTTTTGCCCGCCCTTTGTGCGCCCGCCGGGGGGCGAAGGGTACACCGCCGGCTTTTACCAGACGGCAAAGGGGACCCTCTATGTGAACCGGGGGCTGGGCATGACATCGCTGCCCCTGCGCTTTGGCGCCCGGCCGGAGCTGACGGTTTTTCATCTGCAGGCCGGCCAGGGAGCAGAATGACACAGGGCAGGCGGCCTTTGCGTAAACTGGGGTAGACCTGTTTGCGAAAGGAGCGAATGCCATGATGGAACAAGGGGGCAGGCCCTGCTACATCGATCTGCCCTATCCCCAGGTGACGCCCGGCCGGGACCCGTTGGCAGTGTGCCTGTTGATGGAGGACTATAGCGGCGCCGCATCGGAGCTTTCTGCCGTGCACCAGTACATCTATGCCGCCGCACAGCTGAAAGGGAAGTGCGACCCGGTGAGCCAGCTGTTGCGCCAGGTGGCGATCGTGGAGATGCACCACTTGGAACTGCTGGCCCAAGCTGTACTGGCCAAAGGCGGCGATCCCCGCTATGTGATGCGGGGCGGCCGCAAGCCGGAGCGTTTTTGGAACGCCGGCATCATTGCATATGGCAAGGGGGCAGGGAACATCCTATTGGAGAGCATCCAGGGGGAGCAGGGAGCCATCGCCCAGTACCAGCAGCACATCCAGCAGCTGGGGGATGAATCGGCCAAGGCTTTGCTGCGGCGCATCGTGATGGATGAGGAATGCCACCTGCAGGCGTTTACCGACCAATTCCGGCAATGGGCGGAGAAGGAAGGACGATAGCAGAAGGCCGGCACAGCCCTATGCTGGGCCGGCCCTTCGCTTTGAGGCAAAGGGACAAGGCCGCGGGCCCGGTTGGGGCAGACAGCCAAGGGCAAAAGGGCGGGCCAGAGGAAAAACAAAGGAGACGATCATGGAGCGGGATGATTGGGAAGAGATCCGCCGCACCAGCCAGCAGCAGGAAGCGGCGCAGAAAAAACGGTACGACCAATGCGCCTTTTACCGCATCTGTGCCGCGTTGTGCGCAGTGGGGTTCGGCATTGCCGGCTACCACCTGGCTTTTTGGCTGGATTATGCCCTTGCGGCCCTGGCCGCGGCGGCATTCGTGGGGCTGGTCAAATGGCACGACCGCATCGAAGATGCCATGGCTTGGCAGAGGGCCCGGAAAGAGACGGCCCAGGCCTATCTGGACCGGTTTGGAGAAGAGTGGAAGCAGACCGGCGACCCGGGAGAAGAATACCAGTCGGAGACCTTTCCCCAGGGAAAAGACCTGGATCTGTTTGGGCCCCATTCCCTGTATCAATACATCTGCATGGCCTCTACGCCCTTTGGCAGAGACCAGTTGGCCCAGTGGCTGAAAGAGGGCGCGCCCGGAGGAGAGGACCTAGCTCAGCGGCAGCAGGCCGTGCGGGAACTGGCCGGGGAGCGGGAGTTCCTCCTCCGGTTCCAGACGGCGGCCCGGGCGGAACAAAAGGAAAAAGGACAAGCGCCCGCCCAGGCGTTGGAAGGCTTTTTGCAGGCTGTCCGGCAGCCGGGAGGGGAGAAGGAAGGGCTGCGCCTGCTGCGCTGGGCCCTGCCGGCTGTGACGCTGGCCGCTGTGGCGCTGGCGCTGCTTGGCGTGCCCCGGGCGGCGGGAGCCGCTTCGCTGCTGTGCGGCTTGCAGCTGTTTTTTGCCCTGCTGGCCTATCATTGGAACGAAAAGCAGATCCGCCCGGTCCACAGGTTCCAGCAGCGGGTGGCGCCTTACCGCCGGCTGGCAGAAGCGGTGGAGGCCATGGAATTCCAAAGCGCCGAACTGGTGCAGCTGCGCCAGACGCTCCAGGGGGCGGGAGATGCGATGAAAGAGCTGGAAGCCCTCAGCGAAAGCGCTTCCGCCCGGTATAATTTTGTGGCATTCGTGCTGTACAACGGCTTGTTCCTCCACGATTTCCACTGCATGGCCCGCATCCAGGCCTGGCGCCGCCGGTATGGAGAGCGGCTGGAGGGATGGCTCCAAGCCCTGGGGCAGATGGAAGCGCTCATCAGCCTGGGCACGCTGTGCCACTGCAAAGCGGTCTGGTGCTTCCCGCAGATCAGCCAGTCGGAACGGCCTTTCCTGGCGGCAAAGGACATCCGCCATCCGCTGATCGGTGAAGACAAGGCAGTAGGCAATGATTTTGACCTGTGCCAAAGCATTTGCATCATCACCGGCTCCAATATGTCCGGCAAGACCACGTTTTTGCGGACCATCGGGGTCAACCTGACACTGGCCTATGCAGGCGGTGCAGTAGCCGCCCGGGAATGTGCTGCTTCGACCATGGCGATCTGTACTTCCATGCGGGTGGAAGACGACGTGAGCCGGGGGATCTCCACCTTTTATGCCGAACTGCTGCGGATCAAGAGCATCATCGACCAGAGCCGGGCCGGTGCGCCCATGCTGGTGCTCATCGATGAGATCTACCGGGGGACCAATTCCAACGACCGGATCACCGGCGCCCGGCAGACCATCTGCCGGCTGGGGCAGCCCCACATCCTCACCATGGTGACCACCCATGATTTTGAACTGTGTGACCTGGAGCAAGAACCCGGCGTCCGGGCGGTGAATTACCACTTTGAAGAGCAGTACACCGAAGATTCGATCTGTTTTGATTACAAGATCAAAAAAGGGCGCTGCCGCACCACAAACGCCCAGCACCTGCTGCGCCTGGCGGGGATCCTATAGCAAAAAAGGACGGCTGTGCCGTCCTTTTTTCATTGGACTGTTTGTCCTTCTTGGGCCTGCTGCAAGATGCCGCGGATGAAATCGGTCTTGTGCTGGCAGTAGGCGTCGGGATCATACCGGAAGGGGCCGGCCAGCAGGATCTTCAGCGCCTGATAGGCCTGGCGGGCCTCTTCATGGGTGCGCAGGTAATCCCGAAAGGCGATGTGCTCCCGGTAGGGCGCCGCATCCTGCCAGCAGACATAGAGGTGGCAAGGCATGGCCCCGGTCTCTTCCCGGTGGAAGGCGTGGCGGCCCGGTAGGCCCAAGTCCCCTTGGTGGATGTACCCGGCCTGCTCCAAACGTTGGCAGACGACAGGAAACTCCGCCGGGCTGGGGATCACGACATCAATGTCCAAAATGGCTTTGGCCGCAAGGCCTTCCACCGATGTGCTGCCCACATGCTGGATGGATAGGATGGGCAGTCCGTCCAGCAGGGAGGACAGTGCTTGGCGGCGGCTCTCGAACTGCTGGGGCCAGCGGGGATCATAGGGGGTGATGACCACTTCTTTGGTGGCAAAAGGCATAAAGATCCGTCCTTTCTGTGTGAAATGGAAAGTCCTTGGCAGATCATACCGCAGAGCGGGAAAATACGCAAGGCCTATGGCTACAGATGGATGGAAAATGAGCCGAAATCCTGGATGCCCCGCCCTTGCACCAGCGGCCCGGCGGCTTCCAGGGAATCAAAAGCCTGGGCGATATCCTGGAGCAGCGCAGGGGACACCGCCAGCTGGTGGTGGCCGGGATACAGGGTTTTGACCGGCAGCTGGGCTACACGGCGGATGGAGGTGGCAAAAGAGGCAGGGTCTGTGGAAGGATAGAAACAATCCAGCTTGCCCAGATAAGCCAGGTCGCCGGTGTAGAGGGCGGCCCGCTCCGGTTCATACAGGCAGATATGGCCCGGGGAATGACCGGGGGTGTGCAGCACTTGCAGCCGCCGGCCGCCGCAATCCACCCAGTCGCCATCGGCCAACAGACGGGTAGGCCTGCCCTGGTAGATCTGGAACTGGTCCGGGTCAAATTCCGGCGGAAAATCACAGGGCTGTTTCAGCAAGTTGTTTTCCAGCACCATCTGGCGGCTCAGGGGAAAATGGCCGTCCAGCCAGGGGGCCTCCAGCCGGTGGATGGCGATGTGGTCAAAATACCCGTGCCCGCCGATGTGATCGAAATGGGCATGGGTGGTGACGACCTGGATGGGCAGGCGGGTGATGGACCGCACGGGCTGGGAAATATCCGCCACCCCCAGGCCGGTGTCGATGAAGATGGCACTTTCTTTGCCCAGCAGGAGATAGCAGTGGGTCTCCTCCCAGTGGCGGTATTCGCTGATGGCAAAGGTATCGGGTTCCAGCTGTTCGACGGTAAACCAGGACATGAACAGACCTCCTTTGGTGTTCTGCCTTTAGTATAGCAGAAGGAGGTGAGCAAAAGCCGGTGGGAATGTTATACAAAGAAATGCACTGTTTTTTGGATGAGATGCCGGGGGATTCCAGTACACGTCCTTACGGAAATGTGATACAATGACAAAAAGAGGATCATTCACCGAAAACGCATCAAAGGAGGGCTGCAAGATGAAACGCAGATATACAGCGCTTTGGTTGATGTTATGGCTGCTGCTGGGCCTGGTGGCAGGCTGCGGCAACCAAGAAGAGGCCCAAGGGGGCCAACAGACCCCTGACAGCCAGCAGGAAGAACAGACGGACCCGAAGGATGACGGCGCGGACCAGCCGGAGGACAGCAAGGAGGAGCCGCAGACGCCGGCAGGGCAAGGATCCAGGCTGGAACCGGCGGAAGAAGCCGCCGCCCAGGCCACGGCCCAGGGCATCACCCAGCAGGGGATCTATTGGCGGCAGGGAGAGGACGGAAAACGCTATGTGGTGTTCAACGGTGTGGACCGGGCCTACAGCGGCATGCAAGGCCATTTGGATGAAAAGACCGGCACGCTGACCATCAATGTCCATTCCGCCGACGGCAGCAGCGGCATCAGCGTCTATGAAGTGGCTGGCAGCGGCGAAGTGACCAGCGTCGTGGTGCTGGACAACGGCCAACAAGTGGAAGTGGAAGGCTTCCCGGGATGAGGGCGGACAGAGCCTTCGTCCTATCCTAAAAAATAGACAAGGAGGTCCGGCCCCGGAAAGGGGCCGGACCTCCTTTGTTTGCCGGTGAAAGTCCGGGTCTCAGCCGGACCCAGGGCAGATTTTTCGCCAGAAGAGATGGCTTTGGATGGGAAAAGAGAGCTGCTTTCAGATACCACCTGGATGAGCCGGCTCATCCTCTGACTTCCGTGCTGCCGAACACGCTGGTACCCGACAGGTAGATCACGGGCCGCCCCCCCTCTTCTGCCGGCGGCATCTGATCGCGGAAGGAGCCAAACAGGCTCAGATGGTCGGCTTTCAGGATGACGTCGGAGGGGAGCAGCAGGTGAATGGAGCCAAAGACCGCTGTGGTCCGCACCACGATATCCTGCTGGATGGTGGCATCGCGCAGGTCGATGATCAGCGTGCCAAAGGCCGCAGTCAGGCTGGCGCCGCCGGTGATGGGGTTGGCGATGCGCCGGTTTTCCGTGCGGAAAATGGCGGAGAGTTCCGGCAAATAAGCGGTTTCCGCCTGACGCACCGCTTCGGCCACCTCTCGGCTGCGGTGGGGCCGCAGCAGGATGCTCAGCCCCAGGATGACCAGCAGCAGGGGGAAGAGCAGGCGCAGCATCCGCCACCACTCGATTAGGTTCTGGGCGGAGAGGAACAACAGGATACCGAAGGCCAAGCCCACTGTGTTGCCCACTTCAAACCCGTGATCGAGAATGGAGAGCAGACAGGGGACGATGATGAAAAGAGTCCACCAGCCTCGGAAAAACAGGTCAAAATGCCAAAGGTCCAGCACATCGCCGGCAAAGCCCAGGCCGGCGGCCACCAATAACAGGCCCAGTATGGTCCGGGTCCATTGTTTTCTCATTGATTTTCCTCCTTTGGGGCATCCAGCAATTCGCCGGTCAGATGGTCTTCTGCCAAGCCGGTGATGCGCACCGGGTGCACCTGGTTGTGCAGCCCTTGCCCCGAGACGCGCACTTCGCAGTATTCGGGAGAAAAGCCGCTGTACAGCCCTTCTTTTTCTTGTTCAAACAGCACGGGCAGCACTTGGCCCACCTTACTGCGCAAAAAGGCCCGGTGCAGCTGCTGGGCCACCTGCCCTGCCTCGTGGGAGCGGCGCTCCCGCTCAGCCCGGGGGACCTGGTCTGGCATGGAATAGGCCGGCGTGCCTTTGCGGCGGGAATAGGGGAACACATGGACCTGGGCCAGCTGGCATTGCCGGATGAAGGCCAGGCTCTGCTGGAAATCCCCTTCGGTCTCGCCGGCAAAGCCCACGATCAGATCGGTGGTCACCGCGCAGCCGGGATAGGCCTGGTTCAGCCATTCCACCGATTGGGCGTACCGGGCGGCCGTATATTTCCGGTTCATGCGGCGCAGGGTGGCGTCGCATCCGCTTTGCAGCGACAGATGAAAATGAGGGCACAGGTTGGAGTAGGGGGCGATGGCCTGCAAAAATTCCGGCGTGATGGTGCGGGGCTCCAAAGAAGACAGGCGGATGCGGGTATGGGGCGCCGCCTGGCATACCGCTTCGATCAGGGCGGAGAGAGGCGGACGCTCGGGCAAATCGACCCCATAGGAGCTGACTTCGATGCCGGTGATGACGATCTCGCAATAGCCCTCTTGCTCCAGCCGGGCCGCCTCGCGGGCAGCGTCCTCCAAGGGGATGGAGCGGCACCGGCCCCGGGCATAGGGGATGATGCAGTAGGTGCAGAAGTTCTGGCACCCATCCTGCACTTTGAGCAGGGCCCGGGTGCGGCCCCGCAGGCCGCCGGCGGGCAACAGTTCAAAGCTGCGGGCTTCCCGCACCGCGCTGCCCAGGGGCAGCGGCGCCTGCTGGGCCTGTTCGGCCAGCTCCACGATCTGCCCTTTGTTGCCCGTGCCCACCACGATGTCGGCGCCGCACATCTGCCGCGCCGCTTCGGGTTCGATCTGGCTGTAGCAGCCGCACACGATCAATGTGGCGGCCGGGTTGATCTTTTTGCACCGGCGGGCGGCGTTCCGCGACTTTTTGTCGCTGAGCGCCGTCACCGTACAGGTGTTGACGATATAGACGTCGGCGAAGGAATCAAAGGGCACCACCCGATGCCCCCGCTGCTCAAAGAGCGTTTCCAGGGCCTGGGTCTCAAACTGGTTGGTCTTGCAGCCCAGGGTATAAAATGCGATTTTCATGGATACACCGTCCTTTGGTCTGCCGGTCTGCGCCGGCAATGGTTCCATTATACTAGAAAAGAGCCTGTGGGTAAAGAGACAGATGGCGGCTGGAGCGGCCGGTTCTAGCGGCGGACAAAACTGCATAGGTATCAGCGAAAGAACGAACCGATCGCAGGGGGGATCCTCATGAAAAAAACATTGCAACGCTGCCTGTGCCTGGCGCTGAGCGCCTGTTTGCTGGCCGGCGCCTGCCTGGCGGCCATACCCACCGGAGACCAGCTGGCGCCCGAACAGGCAACGCCTTCGGCAGCGCTGTCGGGCATCAGCGCGCCCAGCGCCATCCTGATGGAAGAAGGGGGACAGGTGCTTTATGAAAAAGACGCCGACACCCCCCGGGAACCGGCCAGCGTCACCAAGATCATGACCATGCTGCTGGTGATGGAAGCGCTGGACAGCGGCAAGCTGGCCCTGACGGATATGGTGACGGCCTCGGCCCACGCCACTTCCATGGGCGGCAGCCAGGTCTATTTGAAAGAGCACGAACAGATGACGGTGGAAGACATGTTGAAATCGGTGGCCATGGCTTCGGCAAACGATTGCGCTGTGGCCCTGGCAGAGCATTTAGCCGGCACGGAAGAGGCATTCGTTGCGCTGATGAATGAACGGGCCGCCCAGCTGGGCATGGAGAACACCCACTTTGTCAACTGCAACGGCTTGCCTGCCGAAGGGCATGTGACCACGGCTCGGGACATTGCCTTGATGTCCCGGGAGCTGCTGAAACACGACCAGATCTTTGCCTACACCACCCTGTGGATGGATTCGGTGCGGGATGGCGCCTTTGGCTTGACCAACACCAACCGGCTGATCCGCACCTATCAGGGCATGAACGGCCTGAAGACCGGCTACACGACGGCGGCGGGCTACTGCCTTTCTGCCACGGCGGAGCGGGATGGCCTTTCGCTGATCGCCGTGGTGATGGGGGCTGCCAGCGCCGACGCCCGCAACGCCGATGTGACGGCTATGCTCAACTATGGCTTTGCCAACTACCAGGCGGTGACCATTACCACCGACCGGCCCATCATGCCTGTGCCCGTACAGCTGGGGGTGCAGGGGTCGGTGCTTTGCCAGCTGCAGAGCCAAGGGCCGCTGGTGATGGAAAAAAGCAAGGTGGGCGCGCTGGAAAAAGACTTGGTGATGGCCGAAAAGCTCCAGGCGCCGGTGCAGCAGGGGCAGCAGGTGGGCACACTGCACTTGACAGCCAATGGGGAAGAGGTGGCCGCCGTGCCCATCGTGGCGGCAGAGGCGGTGGAAAAACAGGGCGTTCTGTCCCTGTTCTGCCAGCTGCTGCGAACCTGCTGCATGCGCCAGGCCCAGGGCTGAGGGCTGAAATTTGTGAAAAAAATTTAAAATCGCAAATCTTCACAAAAGTCGGTTGTAACTCCCGATGGTTTATGGTATCATTTGAGAAAGAACTATTAGGAGGAACGCACTTATGGTAAAAGTCTTTATGGGCCTTCCTGGCAGCGGGAAGACAAAGCACCTGATCGATCTTGTCAATAACGCAGTGGAGAATGAATCTGGCAACGTAGTCTGCATCGAATTGGGGCAGAAGCTGCGCTTTGATCTGAACCACAATGCGAAGCTGGTGGACATCACCGAATATGATTTCCAGGGCAGTTTTGAGACCCTGACCGCCTTTGTCAGCGGCATGTACGCCGGCAATTACGACATCACCCACATTTTCATTGACAGCACACTGAAGATCGCCGGCACCGACGACGTGGCCGCCATTGAGGATTTCTTGGGCCGCTTGGATGCTTTCAGCGAAAAGACCGGTGTGAAATTTACCGTCAGCCTGAGCACCGATGTGTCCCGGGCCACTGACAAGATCAAAAAGTATTTTTAAGGTAAAGTGCGCGAACCAATGCGGGCGGGGCTGGGGCCCCGCCCGCATTTTCCTTTGGAAAGGGCGGAAAATTCCCTTTTTTCACATTTCCCTTTTTTCATATTTATGCTACAATGGACAAGGATAAGCCCAACGCCTGTGGGCCTGCGGAACGGAGGCGGGCAAAAGGCAGGGGCAATGGGGACAAAAGGTGGTTTTTTTGAAAAGAAAATGGGGAGCGGCGCTGTTGGCGTTGCTCATTTGCTTACAATTACTGCCCTTGGCAGGCTGCTCCATTGAAAGCGGCGACGGCTTGGCCAGCCTGCCCAAATTGCCGGGGGAATACCTGGCGCTGCAAAAAAAGCTGGATGACATCATGGCGGAAGGGTACACCCAAGCCGTGGCAGAGGGAGGTTCCAACCGCCAAGCCGTGCAGCTGCAGGACATCGACGGCGATGGGGAAGACGAGATCGTCTCTTTCTTCCGCAACGCCACCAGCGGCGAATACGCCGTCTACCTCCACAAAAAAGTGGGGGATGACTATGTGGAACTGGGCCATACCCGGGGCTACGGCAAATACCTGCGGGAAGTTTCTTACCCCTGCTGCAAGAGCAACGGGGCCAAGGCCATCGCCCTCAGCTGGGGCATGGAGGAGGACAACGCCGTCACCAGCGCCATATCGGTCCATGTGCTCACCGAGGATGGGCTGAGCGACACCTTGGCTGTACAGTACACCAATTCCTACATCGCCGATCTCAATGGCGACAGTGTGGATGAGATCATGCTGACCGGCTTCGACCAAAAGAGCAACGCCATGATCTTGGCGGCCTATGGTTTCAGCGGCGACACCTGCGCTCTGGTCTCCCAGGCGCCCCTTTCCGCCGATGTGAAAAATGTGGTGCACATCAGCCGCAGCCTGGGGCAAAAAGGCGGCCATACCTTGTTTATCGACAGCCTTTCAGACAGCGGCGGTTATATCACCGACATCATCACCATGGAAAACGACACCCTGCGGAATACCACGCTGGTGGGGGATGGCAAACGCAGCGCCGCCACCTGGCGGCCGGTGAGCATCCTGTGCCAGGACATCGACAACGACGGCATGCCCGAAGTGCCCTTGGCCGAGATGCTGCCCGGCTATCACGACTCCACTTCCACCGACACCCGGTGGAAATTGTCCTGGACGAAGTTCCAGGACGGCACAGCCTATCAGGTGGCTATGACCACCTTCCATTCGCCGGCAGAAGATTGGTACCTGCGGTGGCCCGAGCAGTGGGGCGACCAGGTGAGCGCTGTGCGAAAAAACGAATCGGGCATCATCAAGACCACGTTCCTGGTGCCGGCGGAGGGTGCCAATGAGCCGCTGACAGCGGGCACGGGCAACGTATTGCTGGAGATCTGGGTGTTTACCGGCGACAACCGGCGGGATTACTTCAACAGCAGCGGCATGACCTGGCTGAAAGACAGCGACAGCGCCATTTATGCCTATTCGCTGCCGGCCAACGATTATCCGGCATTGACGCTGACCGATCAAGATGTGACCCGGGCCTTCCAGACCATTGCCAAGGCTTGGGATTCAGAGGGGGCATATTGATTATGAGCAAGAATGTTTTGATCCTGGAAGACGAAGACAACATCCGCAGCTTTGTGGTCATCAACCTGAAGCGGGCGGGGTACAATACGGTGGAATTTGCCCTGGGGGAAGAGGCAGTGGCCTATGTGCGCAACCACAACGATGTGGACATCGCCATTTTGGATGTGATGCTGCCCGACATCGACGGTTTTGAAGTGTGCCGCCGCATCCGGGGCAGCGGCAGCCGCATGGGGATCATCATGCTGACGGCCCTTTCCCAGGAAAACGATAAGATCAACGGCTTTATGACCGGGGCGGACGATTATGTGGGCAAGCCTTTTTCGGTGGTGGAACTGGTGGCCCGGGTGGATGCGCTGTACCGGCGGCTGACCCAGGGCAGCTTCAATGCGGATCTGATCACTTCGGGGCCGTTCAGTTTGAACCTGCGTTCGCGGGAACTGAAGAAAAACGGAGCCCGCATCGAGCTGACCCAGGTGGAATACCTGATCATGAAGAACTTTTTGGAAAACCGGGGCAAAGCCCTCTCCCGGGATGACATCATGAACGCGGTGTGGGGCAAGGATTACCACGGGGATCTGAAAGTGGTGGATGTCAACATCCGCCGCCTGCGGCTGAAGATCGAAGACGATGCCGCCTCCCCCAAGTACATCTCTACCATCTGGGGCTTCGGCTACAAATGGGAAGCATAGGCGAGGGATGGTTGCCATGGCCAAACAGGCAGAACAGAAGCAAAGCAAGAAAAGGGACTGGCTCTTAAATTGGGTGAGCCGCCACAAGGTGAGCGGCATCAAACGGCGGTGGCTGGTGAACAACCTGAGCATCGTCGTGCTTTTGCTTGCCATTTTATTCATTGTGGCCGGCGCCGCCATCACCGGTTATTATTACGATTCGCTGTACACCAGCCTGCAGAGCAGGGCCAACACCAGCGCCAAATCCTTTACCAATTACATGAGCAGCAGCCTCAACGATTTTTACCGTAACGCCGAACAGCAGACCCTGGAGTTTACGGAAAAGGATAAGATCGAGATGCAGGTGCTCAACAGCAGCGGCCACATCCTCTACTCCTCCACCGGCCTGGTGGCCGGCACTGTCCCGGCTACCACCGATGTGAACCAGTGCATCGAGACCAGGGATCTGGCCAGCTTTACCGGCTATGACCCGCTGACGGAAGAGCGGATCATGGCGGTGACGGCGCCGGTGTTCCAAAAAGGCAGCGACACCCTGATCGGCGAGGTGCGGTATGTCACCTCCCTCAAGCTGCTGGACAGGCAGATCGCCCACATCTATCTGCTGCTGGGCGGCGTGGCCCTGGCAGTGCTGGTATTGATCTTTGTCACCAACCAGTTTTTCATCCATTCCATCGTCAACCCGGCCCTGAAGATCAACGAGCTGGCCCACCAGATCGCCAAAGGCCAATACGGGGCCCGGCTCGACATGGATTTCAACGACGAAATGGGCGAGCTGTGCAACACGCTGAACAACATGTCCACCGAGATCGCCCGGATGGAGAAGCTGAAGAACGACTTCATCTCCTCGGTATCCCATGAGCTGCGCACGCCCTTGACCGCCATTGGCGGCTGGGCGGAGACAGTGGAAAACAACCTGGACGACCCCAACACCGTGGAGACGGGCTTGGCCATCATCCGCAAGGAGACCACCCGCCTTTCCCAGATGGTGGAGGAGCTGCTGGACTTTTCCCGGCTGGAAAGCGGCCGGATGAAGCTGCGCACCGATGTGTTTGACCTGCGGGGCGATGTGTACGACGCCCTGTTCACCTACCACGAAATGCTCCGGCAGGAAGGGATGGAGACCCTTTACAGCGAGCCGCTTACGCCGGTCTATATCAACGGCGACCGGGACCGGCTGCGGCAGGTGTTTTTAAACATCATCGACAACGCGGCCAAATACGGCCAGAGCGGCGGCAAGATCGACCTTTCGCTGGCAGAAGAAGAGGGGCAGGCCGTGGTGCGCATCCGCGACTACGGCCAGGGCATCCCGGCGGAAGAACTGCCGCTGGTCAAGGAGAAATTTTTTAAGGGCAGCTCCCGGCAGCGGGGGGCCGGCATCGGCCTGGCCGTGTGCGACGAGATCGTGGCACTGCATGGCGGCAGCCTGGACATTGAAAGCACATATGGAGAGGGGACCACGGTGATCATCCGCCTGCCCCTTTCCCCAACCGGAGGAAACAATGAAACAGCAACCGAACTTTAAAACCACCATCGGCGGCCAGGCCCTGATCGAAGGGATCTTGATGCGGGGCCCCCAGAAAACGGCCATCGTGGTGCGCAAAAGCGATGGGGAATTTGCCATCAAAGAAGATGATGTGGGCACAGTACACCGCAGTGCGGTGGCCCGCCTGCCTTTGGTGCGGGGCGTCATCGGCTTTTGGGATTCGATGAAATACGGCATCAGCGCCCTGACTTACTCGGCGGATTTTTTTGACGACGGCACAGAATATGGAGAACCCGGCCGGTTTGAGCAGTGGCTGACCCGCAAGTTTGGCCAGGCCAAGCTGGATAAATTTCTGATGGGATTGGCATTGTGCATGGGCATTGTGCTGCCCATCGGCCTTTTCATTTTGCTGCCCACCCTCATTGCGGGCCTGTTGCCCGCCAGTAGCAGTTCCAGCATCCTGCGCAACCTGCTGGAAGGGCTGGTGCGCATCGTGATCTTTTTGGGGTTCATTATCATCACATCCAAACAGAGCGATGTGCGGCGTACCTATATGTACCACGGCGCCGAACACAAGACCATTGCCTGCTATGAAAGCGGGGAAGAACTGACGGTGGAAAACGTGCGCCATCATTCCCGTTTCCACCCCCGGTGCGGCACCAGTTTTTTGTTTGTGGTGATGATCATCAGCATTTTGGTGTTTTCGGTGTTCACTTGGTCCAACCCCTGGCTGCGCATGGCCTTGCGCCTGCTGCTGCTGCCGTTGGTGGTGGGCATCAGCTATGAGATCAACCGCTGGGTCGGGCGGCACGACAACTGGTTTTCCATGCTGCTGCGGGCACCTGGCCTGTTTTTGCAGCGGTTCACCACAAACGAACCCGATGACAGCATGATCGAGGTGGCCATCGAGGCCATCCGGCGGGTGATCCCCGAAAATAAAGGAGAAGACAGGTGGTAGAGAGAGTATGGTAGGCACCATTTCAGACGTATATCTGGATCTGCGCAACGAGCTGCGGCACCACGGCGTGACCTCCGCCCAGTTGGAGGCCAGGGAGCTGCTGGCTTTCGCATTGGAGATCCCCCGGGACGCCCTCAACGAGCGGAGCGGCAGCTTTTTGTTCGACGCCCAGCTCAAACGGCTGGAAGAGCTGAAACAGCGCCGGCTGGCCGGCGAGCCTTTGGCCCACATCATCGGCGAGTGGGATTTTTATTCGCTGACTTTTACCCTGACGCCCGATGTGCTGATTCCCCGGGCGGACACGGAGACCTTGGTGGACGCCGGCCTCGCCTTTTTCAGCCGCCGGGAGCGGGGGCGCATTTTGGACCTTTGCTGCGGCAGCGGCTGCGTGGGCATTGCCCTGCTGTGCAACCTGCCCGATACCATCAGCTGTGTGTTCGCCGATACATCAGAGGCGGCGCTGGAGGTGACCAAGGAGAACCTGGTGCGCCACCGGCTGACTTTCCGGGGCATCACCGTGCAGCAGGATGCCAAAGAGCCCTGCGCCGAAGCCCTGGGCAAATTCAACTTGATCGTCTGCAACCCGCCCTACATCCCCACCGGCGTCATCCCCACACTGGATCACAGCGTCAAGGATTACGAGCCCCACAAAGCGCTGGATGGCGGCGCCGACGGCCTGGATTTCTACCGGGCCATTGCCGTGAACTTCAAACCGGCCCTGACGAAAAACGGCATGTTGGCCTTTGAATGCGGCATGGGGCAGCACGAGCAGGTGCAGCACATTTTGGAGCAGGCAGGCTTTTGTGAAGTCCGTATCCTGCGGGATTTTGCCGGTGTGGAACGGGTGGTGACCGCCCTGGCCAATCCGCCGGCAGACCGGTGAGAAAAGCGAACAAATGTTGCGTTTTTCCTGGGGATATAGTATACTGGAAAGGACAACAAAGGGGGTAACTCTATGGACGCAGCAGAAAAGAAAAAAGCTCTGGAGACGGCGCTGGCCAACATTGAAAAGCACTATGGCAAAGGGTCGGTGATGCGTCTCGGTGAAAATACAAGTATGAATGTGGAGGCCATCTCCACCGGCTCCATCTCGCTGGACATTGCGCTGGGCATTGGCGGCGTGCCCCGGGGCCGTATCGTGGAAGTGTACGGACCGGAATCTTCGGGCAAGACCACGCTGACGCTGCATGTGGTGGCCTCGGCCCAAAAAGCCGGCGGCGAAGCTGCCTTTATCGACGCAGAACATGCGCTGGACCCGGTGTATGCCAAAGCCCTGGGGGTGGATGTGGACCGGCTGCTGGTCTCCCAGCCCGATACGGGCGAGCAGGCCCTGGAGATCACAGAGGCCCTGGTGCGCAGCGGCGCTGTGGATGTGGTCGTGGTGGACTCGGTGGCGGCCCTGGTGCCCAAAGCGGAGATCGACGGCGAAATGGGCGACGCCTTTGTGGGCCTTCATGCCCGGCTGATGTCCCAGGCGCTGCGCAAGCTGGCCGGCGCCATCGCCAAATCCAACTGCGTGGTCATATTCATCAACCAATTGCGTGAAAAAGTGGGTGTTGTTTACGGCAACCCGGAGGTGACCACCGGCGGCCGTGCGCTGAAATTCTATTCCAGCGTCCGCATCGAGATCCGGCGGACGGAGCACATCAAAGTGGGCAGCACCAACATCGGCAGCCGCACCCGGGCCAAAGTGGTGAAAAACAAGATCGCCCCGCCTTTTAAAGAAGCGGAATTCGACATCATGTACGGCGAAGGGATCTCCAAGCTGGGCGAGCTGGTGGATCTGGGCGTCAAGTTCGACCTGGTGCAAAAGAGCGGCGCTTGGTACTCCATGGGCGAGACCCGGCTGGGCCAGGGGCGCGACGCGGCCAAGCAGTTCTTCAAAGACAACCCGGAGATCGCCGAAGAGCTGGAAGAGAAGATCAAAGAGGCCCTGAAAAACGCAGACAGCGGCAAAGGCAAGAAGGACAAAGAGGCGGGAGGCAAAAAAGAGAGCGCCCCGGCCCGTCCGGCGGCCAAGTCCGCCCCGCCCAAAGGCGGCGTAGAAGTGTTTGCCGATGATTTTGAAGACGACAAAGAATGAGCACGGAAAGCCAAAAAAATGCCCTGGATTATGCAGCCAGGCTGCTGGCGCCCCGGGCGATGTCGGAAAAGACGCTGCGGGAGAAACTGGAGAAAAAAGAATTTGCTCCTGAGGACATCCAATACGCCGTGGAGCGCTTGACGGAGATGGGCGGCTTGAACGACCGGGAGTTTGCCCAAACCGTAGCCCGGTACTACCGGAACAAGGGCTTCGGCCGGCAAAAAGTGGCCCAGGAACTGCGGCGGCGGGGCATCGGAAAAGAACTGTCGGATGAAGTGCTGGAGGGATTTGCCCCCTGCAGCGAAAAAGTGGTGTCGTATCTGGAAAAAGTGATCCAGGGGAACACCCATGACAAACGGGTGATCCGCAAGGCGGCCGCCGGCCTCTACCGCCGGGGGTTTTCCTGGGAGCAGATCGATGCGGCCATCGATGTCTATTGCGACGACACATGGCAGGAAGAGGAAAAAACAGAGACGGAGGAATGAGTTTGTCCATCAAAATCCATATGAACTCCTTGGGGTGTGCCAAAAACCTGGTCAACTCCGAGCAGATGCTGGCGCTGCTGCGGCAGGCCGGCATGGAGGTCGTGGAAGATCTTGCCCAGGCCGATGTGGCCATTGTGAACACTTGCGGCTTTATCGACGCCGCCAAGCAAGAGGCCATCGACACCATTTTGGAGACTGCCCAATGGAAGCAGCAGGGGCAGTTGAAGGCATTGATCGCCACCGGCTGCCTGGTGGAGCGCTACCAAGATGAAATTTTGCAGGAGCTGCCCGAGCTGGACGCCGTGTGCGGCACCGGCAGCTACACCGATATCGTGGAAGCGGTGCAGCAGGCTTTGGCAGGGCAAAAGCGGGCCTATCTGGCCTCCAGCGCCCAGGCGGCCCTGGAAGGGGACCGGCAGCTGATCACAAAGCCCTATTCTGCCTTCCTCCGCATTGCAGAAGGGTGCAACAACCATTGTAGCTATTGCATCATCCCCTCGCTGCGGGGGCCGTTCCGCAGCCGCACGCTGGAGCATATCTGGCAGGAAGCCCGGCAGCTGGCCGCCCAAGGCGCCAAGGAATTGCTGGTCATCGCCCAGGATACCACCCGCTATGGCACAGACCTCTATGGCCGCCGGGCGCTGCCTGAACTGGTGGAAGGGCTGTGCCAGATCGAGGGCGTGGAGTGGATCCGGCTCCACTATCTGTACCCCGACGAACTGGACGATGCGCTGCTGGATGTGATGGAGCGGAACCCCAAAGTGGTGCGGTATTTCGACATCCCGCTGCAGCACATCAACGACCGGGTGCTCAAGGCCATGAACCGCCGGGGTGACAGTGCGCTCATCAAAGAGCGGATAAACACCATCCGCAGCCGGTTCCCCGAAGCAGTCATCCGCACCTCGCTGATCGTGGGGTTCCCCGGCGAGACGGAAGAGGAGTTCGACGAGCTGTACCGGTTTTTGGATGAATACAAACTGGAGCGGGCCGGGGTATTCGCCTATTCCCAGGAAGAAGGGACGGTGGCCGGCGCCATGCCGGACCAGATCCCGGAAGAGGAGAAGGAACGCCGCCGGGAGATCCTGGTGGAGCTGCAGGACGCCGTGATGGATGAATTCTCCCAAAAGCTGGTGGGCACCACCCAACGGGTGCTGTGCTGCGGCTATGATCCAGAACATGAGATGTTCTATGGCCGTACTTACATGGATTCCCCGGATGTGGATGGCATCGTCTATTTTTATGCCGATGAGCCGGTGGAAGAGGGGACCTTTGTCCCGGTGAAGATCGAAAACGCGGTGAGCGCCGAGCTCTTCGGCGAGATCGCCCAAGGACCCGATGAGGAGATGGACCAATGACAACAGCCAATAAGATCACCTTAGTGCGCATCGCGATGATCCCCTTTTTCATCTATTTCGCCTATGTGGGGACCCGCACGGCGGATATCATAGCGCTGTGCCTGTTTTTGGTGGCCAGCGCCACCGATTTTCTGGATGGCTATATCGCGCGCAAATACAACCAGATCACGGATTTCGGCAAATTTGTCGACCCGCTGGCCGATAAACTGTTGGTGTGCGCCGCCCTGCTGCTCTTCATCCAGCGGGGCGAGATGAACGGCGTCATGGTGTTCATCATCCTGGCCCGGGAATTTATCATCACCTCGCTGCGCACCGTTGCCGCCGGCAAAGGCCGGGTGCTGGCCGCCGCTTGGTCGGGCAAAGTGAAGACCTGTACCCAGATCGCCGGCGTGGCAGTGATCTTTGTGGCCAGCATCCTCCACTATGGGGATCCTTCCCTGCCGGTGGAGACCATCGCCCAGGTGGCGGGCTGGGTCATGACATTGATGACCCTGTATTCCGGCTTTGATTATATGAAGCGCAACTGGGATATCGTGGCCGATGGGGCTACATCCCGGAAATAAGCCAAAGGAGAAAGACCCATGGAATTATACAACAGCCTGACCCGCAAAAAAGAAGAGTTCATCCCGCTGGAGCCGGGCAAGGTGAAGATGTACACTTGCGGGCCCACGGTGTACCACTATGCCCACATCGGCAACCTGCGCAGCTACATCATGGAGGATGTGCTGGAAAAATACCTGCGCTACCTGGGCTATGATGTCAAGCGGGTGATGAACATCACCGACGTGGGGCACCTCTCCAGCGATGCGGACACTGGTGAAGACAAGATGTTGAAAGGGGCCAAGCGGGAACACAAGACCGTGATGGAGATCGCCCAATTCTACACCGACGCCTTTTTCCAGGACTGCGAAAAGCTGCACATCAAACGGCCGGATATCGTGGAGCCCGCCACCAACTGCATCGGTGATTTCATCCAGATGATCCAAGGCCTGTTGGACAAAGGATACGCCTATGTGGCCGGCGGCAATGTGTACTTTGACACCTCGAAGCTGAAAGAATACTACGTGTTCAACAAACAGGATCAAGAGGACTTGGCCGTCGGGGTCCGCGAAGGGGTGGAAGAGGACACGAACAAGCGGAACAAGACGGATTTCGTCCTGTGGTTCACCAAATCCAAATTCGAAGACCAGGAATTGAAGTGGGACAGCCCCTGGGGCGTGGGTTATCCGGGCTGGCACATCGAATGCTCCTGCATCTCCAGCCGGTATCTGGGCGATACGCTGGATATCCACTGCGGCGGCATCGACAACGCTTTTCCCCACCACACCAACGAGATCGCCCAGAGCGAAGCCTATTTTGGTCACAAGTGGTGCAACTATTGGTTCCATGTCCACCATTTGAACACCACGAGCGGCAAGATGAGCAAATCCAAAGGGGAGTTCCTGACTGTCTCGCTGCTGGAAGAAAAGGGATACGACCCCATGGTCTACCGGCTGTTCTGCCTGCAATCCCACTACCGCAAATCGCTGGTGTTTTCTTATGAGGGCATGGACAACGCCGCGGCCACCTATCAAAAGCTCTTGCAGCGCATCGGCGCGCTGGGCAAAGAGGGCACGGTGGACGAGCAAGGGGCAGAACCTTTGCGGGCCGGCTTCCGCGCCGCGCTGGACAACGATCTGAACACATCTTTGGCCATCACGGCTGTTTACGATGTGCTGAAGGCCGATGTGAACGACGCCACCAAGCGGGCGCTGCTGGCCGAGTTTGATACGGTCCTTTCCCTGGGGCTGCTGGAAGGGGCGGAAAAGGCGGCGGCGCCTCAGCCGGCCGCCAGCTTGGATGCAGAGATCGAGCAGATGATCGAGCAGCGCCAGCAAGCGCGGAAAAACAAGGATTTTGCCACGGCGGACCGGATCCGCGATGAGCTGAAAGCCCGGGGCATCCTGTTGGAAGACACCCCCCAAGGGGTCAAGTGGACGCTGCAAAGATAGGGAAAGCAGTGTAAAAATGAACAAAAAAGCCGCAAGACGCATACCCTGGGGCAAGGAGGGATGGATGTGGATTGCGGCTTTTTTGGAGAGAGCGCCCTGCTGACGCTGGCCTGCATCGGCGCCGCCGCTCTGCTGGTAGAGGGCTATGCCTTTTGCCTGGGGCGCCGCCTGGCGGGGCGGATCCAGGTGGCGGCCCGGCTGGACTGCCGGAATTGCGGGGACAAAGCCCGGTGCATTTGGTGGGCCCGCCGGCTGCTGGCCCTCCGGTGGCCCGGCGCCCGGCTGGAGATCCAGGGGGCGGACCGGGAGGAGATCAAACAAGCGCAGATCCTCTGCGCGGGAGGTGGAAGTTTTGGAGAGCACAGCCAGACAGCCGGAACTGGAAACGGTGGAAGGGACCGTGGAAACGCTGATCTATAAAAACGACGACAGCGGCTGGGCGGTGGCACGGGTGGAGACCGACCACGGCGAAGTGGTCATCACCGGCCAGATGCCCTATCTGGGGGCAGGGGAGAGCATCGTGGCCTATGGGCACCATGTGACCCACCCGGAATACGGCCCCCAGTTCAATGTGGAGACTTATGAGCGGGTGCTGCCCTCTACAGCGGCCGGCATCTACGAGTACCTGGCCTCCCGCACGGTAAAAGGCATCGGGCCCAAAACTGCCATGGCTATCGTCGAGCGGTTTGGGGACCAGACTTTTGAAGTGCTGGCCTCGATGCCCGAACAGCTGGCCCAGGTGAAGGGGATCACCAGCAAAAAAGCCCGGGAGATCCAGCAGAGTTTTTTGCAGAACAACGCCATGCGGGCACTGCTGGATTTTTTTGTCCGCTGGGGCCTGCCCATGTGGTGCGCCGCCGGGGTATACAAAGTTTACGGCCAATATGCCGCTCAGATGATCCAGGAGGACCCCTATCTGCTGTGCGGCGACCGGTTCGGCCTGGATTTTTACCAGGTGGATGACGCCGCCGCCCGGATGGGGATCGACGCCCAGAGCCCGGTGCGCCTGCGGGCCGCTGTGCTTTACGAGCTCACATTTAACCTGCAGAGCGGCCACTGCTTCATCCCCCGGCACAAGCTGATCCAGGCTACGGCCCAGCTGTGCGGTGCAGAGCCTGCAGAAGTGGAAGGGCAGCTGGATGAGCTGATCGAAAAGCAGCAGGTGGTGGAAGAGGAGATCCAGGGCCAAGCCATGGATTATCTGGAAAACCTGTTCCGGGATGAAAACACCGTGGCACGGGAAGTGATCCGCCTGCTCTCCATGCACCTGGAGCCGCCCCGCTCGCTGGAAAAGCTGATCCGCCAGGCCCAGCGGGACCATGGCATCGACTATGCGGACAAGCAGAAACAAGCCATGGCGCTGTGCTTCCAAAGCGCCATCGCCCTGATCACCGGCGGCCCGGGCACAGGCAAGACCACGGCGGTGCTGGGCATCCTCTCCATGCTGCGCAGCTACGGCCTGTCGGTGGCCCTGTGCGCCCCCACCGGCCGGGCGGCCAAAAAAATGAGCGAGCTGTGCGGCGAAGAGGCCAAGACGCTCCACCGGATGCTGGAGGCCGCTTTTTCGCCAGAGGAAGGGCGCATCCAATTCAAACGGGGGCCGGAAAACCCCATTGCCGCCGACGTCATCATCGTAGACGAGGCTTCCATGCTGGATCTCTCCCTGGCGGCTTCGCTGCTGCGGGCCATGAAGCCCCACACCCGGCTGGTCCTCATCGGCGATGCCGACCAGTTGCCGCCGGTGTGGGCGGGCAGTGTGTTCGCCGACCTGTTGGCCTGCGATTTTATCCCCCAAGTGCGGCTCACCGAGATCTTCCGCCAGGCCCAAAACAGCCAGATCGTGATGAATGCCCACCGGATCAACCAAGGGGAGATGCCGGTATTGGGGCAAAAAGAAGGGGATTTCTATTTTGCCGCCGCGGCCACACCGGAACAGACGGTGGAGACCGTGGCATCCCTGGTGGCCCGGCGTATCCCAAAGGCCTTTGGCATCGAGCCCCAAAACATCCAGGTGGTGTGCCCCACCCGGCAGCAGATGTGCGGCACGGTGTCGCTGAACCAGATCTTGCAGGCCTCTTTGAACCCGCCGGGCCCGGGCAAGCCGGAGGTGCGCTGCGGCCTCTATCAATTCCGCCTGGGTGACCGGGTGATGCAGGTGAAAAACAACTACGACATCCTGTGGCAGAGCAGTTCCACGGCTGAGGTGGGGGCCGGCATATTCAACGGGGATACCGGCGTGATCACCCTGATCGACCGGGCGGAAAGAGTGCTGGTGGTCCGGTATGACGACGACAAAGACGCGGCTTATTCCTTTGACGACCTGTTCCAGCTGGAGCCGGCCTATGCCATTACAGCCCACAAGGCCCAGGGCAGCGAATACGAAGCGGTGATCATCCCCGTGTTCCAAGCGCCTGCCCGCCTGCTGACCCGCAGCATTTTATATACGGCGGTGACAAGGGCCAAGCGGCTTTTGGTGCTGGTGGGCCGGGTGTCCATCGTGCAGCAGATGGTGGAGACCAACCAGAAAAATCGCCGGTACAGCGCGTTGAAACACCGGCTGCGGGCATACTATCATGGCATGGATGCTTGATTGGCTGTTCCCGCCACGGTGCCCCTTTTGCCGCCGCTTTTTGCCCAAGGGGGAGGGACCGGTCTGCCGGGATTGCCTGGAACACCTGCCCCATTGCCGGGAAAGGGCGGAAAAACACAAGCCCACCTTTGTGGATGGCGTGGTCTGCGCCCTGGTCTACGAAGGGGCGGTGAGGCGGGCCATGCACCGGTATAAATTCGGCGGCCGGCTGGCATATGGCAAGGCCTTTGCCGGCCTGCTGGCCCGCCGGGTGGAAGAGAGCGGCGTGGCCAGCCGGGTCCAGGCGGTGTGCTGGGTGCCCTGCCACCGGGCCACCCGGCGGGAGAGAGGGTATGACCAGGCGGAAGAGCTGGCCCGGCAGACGGCGGCGCGCTTGGGGCTGCCCGCCGCCCCCTTGCTGAAAAAAGTACGCCATACCCCGCCCATGTACCAGTTGGACGCCGCCCAGCGCCGGGCCAATGTGCTGGGTGCCTTTGCCGCCGGCCCGGAGGAGCTGCACGGGCTATCCGTGTTGTTGGTGGACGATATTTTCACCACCGGCGCCACATTTTCCGAATGCGCCCGGGTGCTGCGGGAACAGGGGGCCAGCCATGTGTATGGGGCCGCTTTGGCCCAGACGCCCCGCAGGCCGGAGCGGAACAAACAGCGGACCTCTTGAATGCCCAAAGAAGACCAAGGAAAGAAAAAAGAAAATGTTGAAAACCGCCGGTCGATTGGGTATAATAGAGTGAGCAACCTGAAGAATGGCGCAAAACTGCACTTCGATGGAACGATCGAAGGATTTTGGGGCAGAAAAAGAAGGAAACGGCGCATTTTCCCCAACCGGCAGCGCGGGACAAGCGCCGCTGTGCACGGCCGCCGGAGAAATGGAGCATGAGACATGTCAGCAGGAGATATTGGAATCGATCTCGGTACGGCTTCCGTACTCGTATATGTGAAGGGCAAGGGCATTGTGCTCTGTGAGCCCTCTGTGGTAGCGGTGGACAAATCCACCGGCAAGATCCTGGCCATCGGCGAGGATGCACAAAAGATGCTGGGCAGAACACCGGGCAACATCATTGCGATCCGCCCGCTGCGGGACGGTGTGATCTCCGACTATGAAATGACGGAAAAGATGATCAAGGAGTTCATCCACAAAGTGTTGGGCTTCCGTTTGTTCAAGCCCAATGTGGTGATCTGCGTGCCCAGCATCATCACCGAAGTGGAAGAACGTGCGGTCATCGATGCCGGCACCCAGGCCGGCGCCAAAAAAGTATATTTGATTGAAGAGCCGGTGGCAGCTGCCATTGGCGCAGGTATCGATATTTCCAAACCGGATGGCAACATGGTGGTCGACATCGGCGGCGGCACCACCGATGTGGCGGTGATCTCGCTGGGCGGCATCGTGGAGAGCACATCCATCAAAGTGGCGGGCGACAAGTTCGATGACGCCATTGTGAAGTATGTGCGGCGCAAGCACAATGTGCTCATCGGCGAGCGCACGGCGGAAGAGCTGAAAATGACCATCGGCTGTGTCTATCCCCGGGAGGAAGAAGTGAGCATGGAGGTCAAAGGCCGCTGCCTGATGACCGGCCTGCCCCGGGTGTTTACCGTCACTTCCACCGAACTGATGGAGGCCTTTGAAGAGGTGTCCACCAAGATCGTAGAAGCCGTACATTATGTGTTGGAACGCACAGCGCCGGAGCTGGTGGGCGACATCGCCACCAACGGCATTGTGATGACCGGCGGCGGCAGCCTGATCTATGGCTTTGACAAGCTGATCGAATCCAAGACGGGCATTGCCACCCATGTGGCAGATGAAGCCATCTCCTGTGTGGCCTACGGCACCGGCAAAACGCTGGATAACCTTTCTATCATGCAGGATGGCACCATGAACCTCTCCTGGCGCCGCCAGATGATGTAACACGAAGACCAAAAAAGCACCGCGAAAGCGGTGCTTTTTTCATGGGCTGAAGCTGTGGGAAGGCCCGTGTTCATCACTGGACCAGGGCCAGGACCTCAGGGGGGATGACGGCAGACAAATCGCCGAACAGCAGCCAATCGCTGGATTCGTCAGCAGGGCTGAACTGGTTCTCCAAGATCGCAGTCGTCACGGTGAACCGGCCGTCGCTTTGGCGCAGCGACAGCGTATACCAGCCGTGGTCTTTCGTCAGACGGATGGAAAGGCGTTCAAAAGGCAGATCTTTGGTTTGGCCCGGCCACCAGTAGCTGCGCAGCGGGACAGACAGGGCCTGGCGCAATGCCTCTTCGGAACAGGTCCCGCCCTCGATGCGGGTAGGTTCTTCTGGCTGCAGCGCAGGCTGGCCTTCGCCTGGCTGCCAGAGGTAGTGGATCGCCTCCGGGTCATCGCGCAGGGTGAAGGACAGGGACTCGACGGTGTAACCGGCGGGTAGGAAGTCCGCCAGGTTGGCAGAACGGAAGGTCAGGCAGAAAAAGACTGCATATCCCGCCAACAGCACCAGGGGCACCATGAAGAACAGAACACGGCGGTGCTGGCGCAGCTGGCAGACCAGGGCAGCCAGGGCACAGATAGACCCGAGCAAAAGAAAGATTTCTTTCCATAAAAACCAGTGTTGCTCTTGGGCCCGGAGCAGCAAAAGGAAGAAGACCAGGGCGGAAGACAACAGCGTGCCAGTGGAAAAGAATCGTTTCACAAAGAAACACCTCCTGAAACGGGAATCGATTTCTTACAGCAGAGTGCCTGCTGGCTGGGAGGCCCGGCGTACCACATTACAGTACGCCAGCAAGCAAGTAGGCGCCTCGCAGGATGGAACCGATGACGGCAGATTTTGCCTATCCTATTTGCCGGAAAATAAGTATTAGCCCTTTGAGATTTCACCACCTTCCGAGAGGCGTTATCGGGTGTTATTAAAACCCCGGAAACCCTTGAAAATACGCCAATTTATCCATGCGAAGGCGTTATAGGCTGTTATCGAACATTACCGCATTTTTATGGCCTCACGGACGCTCGTGAGGGAAAAATTAAGGGCAAAACACAGGGAACGACAAGAGAATGAAGTGGCAAAGAGAACTGTCGTGATGTGTGCCAGGCTCCGCCGGAGCCTTCCCCTGTGTGAAGCCGGACAACTGAATATACCGGCTCTTGTGGGCCGATGGATTGACGGACATTAGTGTTTCTGCTGATGTCCGTTTTTCTATGCCTAAAATCAGATGCGAAAGGGGGTTCCGGGCTGGGCCTCCTTTTTGTGTCTCAATGGAGGTGAGAAGCATTGAGCGACAAGCCCGCGTCACCTGCCAGGGGACGAAAGAAAACTGCCCCACCTGCCCAGCAGCCACCCCAGGAAGAAGTGGTGGTCTGCCTGCCACTGGCGGACCTTTATCCATTCCCGGACCACCCTTTTCAGGTACGGGACGATGAGGAAATGCGGGAGACAATCCAGAGCGTCAAAGAGTATGGCGTAATTGTCCCTGCCATCGTGCGGCCCCGCGAGGAAGGCGGCTATGAGATTGTGGCCGGACACCGGCGCAAATACGCCTGTGAGCAGGCCGGTCTGGACACGATGCCGGTCCTGATCCGCAACCTGGACCGGGACGCTGCCACCATTATCATGGTGGATAGCAACCTCCAGCGGGAGAACATCCTGCCCAGCGAGAGGGCCAAGGCATACAAGATGAAGCTGGAGGCTATCAAGCGGCAGGGCGCACGAAACGATTTAACTTCGCCGAAAATTTCGGCGAAGTTGAGAAGTGATGATGAGATCGGCCAGCAGATGGGGGTCAGCGGCGATACGGTCCGCAACTATATTTCCCTGACGAACCTGGTCCCGGAGCTGATGCAGATGGTGGATGATGGCAAGATTGCACTTTCACCCGCTTATCAGATTGCGGCTCTCAAGCCGGAGGAACAGCAGATGCTCGTCACCACGATAGACTATGAGCAGGCCACCCCGTCACTCTCCCAGGCCCAGCGGATGAAGAAATTCAGCCAGACCGGGAAACTCAATGAGGACAGTATGCTGGCAATCATGTCCGAGGAAAAGAAGCCGGAGAAATTCAGCCTGACTTTGGACGGGGACCGCATACGCAAGTATTTTCCAAAATCCTATACGCCCCTGCAAATGGAGAACACCATCATCAAGCTGCTTGAGGCATGGCAGAGGAAACGCCAGCGCAGTCAGGAGCGGTAAAACCGAATACACCTAACCCGCCGGACAATCCATTTGCCCGGCTTTTTCATTTTCACAAGGAGGTATCCATGTATATCAACACTTTCAAATACACACCGGCAGATGTGGACTGCAAACTTTGCACCGAGTATGTCAAGAAATTTGGCTGCACCGCCTGCGGCTGCCCCTGGATGGCCGAGCGCATCGAGGCGGGTGTTGTGGGCTATGCAGAGGTGGTCCGGCAGATGTTTCCCCACGACAAGCGCCTGATGGCCCGCCTGGAACCGCTGATCAGGGATTTTCCCGGTATGCTCTGGCAGGATGAGCGCCACCGGCAGCGCATGGAGGGTGTGAAAATCCACCTGGGCCACAGCAAACGCCGGGACACGCCTGCTTTCTTTGCGGTCATGTTCCTGTTCACTTCCGATGAGGACATTTACCGCCGCGCCGGAAACTGCCTGTGCAGGCGGGGCGCAGAGTTCGACTATGCAAGGCTCCATGAGATTTCTCCCCACGATTACACCCTCTATATCGCTGCGCGGGGCATCTACACCAACGCGGGAGGACTGACAACCCGTGACCTGGCAGATGCCGAGGTTGTGGACGCTGCGGCGCTCCGCATGATCGTGAACGCCCTGCTCATCGCCCGGTATGGCTGTGCTGCCCTGGATATTCACGAAAGGGGGCGCAAGGCATGAAACCTCTGCATCTCCCGCTGGAAGGCCACGACCTGCTGGCTGTGGAACGGTTCAAGGACGATACCCGGCACATGGCGGAATTTCTCATTCTGTCTACCCACTGCCCCCTGGGGCGCAGGGGCCAGTATAAGCGGCTGTTTCTGACCGAGGACGAGTATGCCCGGATGCGGTCCCTGGAACGCCAGGGCCAGCTTCAGATCCGCCGCCACGCTGCAATCATCGAGGGGCATATCCTGCCCGACAAACCCAAAAAACGCCGCCATTGATGGCAGGCGCACCCATAGGAGGATTTAAGTATGGACGCTTATGAAGCATTGAAAGAAACCTTTGACGATCTGTTTCAGCAGGCGGTTGAGGAAGGCTGCTACACCGAGGACGAAGCCGCCGAGCTGGTGGAAAGCCTGGACATTTACAGTCTGTTGCAGGTGGTCCGCCACAACGCCACAACGGTGTATTCCTACATCACCCAGGGCAGGCAGGAACGGTCCTTCAACTACAGGGGCGAGGACCTGTTCCGCCAGAAGGCAACCCTGCTGTATGAGGAAACCGATCAGGTCACAATGGAGATCGTGGTGGCTACCCGCACCTTGGAGCTGTGGCTCCTGGAAGATATGTCCCTGGCGGTTGTCTCCTGCGTGAGCGTGAACTACGACCATGACGGTTACATCACGCAGTACCGCACCATCAAGGATACGCCGGTCATGGACAGCGAGCTGTGCCTGGACCTGGGCGAGCTTGTAGAGGACTTAAACGGGCTGTGCGGCCCGGTGTATGAACATACCCAGCCGGTCTATGAACCGTAACCAGTAAGGCGGCTGGCCCCAGGGCCGGGCCGCCCTTTCAGAATGGGAGTGATGAATATGGCAGTTTTTCGCGTAGAGCGCACACGGGACTACACCGTGATGAGCAACTACCACCTGAAAGATACCGGCCTGACCCTGAAAGCCAAGGGGCTTCTCTCCATGATGCTCTCCCTGCCGGATGAGTGGAATTACACCACGCGGGGCCTGGCCTCCATCTGCAAGGAAAGCGTGGAGACGATTGGCAAGACCCTCCGGGAGCTGGAAAGCGCGGGGTATCTGACCCGCAGGCAGCTTAGGGGCAAAAATGGCCGGATCACCGATACCGAGTACACCATCTTTGAGAAGCCGGTCAAGCCCCAGCCGGAACCGGCCCCGCCAGATACGGCTTCACCAGGTACGGAAAACCCGGATATGGTAAATCCAGATATGGAAACACCAGATATGGCTGTACCAGATACGGAAAACCCGCCGCAATTAAATACTAAGAAATCAAATATTCAAAAATCAAATACTCATGGATCAAATACTCATTCATTCTTTCCTTCTGCGCCTGCGGCGGCAGAGACGGACGGACAGACGGAAGTGATGGAGAAACGAGAAGAAATCAGGGATCAGATTGAGTACGAGCATATCTGCAATTCCCTGAACCGGGAGCAGATAGACGAGTTCGTGGAAATCATGCTGGAAGTGGCGCTGACCAAAAGCCCCACTATCAAGATTGGGCGGGATGCGGAATACCCCACCGCTTTTGTTCAGCAGCGGTTTGCGAAGATCACCTGTTCCCACATCGAGAAAGTGCTGGACGGTATCCACGAAAACACCACCCGCGTCTGGAACACCAAGGCATATCTGATGGCGGCGCTGTTCAATGCACCGTCCTCTCTGGACAACCACTACACAATGCTGGTCAATCACGACCTTTACGGAGGCGGCTCATAAGGGCCGCCTTTTCTGCACCCCGGATATGGGGAGAAAGGAGTTTTGCATGAAACGCCCGCTTGCGTATATCACCGCCCATTGGGGCGACAACGAGTTTGAGAACACCGAAAACGCCGCCAAATACTGCCGCCTGGTCTACGAGGCCGGATTTTCGCCGATCTGCCCGCTTCTGTTCCTGCCGCTGTTTTTGAAGGACAGCATCCCCCAGGAGCATAAGGACGGGATCGACATGGCACGCGACTATCTCCGCCGCGCTTCTGTGCTGGTGGTCTGTGGCGGTACGGTGGATGAGGCCATGAAGAATGACATTGCCGTGGCCGAGCGGCTGCGGATCACCGCCACCACTCTGGACGGCATCCTGACGGTCAAGGGCCAGGGCCGCGAGGAAGGGGGCGGAAAATGATGGAGTTGAACCACGCAGAACAGATGGCGCTCTTTGAGGGTCTGATGGATGCGGAATACCGAAAGCTCAAGCCGCAGTTCCCGCGATGCCGGTTCAGGAAGGAGTTTTTCCCGGAAGGGATTTATCTGCACATCCAGAATGGCAGGCGGCACTGTGATGTGGAGGTCGGCACTGGCATCCACATCAACTGCTGGCGGAATGAGCGGTATGGCCGGGACGATGACCTGTATAGTTGTAGCTATAATCCGCCGAAGGACAATCAGGTGATGGAGCTTGCCCGGTATCTGCAAGAGGTTCATTTCCCCCTGCTGGAACAGCCGGAGCGCCGCTCCGATGAGCTGTTCCCAGCCATCTGGGAGTAATCGGCTATGCGGACACGATACCTGCTCCGCCGTCTGGTGGTCCCGCCTTAGACGGGGCCGCCGCTTTCATCCTGACAGAAGGGAGTGATTTTGATGCAGGAAGAAGTGGAAAACAGGACATTGACGCTGACGGTCAATGCCACCAAGTTCACCGGGCGGGTCATGAAAGCGGCGCTTTCCAAGTACCTGGCCCACCGAAAGAACAAAAAGCTGCAAAACAGCCGGGACAGCCCGGACGATGTGAAGCCATACGGCAGGGTCAGCATGGAGGACCTGAAAAAGCAGTACGGCGATATGAAGGAGATTGACCTGCAAGACAAGGGGCTTCGGAGTTTTGACCGGATTGCCCGCGAGTACAAGGTCCAGTATGCGGTCTATAAAACGGCAAAGGGCCAGTATCAGATTTTCTTTAAGGCTCCCAGCGAGGCAAGCATGAACGCCGCCTTCCAGAAGTATTCCAAGAACCGGCTGAAAAAGGAGCAGCGCCGGGAGTCGGTGCTGGGTAAGCTCAAGAAGTTCAAGGAGCTGGTGAAAGCCCCGGTTCCGAACCGTGAGAAACGGAGGGAACAGGAACGATGAGACAGCTCGATTTGAAAAAACTTCTGCTCCCCAATCTGCCCTATCTGCTGATCGGCCTCTATGCCACCAAGCTGGGCGAGGCATGGCGGCTGGCTCCGGGTGCGGACGCTTCGGCCAAGCTGCTGGGGCTGATGGATGGATTTGCCGCCGCCTTTCAGTCGGCACTCCCCAGCTTTCACCCGGTTGACCTGCTGGTGGGCCTCTGCTGCGGGGCTGCCCTGCGGCTGGCTGTTTACTTCAAGGGCAAGAACGCCAAGAAGTACCGCAAAAACATGGAATACGGTTCTGCCCGCTGGGGTACAGCGGAGGACATCAAGCCGTTTATGGACCCGGTGTTTGAGAATAACATCATTCTCACCCAGACGGAACGGCTGACGATGAACAGCCGCCCAAAAGACCCCCGGACAGCCAGAAATAAGAATGTTTTGATTATCGGCGGCTCCGGCAGCGGTAAGACCCGCTTCTGGTTGAAACCCAACCTGATGCAGTGTACTTCCAAGACCTATCCGACCTCCTTTGTAGTCACCGATCCAAAGGGTAGCATCCTCATCGAGTGCGGAAAAATGCTGCAAAAGTTCGGCTACCGCATCCGTTTCCTGAACACCATCAACATGAAAAAATCCATGCACTACAACCCCTTCGCCTACATCCACTCGGAGAAGGACATCCTGAAGCTGGTAACAACGCTGATTGCGAACACCAAAGGCGAAGGCAAGGGCGGGGACGATTTCTGGGTCAAAGCCGAGACGCTATTGTTCACGGCGCTGATCGGCTATATCCATTATGAGGCCCCAACGGAGGAGCAGAACTTCTCCACCCTGCTGGAAATGATTAACGCGATGGAGGTCCGGGAGGACGATGAGGAATTTGAAAACCCTGTGGATTTGATGTTCAAGGAGCTGGAAAGCCGCCAGCCCGGACACTTTGCGGTGCGCCAGTATAAAAAATACAAGCTCGCCGCAGGTGTTGTATGCTCTAAAAGACTTCTTAATCAAGCGGTTGGGAAGTCTCTTAGAACACACAACCTAAAAACGAAGAAAGGAGCGCAAGTTATGAG
>JABLTT010095306.1_pt1 | contig 35667 bp, 33 predicted proteins | sample 7160061 | NCBI WGS metagenome assembly JABLTT01 (sample SAMN14651232, study PRJNA627086) | human gut metagenome | isolation source: feces | host: Homo sapiens
CTTCTAAACTTAGTTTTTGCTTTTGTGGCATAACAATGCTCCCTCCATGTTTGACAGTGTTTTATTTCACTGTCTCTCATAGAGGGAGCATATCATTGGAGCGCCGCCCTTTTTTGCTTCAGAGCCGTCCGGTCCGCTCCCAGGGCAGATCCAGTTCCAGCCGGCCAAAGTGGCCGTAGGCCGCCGTCTGCCGGTAGAGGGGGGCGCGCAGGCCCAGTTCCCGGATCATGGCCGCGGGGCGGAAATCGAAGGTGCGGCGCACCAGCTCCAGCAGCTCGTCATCCGGCGCGGAGCCGGTGCCGAAGGTATCCAGCCGGATGGAGGTGGGTTCCGCAACGCCGATGGCGTAGGACAGCTGCAACTCACACCGCCTGGCCAGGCCGGCGGCCACCAGGTTTTTGGCCGCGTACCGGGCGTAGTAGGCGGCAGTGCGGTCCACCTTGGTGGGGTCCTTGCCGGAGAAGGCCCCGCCGCCGTGGTGGGCGTAGCCGCCGTAGGTATCCACAATGATCTTCCGCCCGGTGAGGCCGCTGTCCCCCGCCGGGCCGCCGGTGACAAAGCGGCCGGTGGAATTGATAAGTATCTTGGTATAGCGATCCGTCATCCCCAGTGGGAACACCTCATTGATGACCATGGCCCGCAGATCGTCCTCCATCCGGGAGGGGGTCACGTCCGGGTCGTGCTGGGCGGAGATCACGATGCTGTCCACCCGCCGGGGCTCCCCGTCGGCGCCGCACTCCACCGTCACCTGGGTCTTGCCATCAGGCCGCAGATAGGGCAGCAGGCCGGTCTTGCGAACCTGGGCCAGCCGGTGAGCCAGGGCATGGGCGGCGGCGATGGTGTAAGGCATCAACACCGGCGTTTCCTTGCAGGCGTACCCGAACATCATCCCCTGGTCCCCGGCGCCCAAGGCCGCCTCCGCCTCCCGGCTGCCGGCCTTAGCCTCCCGGGCTTGGTCCACGCCCAGGGCGATGTCAGAAGACTGCTCCTTCAGCTCCACCTGCACCCGGCAGGTGTTGCCGTCAAAGCCAAGCTCCGGCCTATCATAGCCAATCTCACAGACGGTCTTCCGCACGATTTGCTCCACGTCGATGCGGGCGGTGGTGGAGATCTCCCCCATCACCAGCACCAGATCCGTGCTGGCGCATACCTCGCAGGCCACCCGCCCCTCCGGGTCCTGGGCCAGCACTGCGTCCAGGATGGCGTCGGCGATCTGGTCGCACACCTTGTCGGGATGCCCCTCTGTTACAGATTCCGAGGTGAAATATCGCTTTTCCATGATCTATTCTCCATTCTTTTGTTTTAGTTTTTCCTCCCGGGCGTGGACGTCGCCCCGGAGCAGTTGATAAAGCACGGTAGTGAGGGGAACGCCGATCAGCATCCCCCAGACACCCCACAGCCCGCCGCCCACACCGATGGCCAGCAGCACCCACATACCGGGCAGGCCGATTTTCCGGCCCACCACCTTGGGGTAGATCACATTGCCCTCCACCTGCTGTAAAACGATCAGGAACACCAGGAACAGCAGGGCCTTGGCCGGGGAGATGAACAGCAGAAGGACCACCCCTACCGCCCCGCCGATATAGGCCCCCAGGATGGGCACCAGGGCGGTGACGCCCACCACCACGCTCACCATGCCGGCGTAGTCCAGCCGCAGGATGGTCATGCCCAGAAAGCACAGCGTCCCCAGGATGACGGCCTCCTTGCACTGGCCGGCCACATAGTTGTCAAAGACCTCATAGACCACGGCCGTGAAATGGGAGAGCCCCCGGTGGAATTTTTGGGGCAGATAGACCTTCAGGCACCGCCTGACCTGGGACAGCAGCCGCTCTTTCCCGCTCATGATGTAGACCGAGAGGGCCAGTGCCAGGAAAAAGGTGGCCAGACTGGACACGACCCCGGCGGTGACCTGAATGATCTGGGGGAGCAGCTCGCTGATCGCCTGGGTCAGATCTCCCAGATACTCGTCTGCCATTGCGATCACGCCGCTCAGATCGATCTGGCTTAGGCCAAAGGCCCCAGTCAGCTGATTGAGCATGGACTGGAGATCCATCAGGTAGGTATCGGCGTTGGAGGCGAACATCATCAGATTCCGCACCACCTCGGGAGCCACCACAACGATCAGGGCCGTCACGGCGCCGAAGGCCAGTACATAGACTGACACGATGGCGCATATTTTGGCCCGCCGCTCCCGGATGTGCCAGCGGCGCTGGTACCAGCCCCGCAGATGCTCATAGGGGTGATCCAGCACAAAAGCGATGACGATGCCCAGCAGGAGCGGTTTTAGCAGGCCCAAGAATAGGCCGATGGCGTGGAGGATGTCCTCGATATGGATGACCACCAGCACCAGGCCCACAGCATAGGTGATGGTCCACAAAATCCGTTTCCAGGTTTTTTGATCCATGTCCAGCAATCACGCTCCCTGACTTAGCCTGGGAAGATTCCCAAGCAGTTCTGTCAGCGGCTTTGCCCGAACAGAATATCCAGTGGGGGCCTCCCGTCCATTCCGGTATTCCGTGACCGTGCCGTCCGGCAGGACGCCGAGAAAGCAGGGGTCGCCGGAGGTGCACACGTCGGTATAGAGGCTGTCCCGGTAGAAATCAAGGAGCAAGGTGGGATACCGCTGTCCCAGGCGGGCGCCCAGAGCGTAGGCGTAGACGGGGGAGTCCTCCTCTGAATCGACGTCCCCCTCCGCCACCAGCAGGGCGGCCACACCGGCCAGCGGCATGATCTGTTCCGCCCAGCGGCCGGAGACGATCTCGTCCACGTCCTCCTGGGTTGCGTAGGTCCGGTAGATCAGATAGGGGTACCGCGCCTCCCGGAGAAGCCGGACCTGCTCCTCCCAGCCGGCGGCGCAGCCGTCCACTCCCAGGATCATGTTGGGCGGGAAACCGGATTTGGAGCACATTTCCCCGCACTTCTCGCCACACTCGGCGGGAAGCAGCAGGCAGAAGGCACAGCCTCGATTCGCCCGGGCCAGTTCTGTGGCCAGCTGGACAGAGGCGCTGTCCCGGGCAAAGAGGAAATAACTGTAGATCCCCAGCTCCATTCCCTCCAGGATCATTCGGAGATAGTCCCCGCTGGAGAGGCTATTCTTCCCTGTTTCCAGGTGGAGGGTCAGGGACCAAGGAATGTTGTAGCCCCGCCGGGCCTCCTCCGCCCGAATCTGTTTTGCCCCTTGGGTGAGGCTGTTCCACCCCAAGTTCATGCCGAAGGTCATCAGCCGCTCCTCGTCCACAGACTGAATGGTATTCTGGATCAGCGTATAGTAGGGGCTGTCCTCCTGCTTCAGCACCTGCTGGGCCATCCCCAGAAATTTCTTCTGGAGCTGTCCCCCGGCAGTTTCCCGTCCCAAGTCCACCAGATTTCGTAATGTGCGCTTGGGATCTGTCTGAATCTCATGAAAGCTCCGGCGGACGATGGCCTCCGCCACAGTCCGATTCATTTGCGCGCGGGTCATATCATTTCGTCATTCCTTTCCGGCAAGGCGTCTCCGCGGCGCGAGCCGTGCCGCGGGTGATTTTGTTTGGATGACTGCCATTATAAGGACAGGACCATCAGGGCAACATGGACAACTTTCTGTTTTTGTTTCAAAAGGTGACACTTTTTGAAAAGATGCGAAAAAGGTAACATTTCCTCGATTATGGCCGTGGAAAAGGAGTTTGACCCGCTTTAGAATGTGGTCAATCCGAAACCGGAGAGCATCCGCACAGAGCGCGGAGCACCACAACATCAAAAAGTGAGGTCATTATCATGAGTATGTCGGACAAAGCCAAAAACGCCGCGCTGAGCATGGCAATCCATCAGGCGCTGGGCTACCTGGAGAAGGACCCGGAAACCAATATTCCCAAGCTGATGGCTCTGGTGGACAAGGTAGTTCCCAGCGACTGGTATGTTTCCCAGCGGGATGCCTTTCGGAATGTGATCACCGACAAAAACAATAACTGGTACCAGCTCATTATGAAGGTCTATGAGTTGGACCCCGGCGTCCGCAAGGTGTTCTTCCAGAACTTCATCCTCAACGCCAGCCTGTTGGGCAGCGCCACCCAGGAGGAGACGGCGGCCCGGGAAGGTTGCAACGTGCCCTGGGCCATCCTGCTGGACCCCACCTCCGCCTGCAACCTCCACTGTACCGGCTGCTGGGCGGCAGAGTACGGCAACAAGCTGAATCTGACCTTTGACGAGCTGGACTCCATCATCACCCAGGGCAAGAAACTGGGCACCTATATGTACATCTTCACCGGCGGCGAGCCCCTGGTGCGGAAAAAGGACGTCATCGCCCTGTGCGAGAAGCACAGCGACTGTGAGTTCCTCTCCTTCACCAACGGCACTCTCATCGACGAGGACTTCTGCCAGGAGATGCTGCGGGTGAAGAACTTCGTCCCCGCCATCTCTCTGGAGGGCTTCGAAGACGCCAACGACGGCCGCCGGGGTCAGGGCGTCTATGAGAAGGTCCACAAGGCCATGGCCCTGCTGAAGTCCCACGGCCTGCCCTTCGGCATCTCCACCTGCTACACCAGCGCCAACTGGCAGGATGTGAGCAGCGAGGCGTACTTTGACCAGATCATCGATGCCGGTGCTCTGTTCATCTGGTTCTTCCACTACATGCCTGTGGGCAACGGGGCCGTCCCCGCCCTCCTGCCTACCCCGGAGCAGCGCACCGAGATGTACCGCCGCATCCGCGCCTTCCGCTCCACCAAGCCCATCTTCTCCATGGACTTCCAGAACGACGCGGAGTATGTGGGCGGCTGTATCGCCGGCGGCCGGCGCTATATGCACATCAACGCCCGGGGTGATGTGGAACCCTGCGTGTTCATCCACTACTCCAATGTGAACATCCGCACCTGCACCCTGCTGGAGGCCCTGAAATCCCCCATCTTCATGGCCTACCACGACCAGCAACCCTTCAACGAGAATATGCTCCGCCCCTGCCCTATGCTGGAGAACCCGGAGAAGCTGCGGGCCATGGTGAAGGAGACCGGGGCCAAGTCTACCGACTACGAGGCCCCGGAGGAGGTGGACGCCCTGTGCGACCGCACCACCCCCTACGCGGAGAACTGGAAACCCACCGCCGATGAACTGTGGCACTGCTCCGGCAACTGCAAAGGATGTGGGCAGGCCGCACCGCAAAAATGAGTTACCGCATTTTCACCGACGCCACCGCCGACCTGACGCCGGAGCTACTGGCGGGACTGCCGGAGGTGGACATCCTCCCCATGGACATCACCCTCAACGGGCAGGGCTACACCTACGGCCCTGGCGGGACCATCTCCGTGGAGGAATTTTATGCCGCCCAGCGAGCCGGCCAGTTCGCCTCCACCTCCCAGATCCGGCCGGCAGTCTATCTCCAGGCCTTTGGAGACTGCCTGCGGCGGGGAGAGGATGTCCTTTATCTGTGCTTTACCTCCGGGATGTCCGGGACTTTCCAGACCGCCTGCCTGTGCGCCGAGGAGCTGCGGGAGCAATACCCGGATCGCCGGGTAGTCTGTGTGGATACCCTGTGCGCCTCCGTGGGCGAGGGATTCCTGGTGCTGGAGGCGGCACAGCGTCAGGCAACCGGGATGGATCTGGATGAATTAGTTGCTTGGGCGGAAGAGTTCCGCCTTCGTGTCTGCCACTGGTTCACGGTAGACACCTTCGAGCACCTCAAGCATGGCGGCCGAGTGTCCGGTGCGGCGGCGGCCGTGGGGACGCTACTGCAGATCAAGCCCCTGCTCCATGTGTCGGAGTTGGGTGGCTTGGAGGTGGTGGAAAAGCCCCGGGGCGCAAAGCACGCCATGGACGCCCAGCTGGCGCGGATGCGGAGGGGCTGGACGCCGGAGGTCAACCCGCTGGTGATCGTGGGGCACGGAGACTGCCCCGACCGGGCGGAGGTATTGGCCGTTCAGGTGCGGAAGGAGTTTCCGAGAGCGAAAGTCCATATCGCACCTATCGGCCCGGTGATCGGGGCACACACCGGTCCCGGGATGTTGGCAGTGATCTTCTGGGGAACCATGCGATAAAATAACAGGCCGCCCCCGCTGTATCAGCGGAGGCGGCCTGTTGATTGGAGTAGGGGGATAGGATGGAACACAAGCGCGGACGGATGATTTTAACTGGACTTCTGGCCCTGGTGGCTCTTTCCCTGATCTTTCTGGTCCTGTTTCGGGGGAACGGCGCCCAGGCCATGGAACTGTTGCTGGCCCTCTCTCCGGCCGATCTGTTACTCCCCCTGCTTCTGGGGGCGGGGTACCAGTGGATGGACAGCTGGATCTGCCGTTCTCTGGTGCGTCTGCATATACCGACTTTCTCTTTTTATTCTGCCTGGAAAGTCGTACATCTCAATATTTTTGGAGCGGTGGCGAGCTTCGGGACCGCTTCTGTCCCTTTACAGAGTTACGCTCTGCACCAAAAGGGGATTCCGGTCGGCGCAGGGGTCGGCCTGATGACCTTGGAATATGTATTTCACAAGTGTTCCATCCTGCTCTATGCCACGGTTCTGCTGGCAGCCCAATGGCCCTGGCTGAGAGAGGCGGCGCCGGAACTGGCCCGCTATCTGCCGCCTGCCTACTGTGTGATTGCGCTGATCATCACCGCGCTCACACTGTTATGCACCTGGAGCAAAGTACAGCAGATCGCCCGCTGGGCGGCGGAGCGCCTGCCTGAGACGGGGAAGTGGGGCTTGCGGAAAGAGAAAATCCAGATCCAACTGGACGCTCTCTACGCACAGTCCAGGCTCCTGCTTCGGGACTGGCGGCTGTGTGGGAAGGTCCTCGCACTGAATGGGGGAAAGCTGTTCCTCCTGTTTGTCCTGCCCTTTGTCTGCATGAAGACCCTGGGAGTGCCCTGCCCCGCCTTTGCCCGGATGCAGTTGCTGTCCGCGCTGATGCTGCTCATCACCAGCGTACTCCCCAACGTAGCCGGGGCCGGTCCTACAGAGTTCGCCTTCCTGATGATCTTCTCACCCCATGTAGGCGGGGATGCTGCCCTGACCGCCCTGCTCCTCTACCGGCTGGTCACCTACTATCTGCCGTTTCTGGTAAGTATATTTCCATTTTGTACGATACAGCAAGTATCGAAAGGAAAAAGAAAATGAGCGCATTAAAAAATATGCCTGTCAGTTTTCCGGGACTATTCGGCGAGTGGGCATGGAATCCAGATCCTGTTGCTATTCATATTGGACATGGAATCTACTGGTACGGGATTATCATTACTGTTGTCATGCTTGCCGCCCTCTGGCTCTGTACCCGGCAATCCTCGCACTATGGTCTGACAAAGAATCAAATCATGGATCTTGTCCTGTGGGGCATCCCATGTGGTATCTTGGGCGCTCGGATTTATTATGTCGTTTTTCATGCTGATTTGTTTCAATCCCCGGATGGCAGTCTTGATTTCAGAAAGGCCATTGCGATATGGGACGGCGGCCTTGCCATCTACGGAGGGATCATTGCCGGTATATTAGTAGCATTTTTCTATGCGCGTCATAAGAAAATCCGTTTTGGGGCACTTACAGACCTCTCTGTGCTTGGCCTCCTGCTGGGACAGAGCATTGGCCGCTGGGCGAACTTCATAAATCGTGAGGCATTTGGTGCCGAGACTGCCTTGCCTTGGCGCATGCGGCTCTGGATCAGTCAATCAGAATATATCGAAGTCCATCCCACATTTTTCTATGAGAGTGTGTGGAACCTGGCAGGCTTGCTGATCCTCATTTTTATAATATCTAAGAACAGAAAATTCGATGGTGAAAACACCTTGTTCTATTTCCTGTGGTATGGCCTCGGGCGTTTCTGGATCGAGGGGCTGCGAGCAGATAGTTTGTACCTTTTTGACTGGACATGGTTTGGGGAACCCATCCGCGTATCCCAAGCACTGAGTCTTGCACTTATGATCATCTCAGGTATTTTGTTGATTTACCATCTTAAGGTCAGGCCACATAAAAAAGACGAATTATGGAGCCATCAAACTGAGAAGCCTATATGACCATAATTCGGATAACAGGCAAGCAAATAATTCCTTGCAAACTTTCTGTTTTTTCAAAGGGCGTTTTTCTCAAAAAAGTGGCGCGGCGTGTATTGGTGAAAATGCGCAGATAGGCCCACAACTACTTTTGTGGCAGATGCAGAAAATAAAATCGTCGCTTGACTTTTTCGGATTTGATCTGTTAAAATTCAATCGTCAAACAGCTAACAGCGTAGAATCTTGACGGTTCTGCGCTGTTTTTTTGTTTGTGCGCAGTTTTCAGGCAGCTTTTCTCTGATAAAGACTCCAGCATACCAAGTAAACGGAGGTCAAACCCATGCAGTCTAAAGAGCAGACACACTATCTGGGACAGGAGAAGATCCCGAAACTGATGCTGAAGTTCTCCATCCCCTGTATTCTCTCCCTTTTGGTCAGCGCGCTCTATAACATCGTGGACCAGGTCTTTATTGGAAACAGCGAGCTGAGTGCCCTGGGAAACGCCGCCACCGGCGTGGTGTTCCCCATCTTCATCATCGCCCAGGCATTTGCCTGGTGCTTTGGTGACGGCTGCGCCGCCTATCTGAACATCTGCCAGGGAAAGAAGGACACGAAAAACGCCACCGCCTGTATCGGCAGCGGCATCACGATCACCCTCCTGGCCAGCCTCATCCTGATGGCTGTCTTTTTTCCACTGAAGGAGCAGATCCTCACCCTGTTCGGCGCGTCGGAGAATACCATCGGGATGGCGGTGGAGTATTTCAACATCATCCTCGCCTTCTTCCCGGCCAATATGCTGATGAACATGATGAACTCGGTGATCCGGGCCGACGGCAGTCCCGCTTGGTCTATGGCCTCCATGCTGTCCGGGCCATCATCAATATCATCCTGGACCCGGTCTTTATTTTCGGGTTCCACTGGGGAATGTCCGGCGCGGCTCTGGCTACGGTCATCGGCCAGGTTGTGTCCTTTGTGATCAGCGTCATCTACTTCTTCCGCACCAAGACGTTCCGGCTGTCTGCGCGGAATTTCATCCCCCATTTCCGCGTGTTCTCCGCCGCTCTGAAGCTGGGGGCCTCCTCGTTTGTCACCCAAATGACCATTGTGATCATCTCCCTGGTCTGTAATATCATGCTGGCCAAGTACGGCGCGCTTTCCCAATACGGGGTGGACATCCCCATCGCCATCATCGGGATCGAGAGCAAGGTCTTTACCTTCGTCATCAATATCGTGGTCGGCATCATCCTGGGCTGTCAGCCCATCATCAGTTATAATTTTGGGGCCGGAAACTACAAGCGGGTCAAGCTGACCTACCGCTACGCGATGACTGCCACAGTGATCATAGGACTTGCGGCGACCCTGATTTTTGAACTTGCGCCCCGGTTTGTGGTGGGGCTGTTCGGCCAGCCCACCAATGTGCCTAACCCCGGCGACTACTGGGAGTTTGCGGAGATGACCTTCCGGATCTTCCTGGCCCTGGTAGTCCTCACCTGCGCCATCAAGATGACCTCGATCTTTTTCCAGGCCGTGGGTAAGCCCATCCACGCCGTGATCTCCTCTCTGACCCGCGACATCATCTGCTTTGTCCCCCTGGTGATCATCCTGCCCCGGTTCTTTGGAATCAAAGGCATCCTGTACGCCGCGCCCATCGCGGATCTGATCGCCGCCCTGGTGATGATCGCTATGACGGTGCAGTTCATGCGCTCCCTCAAGCGAAAACCCGTCGCCGTGCCGGAGACTCCCGCCTCCGCGATCAAGCCGACCCACAAGGGCGTGATCATCACCATCGCAAGGGAGCACGGCTCCGCCGGCAAGCAGATCGGGAAGGTCGTGGCGGAGAAACTGAACATCCCCTTCTACTACAAGGAGGTCGCCGCTCTGGCGGCTCAGGAGAGCGGCCTGCACAGGGAGTTCATCTCAGACCTCAATGCCAATGCCCCGCAGATCCTCCACGACCTGTATCTCAGCACAGACGTGGTACAGCAGGCGATCCAGGCCCAGGATCAGATCATCCGAAAGATCGCCGATCAGGGTTCCTGCGTTATCGTAGGACGGGCGGCGGATTATGTTCTGCGGGATTACGACGATGTGGTGCGCATCTTCATCTATGCACCGGAGGCATACCGTGTGCAGAAAGTCATGGAGGTGTACGGCGATACCCAGGAGGAGGCTGTCAAGAACATTCGGCGGTCGGACGAGGCTCGCGCGGCCTACTACCACAGCATCTCGGACGCCAGCTGGGGAGAGGCCCACAATTATGACCTGCTGCTGGACAGCTCCATTGGTGTTGAGGCGTCCGCCGAGGCAATTTGCAGTTTTATTCGCTACACGCACAATACGCAGGAAAAGAGAAAACGTGCCAGCTAAGAAGCCCATCTTCATATTATTCGGAGATTCCCTACCGCTCCGCTATTTGGGGGATACCTCTTGACAACAGCAAACGTTTGTTCTATTCAAAACAACTTCCGCAGTATCTGGATGAATAACAGTAATCGGTAGCCGCTTCTTCAAGGTGGCATAGTTATAGGTCATCCCGGTGCCGCTCCGGATGGACTTGTCCAGGTCGTACACGGCAATCCCGCATACTGAGTGATCCACCATGTAGTAGTCCCGTTTCTTGTAGGTATCCGGACGATAAGACTTGCACACCACCACGCTGTCAGCACATTCTTTCAGAATGCGCTGATAGCGTTCTTTTTGTTGGGGAGCAAAGGTGTCGCCGTGCTCCGGGAAGGGGATGGCCACATGGAGTTCCAGCTCCCGGTACTGCTCCTGGTGTCGGAGTTCCAGCACGATCTCCGCCGCCCAGGTGTCCACGCCGGCAGCGCCGCCCACCCAGACACCGCGGATGCCTTCTTGCTCGTAAAGGCGGACGATCTCGCCGCGGATGGCTGATTTGATCTTATCGCACCTCGGGTCATTCTCTGGGAACTTGAAACGGTTTGGGCGGTGCCCGGTAATGAAACAGAACTGCATGCAACTGCTACCTCCCCTGTGTTGGTAGTGGGAATATAAATCATCTCTTGTATTTGATGATTATATCGTTAATTATTGAGAATGTGAAGTTGAAATTGATATTGTGAATGCGAACTCCATCTGCTGGTTCATATTAAAATAAAACCAACAGAAGGAGTGATCAGATGGACGACACTCAGCGGTATATCACCTTTGTGCGGGAACGCATTACAGATCTGCGGACACAAAAGGACATATCAGAGCACCGCATGAGCCTGGAGCTGGGCAAGAGCGGCTCCTATGTTCGGGGCATCACCAGCGGAGCGGCCCTGCCCTCCTTACGGGAACTGTTCAATATTATGGCCTATTTCGAGGTGTCCCCCTCCGAGTTTTTCGATGGCCTGGATGATCCGGACTCCCTGCGCACGGCACTTCGTGGGAGGCTGATGGAGCTGAACGACGAGGACTTGCAGAAAGTTTCATCGTTCCTCGAGTGGATCAGAAAGTGATTTTGAAAATTGTTCTTTTCTCTGTCTTAGAAAAGTCTTAGAGTGGGTACTTCTGGTTGGCTCACCATGAGCTATCCCCCAGTTCACCAAATAGGCAGACTCTCCCCCTGGCGAGGGAGGGTCTGTTTTTTCGTCAGGAGAGCCGGTAAAGATTCGAGGTGCGCCCGCCGTTCTCCCGCCAGCGGCTCTCCTTGATCAGCAGACCGGCCTGACACAACTCGTCCAACGCCCGCTTGACGGTGGAGCTGGAGAGGTTCAGTTCCTTCGCGATGGTCTTAATGGCCGGCCAGCACTTACCGTCCCGGTCAGCCCGGTCTGTGAGGTACATATAGACCGCCCTGGCCCGGTGGCTCAGGTCAGAGGAATAGATATTTCGGAAATTTGTCACAGGTATCACCCCCTTCATCTCCGGATCTTGGGCCTGCGCCCATCTTTGGGTGAGTCATCCGCCTGCACGACCTGTACCTCACCGCCTGCCGCTGGCGGCTCCCCCTGGGGGATGTCCTCATCCACAATGGCAGGCGCCTGGTGTTTCCGAAGGATCGCCGCCTCCAGCTCCTGCTTGCTGGCATAGGCCACTGGCCGCTGGGCCTTCTCCGGCACCTGGTAGGGCTTGCCGAACCGGATGCCCCAGTCCAGAAACAGGCGCAGATGCACCTGCATGGGGTGGACGCCGGTCTTGGCCACGATAAAGCTGCCCTTGGGCATGGATTTCAGCTCATCCGGCGTCATCAGCGGCCGCTCAATCATCTGCAGGCTCTGGGACGGGTCATTTTTTCCTCTGGAGATGGAGCCGCTCATCACGGTGCGGCTCCCCAAGGCTTTAGACAACTCCACCGCCGTCTGGCTGGCCGGGGCGAATCCACCGGAGATCAGCACCTGGCAGTTGTCCACGATGATCTCGGAGCCCTCTTTGCCATAATTCTTTTGGAGTTGGCCCGTGATGCTTTGCACGATGGGCACCAGCATCAATCCGCGGGAGCGGGAGGCGGAAAACATCAGCTCCAGGGACTGGATGGGCGGACAGGTTCCCAACTCGTCCGCAAAGAAGACCACCCGGTTCTTCAGCCGTCCGCCGTTCTCATCCGCCACGGTGAGGATCTCCCGGTACAGGTTCTGGAGAATGAGGCTGACCATAAAATACTTGGTCTGGTCTTCCTCCGGGAGTACGATGAAGATGGCGGACTTCTCATTGCAGAAGGTTTCCGCATCGATGGCAGTATCGAAGCACAGGATCTGCTCCATCTCACTGTCCAGGAAGGCGTTCAGCCGGGACAGTACCGTAGAGATCACCGACATCATGGCCTGCTCCGAGGTGTTCAGCGCGGCGCCGGCGAACCACTTGGCCTTGTGGTCGGGCGGGAGTTTCGCCAGCAGGAGCTGGAACTGGTTCTTGCCCTTCACGCCGCTGGGGGCCAGGAGCTCCTGCACCAGTTTGAACACAGAGACGATGTGGCGCTCCTCGATGGGGCGGCCCTTCGCATCCTCGGTTGGCAAGTACTCCGCCACCAGCAGGAGCATGGAGGTCAGTAGGCCCTCGGCCGCGTCGTAAAAGTAGGCGTTCTGCCCGTACTGGGCGCTGTCCCCGGTGGTGTTGATGAGGGTCTTGGACAGGATCTTGGCGTACTTCTCCGCCTTGGCCTTGGCTTGCAGGTTTTTGGGATCGGCCTTGTAGATGTCCATGTACTTGTTGATCAGGTGGAGCAGGTTGTTGCCGTCCGAGCGGGTGGGGTTGCGCAGATCCAGCACGGCGATCTTATATCCATAGCACTCCTTGGCGATCCCCGCGTAGTTGCGGAACAGGTCGCCCTTGGTGTCCGTGCAGAGAAAGGACATCCCGGTGGCCAGGGCATATTCGATGTTGGGGTAAAGAAAATAAGCGGTCTTGCCCGCACCGCTGGCGGCGGTCATCATGGCGTGGACATCGCCTGTATCCACGATGGCGGTGACGTGGCCCTTGCGCCCCTCACACCCTAAGACCAATCCTTGCTTTTGGGGGAGCTGCTCTCCTTTGCGCCACAGTTCCGGCCGGTAAGGAACATGGGCATAGGTCTGCTGGATCTCCTTCCTGGTGGCCCAGCGCGCGGTTCCATGCTGGCCGTCCCCCACGGTCTTGGACTTGATGTTGTCCAGGGAGCCCTGCCCGGAGAAGTGGGTCACCACGGCAAGGAGAAGAAGGGCGCCGCCCGCCAGCGTCAGCAGGAGGATCGTCTGCATATCCATGCGCTCACCCCATCTCCATTCCCAGCCCCAGTTCCTGTTTCTGCTTTTCCATTGCTTTCAGCTCATCCGCATCGTTCTTAACAGAGACCTTGGCGCAGGAGAGGGCCAGATCCAGCCACGCGCCGGCGATCCCCCGTTTCTCCGCCTCCCCTCGCACACCCGGAGCATTGACCTTGTCCAGTGCGGTTTGGAGCTGCGCGGCGATCTCCTCCGTCCGGCCCCGGATGGATTTCCGGTTCTGATGGGGCAGGATGTGGCTCTGCAGATACTGACAGCCCTGGGCGGGCGTCAGGGCTGTCCCCAACTGGCGGCATTCCCGCAGAACGACCAGCAGGGACAGGGCGGCCATCTCCTCCATGCAGTCCATAGCTGGTTCCAGTTTCTTTTCCTGCAGGCATCTGCGGTAAAACTGAAACAAGGCCGGTACCCGTTGCTCCGCCCTGTCCGGTTTCAGATCCATGCATTTGACCGTAATGCGGGCGCAGACAAACTCCGCCGCCTGGAGCTGGGGATGCTGCTCCGCAGGCTGGGCAGGCAGGCCGTGGAGGGCCTTCAGATCCTCGTCCCAGTCCTTATATTCCGGCCGCAGTACGGAGACCTGGGTGTATCCGTGTTCTCCCAGGATATCTGTGAGGCGGCCGGTGGCCTCGATCCCCGCGGCGTCGTGGTCCAGGCAGAGCACGACCTTCTGGAGCCGGGGGTCCTTCTCCAGCATCCAGAGCATGGCGTGCTCCGAAGTGCCGCAGAGGGACACATAACTGTGCTCCTTCCACGCCTCCGGATTCAGCGTCAGGAAGGCCAGCAGGTCGATGGGCGCCTCGAACACATAGAGGCGGCCGCTGTGCCCGAACCAGTGGAAGCTACATCGGGGATCGCCGCCCTCCACATTGCCCCGGAAGCTCTTGCCCTGGGTGTAGAGGCCCCGCTTGTGGGCATGGCGGGCAGCGCCGTATTCGTCACTCCCAACGAACACGGCGTTGTGATATTCCTTCGTTCCGTCCCGGGACTTCTCACAGCTCTCATAGATCATCCCGCGCTTTGTGAAGGCGTCCAGAATGTCCCGGTCGATGAGCCGTTGCTGGATCAGATAGGCGTAAAGCCGCCGCATGGTGCGGTTGGCAGGCGGGAGGGAGAATTCCTTCCGCTCCTCCGGCTCAGGCGGCTCTGCCTGGGGGTAGGCGATCCCCTCGCCGTCCAGCAGGCGCTTCACCGCCTCTTGGTAGGACAGGCCATAATACGTTTGGAGAAAGGAGATGGCGCCGCCGCCCTCCTTCGACTCATGGTCGTACCACTCATTCCCACGCACGGTAATGCTATGATCGGAGGCGAGGCGCTTGTCCCGGCCGGAGGGGATGAGTTTCTCTCCCTGCCGGCGCAGGAACTCCACCAGATCCACGCTGTTGGCACGGAGCTTTTGTTCATCGGTGAATGGGATGTAAGGCATCAAAATCAACTCCTGATTTTTAGTTGAAAATCGTTGGGGTATCGGGTATACTGGAAGTGAGAAAAGGGAGAGGAGGTTCACGATGTCTGAAATCTATACCTTGCCGCAGTTGAAGCGGGTACTGACGCCAGTGTTTGACGCATACGGCGTCCGTAAGGCCATCCTGTTTGGCTCCTATGCCAAGGGCACCGCCACGGAAAAAAGCGATATTGACCTTTTGGTGGACAGCAGGCTTCGCGGCCTTCGCTTTGTGGGCCTTTTGGACGATGTGCAGCGGACCGTGGGCAAGAGCGTGGATCTGTTCGATGTGACGCACATCGAGGCCGGGTCCCGGATCGACCGGGAGATCCAGCAGACGGGGGTGACGGTCTATGAGAAATAGCGTCATCGTGGAAAAACTCATTGCCTACACGGACAAGATCCTGACCTATTGCGAGGGCGTGGAGCACGACGCATTCGTGGCTGACTCCAAGCTGGTGGAGGCGTGTGTTTTCAACCTGAGCCAGATGGGGGAATTGGCGAACCGCGTGGATGATGACTTCGCCCACGCCCACCCGGAAGTCCCCTGGAAACTGCTGTACGGCCTCCGCAATCGGATCGTCCACGACTACGAAGGCGTGAACCTCCAACTGATTTGGGAGATCATCAGCGATGACCTGATCCCGCTGAAGGACGCATTGACTAAAATTTGATCAAGCCGCCTGTTCCGGTTGTACGGAGCAGGCGGCTATTTTTTATGTGGCGCAGGAAAACGGATGCAACTTGCAGGGTGTCGTTATCTCCGCCGCTTTCGCATCCGGCGGTGGTAGGGGATCTGCCGCACAACGGCGTTTCTCCGCCGCGATTCCAACTGGCCGGCAAGACGGCCTGCCCTATGGGGAATGGAATCTGTGCTGTTATATTTTTTCTTCACGAGATGACCTCCGTTACATCGTGATAGTTGGTTCTTCATGATCGTCGGGCTTATGCCCCATGGCGATCTTCTTTTCCCGGATTTTCCGCCAGAGCTTTTTGTCCACGGTCACCCGCGGCCCTCTGGGGCGGGGAGGCTGGCTCTGCTCCTGGAAGATACCGGCCAAGTGGTGGAGCAGCTGGGCAACTGACTGTGCAATGGGAAAAAAGTCCCGGTGGTCCATGTGCTCCACAAAATGCTGTGCGTACTGATCACCCTGCTCCGCCGCCCGCTGGAACCACTGCCGCGCGGCCTCCCGATCCTCCGGAACTTCCTCTCCCAGCAGATAGAGCTTGCCGAGGGCGTACTGGGCATATTGATTGCCCTGTTCCGCTGACGACTTCAGCCAGCTGACGGCCCCATCCGCATCCTTGGGAACGTCCTCCCCCTGAAGGAGCAGTTTCCCAAGACGGTACTGCGCGTACTGGTTTCCGCCCTCCGCCGCACGTTCCAGCCATCGGACGGCGGCGGCTGGATCTCGGAGCATCGTTGTCCCGGAGAGATACAGCTGGCCCAATGTGAAAGCGGCGGAGCAATTTCCATGCTCCGCCGCCTTCGTCAGCAGTTCCACCGCCTGGGCCGTCTGTTCCGGCGCGGCGTTTGGGCCTTTGAGAATGACCCGGGCACGCCGGTATATCTGCTCCCATGAGGTGCGCGGCGCTCCGCTGTCAGGAGGTTTCTCCTTTCCATCGGCCTCCGGCTCCGGCTGAAAGCCACCTGCTCCTTCCTGTTCTGGCAATATGTTCTCTGCCTGATCCTCCGGATGGAATATCTGCCGCAGTTCTCCAAGCCGCACCGCCTCTTGGATGACCATGTTTTTGATGGGCTTGAATTCCTTCTGCCGGGAGAGAGGCAGGCGTTCCGGCAGATCGTTTTTGTAGGTGCGCAGCACCTCCTCCCGCATCTCATACCACAGGTCGTAGGCTTGGGCGATGCGGGGATCTCTGGCCAGCTCGTCCACGATTTCATCCACTACAGCCTTCAGCGGCGCCTTCAGATAGCCGTACTGTTTTTTGCCGCTGGTGAACCGCAGGCGGTCTGCCAGATGGGTCATCAGCTCCTCGATGCGCGGGTTGTCAACCGCTCCCTCCTCCATGCGGTGGATCACTTCCCGCATCACCGCCTGGGCGTCCCGGTTCAGCGCATCCCTCCGCTGGGTCTGCTGCCGGTAGAGTTCCGTCAGATCCTGCCGGAAAACCTCCTGGGCCAAATCGGACTTGATCTGGGCGATGCCCGCTTTTGTCAGGTAGCCGGACCTGCCATCCGCGCTGTAGCAGACCATGTGGACGTGGGGATGGTGGGACTCGTCGTGGAAGGCGGCGTACCACCGGAATTGCTCCCAGGGGATCTTCATGGCCTGGGCCATCTCCATGGCGTATCCGGTGAGCAGGCTTTTCCACCGCTCCGCGTCATCGTACCCCAGCCGGGCGGCGTCCTCCCGCCGCAGGGAAATAATCGGGAGCCAAACGTTGCCGGGGTGGTGGGCGATCTCCTCCGCCACCTGGGTGAGTGTCAGAAACTCGTCCGAGCCGGTGAACAGAGCGTGGGCCCCCGTGCGCTGGGCACGGGGCCGGCCGGCGATGTACTGGACGTAGTTCTCCTTCTTGGCGGCGCGGTCGTAGTTGTCCTCCAGCGCCCGGGTGATAAAGTCCGAGGCGTTGCCCCGGGTAGGCGCGGCGGCGTAGTCCTCATACTCGAAGGTCCCCCGACTGAGGGGAAAGTCCCGGAGGAGCTGTTCCACCATCTGCCGCTGTTTTTCTGTGGCGGGCAGTTTGGCCGTCTGTTCCGGGAGCCGTTGGGCGCCCTCCCGGGTGGCCATGTACCGGACGTAGTTGCTCAGGTGGGCGGAGGCCTTTTTCGATCCGCCTTGGATGTAGGGACACTTGAAGATCAGACGAGGCATGGAACATCATCTCCCTACGGGGTTTCCCGGCCGCCCTTCTGATAGTCGACGGCGTCCTCGAAGGAGATCCGGCCTCGGGTCTCCTTGACCTCTCGGACACATCTGCCCCGGAGTTCCCGGAGATCCTCGTCCGTGAGTTCCATACCTGCCGCAAGGATATTCATCATCATGTCCATCTCCACAGCCAGCTTGAACAGCAGGCGGCAGATCCGATCCTCGCTGGCTTTCACGGCAGCGCGGATGGCGGAGAGCAGTACAGGCGGCAGGGCGGAAAAGGTATCTTGGGCGGTCAGGTGCTCGCAGTAGAACTGGAGCGCCTTTTCCACAAATTCATTTTGACTTCTGCAATTGGAGAGGGGCATAGCCGCAGCAATCTTCTGCTCCGTCTCCGGTGATATCCGTGTGTGGATTCTTGTCTTTTCTTCTGTCATAGTCAAACCTCCAAAAATATTGATTTCAGGGCGAAGGAGCCACATCTGAGCCAGCCAAAATGCCGGAACAACGGTGGATTCCGGCTGGATAGGAGCCGGAACAGGAGCTTTCTTCCCAAAAGAGGAGCCACGTCATATTTTGAAAACGTGCTGAAAAGCGGCACTTCTCGCTTGAAAACCGTATCCCCGGCCCGCATTGCGGGACGGTGTGAAAGGCGGTGGAGCCACCGCTTTATCCAGCACCTTTTTCGTCCCCCCGGTTCACGTCGTCGCAAGCTCCATATCACTTGTTCCGCCGCAAGCGGCAGAACTCGCTCACTCCGCTGCTCCGCCTCTCCAACTGTGATCCGTTGACGCTGGGCTCACGGGTGGTTTCCCCATACGGCCGCGACACGGCGGTTCAAGGGGGCGGAAGGGGTACGGATGCCACCCACGCCCCCAAAGGGCGACACGGGGCGGCACAGGGGCAACAACAGGGAAAAACATGAGAGCCGCCCTCGATGGGCAGCTCCCGCCAGCTACAGCCGAGACCCCTGCTCCATGGATGGTTCCTCTGAGCACAGCTCCTGCCGGTATTCCTCCAGGGACATCCCGGTCTGGGCCTGGCAGTAGTCCTCCATATTCTCCCGGAGCTGTTCCCGTTCCAGGGCAGTCAGCGGATAGGAAAACTCGAACTCATGGCCGTCGCTGCAGACGAGTACGACCGCCAGAGCCTTCTCCGGTTCTCCGGTCCCCAGATCAAAATTGGCGTAGACATTGAGCCAATCGTCGTTGGACTCCGAGGCAACATGGGTCCCGAACACTGCGTCCGGGTCGAAGGTGACCGGCATGTAGAAGGACAACTCCCCATCGCTTTCAATGATTTCTCCCTCGAAGGAGACTGCGGCCATGTCCAGCCGTCGGCTGCCGCCGTCCAGCACAGGGGGCGAACCGTCCTCCTGAAAACACCGCTCCGCATAGAGATCGTTCAGGGTTTTCCCGTACTGTTTCTGGCAGTGCTCCTCCAGCTCGGCCCGCAGAAGTCTCCGCTCCTCTGGGGTCAGGTCGTAGGTGAAGGACCTCTCCCAGGCGCCGTTTTTGCGGTGCAGGGTGAGATCCAGGTGATCACAGACCTCCTGCCGGGCCGCGTCGTAGCTGACGTAGATGTCGAGCCAGCTTCCGGTCTTGGCGCATTTTACCTCGGGGCCGAACACCTCCATCTGCACCGTGTCGCTGGAGCAGTCCACCTGAAAGTCCAGCAGCCGCCCCATACGGTTGGCCGGCTCTGTGAACAGAAGATCCCCAGGCTGGAGATCCCGCAGAGCCTTCAGGGGAGCGCCGAGGTCACGGTCGGTCAGCTCTTTTCCCTCCAGCCTGGATACAAATTTCCGCCAATGCTCCTCCTGGGAACTGTGCTCCTTGCGGAACGCTTGGTAGGCGGCGGCGCTCACATCCTGGAACCGATAGCTTTTCCAGCCGTCCATAACGTGTACTGCTGAGAACACCTGCCGGTCAAAGTCCAGCTCAAACACGCCGGCGACCTGGCCGGAATTGTCCACCCGCGCCAGAGTCAATTCCTCAAACCGGACCAGAGAAATATCGTATCCGCCGTAGATTTTTCGGGCAAAGTCATCCGTCCCGCCCACTTTCTCCAGCAGATGTTTGCGCAGGAGTCGAGCCGTATCCAAAAAATCCTTTGGGTATTCAGTCGCCAGACAACGGCTTTTTCCGTTTTCCCACAGGCGGAATGCGGAGAAGACCTTCCGGGCCTCATGCTCCCGCTGGGCCTCCAAAGCCTCCTTCTGGATGTCAGCCTCGATCTCCCGCACCTGGTCTGGCGGGACCATCTCCCGGTACAGATCCAGGAGATATTCTTGCAGATGCTGTTCGATATTGGTGCCCTGTTCCTCCATTACCGCCTCCAGCGCGTCCCAGCGGCGCTCGTCCAGCCACACTTCGGTAGAGATAGAATTCGCCATTACTCGCCCTCCTCATCCAAATTTGGGCCGGTAGATTTGGAGATCCGGCTGGGCCGGGGCCGGGACCGTTCCTCCGCCTCATCCATGCTCTCGATGTATTCTCTGGTCTGGGACGGCACATATCTTTTATAAAGTTTGGCCATAAATTCGCCCAGCTCCACCTCCAAGGAGGTCTCACTCTTTCCCATATAGAACTGGATCGCTCTGAGTTTTTCCTGTTCAACAGCGACTGAGATCGTTGTTTTCTTCATTTTGTCATCCTCCTGACGACGGTAAATAATATCTTGGATTTGTCCGCTCTCCATTGATCCGCACCTCAAAATGCAGATGCGGCCCCGTGGATCGCCCGGTAGAGCCAGATCGGGCGATGATGTCCCCAGCCTCCACGGTTTGGCCCACCTGGGCCAGCAACTGGGAATTGTGGCCGTACAGGGTGGACAGGCCATTGCCGTGGTCGATCATCACATAGTAGCCGTAGCTGCTGTTGTACTGAGACACCGTGACGGTACCGGGCAGGGCGGCCCGGATGGGCGTGCCCGTGGGCACCGCCAGATCCATGCCGGTGTGCCCTCTGGTCTCGCCGGTAAAGGGGTCGCTGCGGTAGCCGAACTCAGAGGTGACCACCGATTCCCATCCCGCCCCGATGGGGGAGCAGAAACCGTCCGCACCGATATAGGGTACGCTGGCCCCCGGAAACCAACTGCCACCGGCCCCGCCGGGGGAGCCGTAGACGATCAGGTTATAGATGTTGTCGGCGTTGGCCTGGTGGTTTCCTGTGACCGCGATCCCCATCGTGCTGCCGATCCGCTCATAGACCTGGGCCAGATCATCCACCAGATGGGGGATCTGATAGGTCTCCTCGACCTCCACCTCGTTGCCCTCCTCATCTACGGTGGTGACCGTCCGGGTCCCCTCGGTGTAGGTCACAAAGCAGTCCACAAAGGACTGGAGCCCTACCTCGTCCGGCTGCTGCCCGCCGAAGTACAGAACATAAAAAATGGCCTTGACCCGGTCGGCGTCAAGGCTTTTCCCATCTTCCAGCAGGCTGTTGATCTCCTCCACCATGCTGTCCAGCGTGCCGAAACTCTCCCGCATTTCCAGCACATACTGCCGGTACTCCGGGGTGACTTCACCGGAGATGGTCCCGCCGTGGAAACACAGCTCCACGGTGGAGACATTCTGCTGGGAGGTGGCGGAGAAGATGGAGCAGATCAGGGCGACGATCAGGATAATGGGAGAGAGGATCGCCACCAGCACCCAGCCGATCTTTTTTCTGGTGCTCTCATCGGTCAAGGCGAGAATGGCCGCTTTGATCGCGGCCACGGCAGCGGCGCTCATAGGCTCATGTCTCCCATGGAGGGACCGTTCTGCTGAGGCTCCGTCTGCATCTGCGCCCAGTATTCAGCCAGTTCCTCCATGGCCTCCATATATCCCTCGCTTTTGCGCTGTTTCTCAGCCCATATCTGGTATCGCTCCAGGTCGATCCCACGGTCCAGCAGGAGCTTTCCGATATCGGCGGCCCCGTTATTGAGGCAGGCATGGAGGGCGGCGTAGTTGTCCGGGGCCACCGGCATCCCGTGCTCCAGCAGCCGTTCTGCCATCCAATCCTGATGCTGGGCAGTGAGGGTGTGGAGGACGTCAGCCGCGTAACTGCCCGGCTGGATGCCCTTGTCCACCAGTGTCACCGCGGTTTGAAAGTCCAGACTGGCCGCGGCCTGGCGGAGCAGGATCGGGGGGGCGGCGGCGATCTGCTTGGGAGAACATTGGTCGATTAGGTCTTTGGCAATACTCTTTCGGTCGTTGGCATAGGCGTGCAGCATGACTTCACCGGCGAGGGACGGGTATGGCTCAGAGAGGCGGCTCTCTGCCTTATCCACCATCGTCCGTACCCGCTGGCCATCCCCCGTCTCCACCGCCCGCTTGCAGGCGGTCAGATACGCCTCCGGAGAAAACCGCTCCACAGCCGACAGAAGTGTCCGGACCATATTTCCCCCTGTTCTTCCGGGGCGCCCCGCCGCTTCGATCAGCAGATCGTCCGCCCGGTCTGGCACCTTGGGATAGAGCGAACAGAATACATCAAATTCCCCGTCCCGGATCGCCAGCACCGCTCTGTCATAGTCGCTGAGGCGGAGGGGGCGCTGGCCCACCTCGTCCATATAGGCGGTGATGCTCCCTGTCATGCGGCGCAGGAGCTGTTCTGTCTGGGACATGGCCTGCTCCTGCCGCTCTCTCTGTTCCACCAGCGCATTGATAAAGATCCGCTGTTCATCAGGGTTTAGGTGCAGGATCATGTCCTCCGGCTCCGGCTGTTCACCCAAGCGAAGGTACCGGGCGTAGGTTCCACTTTCTCCATGAAACGCCTTGATGATGGCGGAGGCGATGAGGTACATCCGGTCCATATCAGAGCCGCTCTCGCCCAAGGTCTTCCCGGTGGCGAAGCTCCTAATCACGGGCTCGCCGTCCTGGTACCATTTCAGATAGATGTCGGTATAGATCCCCTCGCTGCCGCCGTAGTCGGTGGTGCAGAAGATATCCGCGTCTTTGGGGATCTCCCGGCCATCCTCCCACTCATGATTCATGAGAAAATACTCGTCAGGCAGATATCCCATGCCCTCCAGACGGTACTTCAGCTCCTCGAAGACCTCCTGCGCGGTGCGCTGGCCGGCATACACCTCCCTCCGGGGATCGTCCGGGGATGGCTCCCAGCGTTCTAATTCGATTGGTTTCATTTCGAACTCCTTTCCATTCTTGTACAGTTCCTGTGTTCAACGGCGGCGCGACAGAGGCCGATGGCCCCTGTCTCCCGTTACCGCCCGCCCGCCGTTCCGAACAGCTTTTCCTTGTGGGGTGGGGCATGGACCTCCAGCAAATACCGCTCGTTGCCGCATTTGTAGAGGCATACGCCCCGCTGAGGGTAGCGGATCAGCTCAAACTCGGAAGGCTCCAACTGGAGGTTCTCCATGTAGAACTTCTTATCCACGCTGCCGGCGTTGAACAGGAACTGGTGGGTGGGGATGGCGAACAGGGGCCGGGTCAGTTCCCGAATGCCCGGCTGGTCGAAGTCCTCCAGATTTTGACTGGCCAAGATCAGGGCGGATTCCTTCTTCCGCACCCGCTTGAGACTGTTACGGATATACTCCACAGCGGTGAGGTTGCTCAGCCAGATATACAGCTCGTCCAGCGTGGCCACAGTGTTCCCCACGGTAAGCAGTTTGTCGCTGAGGAAGGAGAGCACATTGAACAGCATGGCGTTTTTCACGCTGCTGTTGGCCTGGAGCAGTCCTTTCACGCCGAAGACCAGGAACCGGGAGCTGGTGATGTTGGTAGGGCCGTTGAAGAATTTGCTCTCCGCTCCCCGGCACATAGAGTGAAGGCCCAGCAGGATCTCCCGCAGCAGTTCCCGGGGATACAGCGGATTCTCCTCCTGGTCGTAGTGCTGATAGGCGTCCTCAATGACGTCATACAGGTCGGAGAGGATGGGATAATCTGTGGGCCTCAGCGTGGAGAAGTCTGTGTGGTCGTTCAGCCCAAAGCTCCGGTACAGCCGCTCCAGCATCAGCTCGATGGTGTCAATGTGCCGGTCTGAGAAGTCCTTGTAGGAGCGGAAGAAGTCCTTCAGGAAAGAGATGTGCTGGCTAAGCCGGGTCTTCTGACGGAAGGCTGTGGGGGTGTCCGGCTCTGGTTCCTCCTCGCCGCCCACGTCCCACACCTTGGGCTCCAGGGGATTAATCCGGTACTGGCCGCTCATCAGGTCGATGAAGCACCCGCCCAGATTGGCGCACAAGTCGATAAGCTCATGCTCCGGGTCCAGGCAGATGGCCGACTTCCCGGCCTCTAAAATGTTGCACAGCAGGAGTTTCAGGAGATAGCTCTTGCCCTGGCCGGAGTTGCCCAGGATCAGGACGCTGGCGGTGGTCTTGTCCTCTGCTCTCCGGTCCAGATCCACAATGATGTTGGAGCCGTAGCGATCCCGCCCCACATAAAAGCCACGGGGGTCGGTCTTGCCGGAGTAATTGAAGGGGTACAGATTGGCCACTGAGCTGGCGGGAAGCACCCGCTCATATTGGCCTTTAAAGGTGTTGCGGCCCATGGGGTTGGAGGAGAGGAAGCCGTCCTGCTGGCGCAGCAGGAGCTGGTCGGCCCCCAGCTTGCTCCGCACCAGCTCCGCCGTCACCTCCTCCCGGAGCCGCCGCAAACTCTCCGGGTCACGAGCCGCCAGGTCGATGTATACCGCGCAGTGGACCAAGGGCTCCCGGTTCTTCCGCATGGCGGCGATCAGCTCTGCCACGTCCTGGAGGTTCCCCTCAGCGGTCACGGCCGCTTTCATGCTGTTGGTGCTGCTCCGGGCCATGCGGTTCTTGTTCTCCGCGTTGTGGAGGATGCCGTTCTCCTCGGCGGCGGTGACCTGCCGGGTGTAGACGCTCAGGGTGACGCCGCTTTTCTCCCCCAGGTGGCGGAGCAGGGCCAGCTCCTCTGTAGTGGCGGGATAGCTGCGCAGGGCCAGGGTACAGTGGTACATGCTGCCGCAGATATAGTGATCCGTGTTGAACTTGACCGCGGCGGGAGCGATAATGTCAAGGAAATCCTTGTGCCGCACCTCCTGGGGCTGTGTTTTTGCCTTGGTTTTCTTCTTCTGCACTTTCTTAGCCATCCTCTGTCAACCACCTTTCTCCATCAAAATCGCCGAACCGCTCTGTGGTCACGTCCTGCTGGTAGTACACCGCCAGGATGCGCTTGACGTCCTGTTCCTCCGCCAGCCGTGCATGGAATCCCAGATCCCGGAGGGCCTGCTCTGTCTGCCGCAGGCGGCTGACGTCCTCGCCGGACTCCTGCGGCCCCAGCCGGTAGACCAGGGCGAACTCCCGGGCAGAGGCGGTGGCGGCCTGGATTTCGTCCAGGTGGGCCCCGTCCTGCCGCAGCAGCTCCCGGATGGCCGGGAGTTCCTCTGTCTCCAGCCGCTGGCGGTACCAGTCCTTATTGCGCTGGAAGGACTCCCGGGAGTCCAGGGCCAGCAGGCGCACCTCCTGGGTGGCGCACAGCAGGTCGGTCAAGTTCTTGATCCGGCCCCGGATGCCCTCGCCGGACAGGACGGACAGATTATCCGGCTTGATCATAAAAAAGACCAGCTCCCCGCCGGCGGTCTTGGCGCCGTGTCCGGTGAGCTGGCTGATCCCCATGAGCTGACGGGTGTTCTGCCGCTGCCGCAGTTCTTTTTTCTGCGTTCTATTCAAAGGTTTCCCCCCATTCGTAATACTGCTGTTTCAAAATTAAAAAGCACACGGCATAGCGGAGGAAGTCCAGGATGCTGGAACCCTCCAGCCGGATGCTCAGGAAGGCGTAGAGGACGGTGACCACCAGGGGGAGCAGGATGCCTGTCTGGGCAATCGCCAGGACAGAGAACAGAAACCCTACCCCGATGATGGCCACGTCCCGTAGCTCCCACAGCCACAGGATGGCCTTGGCCTTTAAGTTGTCTGGGTAGATAAACATGGATGACCTCTTTTCTATTCGGAAAAGCATACACCGCCGAGGTCATCCCGGCGGTGTATGCACCTGATGTTATTCGGTTTGGGTCGCCTCCAGCGGCTCCGGATCGGAGGCCGGCTCGTCTGCCGGGCGCTCGTCTGCCAGCGCCCGCTGGATGCAGGCCAGGAAGAACTCTTTCTGCTTGATATGATTGCGCTGGAGATAGGCTTTGAACTCCTCGAACAGCTCGGGCGGCACCTGGAAGGCCACAGTTCTTGTCTCAGTATTCATATTTCCTTGATTCTCCTTCATGCGATAAAATTCGGTGATGAGCTGGGTCATGTACTCGCTCAGGGTCTGGCCGGACGCCTCCTGCTCCTGCCGGACACGGCTGTGCAGGCTGATAGGTACCTGAGCACAGAGGTTTCTTTTGCTCTCCGCCATGGTGGAGCCCCCTTTCTGATTGTAAAGCAAGTATATCCAATGAGACATACAAAAGCCATTCACAGAAAGCAACAAAGAAATTGTGTAAACGAAAGCGTAATGGACAAGCCCTTCCGCAAAACTTTTGGTGGCCATCCGCCGGCGCGTCAGGTATAATGAGGATAACTTTTTGAGGGGAGGCGGCGGATATGACGCGGTGCCGCTGGGCAGATCCCAATTCAGAGATCTATCTTGCCTACCACGACCGGGAGTGGGGCCGTCCGGAGCACGATGACCGGAAGCTCTTTGAGATGCTGATCCTGGAAAGCTTCCAAGCCGGCCTCTCCTGGTTCACCATTCTGAAAAAGCGAGAGGCGTTCCGAGCCGCCTTTGACTACTTTGAACCGGCTGTTGTGGCCGGATACGGCCCGGAGAAAGTGGAAACGCTGATGGCCGATGCCGGGATCGTCCGCAACCGGGCCAAGATCCTGGCCGCCATCCAAAACGCCAGGGTGTTCCTCGCTATCCAGGAGGAGTTTGGCTCCTTTGACCGCTACCTCTGGGGATTCACGGACGGGAAGGTCATTCTGAACACGGACGATGTGTTCCACACCAGCACAGACCTGTCCGACCGGATCTCCAAGGATCTGAAACGGCGAGGCATGAAGTTCGTGGGCACCACCATCATCTATTCTTTCCTTCAGGCAGTAGGCGTAGTGAATGACCACGAGCTGGCCTGCTTCTGTCACCCAAGTCATCTGGTGTAGCGCAGGGCCAGCACGATCCCATACATGATAAACTCCACGCAGGGGATGGCCACGCTGTTGCCCAGGGCCCGGTACCGTGCGGAGTCGGAAGCTCCGGGGAGGGCTGTCCAGCCGTCCGGGAACCCCTGGAGCCGTTCACACTCCAGTGGGGTGAGGCGGCGGATCAGCCGAGGCAGTCCCGTTCCTGCGGCCTGATAGATCAGGTCTGTGGCGTCCTTGTGCTGGCGGGCGCTCTCCGTGGAGGCCGCATCGCCGGGCACGAATTTGTCCACCCTCTGCCGGGAAAAGACTGCGTGGTGATCCGTGGCGGTCAGGGTATAGGCGATGTCCTCCTGATAGCCGATGCCATTGCCGCCGTTCTGTGGCTGGCGGTCAATGGCATTGCCGGTGATGCAGAAGGTCTCCGCCGCTTCCTGTTCCACCAGTGGAAGATTGTTGCCGCCGGTGCCGGCGCGGGCGGACAATGTCGGCGAAACTAAGTGCGGCCCTGTATAGCGGGCATCAATACCATGATTTTCAAATAACACCGGCTGGTTGTTGCCGCTCATACCAGCTGCCGCGGTAATCGTGGGACATACCCCAACCCCAATCTCAGCACCGCCCTGCTGCGTTGCTAAAACCAGCGGCTGGTGGCCGTGCTCCTGCGCCCGGAGTGTGCCTGTTACCTCCTCGGAGCAGTCCATAACGCTGCCGCCCTGGTCGTTAAGGCAGAGGACGGAGGGCATACAGTTGCCTCCGGCGCTCCCTTTCAGGGTAGGCGCTACGGTCTCAGAATATCCGATGCTGCCGGCGCTGGCCCCGGCCCCAGCAGAGAATCCGGCTACAAGCGCGCAGGGATAGCCCTGTCCAGCCATTCCGCCACCGCAGCTCAGCGCGGTATGCTGTTCCTCTGACAGGAAACAGTCCCCATTGCCTTTCGCTGTGATCCCGGCCACAAAGGTCTGCTGTTTCATGCCCGGCTGGGCGCTGAGGGCTCCCGCCACATCGTGGAGATCCCGCACCTCATCTCTTTGGTTCGCGGCAAACGCGATGGGGCGTTCTGTTTCCGGCTGAGTGATAAATGTCTGCATCTGCATATTGCCGGTAGCCATCAGCGCCCCGGACACGCCGCCCAGGTCGATGCCCTCGTCCCGCTGGTTGATGTGATAGGCTTTCATCTCCCGGAATGCCTGGGATGGCATCCCCAGGCCCGCCTGGGCCATCAGTGCCGCTTTGAGCTGCGGCGGCAGCTCTTTGCCCCGTTCCTTTGCCCGCCGCAGGATGCCCCGGCAGGCTCTCACAGACAGATAATAACCCGCGTCAGGGTCGGATTCCAGGATCTCAGACAGGGAGCTGTGGATCGGCTCTCGGGGCGCGGGTCCAGTGTTGAGCGGTGGTTTCCCCTCACGATAGGGGGAACGAAGCTCCCAGTAGTGGTTTCCAAACAGATCCACATGGCTGGGAGAAAGGTCTAAATATAAGTACGGGATGGCGACCAGTTCGGAAACCGATTTAGCCGGGGCTTTCCGCCTCGGCGGGGCCGCTGTGTCTTCCGGGCTGTCCAGCTCCAGCAGGGTCAGCTGGCCGTCCGGCTCGTGATAATAGCTCATACCAAAATATTCCCTCCATCAGGTCCATTCGGAAGCAACTCATCCAACACATCGAACAGGAACTTTGGGGCGGTGTTTCCGGCAAAGTCAGCCACCAGGAAGATCCGCTTTCTCCGCTGAGCGACGCCCCAGAACTGGGCGTCCAGGCAACGCCAGGCCAGGGAGAAGGAACTGCCTGCCTGGATCTCTCCCGCATCCGGCCAGGAATATGGGAAAGAGCGGGGCACCGACCCGCCGCCGCAGTGGATGCGCAGGATCTCCTCCAGCACGATGCGAAAGTCCTCCCCCTTGGGTGATCCGCTGCTAAAAGCGCCAGGCACGTTCTCCCATGCCATAAAGCGGGGGCGTATATCGGCACCCGTGCGGCCGCGCTCCCGCTCTGCCGTGCGCATCTCCTTGATGATGCGGATCTGTTCCATAAAAAGGCCGGAGCGGGCGCCGGCTAATCCGGCTCTCGCTCCGGCAACGGAGAGATCCTGACACGGGCTGCCCCCGCAGATGATGTCCACAGGGAACAGAAGTTTCCCACTCAGCTTGGTGATGTCCCCCTTGTGGGCCATGCCGGGGAACCGGCGTTTGGTGACTTCCATGGGGAATAGCTCGATCTCGCTGGCCCAGACGGTCTTGATGCCGAAGCGGGCCGCCGCCAGAGGAAAGCCGCCGATGCCGTCGAATAAGCTGCCCATAGTCAAGGTCATCCCATGGACATCTCCATCCCTTCCTCCGGAATGTGCTCCGCGGAGAGGATCTCCTGGGCGCTGACCGTGCGCACGGGAACGCCGAGCCTGCGCGCCAATTTTTCTTCTTCTGCCATTCCCGCACTGACAACATCCCCGCAGAGCCACAGCTCATCGCACCGTCTGAGCATCTGCAGGCCCATGCGGATGCCGGTGTCCCGCTGTTCAGGGTCGTTGTCATCGAGGAACTGGGGGAACAGCAGATGAGGGGCGTATGGGACTGCCCCCTGCGCAGCGGCATAGCCGCACGCCTTCTGCGCAAACTGCAGGTTTTCATCGATATTCCCGCTCAGAGGCGAGGCGATATAGGCTATGGTCCCTGGTGCGATCATTTGAGGGGCGTTTCGAAGCAGATACTTCGGATCATTTATGATGACGCCCTCTTTCCCGACCTCCACCGTGTGCTCCACTTCGACCGCCCACTTGATATACTCTGCGTCAGTGGTCTGGCAAAATGCCTCCGGGAGCCACTTGGCGGGGATGCGGAAGGGCCTGTCGGAATTTTGTACAGCTTGCTGGATCGTATAAGTGACCGCGTCCTGAATGGCGGGGAACAGCGCCCCCGCGTCTTTGGATGAGTGCTCCCAGAAATCGAGTTCCAGCAAAGACACATCTTCGTAACGCGCCCAGCTCCCGCTGTGGTCCTCATTCCAGACAAAGTCTGCCGAGGAGACTGAGACACCCTCGTCATTGCAGTGGATCCACAGGGTCTTGTCCAGCTCCGGGTACCGTACCGCAAGCGTTCCGACCATACATCCGCCACCTGTGTTCCCGTAGATCCTCTGGGTGATCTCATACCGCTTCGGATCAAAATCTGGCCGCAGGTCGCAGGCTTTGATCTGTTCCGCGGAAATGCTGGCGGATATATCGTGATCTCCGGGATACGCCACCCCGTGATAAGTCACGGCGGGGGTCCGATTCAGACAGAGGCCCCGCAGATCTCGGATCTTCTGATCCATCTCGGTGTCGGATGTAAAGAATAGGCGGTGTCCGTCCTCAGATAAAAAGCCGGACCGCCCCCGGAGGGGGCCGTCCGGCCGCGTTTCCGCCCATATCGCGTAAATGGCGGGCGGGTCTGATCTTGACTGCTTCATATTCACGTTTCTCCTATTTTCTATTTTCCCGCCACCGCCTGCACGACGGTTCGGGTGGTGTTGACGGCGGCTTGGGCGGTGTAGACGGCGGACATGATATTGGCCCGGGTGGTGGTGTCCAGGCCGAAGGTGCCGGCGATCCGCGGCACCTCGTTGGCGGAGAGCATCAGCCCCAGGCCCAGCAGGGCGTGATCCTTGAACACCAGCAGTCCCGCCACCAGGATGGTGGACTGGAGGAATGCTGTCAGGCACAGGCCGATGACCTGCTTGATCCATTGGACAAAGCCGTCTGTATAGCCCCTGGGGATGCTGAACATATAGAGGCTGCCCACGGCGATCTGGATGAGCAGGATTCCGCCCCGTTTCAGGTTGCTGAAAAACACCTTGATCACCGCGTAGGCCATGAGGATGACGCAGAAGATGATCATGATAGGGCTGGTAATGACGCCCAGGCCGAAGCCTCCCGCGGCGCCCGCCATCTCCGTGACGCTCTCCATACCAGTCAGATCCTCGATGATCTGCTGACCCACCGTCCCGATATTGGTCCCAAAGCCGGTGAGTCCGGAGGCAAAGGTCCCCTGGAGCGACACGGACAGGGAGTAGAGCCGCACGGGGACGGTGGTGAACAGGCACACAGACAGAAAGCCCTTCAGGATATTCAGGGCGGTATCTTTGAGATTGGCCCGGCCGGTGGTATAATCGATTCCACACTCAAAAATACAGACCACCAGGCTCACGCCGAACAGAGCCCAGCCCAATTGTGAGAAAAACAGGACGATGGCCTGTACCCAGTCCAGGTCGAACAGCTCCACGCCCATGTTGCCCATCTCGGCAAAGAAGTTCCCCAGAAAGCCCACCACCTGGCCGTAGAACCAGTCGATGAGGTTGTCCATGACGGTGGAGGCCACAAAATCCAGGATAAAGATAGCGCCTCACCCCATTTCCGGTCCTATCTCTGTTTCTGACGCTTCAAGAAAATTGAGGTCCCCGTTTTGAAATGCTTGCAGGGCGGAACGGGACTCCAGTGCCTCCTCCGGCGTGGCGTCACAGCCGTTTTCCACGGTATATGCCTCGACCTGTTCCAGTGACCACCCCTGAGTTAAAAGACGCGCCGCACCGCGCAGCTCAAAAAAGTTGAATGTGAAATGTTCTCCGCAGTCGAAGAGCGCCTTTGCGATCTCGGCGCCATGGTCCCGTTTCACCAAGGCCAGTTCCACATAAAATGCGTCGTAGAGCGATTCGGCACATTCTTCCGCTTCCCGTTCCAATTCCTCAGCGTAGGAGACTGTGTGGCCCAGGGCCGTTTCCGACGCACCGGGCAGCAGCTCCCGGATCCGGGATTCAAATTCAGCTCTCTGCATGGCTGCCTCCTTTAAATACCGATGATGCCCCAGATGTAGTTGGGGGCCAGCAGGACGAAGACCAGGCAGACGAACAGGATCACCGGCCCCGCCCACTCAAACTGGCCGTGCTTGCGGTAGTCAAAGTACGCGACGGCTAATTTTGCAAAAAAGGCGATGGCCAGCACCATGCTCAGGGCGGGAAAGACCACATTGTCTACCACGGTCTTGATCTGGCTGGAGGCGTCCGTCCAGGTCTGCTCCACCGCGCCGGCCACGTCCCCGCCCGCCGCGAAAGCGGGGACGCAGAGGCACATGGCCAGGGCGAGGACTACGAGGAACATCTGAAAAATACGCTTGCGTTTCATGATCGTTTTCCTCCTATCGAAAAGAATGGAGGGCCGTCCCATGGGACGGCCCTCTGGATCGAATGATATAGGTGCTGCTTAGTAGCCGGTGCGGGGCAGGGGCTCGGCAGGCTTGTAGACCTTGGTCACCCAGCGGGAGGTGGCCATGATCCACTGGCCATTATAGACGCCGCCCGTATCCGCCTGGTTGACGAACTGGGTACCTCCGGTGAGCCAGGAGACCACATTGCAGTACACCTGCGGGGCCTCCACCTGCCGGAAGTTGGCGGGCACCACGCCGAACACCACCATAAACTCGGTGACGACCTCATTGGAGGCCAGCCCCAGGGCTGCGGGAGAGGCGTCCAGCACATAGTTCTGCTGGGTGCTCAGGTTGTCGTACATGGTCCGGTAGTTGGGGTTCAGGTTGGTCTTGTACACCACCTTATAATTGCCCGGTACGTTGTAGGTGCCGGTGACGATCTTGTCCAGCCGCACCGCCTGGGTGGGCAGGGTGTCGCGCCAGTAGTAAGAGGTAAGGCTGGTGGTGGAGTTGTTGCCGATACCGCTGAAATCGTAGCGGATCTGCTGGCCGGGCATGACCTCCACATAGCCGGTCTTCTTGATGCTGACGTTGGTATACAGGGATTTGTTGGTCATGGCCGCCTTGACGATCTGGCCCGCATACTCGATCTCCACCTCGATGGGCGTCTGATCCAGGCCGTAGAAGTCCGCAGCCTTGGATTCCACGATTTTGTAGCGGCCCAAAGGCAGGGGCCGGGAGGAGGCCACGCCGTTCTTGTCCGTCTTGATGGTGTCCACCAGATTGCCGGTCCGGGCATTGTAGATCTCGAACTCGGTGTTGGGGATAGGCGTCCCAGCGGGCCAGCCGTTCATGCTGTTATAGTCGGCGCTGGTCTTGGTCACCTGGATCTGGCCGGTGATGGCGGTGTTCTCCCAGGTAATCTCCGTGGTGGTTCCGTCAGTGACATAGACGGTCTTGAGCTGCTCATCCACGATGTAGCCCTCGTTCTCCAGCTCCCGCAGGTAGTACCGTCCGGAGCTGGGCAGATCGTCGATGTAGACATAGCCCCGGTCATCCGAGGTGTACTGGCCAATGGGGTTTTTATTGCTGTCATAGAGGAGGAAGGTCACGCCGTAGATGCCCTCCCGGGTATTGGCGTCGACCTTGTGGATCAGGATGCCGCTGAACGCCTTGTTGGTCACCGTCAGGGAGACGGTCTTGCCGCCCTCCACCTCGAAGTAGTGGGGCGTGGGATCCACCTGGAAGCCCTCTGCCGCCTCAGTCTCCACGGCGTAGTAGGCTCCATCCTCCAGAGAGACAAAGACGCGGCCATCCTCGCCGGTGGTAACGGTGTCGATGAGTTCATCGTCCACTTTGCGGATCTCGAAGGTGGTGTTGGGGATGCGCTCTGTCCGGTCCGCCTCGTTGACCTTGATGATCTCCACGCCGCCGATGGGCTGGTTGTAGAAGGTCAGCGTCTGGGTATCCTCGGGGTTCACCACCACCGTCTGACTCTGGCTGGCCGGGTCGATAGTATACCCTTCAATGGTCTTGGCTTCCTTGACCACGATGGTGCCCATGATGCCGGAGATCCTGATCTCACCATTCTCATTGGTCGTGTAGAGGCCCTTGCTGGAGAGATGGCCGTTATCCGCATCCACATAGCCGCCCTCGGCGTAGGTCAGTTCGAACTCCACCCCGGCTAAAGGTTCATGGGTCACAGAGTCCAGCTTGCGGATGACAAGGGTGCCCTTGGCCTCGTTGTAGAACCGGAGGGTCTGCACCTGGCCGGCCTTGATCTCGATGCTCTTGGGGGCTCCGTCCAGGACGTAGCCCTCCAGGGTCTTGACCTCACGGGCGGTGACGGTGGTTCCCGGCTCCAAGTCAGTGATGACGATGCGGCCGTTCTCGTCGGTGATGTACTCGCCGTTGGAGGGACCAACCACCGCGCCGGAGCTGTCGGTCACCAGGAAGGTCACACCCTCCAGAGGCGTGGTGGTGCCCTCGATGTACTTTTCAATGACCAGGGTGGTGCTGGGAGTATTTGTAAAGTAGAGCGTCTGTGTGTCATTGGGTTCGACCACCACGGTCTGGGTCTGATGGGCCGGGTCGATGGTGTAGCCGGGGATGGTCGCCGTTTCAGTGACCACCAGCGTACCCACCACACCATCGATCTGGATCTTGCCGTCCTTGTCGGTCTTATAGAGGCCGTTACTGGAGATATAGCCGTTTTCGTCCGGTACATACTCGCCGGTGGAGGTGGTAACCTTGAAGGTCACGCCCTCCAGGGGTTCGCCAGTGAGGGAATCCCGTTTGTCGATGATTAGGCTGCCCGCCTTGGAGTTGGTGATGACCACCGTCTGGGTGTCACCGCCCTCTCCGATGACCACGTTTGTGGACGCCTGATCCATAACATATCCGGACGGGCTCCGGATCTCCGAAATGACGTATGCCCCCGGAGCCAGGTTGGTGATGTGGATCTCGCCCGCGGAATCGGTGACAAAAATGCCATTCTGCGTGAGGGTGGAATCACCGATGACGCCGTCCAGCCCAACCTCGCAGCCGGCGGCAGTGGTCACGCGGAACTCCGCGCCGGCCAGGGGCTGGCCCGTAGCGCTGTCCCGTTTCTGGATGATCAGCTCACCTTTCGGAGCGTTTTTGAAGGTCAGGCTGACCGTTCTGCCCTCTTTGATCTGCACCGTCTGAGACTGGGTATCAATGAGGAATCCCGGAGGGGCCTGGGTCTCCGTCACTACCACGCTCTTTCCGGGCTGGAGGCCCTCGATCAAGATCTCGCCGTTTTCGTCCGTCCGGTAGACGCCATTGGAGTCCCCAATGAGGGTACCGTCCGCATATACGATTTTAAATTCCGCATTGGGCAGGGTCACGCTGGGATTGGTGGCGCAGACCTTGCGGATCAGCAGGTTTCCGTCCGGCATATTCTCGAAGCGCACTGTAATGACCGACTGCTCACCGCTGTCCGCCAAATAGACGGTCTCGGAGCTCTGGATGATGCTGTATCCGTCCGCCGGGTCTACCTCCTCCAGAATATAGGTGCCCGCGGTGAGGCCGGTCCAGATGGCGGTGCCGTTTTTTCCGGTCACTTTCTGACCAATGATGGTACCGCCTGTTCCGCTGGTGCCGCCAAGGAACCTCAATTGGAAGGTAGCTCCGGCCAGGGCTTCGCCGGTGACGCTGTCATATTTCTCCACAATGATGGCATTGAGCGGCACATTTTCAAATTGCACCGTCTTGCTCTCGCCGCCGTGGAGGATAACGGTCTGCTTGGTGGGTTCCTTGAGCTGGAATCCAGGGGCGGGCGCCACCTCCTCGATGGTGAACTCACCGGGGTACAGACGCTGGCCCTGCTCATGGAGTCTGATCTCGCCGCTGGCGTCGGTGGTGATCTCACCGAAGTCGTAGGACTCAGGTGCGTCGGCGGCCTCGCCGGTGGATGTGTAGGTCACATGGAACCGCGCCCCCTCCACAGGAGCGCCGGCAACGGAATCCACCTTGTAGATGGTCAGCTCCGGGGCCTTGTGGTTTTCAAAGACCAGCTTTTTCTCATC
>JABLTT010045045.1_pt1 | contig 35460 bp, 36 predicted proteins | sample 7160061 | NCBI WGS metagenome assembly JABLTT01 (sample SAMN14651232, study PRJNA627086) | human gut metagenome | isolation source: feces | host: Homo sapiens
AACCTCAACGGCATAGAAAATGCGGTAGTTCTTTTGAGTTATCCGGAAAAAGCATTTGGTAATCCCAAAGCATTGCGTGCTTTCATCAGTACAAATGTAGCCCTATCTACACAGGAGATTCTTTCCTGGTATGTGTGTCGATGGCCGATCGAAGTATTTTTCCGCCAGTGTAAGGAGAAGCTGGCACTGGACGGCTATCAGATCCGCTCTGCACAGGGGATCAAAAGGTACTGGCTGCTTATGTCACTGGCACATTTCCTGTGTGTAGCAGGTACTGGTAGGTTCTGCTCGTTTGAAACTGGACATCACAAAATTTGTGATACCATTCAACTGGAAAAGTATCATTATCTTTTTCAATGCGCAAAGGAAAGTAATGATTTTGATTCATTTATGAAATTCGCAGTGTAGTTTTGTGCAATTTTTCAAATTTGCTCATTTATAGGTCTTATTCTTTATACAGCGTATATTGCATCATCTTGTGATTCTTCGCTCTTCCAATCATCGTCAATCCATATTCCTGTGCCAGTTTTACAGCTTCTGCCGTCGGAGTCTTTTTACTTGCCACAAGTGGAATTCCTGCCCGGATTACTTTTGTAATCATGTCAATCGGGAGCCGTCCAGTCGTAAATACTGCACATTCATGAAAATCATAATCCTGCATAAGTGCATAGCCAATCGCTTTGTCCAGTGCATTATGGCGTCCGATATCCTCACAGGAATACACAATCTTTCCCTTATATGCAAGAAAGCAACTGTGTGTTGACCATGTCGCCTCATGCAGTGGCATATCCTGATGAAAGGCTTCGTCGAATGCATACATAAGTTCCAGACTCACCTTTACCGGCTCCAGATGCTGCAATTCTTTTTCCACTGCAAATCCACTATATATGGTCTTATTATCCGTACAACAAGTCGGCGTATCCATAACCTCTGCGCTCAGATTATCATTAACCAATCCACAATGTTCTGAACCAAGCTGTACTCTCGCCCTGGTCCCATGCTCACAGATATAAAGATATTCCACTTCCTCTGATGAATGAATCATGCCTTCGCTGACCATTCGTCCCAGTACCAGCCCCGGCAAATCCTTCGGTGTACATACTAATTTCATTGTCAGCACATCATTAATACACACGTCCATACGATGCTCTGATAAAAGCATCTCCTCCTTTTCCATAGCATTTCCTTCCGGAGCAATATATAATCCTGTAACCGGATAAATCGCTTCCGCTTCCTGATATTGATTATTAATCTTCATACTACTTCGTCCTTTTCACACAACATATATTTGACACACACCAATGCTGACAGCACCTTACATTTATTGTATCAATTCTGTGCTTTTCATGCAATACTTTTGTATATTTTTAAGATATATTATTTGTCTAAAAATAAACGAATCATTTTTTATATCTTTTCTAACACCGCAATCGGTGTCTCTAACTGCTCGAACTTCTCTTTTCGGATATCCAGCTCTGGTACCTCTTTGATATACCACCGTGCCTGAAGCGCAGTCATTCCCATAATATCTGCAGCCTCCAGTTCATGGCTCCCGCCGTCTCCGATGTACAAACATTCTCCGGCTCTCACGCCAAGCCCTTCCATACACTTTAGGAATATTTCCGGATCTGGCTTTTTCATTCCCAGTTCATAAGACAGACATGTCTCTTCAAAATATGGAAATAACTGGCTTTCCCGGATCAATACCGCTTCCTCAGAATAACAGTTACTAATCAGTCCGATTTTAATCTTTTTTTCTTTTAATGCCTGAAGCATCGGAATAATTTCCGGGTGAAGATGACAAAAACAGTCTGCTTTTGCTGCCTTTCTTCCAGAAATAATAGTCTGGAATGTCTCCTCGCTGTATTTTCCGGTCTGTCTCAATATCTGCTCAATTGTCTCTTCCAATGTCTGCTTTCCAATGGTCCGGTCATTCTCACTCGGAATCCATAGTGCATCAAACAGCACTGGATCTATCCCCGCGTCCGCTGCCATCTGCGCCCAGAAATATACCGGTCCTCCATACTGTGTAATCAAGGTCTCGTACATATCAAAAATAACTGCTTTTATCATAAATATCTCCTTTTTAGTTAAATTACTCTCTCTTACCACCACCTTGCGAAGTAAGAAAATATAAAACCCGCCGGATACCAATTTTGTACTAATTGTAGAATTTTAGGATATTTTACAAGTCTAGCGACATAAAAATCCAACTGTTTGAGCTCTGCGAGTTTTTGGATTTTTATGTCAATAGGCGATGCAGTAAAATGTTCTAAAATCTACATAGTAAAAAATTGGTATCCAGCGGGTTCAATTATATTTCCTTACCCCGCAAGATGCAGCATCTCAATAAGGAAAATCCAGCTCAGTCCATAGTAAGTCACAACTGCTACCAGGTCGTTGATGGTCGTGATCAATGGTCCGGATGCTACAGCCGGATCAACATTAATTTTCTTAAAGAACAGTGGAATGCATGTTCCGATTGCTCCGGAAATGACCATCGCAACTACAAGTGCTATTCCGATGCAGCCTGAAACTGCATAAGCGAACATAAAAGTCTTTCCTTTAAAGAGTGCAATATAAAGTCCGATTACAATAAATGACAATGTTCCCAGAATCAGGCCGTTCGAAAATCCGATTGTCATTTCCTTCCATACTAATTCCGCCTTCTGTTTTCCGGTCAGGGACTCGTCCATCAGAACACGGATTGTTACGGCCAGTGACTGTGTTCCCACATTTCCTGCCATATCCAAGATCAGTGACTGGAAACACATAATAATCGTAAGCTGACTTACAACTGTCTCAAATACACCAACTACTGATGAAACGACCATGCCAAGTCCTAACAATACCAGCAGCCACGGAAGTCTCTTTTTCAGGCTCTCACGCAGAGGCTCTTTCAAATCTTCCTCCGCTGTCAGACCGGCAAACATCGCGTAGTCCTCTCCCATCTCGTCATCGACCAATTCTACGATGCTCTGTGATGTGATAACTCCAAGCAATTTGTTATCATTATCCAGTACCGGAATGGAATTCTCGGAATAATCTTTCAGCTTTTCAATACAATCATCTATCAGTTCATTTCCATATACATATGGGTATGATGTCACAATCAGATCTTCCAGACATGCATCCTGTCTTGCAATAATCAAATCTTTCAAATCTAATGCTCCGTAAAATGTGGAATCTTCTGTCACCATAAATATAGTAGAAATGTTATCGTTCTTTGCTGCCTGACTGATTAAGCTGCTCATTGCCTGCTTTACAGTCAGATTCTCACGGATCATGATGCAGTTAGTTGTCATCTTACTTCCGATTTCTTCCTCGTCAAATGAAGCAATGATTGCCATATCTTTTCTCGCCTCATCATCCATCAGCTCGATCAAAAGTACTTTTTTCTCCTTCGGTGTCATACGGAGAACATCTACAACGGCATCTGTCTCCATTCCTGAAAGAATACACGCTGCCTTACGCACATCCATCTCATCCAGATACTCTGCTGCCTGCTTCTCATCAATATACTCAAAAATGTCTGAAAGCATATCCAGATTCAGAATTCTGCAGACTTTCCGTCTCTCTGCTGCTGTCAGCTCGGAAAATACATCTGCCAGGTCATTTTCATGATAATCCTCCAGTTTGTTACGCATAACTCCCGGTGAAGTATTACCTCTGATGATAGCCAAGATTTCTGACTGATAATCCTGTGTTTTGTTTTCCATCTTGGGAAACCTCCTTATCCTGTTTTCTCATTTCCGCAAGAAGCACAAAAATTAAAACATCAAGAGACACTTTAGCTGTTGACATTAAAATCTTTATCCTTCTTGCATCTGTTTTTCACAGATCAGATAGCTGCATTTTTATGCATATGTTCGCTCATTGGAAAATAGGATAAGAAATGAATTGATAAATTCTATTTAGAAAAAACAGAACAGACTGTTACTCATATCTAATCCTATGTTCTTAGTTCGCCCATGACTATCGCAACTGTCCATTCTGTTCACCTGCCTTTTTTCTTAGAAATTTTGCCAATCATCCATTCCAGGCTCCATTTTGATTTCTGCCTGAAAATGAATCATTATAGGAGTTCCTAATCACTCCTTCACATATTATAGTATTATCCACCTGACATTTCAACCACATTTTATTATTTTACAAGAATTTATCACTGCACAGCAAAGTCATTTTCTCATACTGCTCTTCTGTAATTTTTTCTTAATTTTTGTCTGCAGTTTACTCTGCAATTTTTTCTTAATTATCCTCTTAGTTTTTCTCTTGACATTCTATTATATTGTCCATATAATGTTAAAAGTTAGGAAGCTAACAATTATTTCTTTGAGAATTGAGGTGTATTATGCAAGATACAAACAACCAAAATAATCCTCTGGAGCTGGGACGTCTGATCCACATTCTTTCCTGTAAGATGAAATGTCAAAATGACTGCTATACGATTTTAGAAGATAGTGATCTGACACCTGTCCAGCAACAGCTTTTAAAATTTATCTTGTTGGAATCTGCTCACAAACCAATATTCCAGCGGGATATTGAGGAAGCATTCCAGATCCGGCGGTCTACTGTCACCGGTATTATTAAACTGATTGAGCAAAAGGGCTATATTACACGAACCAGTGTTGAAAGCGATGCAAGACTAAAGCAACTGGTTCCGACAGAAAAAGCTGAGGCTTTGCGTCCACGTATTGTAGAACATATCAAAAAGTGTGAGGCCGCTTTGTCCGCCGGTATTCCTGATGACAAGCTCCATGTTTGCCAGGAAGTTCTCTGTCAGATGCTTGATAATCTTGCAGCTTCAAAATGTAATTGTACTGACAATAAAAAGGAGGCATAATATGAATAAAACACTGTTAAAATCAGTACGAGAATATAAGAAGCAATCCATTCTTGCTCCGCTTCTTGTCATTCTCGAAGTTCTGATGGAAGTTCTGATTCCACTCGAGATGGCCAAAATCATCGATGTAGGAATCGCAAATGGAAATATGTCCTACATTTTGCAGCGCGGTCTGATTCTTGTAGTCATGGCTATGCTTGCCCTGTTCTTTGGTGTTCAGGCTGGTAACATGGCAGCAATCGCAGGTGCCGGATACGCCAAGAACCTGCGCCACGACATCTTTTATAAGGTACAGGATTTCTCTTTCAAAAACATTGACCATTTTTCTACTTCAGGACTGGTTACACGTATGACAACAGATATCACAAATATCCAGATGGCATACATGATGAGTATCCGTCTTCTTGCAAGAGCACCATTTATGATTATCTTATCATGGATCATGACGCTGCTCCTCAATAAGACAATTTCACTCTTATTCCTGATTGTAATCCCGCTTCTTGGAGGAACACTGATCTACATTGCCAAAAAAGCGCACCCACATTTTATCAAAGTATTCGACGAATACGATGTACTGAACAACTCTGTCCAGGAAAATGTGAATGCTTCCCGTGTAGTGAAAGCATTCGTCCGCGAGGATTATGAAATTGACAAGTTCCACGACATTTCCAAATATGTATACAACCTTTTCACAAAGGCTGAGAAAATTGTTGCCTGGAACTCACCGGTCATGCAGTTTACCATGTACTCAGTCGTTCTGATCATGGTTCTGATCGGAGGCAAGAGCATCATTGCCGGCACTATGGAGACAGGCGAACTTACAAGTGTCATCGTTTACGCACTACAGATTATCGGATCTCTGATGATGGTTACATTTGTATTCGTTATGATCATGATCGCGGAGGCATCTTCTGACCGTATCACTGAAGTCATGAATGAAATTCCGGAAATGCAAGATCATCCTGATGCAGTGACAGAAGTTCCAAACGGAGACATTGTATTCGACCATGTAGACTTCAGCTACGCAGGTGACGGCGGAAATTTATCTCTGAAAAACGTTAATCTTCATATTGAGTCCGGACAGACTATCGGTATCATCGGTGGAACCGGAAGTGCAAAATCTTCCCTTGTCCAGCTCATCCCAAGACTTTACGATGTCACAAAAGGACGTGTCAAAGTCGGCGGCATTGATGTTCGTGATTATAGCCTGGAATCCCTGCGTGACCAGGTATCCATGGTTCTTCAGAAAAATGTACTGTTCTCTGGAACCATTTATGAAAACATCCGCTGGGGTGATGAAACTGCAAGCGATGAAGAAGTCAAACGTGTATGTAAGCTTGCGCAGGCTGACGGATTCGTTCAGGAGTTCCCGAACGGTTACAATACAAAAATCGTCCAGGGAGGTAACAATGTATCCGGTGGGCAGAAGCAGCGTCTGTGTATCGCAAGGGCGCTCCTTAAGAAACCAAAGATCCTGATTCTGGATGACTCTACCAGTGCAGTAGATACAAAGACGGATGCCCTGATCCGGAAAGCATTCCGCGAGGAAATTCCGAACACCACCAAGATCATCATTGCACAGCGCGTTTCTTCTATCGAAGATGCTGACCAGATCATCGTTCTGGATGGTGGACAGATCATGGGAATTGGAACATCTGAAGAATTATTAAAGACAAATGAAATTTATAAAGAAGTATATGAATCACAAGTAAAAGGAGGTGACGACCATGAATAAGACAACAAAAAAACCAGGTAAAAGGCTAAGTGCTGAAAATATTGCTACTGGAAAACGTCTCCTCAAATATATTATGGACCTGTACAAGTACCGTTTTATCATGGTATTCATCTGCATCCTTTTAAGTGCTGTTGCATCCATTTCTGTATCTCTGTCCTTAAAATATTTGCTTGATGATTATATTATTCCACTAATTGGGCAAAAATCTCCGAATTATACAGAGCTTTATCGGGCACTGACCGTTTTGGGATGCATTTTCCTCGTAGGTGTGATTGCAACATTTACCTATACACGTATGATGGTCTACATTGGTCAGGGCGTTCTTAAAAAAGTCCGTGATGACATGTTTGAGCACATGCAGACTTTGCCAATTCGTTATTTCGATCAGAATACAAACGGTTCCATTATGAGTTTGTACACCAATGATACCGACACATTAAGACAGATGATCAGCCAGGCTATCCCACAGGCACTGATGTCATTTTTCACTATCGTCGTAACATTTATCTCCATGCTCGTGCTAAGCCCGCTTCTTACCGTTCTTGCAGTGCTCATCATCGGGGTTCTGATCTCTGCAACAAAGGCTATCGGCGCAAACAGTGGAAAATATTTCATCCGTCAACAGATGGCGCTGGCAGATGTGACTGGATTTATTGAAGAGCGTATGAACGGGCAGCGTGTCATCAAAGTCTTCAATCACGAAGAAATTTCAGAAAAAGAGTTCGACGAACTAAATGACGCATTGTTCGAGTGCGCTGCAAATGCAAACAAATATGCAAATATGATGGGACCGGTCATCGGAAACATCGGAAACCTCCAGTTCGTACTGACTGCAGTTTTCGGCGGACTGCTTTCAGTTACTGGTGTGGGCGGTATTACCATCGGTGTCATCGCTTCTTACCTGCAGTTTACAAAGAGCTTTACCCAGCCATTCATGCAGGTTGCACAGCAGTTCAATTCCATCGTCATGGCACTTGCAGGAGCAGAACGTATCTTTAAGCTCATTGACGAAGAACCGGAACAGGATACCGGTTCTGTCACACTGGTCAATGCAAAAAAAGATGAGAATGGAACGATTATTGAATGCACAGAACGTACCGGTATGTGGGCATGGAAAAAGCCTGCTGACGAAAATGGTACTGTGACTTATACTGAACTGACCGGAGATGTAAGATTCAAAGATGTGACATTTGGATACGATGAAGACAAAATTATTCTTCATGATATCAGCCTCTTTGCCAAACCTGGCCAGAAGCTGGCATTCGTAGGATCTACAGGCGCCGGTAAGACAACGATCACCAACCTGATCAATCGTTTCTACGACATTCAAAGCGGTGAGATCCTTTATGACGGCATCGACATTACAAAAATCAGAAAAGATGACTTGCGCCGTTCCCTCGGAATCGTTCTTCAGGATACACATTTGTTCACCGGAACGATCAAAGACAATATCCGTTACGGTAAACTGAATGCCACTGACGAAGAAATCTACAATGCTGCAAAACTTGCTCACGCGGACCAGTTCATCCAGATGCTGCCAAATGGTTACGATACATTACTAAGCGGTGACGGCGAGGAATTGTCCCAGGGACAAAGACAGCTTCTGTCTATTGCAAGAGCCGCTGTTGCCAATCCACCGGTACTGATTCTGGACGAGGCAACATCAAGTATTGATACCCGTACCGAGAGTATCGTACAGAAAGGTATGGACAATCTGATGAAGGGGCGTACCGTATTTGTTATCGCACACAGACTGTCCACAATTCGAAACAGTAACGCAATTATCGTCCTGGATCACGGTCGGATCATCGAACGCGGTGATCACGATGACCTGATTCATCAAAAAGGAACCTATTATCAGCTTTATACCGGAAAATTGGAACTTTCCTAGGAAAAAATTGGTAATTTTGCACCGGAGGAATTTGTTAAAAATTTATTGATTTTGGAAATTAATAATGTATAATTAAATATGAATGGGGGAAATGTTCCAGCTATCGACCATTTCCCTTATTACATTTAAGAAAAGAGGTTTGGTTTAAGATGGCAGAAATCAATTTAAGCAAGTATGGTATTACTGGAACTACAGAAATCGTGTATAACCCTTCCTACGAGTTATTATTTGAGGAGGAGACAAAACCTGAACTTGAAGGTTACGAAAAAGGACAGGTCAGTGAACTCGGTGCAGTAAATGTAATGACAGGCATCTATACAGGACGTTCTCCTAAAGACAAATTTATCGTTATGGACGAAAATTCAAAAGACACAGTATGGTGGACATCTGATGAGTACAAGAATGACAATCATCCAGCTTCTGAAGAGACATGGAACGCTGTAAAGGATCTTGCGATCAAAGAACTCTCCAACAAAAAACTTTATGTTGTAGATGCATTCTGCGGTGCTAACAAAGATACCCGTATGGCAATTCGTTTTATCGTAGAAGTAGCTTGGCAGGCTCATTTCGTTACAAATATGTTCATTCAGCCAACTGAGGAGGAACTTAAAGATTTCGAGCCAGATTTCGTTGTATATAATGCTTCTAAAGCTAAAGTTGAAAACTACAAAGAGTTAGGCTTAAATTCAGAGACAGCTGTATTATTCAACATCACAAGCAAAGAGCAGGTTATCGTAAACACATGGTATGGCGGAGAGATGAAAAAAGGACTGTTCTCTATGATGAATTACTTCCTTCCACTGAAGGGCATCGCTGCTATGCACTGCTCAGCTAACACAGATAAGAACGGTGAGAACACAGCAATCTTCTTCGGACTTTCCGGAACAGGTAAGACAACACTTTCCACAGACCCGAAACGTCTTCTGATTGGTGACGATGAGCACGGTTGGGATGACAACGGAGTATTCAACTTCGAGGGTGGATGCTACGCTAAGGTTATCAACCTTGATAAAGAGTCTGAGCCAGATATCTACAATGCAATTAAGCGCAATGCTCTTCTTGAGAACGTAACACTTGACGCTGAAGGAAAGATTGATTTTGCTGATAAGAGCGTAACAGAGAACACTCGTGTTTCTTACCCGATTCAGCATATCGAGAACATTGTACGCCCGATTTCTTCTGCACCTGCAGCTAAGAACGTAATCTTCCTGTCAGCAGACGCATTCGGAGTACTTCCTCCAGTATCTGTACTGACACCAGAGCAGACACAGTACTACTTCCTGTCAGGATTTACAGCAAAACTTGCAGGAACAGAGCGTGGAATCACAGAGCCGACACCTACATTCTCAGCTTGCTTCGGACAGGCATTCTTAGAGCTGCATCCTACAAAATATGCAGAAGAGCTTGTTAAGAAGATGGAGAAGAGTGGAGCAAAGGCTTACCTTGTAAATACAGGATGGAATGGAACAGGAAAACGTATCTCCATCAAAGATACTCGTGGTATCATCGATGCAATCCTGAACGGAGATATCAAGAACGTTCCAACAAAGAAGATTCCTTACTTCAACTTTGAGGTTCCTACAGAGCTTACAGGTGTTGACACAGGAATCCTTGATCCTCGTGATACTTACGCTGACGCTTCCGAGTGGGAAGAGAAAGCAAAAGATCTTGCCGGAAGATTCATCAAGAACTTCGCAAAATACGAAGGAAACGAAGCTGGAAAAGCACTCGTATCCGCTGGACCACAGTTATAAAAATTATAAAGACAATACAATACAAAGCTCCCGGGTTTTTACATCAACCCGGGAGCTTTTTCATTGTAAAATCTATTACTTAGTCCGTTTCAGTTTTGCAATTGACTTCTTCATGCACCACAGGCAGGTCGGAACACTGTAACAGCATGCTGCAATCCATGCTGCCTGATCCGCAAAACAGATTGCTGTGTAGCCAAATGTTCCTACAAATCCAAGGCTGACAACTGCTCTTGCGACCATCTCCGCAACACCTGAAAAAACGGTTCTTCCAGAATATCCAAGACCTTGTGTCACCATTCTTGTAACCGTCAGGATTCCAAGGCTCCAATAGAAAAGTCCCATACAGCTCAAATATTTTGCAGAAGCATCAAGCGCTCCAACAGCTTCAGCGGACTTCCCTTTACCATAGATGTCGTCATAGCCCTTTACCTCTGTCTGATATTTATTAGAGTATTCTAGCACCATTTTTACACGTTTTCTATGTTCCATGTTTTATTCTCAATCATTATTCTCTTTCTTCTTTTCCTCTAACATATATTCGACCATCACTTCTCGAATATCGGAAGAACATCATATCCCTTTTGGGCTTAATTCTTTGCATCTGTGTAAAGTACAAGCTCCAGTCATTTTCCTAATATCATTTAACGTCCTTGCCCCTTGCTCCATTGCCTTTATAATCTGATCTTTTGTAACATTTGAGCAGTAACAGATAATCTCTTCATTCTTCATATTCTCTTCCTCTGTGTCAAAATATTAATTTTTATTAATATTTTACCATAGAGAATTTTTAGTCTCAACTTATATCTGATGTTTTCCAATGCAGTTTCTGAGATTTCAGACTCCTACCCTAGCTTAGAAACTTAGTTCAGACAACTCTTATGCAAGAATCCTTGCAACATCTTCCACAATCTGCTCTTTTGTAAGATGGTTGTCTTTTAATACTTCTGTCACATCGTATCGATCCAGGAACTCTTTTTTCAGTCCGAAATTTAAAACTTTCATATGACTGTCACCGTAGAATCTGGCAATCTTCTCACCAAAACCACCGTCCAGAATTCCGTCTTCCAATGTAATTACAACACTATGGTCTTTCTTAAGATCTTCAAGCATTTCTTCATCCAGACCTGTAATGTAATACGGATTGATAACGGTTGCGTCTATTCCTGCTTTCTCTTTCATCAGATCCGCCACATCATTTCCTAATCCGTAAAATGTTCCAAGTCCGACAATTGCAACCTTACTTCCTTTTCTCGTCATCTCATACTTGTTTAGAATACTGAAATCTTTTGTGACTTCTTTTCCGTCTGAAATCACCTCTCCACCGGGAAGCTTGATCGCAACCGGATGTTCTTTCTGCTCTATGCTCCAGTCCAGCATTGCCAGATATTCTTCTTTCGTTGTCGGCGCAAGATAGACAAGATTCGGAATATTTGCCATCATCGGGATATCCTGCAGTCCAAGATGTGTCACATCGTTCATTCCATAGACAGAACCACTGAACGTAACAATCGTTGCCGGGCTATTATCGATACATACATCCTGTGCAATCTGATCAAAGGTTCTCTGTACAAATGTGCTATACACACCATAGACCGGCTTTCCGCCATTTGCTGCGATTCCTGCTGCCAGTGCAACCGCTGTCTCCTCTGCAATTCCAACATCGACAAACTGCTGTCCTGCTTCTTTTCGCTTATCCTCTGTAAATCCCAGAACTGTCGGAGTTCCGGAAGTAATGGCAACAACTGCCGGATCTTCTTTCATCTTCTTCATGAGATAATTGCACGTCACATCTGAGTAGTCTTCTTCTTCCATCTCATACAGAGGCTTTCCAGTCTCGATATGAAATGGTCCGTTGAAATGCCACTGCTCTTTATGTTGTTCTGCCGGCGCATAACCTTTTCCTTTTAATGTATTGATATGCACAACGACTGCTTTTTTACTGTCCTTCACACTCTCAAATGCCTGAATCAGCTCAGCCACATCATTTCCATGATCCACATAGATATAATCTAAGCCCATGGCACAGAACAGATTACACTCGGCCTGTCCATTCGTCTCACGAAGCAGCTTCAGATTCTTATAGATACCGCCATGGTTCTCAGCAATCGACATATCATTGTCATTGACTACAATAATCAGATTGCCGCCAAGCTCTGCTGCGTAATCCAGTCCTTCTAATGCCTCACCGCCACTTAAAGAACCATCTCCGATCACCGCGATTACATTGCCATCTTCCCCATTGAGATCACGGGCTTTTGCAAGACCGCACGCCAGACTCACAGATGTAGATGTATGTCCGACAGTAAAGAAATCATGCTCACTTTCATGCGGATTTGTGTAACCGGACACATCATCATAGTGCTCTTCATAGAGATATGCGTCCTTTCTTCCGGTCAGCATCTTATGTGGATAGCTCTGATGAGACACATCAAATACAATTTTATCTTTCGGTGAATCAAACACATAATGAAGCGCGATTGTTGCCTCCACCATACCGAAATTCGGCCCGAAATGTCCGCCATGTTTACTTGCACGAATCAAAAGCGCATGGCGCATTTCCTCTGCAAGCTTTGGAAGTTCTGCTACTTCTATCTTCTTCACATCCTCTGGTCCATTTATCTTTTCAATATACATCTTTACTTACACTCCTTTTCTTCCCAGGTTAAAACCCCTGTCTTCACAGCCTCTTCATACCTGGACACTTTATATTTCAAGCGTTCCATCGTTGCCTCAATCTGCTGTTTCTGTTCCTCTAAAGTGTCATACTGTTCCTTTAGAAGCTGTCTTCTCGCCTCAAATGTAGAGTCTCCTATCTGGAATAATTTTACATATTCAATCAATGCTTCAATTGGAACTCCTGCACTTCGCATACAAACAGCATGCTCTACCCAGCCAAGATCCGATTCCTGATAGTTACGAATCCCACTTGCCGTTCTCGAAACTGGTGGGATTAAGCCAATACGCTCATAGTATCTAAGCGTATCTTGAGAAATGTTAAATTTCCCACTGACTTCTTTAATTGTCATACACAAAACACCTGCCTTCCACATGACATACTATAGCATCTGGAGTGAACTCCAAGTCAAGAAAAATATGCAAATTCAAGAATGCCTCGGTATTCTAGATTTTTCTTAGAAAAAAGAATGTGCCAGGGCACATTCTTACGCTAAGTGCATTGCATAACGCCAATGACGCTGCGCAACGACTAAATTAAATAATATTCCAAAAACTTTTTTTCTTCTCTTCTATTGGCACAGGTTTCTTCTTACTGCGTACAATCTGCGCCCGCATACCTATGTTGGTAAACTCCTGGCAAAGTTTTACCGCCTGCTCTTTGTTAAGACCATCTTTTGCCGCAAATGGTGTCTGGGATAATTGGATTTTTCTGCTAAAATCGTATTTTTTTGCAAGCTGTACAAAGTCACTGCGCTGTCCAAAATATTCCATCACTCGTCCCAGTACGATTATCTGTCTTGATGGGAACTTTGGAATGTCGCATTCTTCCGGCATCGGCAGTATCTTATATTCTGCCTGATAATAGTCTAATGCAGTCTCAAAATATCCCGTACATTCCTCATCCAGATTCTCATACAATACAACCGGGACATTTGATACAATCTGGTCTGCATCTTCTTTCGGAATCTCTGTCATAATCTGAAGATATTTTGAGATTTCAATATTGTGATTGTTGCAATTTAAAAGCTGTATCTGATATGTCTTCATAGATTTCCTCTCGTATATTACTATTTATAAGATGTATCTCATCTCATGCCATTCTTCATCGCCCCATACAGAAGCAGAGATACCTTCGTCTTTGTAGCCCATTTTTTTATACATTTCCACTTTCTGTTCAAGGCATGTCAGTTTCAGCATCTTACGCCCATTTGCCTGCTCACGCTTTACGTACTGGTTCATGATTTCTCTTGCAAGACCCTGCCTGCGGTATTCCGGCCGGACATCCAGCCCAAGAAGAAAAATATTCTTTCCTTCCGGATTATGTACGGTAATATCTGTGAAAAACTCATCACGAAATGCTTCTTCATCTGTTGCCAGTCCATTTAAAAAGCCTGCGATTGTTCCAGTCTCTTTGTCTACTGCAACAAGAAAAAGTTCCGGTGCATGTTCCACCCTTTCAAACATATCTTTTTTAGAACATACCTCATGTGGTGGAAAACAGATCTTTTCAATCTCTGCTACTTCCTCTGCTTCATTTTCCCTGACAGATCGAAATTCGAATCTGTCTAATACATTTGCCGCCATCTTTATTCCCTCCCTATACTTTAATTGCCGACACTATATAATGTTGGAGGGAAAAGCCCCCCCAATTATTGTAGCCGATTCATCTTTGTTAAAAATGCAGACCCTGTATCGTACCTGCTACGATCATCATTCCTCCGGTTACAGCCAGGGCCAGGGCAAGTGCCAGCCAGATGAACTGTTGTTTGCGTTTTTCTTTTGGAAATAATTCTTTTGGATGACCTTCCCGTCCAAGATGTAACACGTGATTGCCTAGATACAAAATTGCCAGTCCCACGCCGCCATCTATCATATAAATTCCCATAAATGCCGGTGAAAGCTGAGAAACCTGGCTGGTTGCGGTATCCATTACAAAGTTCCACATTCCACTTCCATTCATTCCAAGTGCTCTTGCCATCAGCTGCATCAAAAACTGCATCCCATAAAGCACCAGTACCGGAATGATATTATTGATCGCATGAAACATCACATTATAAAACATGTTGTTCGTCTCATAGACAAGATATCCGAGTACAATTCCAAGGAGAAATGTTGGAAAAAATCGTATGATACTTCCATGAAACAGACCAAACACTGCCGCTGTAACTAAAATTGGAATCCATTTTCCGTGTGTCTGATTCCAAATAGAATTAAAAAATACACCACGAAACACTGCTTCTTCACAGATTGCCGGTGCAATTCCAACAACTATAATTGCTACTATCATGGAGGAACTTGTGAACATACTGCTTAATCCGATTGATGTTTCAGTAACCATCTCCGGGGCAATATACATTTCAATCATGGTCACAACAGAAATTGCCTGACTCGCACCAAGGTAAATCAGTATCGTCCCCATGACCTCTGTAAGCTTTGGCTTATGAATCGGAAACACCGACCGGAATTTTCCGCCAAACACTGCCACTGCTCCAACTGCTGTGCCCAGTAAAATCAATTCTCCGATCAAAGACCGTCCCATTCCTAACCATTGCGGCAGAAAGTCACTGAACACAAATACTTCCAGACCTGCCAGGATGATTACCAGTAATCCCTGCCAAAGTCTTAACTGCTTTTTCTCATTTTCCATATATTTCACCTTACCATCCAAGTCTGCTGTATTCTAGTCCTTCAACATGTCCGCATCAAATTTCTTTGGAAACGTTTGAATTTCTTCATGAATTCCAATGATTTTCTCCATCCATATCATATTGTACCAGCGATGGAACTTGTATCCACATTTTTCAAATTCTCCTATCATACGATAGCCAAGATGTTCATGAAACTGTGCACTGTTCTTTGTCAGATACTCATCGTCTTCCTCGGGATATCCAATACATGCTTCCATATTTAAAATTCCCATTTCTTTCAGACAATGTTCCAATGCACTATGAAGTTTTTTTCCTATTCCCATACGTTTACAATTCTGATCTACATATATGGAGGTTTCCACCGCCCAGGCATAAGCTGCGCGCTCCTTAAATGGACTGACATATGCATACCCCACGATTTTTCCATCTTGTTCTGCCACCAGATATGGATATTTTTCAAGTGTATGTGCAATTCTTTCACGAAATTCCTCTGGGGAGGGAACTTCATATTCAAATGTAATTGCAGTTCCCCTGACATATGGTGCATAAATCTCCAACAATTCTTCTGTATCATCTAATGCTGCAACACGAATCACGATCTCTTTTTTTAATGTACTCATACTGTAATCTGACTCAATACCTCCCCGATCGGTGCGGCAATCGTAAGTTCTGCACGAACTGATTTTGCCGTATCGCTCTTATTGATCACGACAAGATGTTTTCCTCTAAAATAATCTACAAATCCAGCTGCCGGATAAACGACCAGAGATGTTCCCCCTATGATCAGTGTGTCTGCCTGGCTGATCGCACGGATACTCTTGTCAATCATATTTTCATCCAGACTTTCCTCATAAAGTACGACATCCGGCTTGATCACTCCTCCACACTCACAATGTGGAACTCCTTTGCTGTTCTTTACATATGCTGCATCGTAGAATTTTCCGCATTTTTGACAGTAATTGCGATGAATGCTTCCATGGATCTCATATACCTTCTTACTTCCTGCTGCCTGATGAAGTCCGTCAATATTCTGCGTAATGATTGCTTTAAGTTTTCCTGCCTGCTCAAGTTCTGCCAGCTTTTTATGCGCGGCATTCGGCTTCGCATCTAAAAACATCATCTTTTCTTTGTAAAATTCATAAAATCCTTCTGTATTGCGCATAAAGAAGGTATGACTGACGATCTGTTCCGGTGAATACTTATATTTCTGCTGATACAGGCCGTCCGCACTTCGAAAATCCGGAATATTGCTCTCTGTAGATACTCCTGCTCCTCCGAAAAAGACAATATTTTCACTGTCATCAATGATTTCCTGCAACTCTTCGATTTCTTTATTCACAAAATCATCTCCCTATTTTACATTTTCCAGCCACTCAATGATCTGACCCAGATCCTCCAGACTGGCTGATGCATGTTCCAGTACCTCTTCCGGCACATCTACCATATCATGAATATAAATCGTTTCTCCACCGGCTGCGATTCCTGCCATGACTCCCGGTGTACTGTCTTCAACTACCAGACACTCCTTCGGATCGCGTCCGATCGCTTTTGCTGCATTCCAGAAAATATCCGGTTTGGGTTTACTTGCTTTTTGCGTGTCTCCATAGATAAATGCTGCAAAATATTCTGCTATTCCTGACATTTGAAGAACTTTTTCTCCACGCGATTGTCTTGTAGAAGTTGCAACTGCTGCCGGAATCTTCTTTTCTTCCAAATAGGAAAGGAGATCCATAAGCCCCTTCTTTTTAGGAACTCCGTCCCGCGCAAGCATCTCCATAAAAATCTCATCTTTTCGCTGTCTTGCTTCTTCATAACGAAATTCTTTGCCAAATGTATCTTCAAATATTCCCCTGATAATCGCTGCCGTCTTTCCCCGGCACTGATTCAGAAGTTCTGTCGTAATGGAATACCCCATTTCTTCTCCGACTTGCTTCCACGCAATCGTATACAGCCTCTCTGTATCAAACAAAGTGCCATCCATGTCAAATATCACGCCTCGGATCATATTGTACGCCTCACTCTTCTATACGTTCTCTCATCATCAGTCATTTTTTGTCTATTCTTTATCTATGCTGTCTGACGATTTTCCTTTACTTTCTCTTGTATAATCGGTAAAGAATCCAGTCAGTGCGTCCAGCGTCTTTAACAGTACCGGAATCTCGCTCTCATCTAACTTGTCCACAATGGCCTGTGTCATCTGCTTATGATAATCTTCGTGATGATGATATGCATTTTCCCCTTTTTCCAGAAGGCGCACATACACGACCCGTCGATCCTCTTTGCTGCGGAACCGGTCAACATAACCCTTTTTCACAAGACTATTCACAGCAGTTGTAAGTGATCCTACTGTAATATTCAGCTTCTTTGCAATGGTAGACATATTATTGCCCTCTCCAAGTCCGATTGCCTCTATGACGTGCATATCATTGTTGGTAATATCTTTAAATTCATCCGTAATAATTGCCTTACCTTCTACCTCCCAGATCTCATTGATCAGATTCACCAGGACATAGTTAATTGTTGCATATACATCACTCATTCGCACTGCTCCTTCATCCTTTACTTGCTTTTCATTATAGACGTTTTTTGTCAAAGAAGTCAACCTGCTCCTGCATTCCTTCTGAATTCTCTGACACTTGCATTTTACAGACAACTTTGTACTGATATATTTCAGATTCTGCTTACATCCGACGGAAGCGTTCATATCGGGAATCCACTAATTCTTGGATGTCTTTGTTTGTATATTCTTCCAGATACCCTTCGATATTTTTCTCCAGTTCATCTGCAATATTGCTCATCGTTTCTGCTGTAAAATGTTCTGGTTCTGCAAACACCTTCTCTACAATCCCCATTTCTTTTAAATCTGCTGCTGTCAGACGCATAACTTTTGCAGCCTGCGCAGCTTTCGTACTGTCCTTCCATAAAATGCTTGCAAAGCCTTCTGGTGAAAGAATGGAATAAATGGAATTCTCCAGCATCCATACCTGGTCTGAAACCGCCATTGCAAGTGCACCGCCGCTTCCACCTTCTCCGATAACAATACTAAGTATCGGGGTCTTCAGTGCTGACATCTCATACAGATTTCTTGCAATCGCCTCTCCCTGGCCGCGCTCTTCTGCGGAAATTCCGCAAAAGGCTCCCGGCGTATCTACGAAGCAAATGACCGGGCGGTGGAATTTTTCTGCCTGCTTCATAAGACGCAATGCCTTCCGGTAGCCTTCCGGTGACGGCATACCAAAATTGTGTCCGATATTCTCTTTTGTATTCTGCCCCTTCGCCTGGGCAATGACTGTCACTGCTCTTCCGTGAAAGGTTGCGATTCCTCCGACAATTGCCGGATCATCGGCAAAATACCGATCTCCATGCAGTTCTATAAAATCCTGGAACAAAGCTTCTATATAGTGGCCTGCAACCGGGCGGTCATTTCTTCTGGAAATCTGTACACGATCCCAGGCTTCCAGAGTTTTTGATCTGGTTTTTCTATTTTGAAATTCTTTTGTTGCTTTTTCGACTTTTTCATTTCCAGTCTGATGCATTTTCAGGATTTTTCCCAGCGTCTGCCGCATCTGCTGGCGTTCTACAATCTGGTCTACAAATCCATGTTCTTTTAAGAACTCGGATCTTTGGAATCCTTTCGGAAGTTTCTGACCGATCGTCTGCTCAATGACACGAGGACCTGCAAATCCAATCAGTGCTCCCGGCTCTGCCAGTATGATATCTCCAAGCATAGCAAAACTTGCCGTCACGCCACCGGTTGTTGGATCTGTCAGCACCGTAATATAAAGAAGTCCGGCGTCGCTGTGACGTTTCAGTGCAGCGGATGTCTTTGCCATCTGCATCAAAGACACGATTCCTTCCTGCATTCTTGCTCCGCCAGAGCATGTAAAGATGATAACCGGAAGCTTTTCTTCTGTCGCACGTTCTACCATCCTTGTAATTTTCTCACCTACGACTTCTCCCATACTCGCCATTAAAAAACGTCCGTCACAGACTCCAAGCGCTGTCTCAATTCCATGAATTGCAGCTTTTCCAGTCACCACTGCCTCATCTAATCCAGTTGTTTGTTTTAATGCTTCCACCTTTTCCGGATACCCTTTGTATCCAATCGGGTTCGTATTTTCAATTCCTCTGTCCCACTCTTCGAACATATCCTCATCTGCAATTGACCGGATCCGCTCCGGTGCCGGCATGCGGAAATATCCATGACATTTCGGGCAAATATATCCGCCTGTTATAACGTCCTCTGTAATAATTGCTTTCTGACATTTGTTACATTTACACAGAAGTCCCTCCGGAACTTCCGGGCTTTGGTGTTTCCCACCGATATGCCCTTTTTTTCCGGAAGGACGTCTTGTTTTCTTAAACATATTATCTAACTTCATATGTCCACTCCTTATACTCTTTCACTCCACGGTTGTTGTATACCTTAATGCTTTATAGTATCTATGAAATTCACATTAAACTCTCCGGATTGATATACCGGGTTATTTAATAATTCATAGAGATAATCCACATTCGTGTCGATGCCCTCAATAATAACCTCTCCAAGTGCGCTCTGCATTTTCTGGATTGCTTCATCCCGGTTCTTCGCCCAGACAATGAGCTTTGCAACCATGGAATCATAATATGGAGAAATGCTGCATCCACTGTAAATTGCAGAATCTACACGGATTCCTTTTCCTCCCGGCAAATGAAGATCTGTAATAGTTCCAGGCGACGGCCGGAATCCTTTTTCCGGATTTTCCGCATTGATCCTGCACTCAATGGCATGCCCATTGATTTCAATATCCTGTTGAGTAAATGACAGCTTCTGTCCATCTGCAATACGAATCTGTTCTTTGATTAAGTCAATTCCAGTCACCCACTCAGTCACCGGATGCTCCACCTGAATTCGGGTATTCATCTCCATAAAGTAAAAGGCATCATTGTTCTCTAAAAGAAATTCAATGGTTCCTGCATTGACATAGCCTGCGGCTTTCGCAGCTTTTACTGCTGCCTCTCCCATCTTCTTTCGAAGCTTTGAAGACAACGCCGCTGACGGAGCCTCCTCGATCATTTTCTGATGATTTCTCTGAATAGAGCAGTCACGTTCTCCGAGATGCACTACATTTCCATAGGAATCTGCCAGAATCTGAAATTCGATATGTCTCGGCTCCTCCATAAAATGTTCAATATACATGGTATCATCGCCAAATGCCATCTGGCTTTCCTTCTGTGCGGTCTGAAAGCTTTGCGTGAATTCTTCTTCGGAATATGCCACACGCATGCCTTTTCCACCTCCGCCGAGGGCAGCTTTTATAATAACCGGGTAACCGATTTCCCGTGCAAGCAAAAGTCCGGTATGCACCTCACAGACTGGCTCCTTACTTCCTGGGATGACCGGAACACCTGCTGCTTCCATCGTATTTCTTGCTTCCTGCTTATTGCCAAGCTTTGCAATGACATTTGCCGGCGGTCCGATAAAGGTAATTCCGCACTGCTCACACAGTTCTGCAAATTTACTGTTCTCTGACAAAAAGCCAAAACCCGGGTGAATGGCGTCTGCCCCACTCACCACCGTTGCACTGATAATATTCTCCATACTTAAATAACTCTGAGATGACGGTGCCGGTCCGATACAGACCGCTTCATCTGCAAGCTTTGTATGAAGGGCTTCTGCGTCTGCCTCTGAATATACTGCAACCGTCTCAATTCCCATTTCCCGGCACGCACGGATAATCCGAACTGCAATCTCACCACGGTTCGCAATCAAAATCTTCTTAATCACACAGATCACCTACCCTACTGCAAATGTCAGTACCGCGCTGACTACTTTTTTACCGTCCACTGTAGCGACAGCCTCTCCGACACCAAGCGGTCCTTTTTTCCGGATAATTCTTGTTTCCAGACGAAGCTTGTCCCCCGGCACGACCTTGCCTTTGAATTTGCATTTATCAATTCCGCCAAAATATGCGACTTTTCCCTGATTCTTTGGCTCACTTAAAATCGCTACCGCACCTGCCTGTGCCAGCGCTTCCACGATCAGCACACCCGGCATGACCGGCTCCTGTGGAAAATGTCCGGCAAAGAACTCTTCCCGGTAGGAAACACATTTGTACGCCACTGCATACTCACCCGGCTCGTAATCTTCTACATAATCCAATAACAGAAACGGATGTCTGTGAGGTATGATTTCCTGAATCTGTTTAATATCCAAATGTTTCATGATAACCTCCTACGCAATTCTGAATAATGGCTGGCCGTACTCTACTGCCTGGCCATTCTTTACAAGAATCTCCGTGACTGTTCCATCAAAATCACTCTCGATTTCATTCATCAGCTTCATGGCCTCAATAATTGCAACCGACTGACCTTTTTTCACGAAATCGCCAACCTGAATAAATGGCTCTGCATCCTCTGCCGGAGCCGCGTAAAATGTTCCCACAAGCGGAGCTTTGACTACATTTCCAACAGGAGCCGCCTCAGATGTCCCAGTCTGTTTCTGTCCGCCTTCTTCTAAATCTGTGGCTGCTTTAGAAGAAGCACCTGTAACTTTCACAGCTTCCGGTGTAACAGCCTGCATTGGCGCAGTCGTTCCCATCACCAGGTTCTCTTTCTTATTCAGCTGCAATTTTATACCATTTTCTTCATATTTAAATCCAGTCAGGTCTGACTCAGAGACTTTATCAATCAGTTTCATCAACTGTTCTACGTCCATTTCCAGGTTCCCCCTTACGCTTCATACTTCTGAATTAAAATTGTTGCATTGTGTCCGCCAAATCCAAGTGAATTGCTCATGGCTGCCTTGATTTCTTTCTCTACCGGACTTTCAATTGCATAATTTAAGTCACATTCTTCATCGGCCTCTTTTGTTCCGACCGTCTGATGGATAAATCCATCTTCCATGCTTTTGACACAAGTAATAAATTCTACTCCGCCTGCTGCTCCAAGCAAGTGACCGATCATGGATTTCGTAGAGTTGATCACCACGTCTTTCGCTGCCTCGCCAAATGCTTTCTTAATGGCGCGTGTCTCGAACAGGTCATTGTGATGGGTACTTGTTCCATGGGCATTGATGTAATCTACCTGTGCCGGTGTAATCTGGGCCTCTTCCATGGCAAGCTCCATTGCCTTCGCTGCACCGCTTCCGTCTTCTGCCGGAGAAGTAATATGATAAGCATCCCCTGTACATCCGTAACCGGTCACTTCTGCGTAAATCTTTGCCCCACGCGCTTTTGCATGCTCCAGCTCTTCCAGCATTACAACTCCCGCACCTTCACCAAGTACGAATCCATCCCGGTCTTTATCAAATGGAATGGAGGCACGAAGTGGATCGGTAGAAGCAGAAAGTGCTGTCAGTGCTGTAAATCCGGCAATACCAAGTGGGCATACACAGCCTTCGGTTCCTCCTGCAAGCATCATATCTGCGTCACCATACTGGATTGTACGGAATGCATCACCAATACAGTTCGTTCCTGTGGCGCAGGCAGTTACGACATTGCTGCATTTTCCACGAAATCCTAACTGAATTGACACATTTCCCGCTGCCATATTGGAAATCATCAAAGGTACCATAAGCGGATTCACTCTTGCCGGTCCCTTGGTCAGAATTTTTTCATAGCTCTGCTCTGCTACCTGAAGACTTCCAATTCCGGAACCAATCATCACGCCAGCGCGAAATGGGTCTTCTTTTTCAATCTCCAGTCCAGAATCTTCATAAGCTTCTCTGGCTGCTGCAACCGCATATTGAGAAAATGCTTCCATACGTCTGGCTGCTTTTTTATCCATATGATCTCCCGGCACAAAGTCTTTGACTTCTGCTGCCAGTTTTACTTTATAATCTGTAGTGTCGAACTTTGTGATCTCACCGATTCCAACCTTACCTTTGCGGATTCCGTCCCAAAATTCAGCTACACTATTTCCAATTGGAGTAATTGCACCAAGTCCGGTCACGACCACTCTTCTTTTTAAGACTTTATTATTTGCCATCTTTTTTGTACTCCTTCCCCTGCATCACTTTCTACATTACCATGCCGCCGTCTACATGCAGCACTTGTCCGGTAATATAAGAAGCATCTTCCGATGCGAGAAATGCAACTGCTTTTGCCACCTGCTCAGGCACTCCAAATTTTCCAAGAGGAATCTGGGCAAGCGTAGTCTCTACAACCTTTTCCGGCAAGCTCTGCGTCATATCTGTGTCAATAAATCCAGGCGCTACTGCATTCACAGTAATTCCTCTGGAGCCAAGCTCTTTTGCCACAGCTTTTGTAAGTCCGATGATTCCGGCCTTAGAAGCTGCATAATTGGCCTGTCCTGCATTTCCAGACACACCAACTACAGATGAAATATTCACGATGCGCCCGCTTCTTTGCTTTAACATCTGTCTGGATACTGCCTGGATCGTATGAAATGCGCCTTTTAGATTCGTATCTAACACAGCGTCAAAATCTTCTTCTGACATCCGCATCAACAGACCATCTCTTGTAATACCTGCATTATTCACCAGCACATCCAGATGTCCGTATTCTGCGATCACATTTCCAATAAATTCTTTACATGCCACGTTGTCAGAAACATCACATTTATATATAGAAGCTTCTCCTCCATTTTGCTCAATTTCTGTCTTTAATTCCTGTGCTTTTTCCTCGCTGCCACAGTAATTGATCACAACATACATGCCCGCTGCTGCCAGCTCTCTTGCGATTTCCGCGCCAATTCCACGGGAAGCTCCTGTCACAACTGCTACCTTTTTTTCCATTTTATTTATAACTCCTGTCATTTTCGCCTTGTTTCTATATGATCTTTTCCAGATCTTCCCATGTTGTTACATTGCAGACCTTGACGCTTCGGTCAATCTTTTTCATAAATCCTGCCAAAGTCTTGCCCGGCCCGATTTCGATAAATGTATCAACTCCATCTGCGATCATTTTCTCCATGCTCTGTTGCCAGCGAACGGACGATGTAAGCTGTGCCACAAGTAATCCCGGACTCTTACGAACATCCGTAACTGCTTCTGCCGTCACATTTGTAATATAAGGGATCATAAGCTCATGAAATTCTGTCTTATCTAGCTCCATTTCCAGTTCCTCTGCCGCCGGGAGTAAGAGCGTAGAATGAAACGGACCACTAACATTTAACATTACGGTACGTTTTGCACCCGCCTCTTTCAAATGTTCTGCCGCTTTTTCAACTGCTTTTGTTTTTCCTGTAAGAACAATCTGACCCGGACAGTTATAGTTCGCCACAGACACACCTTCCATCTCTGCTGTCACTGCTTCGATTTTCTCTGCATCTAATCCAAGAATCGCGCACATAGCGCCTTCTCCTGCCGGAACTGTATGCTGCATCAAAATTCCACGTTTTCTCACAAGGCGAATCGCATCGATCGGCTCCAGCCCGCCGGCCACAGAGATGGCTGCGTATTCGCCAAGGCTCAGTCCCGCTGTAATATCTGGTTTTACTCCACGTTCCATCAGAACTTCTGTCATGGCAAGGCATGTTGTTACCATTGCCGCCTGTGTATATTCTGTCTGGTCTAAGAGATTATTTTCCTCAAAACACAATGCTTTCATATCCAGCCCCAGCCGTTCGCCTGCTTCATCAAAGAGCTTTCTGACACTGGCGCTGTTTTCGTAAAAATCTGCACCCATGCCACATTTCTGCGCCCCTTGTCCCGGATAGATAAATGCAATCTTACTCATATATTTCTTATCCTCCAATTACTACACTTCGGTTTCATACAGATTCAGAGTGCCTATCAAAGCGTTTGTTTCTCTGACCAGTTTTTGGATCAATGCCTGACAGCTCATCTGCTCATTTACCAGTCCCGCGATCTGGCCTGACATGACACTTCCAGTCTTCACATCACCGTCTACGACAGCTTTTCTAAGACCTCCAAGAGTCATAAGTTCCAACTCTTCAAATGGAGCACCTTCCTGTTCCATCTTCAAGTATTTCTTTGTCATCTCATTGCGAAGTGCCCGTACCGGGTGTCCTGTTGTACGTCCTGTGACTCTTGTATCAATGTCACTTGCCTTTAAAATCTTATCCTTATAATTCTGATGCACCTGTGCCTCTTCTGTGACAACAAATGCAGTTCCCATCTGTACAGCCTTTGCTCCCAGCATAAATGCTGCTGCAATTCCTCTTCCGTCTCCGATTCCACCTGCGGCAATGACCGGAATATCGACTGCATCAACGACCTGTGGTACAAGTGTCATAGTCGTGCTCTCTCCGACATGTCCGCCAGACTCACAGCCTTCTGCAACAATTGCATCGGCTCCTGCCCGCTCCATACGTTTCGCAAGAGCCACAGAAGCAACAACAGGAATCACTTTCACTCCTGCTTCCTTCCACATTTCCATATATTTTCCCGGACTTCCGGCTCCAGTCGTCACGACCTGGACACCTTCTTCCACAATTACTTTCGCAACATCAGCCGCATAAGGGCTCATAAGCATAATATTCACTCCAAATGGTTTGTCCGTCAGCTTGCGTGCTGCCCGTATCTGCTCGCGCACCCACTCTGCCGGAGCACTGGCGGCACCAATAAGTCCAAGACCACCTGCTTCTGAAACAGCAGCCGCCAGATGATGCTCAGCTACCCATGCCATACCACCTTGGATGATCGGGTATTTTATTCCGAGAAGTCTTGTTATTTCTGTCTGCATAATTTGTTTCCTTTCTTGCATTCACACTTCTAAAAGAGTCAGCAATTTGTCGAAGGCTATATCTTTATTCTTTATGTGCTTCCACATATTTCACTACGTCGCCGACTGTTTTGAGTGTTGGAAGGTCTTCTTCCGAAATTTCGATCTCATATTCATCTTCTAATGCTGTTACCATCTCGAAGAGGTCTAAAGAATCTGCGTCTAAATCCTCTTTGAAATCTGCACTCTCTGTAACCTTCTCCACATCAATTGCTAAATTCTCTGCGATAATCTCTCTAATCTGCTCTAACATAATTTTTTTCTCCTTTTACCATTCAATAATTGTTGCGCCCCAGGTCAGGCCTGCCCCGAATCCTGCCAGCACGATTTTCTGTCCTCGTTTTAATCTTCCGTCTCTGTTCATTTCATCTAACAGAATCGGAATACTTGCGGAAGATGTATTTCCATACTCTTCCATGTTCATTGGGAATTTTTCGACCGGTTCGCCCATGCGTTTTGCTACAGCTTCCAGAATTCTCCGGTTCGCCTGATGTAAAATGTACCAATCGATTTCTTCTGGTTTTACTCCATTTTTTTTCAGCACTTCCTGAATGACTTCCGGTACCTGCTTAATCGCAAACCGGAATACTCCCTGACCGTCCATCTGCATGAGATAGTCTTCACTGTTCAAATGTTTCCCGCCATTTTCATCATTTTTCTGAAGAGGAAGTCCATTCTCCTCTCGCTTACTGTGACACAAAAGCGCCTCTCCTCGAGTCCCGTCAGAATGTGCCGCCGGAATATAACTGGCTCTTTCATCTTTTTTTATTACTGCTGCACCGGCGCCATCTCCGAAAAGAATACACGTCCCACGGTCCTTCCAGTTCGTCAGCCTGGACAGCGATTCACTTCCTACGATCAGAACTGTCTGATAAATCCCACTTTCTATGTATGCCAATGCTGTATTGTATGCCAGTACAAACCCGGTACATGCTCCATTTAAATCAAAACAGACTGCTTTGTCTGCACCAATGGCCTTTTGCACTTCGCATGCGCCACATGGAATAATGACATCCGAAGAAATCGTGGACATCAGAATCAGATCCAGTTCTTCTGGTAAAACTCCTGCATTATCAAGAGCTCGTTTTGCAGCTTCATTCGCCATGGACACGGTCGTCTCTTTCACTGCAATATGGCGTCTCGCAATTCCGGTCCGTTCTCTGATCCATGAATCACTTGTCTCTACAAGCTCTGCAACCCCATCATTATCCATAACATAATCCGGGACACAGGAGCCTGTTCCACAAAATCTTGCACTCATATCTTTCCTTTCTGAAGTTTTTCTTTGAACTTCAATTTATTTGAGTTTCAATTATTTTGACTTTCAAAGTATACATAACAAAAAAAGCTTTGTCAAGAACATTTTTCTTAAATCCGACTTTTCTCCTCTTCTAAAACCCATTGATTTTCCCCCGAAAACTCTCTATACTATCTTTTATGGTAACTATATCGTAAGGGAGTGTATCTGATTTATGAATAAAAAAGAAGTTTTGGAGATCCGCAAGCAGTTTACCCCGGAAAACTGCACAATTACCCGTATCTGCGGCTGTTATGTGGATCATGAAAAAGAGAAAAAAATGGAGATGAAAAAAGCTTTTCTTTCCATGCCGGAGGAAGAAGCTTTCAAGTATTTTGACATTTTCAGGCATACATTATCCGGAACTGTTGGCAAGAACCTGATGACTATGGAATTCCCGCTGGACCAGGAACTGGAAGGCGGCGCGCAGGAGCTCCTTTTAAGGCTGCGCGATACGAAACTTACTGATGATCTGCTTTTGGAAGAATTCTACGACAAGGTTATTGAGAACTACGAATTCGCGGAAAACTACTATATTATATTGATTCATGCTGCATACGACGTGCCAGGGAAATCTTCCGATAATATGGAAATGTTTGACGCTTCCGATACCGTATATGAACATATCATGTGCAGTGTCTGCCCGGTAAAATTGACGAAAGCCGGACTTACATATAACGCCGAAAAGAACAATATTGAAGACCGTATCCGTGACTGGTTCGTGGAGATGCCTGCGACCGGTTTTCTCTTCCCGGCTTTCCAGGATCGTGCAAGTGACGTTCATCACGTCCTGTACTACTCCAAGAAACCAGAAGATCTCCAGCCTGACTTTATTGCAAATGTACTTGGCAATATTACACCGCTTACTGCAAAGGATCAAAAGACAACGTTTCAGTCTCTTGTCAGTGATACACTCGGTGAGGATTGTGACTATGACACCGTCCGCAATATCCACGACAATCTGAATGAACTTATGGAAGAAGCTAAGGAATCTCCTGACCCACTGGAGCTGTCCCGCCCAGACGTGAAACACCTGTTAGAGCGAAGTGGAGTCCCGGAAGAAAAAATGGAACATTTCGATAAGAATTTTGAGGAAGCTGTCGGTGAGAAAAATACTCTCCTTGCTTCCAACATTGCCAGTGTCAAAACTTTCCAGATTGAGACACCTGATATTGTAGTAAAAGTTAATCCGGAAAGATCCGACCTCGTAGAGACCCGTGAAATCGATGGAAGACGCTGTCTTGTCATCGCGATTGACGATCATCTTGAGGTAAATGGCATCGAAGTCCGTTAAAATGTAGTTAAAAACAGAAAGTTTTTCTAAACTTTCTGTTTTTTATTTGCGTATTTTCCCGAGTTTCTGTATAATTGTATACTATACAAAATGATTTATCGAAAGGAAGAGTAGTTATGGAGAAAAACACAAACAAAAAAAGTGCCAGTGCTCTCATTGGTGCAGCGTTTCTTATGGCAACCTCTGCAATTGGTCCTGGATTTCTTACACAGACCGGACAGTTCACAGGAAACCTCAAAGGAAGCTTTGGCTTCGTAATCTTAGTATCAGTTATTTTAGCAGCAATCGTTCAGCTTAATGTATGGAGAGTCTTATGCGTATCCGGTATGCGTGGTCAGGACGTTGCTAACAAAGTCCTGCCAGGTCTTGGATATGTGATTGCATTCCTCGTTGTAGCCGGCGGACTTGTATTCAACATTGGTAACGTTGGCGGCGGTGCCCTCGGATTCAACACCTTGCTTGGCATCCCGACTACATATGGCTGCTTCCTCGCAGGAGCAATCGCAATCTGCGTATTCCTTTATAAAAATGCATTAGATGCAATGGACACACTGACAAAAATTCTTGGTGGTATCATGATCGTCGTTATTTTTGTTGTCATCCTGATTGTAAAACCACCAGTAGGAATGGCTGTCAAGGAAACATTTGTACCAACTGCTCCTATGGACAGTATCTTCCCTGCAATTCTGACACTTCTTGGCGGAACTGTTGGCGGATACATCACATTTGCCGGTGCACATCGTCTGATCGATGCCGGTATTACAAAAGAAGAGAATTTAAAAGAGATCACCAAGAGTTCTGTTATGGGAGTCGGAATTGCAACGATCGTCCGTATCTTACTTTTCCTTGCAATCTTAGGCGTTGTTGTTGAGACTGCAACTTCCCCGGCTACAACTCTTGATGCAAGCAACCCGGCTGCCGACGCATTTTTACAGGGTGCAGGTCAGATCGGATACCGTTTCTTCGGACTGGTACTTTTGTGTGCGGCTGTTACATCTATCATCGGATGCGCCTACACATCTGTATCTTTCCTGAAAACTTTCAGCAAGACAATTGCCAACAATGAAAAATGGTTCATCGTAGGATTTATCGCTCTTAGTACCGTTGTTATGGCTCTCATCGGACAGCCTGCAACTCTGCTCGTATTAGCAGGTGCCCTCAACGGACTGATCCTTCCTATTACATTGGGAGTATGTCTGATCGCATCTCAGAAGAAGTCTATCATGGGCGAGAACTACAAACACCCGATTGTGCTTCTGATCCTTGGAATTATTGTAGTTGTAATCTCTGCATACCTTGGAATCACTTCCCTTGGAAAGCTGAGCGCACTGTTCGGATAAGGAGATGTTTTTTATGGAAGAAATGAAAATCCACACAGCCGGTGACTCTTCTGTCCTGATTGAATTCGGACAGGAGATCTCCCCGGAGATCAATGCAACAATTACGGCCTTCGTCCATCTGATGAAGGCCCAGCATGTTGAAGGAGTCAAAGATATGATTCCTGCATTTACAAGTCTTCTGATCAACTACGATCCAAGAGTTGTAAATTACGGCGCATTAAAAGAGCGTCTGGAAAAGCTGTTAAAACTTGAGGTCAGCCAGAAAACTGCTCCGTCACGGATCTTTGATATTCCGGTCTGCTACGGTGGCGAATATGGACCTGACCTGGAAAATATCGCAATGCATGCCAATCTTTCTACTCAGGAAGTAATTGATATCCACAGCAGTGAAGACTATCTGATCTACATGCTCGGATTCCTTCCTGGATTTTCTTATCTTGGGGGACTGGACGAACGGATCCACACACCAAGACTTGCAAATCCGCGTATTAAGATTCCGGCAGGAAGCGTCGGAATCGGCGGTTCCCAGACGGGAATCTATCCGCTCGACTCCCCTGGAGGCTGGCAGCTTCTGGGGCTGACTCCGGTAAAGACTTATGATCCGAACCGCGAGATTCCAATCCTTTTCGAAGCCGGTGATTATATTCATTTTGTACCGGTCACAGAAAAAGATTTTCTTGAGATTAAAGAACAGGTGAATCAGGGAACTTACGAGTGTGTGATTCGCCAGAAAGGAGTGTAATATGGGAATTCGCATTTTAAAAGGCGGAATGCTTACAACTGTACAGGACAGTGGGCGCCCGGGCTATCAGAGCCAGGGGTTCGGCGTATCTGGTGTTATGGACCGCCGCTCCTTCAAAATTGCCAATCTTCTTCTGGATAATCCGGGAAATGAAGCAGTTCTCGAATTCACTCTTCTTGGACCAACACTGGAATTTACTTCCGAGACGATCATCGCTATCACGGGAGGTGATTTTCAGCCACAGGTCAACGGAAAGCCTGTGAAAATGTATACGGCGCTCTATATGCACCGTGGAGATATTCTCTCATTTCGTGGCTGCCGTACCGGAAGCCGCGGCTACATCGCATTTTCCAGTTATCTGGAAATCCCGGTCGTTATGGGAAGCCGCTCTACCAACATCAAATGTGGACTTGGAGGATTTAAGGGACGCCGCCTCTTAGACGGTGACTATATCAGCTTCCGTGCCAAAAGAAGATACTTGCCTTATTTCCTGTCTAGAAGCCTGGATCTCAACGAGTTTGATCAGGACAACATTACACTGCGCGTGATTATGGGACCACAGGACGATGCATTTACCGCGGCAGGAAAAGAGACATTTCTATCTTCCGAATATGTTGTAACGAGTGAGTTCGACCGCATGGGCTGCCGTCTGGAAGGACCATTTATTGCATCAAAGTCAACAACAGACATTATCTCTGATGGAATCGCATTCGGTTCTGTTCAGGTACCTAGCCATGGAAAACCAATCATTCTGCTGGCGGACAGACAGACTACCGGCGGATATGCGAAGATTGCTACAGTCATCTCTGTAGATATTCCAAAACTGGTTCAGAGAAAGACAGATCATAAAGTGAAGTTCCAGGCAGTTACTGTAGAAGAAGCCCAGGAACTCCTTGCACTTGAAGCAAAAGAAATGAACGAATTCAGACATCAGATCTACCAGCCTTGTAAAGAGGTTCTGGACTGCCGTCTGGTCGCAAAACGAATCAGCAAATTATTCCAATAAAAAGAAAGGAAGGACATCATGAATTTAGATAAAATTGAAAAGCTTGTAAAGATTATCGAAGAGTCTTCCCTGCAGGAATTTTCCATTCAGGAAGGCGATATTAAAATAAAAATGAGTAAACGCGCAGGCGAAAGCGTTGCCGTCCCATTTGCACCAGGTATGGGAATGCCGGTTGCAGGAACTGCTGCACCGGAAGCTGCTACTGCAGATGAGACTTCTGGAGCAGTGGAAGAAGAAACATACATTACTTCCCCGATCGTCGGAACATTTTACTCCGCACCTTCACCGGAAGCTAAAGCTTTCGTAAAAGTCGGTGACCGCGTAAAAGCCGGCGAGACTGTATGTATTCTGGAAGCTATGAAACTGATGAATGAGATTGAAAGTGATTTTGACTGCGAGATCGAGGCCGTTCTTGTCAGCAACGAACAGAGAGTTGAATATGGTCAGCCACTCTTTAAAGTAAAGAAGCTTGACGACTAAGGAGGAGTTCCATGTTTCATAAAATATTGATTGCAAACCGCGGAGAGATTGCTGTTCGTATTATCCGCGCCTGCCGTAATATGGGTATCCGCAGCGTAGCAGTCTATTCCAAAGAAGATAAAGACAGTCTTCACGTACAGCTCGCCGACCAGCGTATCTGTATCGGTGAAGGCCCTGCCAGAAACAATTACCTGAATATGCAGCAAATTGTCACCGCTGCCCTGAACATCGGAGCCGATGCGATCCACCCTGGATTTGGTTTTCTCTCTGAGAATTCAGACTTTGTACGTCTGTGCGAAGAACACGGCATTGCATTTATCGGACCAAGTGCAGATGTTATCGACAGCATGGGAAATAAATCTCACGCCAGAAAGACAATGATGGAGGCCGGAGTTCCGGTCGTTCCAGGTACGAAAGATCCAGTCTATGACGTAGAGACCGGCGAAAATCTTGCAGACGAAATCGGTTATCCGGTTATGATCAAAGCCTCCTCCGGCGGAGGTGGAAAAGGCATGCGTGTCTCCCGCTCTAAAGATGATTTTGAATTCAATTTCAACATGGCTCAAAGAGAGTCTGCCAACGCATTTGGCGATGACACCATGTACATTGAAAAATATATTGAAAACCCACGCCATGTAGAGATCCAGATCATGGCCGACACTCATGGAAATGTAGTGGCTCTCGGCGAACGTGACTGTTCTGTACAGCGCAACCACCAGAAGTTGATTGAAGAATCTCCTTCTCCGGCTATCACAGCCAATACCCGCGCTTCCATGAACCACGATGCCGTTCTTGCCGCAAAAGCTGTTGGTTACACAAATGCCGGAACGATCGAGTTCATTCTTGACCAAAGCGGAACTTACTACTTCATGGAAATGAATACCCGTATTCAAGTCGAGCACGGTGTCACAGAAATGGTTACAGGCACAGACCTGATTATTGAACAGATCCGTGTTGCCATGGGCGAGCCGCTTAGCTTCACTCAGGAAGAGGTCATACCACGCGGACATGCCATTGAGTGCCGTATCAACGCTGAAATTCCGGAGAAAAACTTTATGCCAAGTCCTGGTGTGGTAAAACATTTGCACCTTCCTTCTGGAAATGGTGTGCGGGTTGATACCGGTCTTTACACTGGCTACCGCATTCCTTCCGAGTATGACTCCATGATTGCGAAAGTTATCGTTCATGCACCGGACAGAGATGCTGCAATCCAGAAAATGCGGTCTGCGCTGGACGAGATGGTGATCCTGGGCGTTGAGACAAATCTGGACTTCCAGTACCGGATCATGAAAAATCCTGAATTCTGTGAAGGAAATGCAGATACCGGATTTATTGAGCGGTTGTTAAAAATTGATTAATTATCTTGCTGAAATAATTTTCGAACAATAACACTAAGAGCAGAAGCATTACCCCAGACTCCGTATGCAAAACATTCCGATGAGCCTTAAAACGCTGAAATCGTATTCAGCATTGGCTTCCACGATTTCATAAGTCTCATCTTCATTGCATAAAGTCGGCTGGTCATATGCTTCTTGCTCTTTTTATAGTTTACGAAACTTATTTCACCATTCGATAATATCATTCTTTAACCTAGTAAGTTTAAGACTTGCAAGCATCTTTGAAAAACTTTATTCTGATTTTCTGTAAGTCTTTATAATTTTGCAATGTCTATTTTCAAGATGTTACTCTAAGAGCAGAAGCATTGACAGCACGACCTTATGCAAAGCATTCCGATGAGACTTATGCTTCTTGTTCTTTTTTTCGTGTTGAAAATCCATGTTTTACATATCTCATATGCAATTTTTATGTTATTATATATGTAATTAGTCAATGTTTGATGCCAGGGTCAAAAAGGCTTTCATCCACATGCGCTTTCTCTTAAGTGGATGAAAGTCCTTGACCCCACCCCAACATCATTTTATAAAAGAAGGGCAGGTTATGTTATTATGTACAAAGTTGATTTAAATAGTGATTTAGGTGAGAGTTTTGGCCGTTATACGATTGGAAATGATGACAAGATTATTCCACTGATTTCTTCTGCGAATATTGCATGCGGTTTTCATGCATCTGATCCGGTTGTGATGACAACTGCGATTGAGCAAACGAAGGAGGCAGGGATTCAGATTGGTGCGCATCCGGGATTTCCGGATCTGATGGGATTTGGCCGTAGAAATCTGGCCGTTTCTCCGGCAGAAGCAAAAGCTTATACTCTGTATCAGATCAGCGCTCTTGGAGGTATGTGCAAAGCCCATAATATGCGCCTGCAGCACGTAAAACCACATGGAGCCCTCTATAATATGGCTGCAAAAGATTATGAGCTTTCTAAAGCTATCTGTGAAACTATTAAGTCCTATGATCCGGAAATCATCGTAATGGGACTCTCTGGCAGTGAAATGATCCGTGCAGCAAAAGATCTGGGGCTTAAAGCAGCCAGCGAAGTATTTGCAGACCGCGCTTATGAAGAAGACGGAACACTTGTGAACCGCCGCAAAGAAGGTGCAGTCATCAAAGACGAGAACGAAGCAATTGCCCGCGTGATCCGCATGGTAAAAGAGCAGAAAGTTACAACAATCACCGGAAAAGATATTTCCATTCAGGCTGATTCCGTATGCGTTCACGGTGATGGCGAAAAAGCTCTTCCTTTCGTTGAGAAAATCCGAAAAGCTATGGCAGAAGAAGGTATTACGATCAGCCCATTAAAAGACATTTGTAATTAACTTTCCTTCCACCGAAAGAACAACAACATTTTTCAAAAAAATTCAAAAAAGTGTTTGCATTTTCCGTCAACCTATGATATCATATCTTTTGTCGAGCGGAGATGGCGGAATGGCAGACGCGCTAGATTCAGGTTCTAGTGGGAGCAATCCTGTGAGGGTTCAAGTCCCTTTCTCCGCATTGGACATAAGATATAAAACACCGTAAACTCGAGGGTTCATGGTGTTTTTCTTTGCTCAAAAATAGAAAAAACAGCAAATTTGTCTCAGTGGGAGTCCAATCTCCGACTGAGATAAACGCTCCGCGAGGATGCGCAGTGATTCTGATAGGAATATGTCAGCTTTGCTGACC
>JABLTT010046536.1_pt1 | contig 35442 bp, 30 predicted proteins | sample 7160061 | NCBI WGS metagenome assembly JABLTT01 (sample SAMN14651232, study PRJNA627086) | human gut metagenome | isolation source: feces | host: Homo sapiens
ATCCCCCGGATCTTCACGCTCAGACAGCGCTGAAATCACCAGGCCCTCTGGAAGAGAAAACGGCATATCCTTGGCGCTGTGGACTGCAAGGTCAATGGAGCCTTCTAAAAGAGCCTGTTCAAATTCGGAAACAAATGCTCCCTTTCCCCCAAATGCCTGGAGAGGGGAATGAAGGAGCCGGTCTCCTAACGTATCCCTTGTAAGAATCTCTGTCTGAAGACCCGGAAACTTATTTTTCAGCTGTTCGGCAATCATTTCTGCCTGGCGCAGAGCCAGAACACTTTTCCGGCTTCCGATACGAAGTATATGGTTCATGTGTTTTCTTCCTCTTTTTTTATATACATAGTCTGAGAACATTCATCCAGCAATGCCTGTATTTCCTCAGATGAAGGGAGCTTTTCCATATTAAAAACCGCCTCTGCAAGCCGGACGGAAAACTCACGCCGCAGCCTGCCTGAATCTGGAAACCGATCCTTCATCTCTCTGCGCAGCTCTCCTAAAAGCCCGGCCCGTTCTCCCATATGGTCCGGTATGGAATGGGAAATGCGCTCCTTTAAAAGACGGGCCAGCACAGGGCTTTCACCCCCTGTACATACGGCAGCTGTCACCGGGCCGTCCGTAAACAGCGACGGGAAAAGAAAGCTGCTGTCTTCCGGACCCTGGACCGAATTAACCGGAATTTTCCTTTTTTTGCACCACCGGGAAATGGTCCGGTTCAGCTCAATATCATCGGAGGCAGCGATGACCAGATCTGCTTTCTTTAAATCCTCCAGGCAAAAGGGGCGCATACTCCGCCTGAAACATGCTTCCTCCTGTTCAAGGCGGTCAAACTCAGGGATAAAATCCTTTGCCACCGCATGGATCAAAACCCCAAAGGGGAGAAGGCCGCAGACCTTACGGTATGCGACCTTCCCCCCTCCGACTGTCACACAGAGCCACCCCTCAATATCTGTAAAAAAAGGGAAATAACTCATAACAGATCCTCCGGTTCATCATTGGCTGTCCGTTTTCCCAAAGCAGCCTTTCTCTCATTTAACAGACGTTCAAACTCATCCTGGCTGCAGCCCATTTCCTCCAGACGCTTTCTGCGCCTTTCCTTCATCCGTGCCAGACGTTCCTTCTCTTTTCTTTGCTGAACAGTAAAGTAAATCCCGCAAACCGCAATCAGAACCAGGACAGCTGCGCCCGCTCCGGCGATGAGCCCGCCGGGTAAAGAAATTCCTTTCTTTTCAGACGGCTCTTTGGATGAAGGAGGCTCTGTCTGTTCAGGCGCCTCCTGTGAAGGCTCTGCCGCACTGCTTAAAGCCTTTGTGGTATATAGCCATGCCACTCCGATCTGTCTGTCATTATAGGAATAGATGATCCGGCCGACAGCCCCCTCTGGATGGTTCTCTGGAATATCGGTCTGCAGATACTGATCTGCGTCTCCAAATTCTGCATCATTGGGAAGAGTGATCACCGCTGTATCATCCAGATACAGCTCGGACGGCAGATAGGATACGCCGTTTATTTCTACCGGCTCTTCACCGGTGATGTAATGGGTTTCATTTTCTGCTACATTTACATTTTTGAACCGTTTAAAACCAAAATCCAGAATGGTCTTTGTATCTGAATAATGGGTCTTTTGGGTACTCTTTAGGGTCACCGCTACCTGGCGCCGGTCATCCTTTACCGCGTAAGTTACAAGGGTCTGTCCTGCAAGAGAGGTATAGCCTGTCTTTCCTGCCACTGCCTCCGGATAATAGTATTCACTGGTTCCGTCCTCTGTAACCACCAGTTTATGCTCAAGGGAATAGGTACGCCCTTCCGGATTATTTTTGGTGGGAGGAAGCGTGGCTTTTTTTGCTGAACAGATTTCAAGGATCTCCGGATCTGAAAATGCTGCCGCGCCGATCAGGGCCATATCGTAGGCAGAGGTCAGCTGGGCCTCATCATTTAAGCCGGACGGGTTTTCAAAATTGCTTTCCCGACAGCCTAATGCCTTTGCCTTTTCATTCATCATGTCCGCAAAAGCCTCTCTGCGCCCTGCCACATGCTCTGCCAGGGCGTTGGCAGCCTGATTGGAGGACTGCAAAAGCATAACAGACAAACTGTCCTTCACAGACAAAACATCCCCCTCTTCCAGGCCCAGCTTATTTCCGCTTCCCGATTCCACATTATAAACGGCATCATGAGAAAACGTAACCTGCTCGTCCATGGAAGCATGTTCAGCCACTACAAGAGCTGTGAGCAGCTTCGTAATGCTGGCTGGCGGAAGCTGGACATGGATATTCTGGGCAAATAGCACCGCTCCTGAATCCATATCCATCACAATCCCAGCCTCGGACTGGACGCCGGTATCCGCAGGCCAGTCCGGTTTTGCGAACACGGGAAAAGCAGTCAGGGAACAGCTAAGCGCAAGCGTCAAAAGGAAACCGCACAGGCGTTTCATCGGTCGGATCATCGTATATACCCCCAATATTATGATTCAAGCCTTGCCTTTAAAAGCTCCAGACCAGCCAGGATCAGTCCGCCCAAAATAAAGAACGGGATGCTGAAGGTAGAAAGGCTTACAGGGGCTTTTGGCACATCCAACGTAGTGGGCCCCATAAGAATGGCATATAAGGAGCCAATCATCAGGCCCAGAATGGCGTAGATTGTCTGGGAACGGTGGCGTTCCAGACATATTTTTACAAATTTTATAATCGCAATAATTCCTGTGACAACGCCCAGGCCGAAGATAACCACCACGGGCAGATAGCTGAAATTAAAATGGAGCAGCTCCTTGATCGCCCCGATAATGGGAACATAGAGCCCAAAAATCAAAAGAAGGGTAGAACCGGAGATTCCCGGAAGCACCATGGCTGTAATCGCGATCATAGCTGCAAAGAAAATATAAATACCCAGTCCGAATGAAAGCTGATCCGCTGATACACGGATGCCCTCTCCGCCGGATGGATTAAACCAGGAAATGGCAAATACCAGAGCTGCGCCCAAAAGGGTAAAGACCAGATTTCCAACCTGTCCTTTTATCACCGCCGCCTCTTCCTTTATAACCATCGGTATAGCAAACAGGGTAAGGCCAAAGAACACAGAACTGATCTGATAAATATGAGCTTCAAACAGACTGGCAAGAATTAAAACGGACATACCAAAGCCAATGATCCAGCCAATTCCCAGCTTTACCAGAAAAAGAAACGCCTTTTTGCGTTTTTTGCTGTCACGCCCCATTAAATCATTTAAAGAATTGATAAATTCATCATAAAACCCAAGCAAAAACGCAATGGTTCCGCCGGAAACTCCGGGTACGCTGTCTGCCAGAGCCATGCAAAATCCTCTCACTGCATTTAAAAACACCTGCATCTTCCTCCTGTTTCGTTAGAAAATTTCAAATCGGACGGCTCTGGATAAACTACCATGGCAATCCGCACATTGAATTATTATACATGAAACAGGAGGAAATTCAAGTAAATCTTATGATGTCTGCTGATGAAGCGCCGCTTTCCACCGCTCCCTTTCTTCTGTCAGACGTTCGTTAATCCAGTCAACGCCGCGGGCGATCCCGTCCGCATCAAAGGATGTTTTTAAATGTTCCTTTTCCTCTTCCGGTGTAAAATCATAGCTGTAGGGTTCCGGCCACACGCTTACGAAAAGAAAGGTTTCCTCATTCTCCTCCAGTTTTTCCATCCGAAACCGCAGTCCTTTATGACTGCCGGTAAATTTTTCCTTTTTAAGGAAATTTACCGGCATAAAATCCTTTAATTCCAGCATAGCCTTCTCCTACTGCTGAGCGATCAGCTCTAATAACACAGTTACCGTTGATGAAATATCCTCATCCGATACGTTCGATGCCGTATAGAGCGTGTATGACGTATCCTTCCATTTCCAGGAAGCAAGGCGGCCTCCACTCTGGGTAGTACGGATCTGGGCAGAAGCCGTTTCTCCCCCTTCCAAAGCCTCGAATCCAACGGTCAGGATCTGATCCGTAAAGCGTTCAAAAATCCCGGCAAAATCCTCTGCCGTGTTGGAAGCACGGTAGGAATAGGGGATTTCATGATATGAAAACTGAATTTCAGCTACTTCTCCATTCAGGATAAAGCAGAGAGGATCTGCTGCCTCTTCCGGAAGAGCCATATAAACCCCAAGAGACTGAAAGGCAGTTTCATCTGTTACCGCAGTCATGGGATTTGTTCTCTGCACGTCAGACGAAGCTTCCGTGCCAGATGCAGACGTCTCCTCTTCTGTCTGCATCGTACTTTCCTCCGGCTGTTTTTGTCCGCATCCGGAGGTCATAATAACGGCTGCCGCTATAACCGCCGCCGCTTTATATAGTTTATACGTTTTTTTCATCATACTCACTCCTTTTTAAGCCGTACCTATCCGTTGGATCTGCGGTTGATAAATTCTGTCCTTGTTTTGGAATAAACAAACTTCTGGCTGGCATACAGTCCATAGTAACCCGACAGGGCAAATGCTACCGCAATAATAATAGAGAAATACTCCATCCCTTCATAACCAAAAAGCTCCAGAGCAATCACTAAGGACGTGATGGGACAATTGGTCACTCCGGCAAAAAGAGCCGCCATGCCGCAGGCCGCGCAGAGAGAGGGAGCAAAACCCGTAATCTCGCCAAATGCACAGCCTAACGCTGCTCCCACGCAGAGGGTAGGCACAATCTCTCCTCCCTTAAATCCGGCTCCTAAAGCAACTGCCGTAAAAAGCATTTTCATAAGAAAGGCCTCATAACGGACACTTCCCTCTATGCTGCTTTCAATCAGTCCCATACTGCTGCCGCAGTAATCTCTGGTTCCTGATAAAAGGGTAAGCGCGATAAAAAGAAAGCTGCCAGCCAGGATCCGCACTCTGGCATCAGGAAAACACTTCCGGTAAGTATGTTCTGCCGTATGCAGCAGAACACAGAACAGGATGCTTACCGCAGCACAGAGTATCCCTAAAAGCACCAGAAGCCCCACTGCTTTCAAATCCAGCGCCGGTATCATTTCCACCGGAAAATGTTCGCCTTCAAGTCCGGCCGCCCTTGCGATCCCCACCGCCAGAAAGGAGGAAAATACACAGGGAACCAAGGCTGCATAGTAAAGGACACCAATGCTGACTACCTCCAGGGAAAAAATCGCCGCTGCCACCGGCGTTCCAAAAAGAGCAGAAAATACTGCACTCATGCCGCACATAATCGCGATCTTTTTATCCCGCTCATCCAGTTTAAACCACTCTCCAAAGGAATTTCCAATGCTGCCTCCCAGCTGAAGAGCAGCCCCCTCACGGCCGGAGGAGCCGCCCCCCAGATGAGTCAAAATGGTAGAAAAAAAGATTAAAGGTCCTGTGGCAGGCGTCACACGTTCATTGGAGGAAATTGCATCAATAACCATGTTGGTCCCCCTGTTTCCTTCCTCATGGAAGGAGTGGTACATCCAGACGATCAAAAGACCGGACACCGGGAGAAAAAACAGCATGGACGGATGGGACAGCCGAAAACCGGTGGCCCAGGAAACACCCATGGAAAAAATCGTGCCGGCAGCTCCGGCCACAGAGCCGATGACCAGAGCAAGCACGCTCCATTTGATAAAGTAACGGATATTGGCCTTCATTCCGGCTTTGGTATCCCAAAATTTCATTTAATACACCCCCACATGCCCTACATCTCGCTGTAGGTACCCTTTACCTTCACAAGCTTGGGGCGGTATCCTGCATCCGTCAAAGCCGTTACGATCTGATTTTTATGCTCCGTTCCAAATGCTTCCATCGTAATCCGAAGTTCCACAGCCGCATTGCGGTTGATGCTGATAAACTGGTTGTGCTCCAGCTTGATAATATTGCCATGCTGCTCTGCCAAAAGAGAAGATACCCTTGCAAGCTCTCCCGGCTTATCCGGAAGAAGCACAGATACGGTAAAGACTCTGTCTCTCTGGATCAGGCCATGCTGTACGATAGAAGATAAGGTAATCACATCCATGTTTCCGCCGCTTAAAATAGAAACGATCTTCTTCTTTTCTGCTTTGATGTGCTTTAGGGCAGCTACAGTTAAAAGGCCGGAATTTTCTACGATCATCTTGTGGTTTTCCACCATATCCAAAAAGGCTACGATCAGCTCATTATCATCAATGGTGATGATCTCATCTACATTTTCCTGGATATAGGGGAACAGCTTTTCGCCCGGACGCTTAACAGCCGTACCGTCTGCAATGGTATTGACCTGAGGAAGAGTTACAACCTTTCCCTGGCGAATAGATTCCTTCATGCAGCTGGCTCCGGCCGGCTCAACGCCGATTACTTTGATTTTTGGATTTAACATCTTGGCAAAGGTGGATACGCCTGTGCAAAGGCCGCCGCCGCCGATGGGAACCAGAATATAATCAACCGTAGGAAGCTCCTTGATAATCTCCATGGCAATGGAACCCTGTCCTGCTGCAACGTCCAGATCATCAAAGGGATGTACAAAGGTGTATCCGTGCTCCTCTGCCAGCTTGTATGCGTGAGCGCAGGCTTCATCAAATACATCTCCCTCCAGAACCACATCTGCTCCGTAGCCTTTGGTACGGTTTACCTTGATCAAAGGCGTTGTGGTAGGCATTACTACGGTTGCTTTTACCCCGGCCAGGCGCGCGGCATAGGCCACGCCCTGAGCGTGGTTTCCGGCAGAGGCAGTGATCAGTCCTCTGGACTTTTCTTCTTCGGACAGAGTACTGATCTTATAGTACGCACCCCTTACCTTGTAGGCTCCTGTATACTGCATATTTTCCGGCTTAAAATACACCCTGTTTCCTGTCTGTGCAGAAAAATATTCACTGTACACCAGCTTTGTCTCCAGTGTTACCTGTTTTACGATCTCAGAAGCTTCCTCAAATTTCTCTAATGTAAGTTCATCCATACTCGTTCTCTCCTTGGCATTTATTGGTTACAACTATATCACTTTATTGTGATAAATTCAACAGAAAACCGAAGGAGGATCCTACTGCTTCTGTACATGGAACAGGGCGTTTACAAAGTCATCCGCATTAAACTTCTGCAGATCGTCAATTTTTTCACCGATTCCGATGTATTTTACAGGAATCCCCAGTTCTGCCTGAATCGCTACGGCAATTCCTCCCTTGGCAGTACCATCCAGCTTTGTAAGGATGATGCCCGTAATATCGGCCACCTCCATAAACTGTCTGGCCTGAGCCAGGGCGTTCTGTCCAGTGGTTCCGTCTAAGACCACCAGCGTCTCCCTGTATGCATCGGGATACTCACGGTCAATGATCCGGTTGATCTTTTTAAGCTCTTCCATCAGGTTCTTTTTATTGTGCAGCCGTCCTGCAGTATCGCAGATCAGCACGTCCGCCTTTCTGGATTTGGCTGCAGCCACCGCATCATAAATGACTGCTGCGGGATCGGAGCCCTCCTGCTGGGCGATAATATCCACTCCGGCCCGCTCCGACCACTCGGTAAGCTGCTCAATGGCTGCGGCGCGGAAGGTATCGGCCGCTGCCAGGATTACCTTATGACCACTGTCCTTCAACTGGCCGGCCAGCTTTCCCACAGAGGTGGTTTTTCCCACGCCGTTTACGCCGATCACCAGCACAACCGAAGTCCTGTGCTCAAATTCGTAGGCATTTTCGCCCAGATCCATCTGCTTTTTGATGCTTTCGATCAGAATCCCCTTGCACTGCTCCGGATCCTTTATATGCTGTTCCTTTACCTTATTTCTCAGGTCCTCTACAATGGACATGGTGGTCTGGATCCCCAGATCTCCCATGATCAGGGTCTCCTCGATCTCCTCATAAAAATCATCATCAATGGCAGAAAAACCGCTGAAAATAGAATCAATTCCTGATACAATGTTATTTCGTGTTTTGGCAAGTCCTTCTACCAGACGCCCGAAAAATCCCTTTTTTCCTTCAGCCATAGGGCTTATCCTCCTTTTTATATACCGACAGAAGTGCTACTCTGTCAGACTGTCTTCAATCAGATTCACGCTTACCAGAGCGGACACTCCCTTTTCCTGCATGGTAATGCCGTAAAGGCGGTCTGCAGACATCATAGTGCCCCTTCGGTGTGTGATGACAATAAACTGTGTATTTTCTGTAAGCTTATGGAGATACCCGGCAAACCGATCCACATTGGAATCATCCAGAGCCGCCTCGATCTCATCTAACAGGCAGAAAGGAGACGGCTTTAAATTCTGGATGGCAAACAGCAGGGAAATAGCGGTCAGCGCTTTTTCCCCTCCGGAAAGCTGCATCATATTCTGCAGCTTTTTGCCCGGCGGCTGGGCGATAATCTGAATACCTGCCTCTAAAATATCCTCATCCTCCAAAAGCTCCAGAGTTCCCCGGCCTCCGCCAAAAAGCTCCTTAAACACCCGGTCAAACTCAGAGCGTATCTCTGAAAATTTTTCCTTAAACTGGCGGCGCATTCCCGTATCCAGTTCCAGGATGATCTTTTCTAACTCCGCCTGAGCAGCGGTCAGATCCTCATGCTGGGTTTTCATAAAGAGGAAACGCTCAGATACCTCCCTGTAATCCTCAATCGCATTGACATTGATAGGGCCAAGTGCCTTAATCCTGGCTTTTAATCCGCTTATGATCCGGCTTACTTCTCCCAGAGAAGAAAAATCTTCCTTTTTCATTGCCTCTGCCTGAACAGCTGTCATCTCATATTCCGACCACAGATATGCGGCCCCTGATTCCAGCTTCTCCTGCAGCTTCTCCTCCTGGGACTGAATGCGGAACATATCCTTATCCAGTTCAGAAGCGCGGGAGGAAATTTCTTCCCGGACTGTAAAAAGCTTCTTTTGCTGTGCGAAAAACGCTTCCTTCTGCTCTGTTTTTTTAGCGATCAACGCCTCGCTGTCTGCCGTCTGAAGCAGGGAATCCTCAATCTCTCTGCGGATTTTTAAAATCTCCTCCTGCTTTTTTGCAATGGCTTCTCTAGCTTCTGTGCTTCCTTTAGAGAGCTGGGACAGCTCCTTTTTAAGCAGCTCCCCTTCTCCCCAAAGACGGTTTTCATTCTCACGGATAAAATCCAGCCTCTGGGCCAGTCCTGCCTGCTTAATGCTTAACTGCGCCAGCCGCTCGCTGTCTGCCTCTTTTTCCTTCTTTGCCTGTTCCAAAAGAAGGCTGTGTGCATTTACGGTCTCTGCGGCAGCCTCACTCTCGCTTTCCAGAGCCTCTTTCTGTGTTTGCAGGCTTCTGCGGCTTTCGCTGATCTCCTTTGCCTGAGCCTCCAGCTGATGATGCTCCCTTACCAGATCAGAAGAAGAATCTGCAATCTCTCCCTTTTTCTCCTCCAGTCTGGAAATGGTAACCCGAAGCGTATTCTCTTCCAGCGCTAGCTTCTGGCTGGCTCTTTTTAAGACAGCCGCCTCATCTTTTTTTTCCTGAACAATTGCCTCTTTAAGACTTAACTCTGTCTGAATGGTCTCCGCCTGCTTCAAATAACGTTCGCAGGTCTGTTCCAGTTCCTCGATCTCCCTGCGGCGCCCTAAAAGATTACTGCTGTTTTTAAACGCGCCTCCTGTCATGGAACCGCCCGGGCTTAAAAGCTCGCCCTCCAAAGTAACGATTCTCAGACTGTAGCGGTATTTTTTAGCCAGGGCAATGGCTGCATCAATATTAACAGCCACTACCACCCGGCCCAGAAGATACCGTACCAGTCCCCGGTAGCATTCTTCTGTTTCTACCAGTTCGCTTGCAAGGCCGATCACGCCTGCTTCCTTTAACGCCTCAGACCTTGAAAAGGACGATCCGCTTCCCATACTGGTAAGAGGCAGAAAGGTGGCCCGGCCATATTTATTTTTCTTTAAATATTCGATCAGCTGCTTGGCGGTAATCTCTGAGTCTGTGACAATGTTCTGGATACTGCCCCCAAGGGCTGTTTCTATAGCTGTTTCGTACGTTTTGCCGGTAGTGATCAAATCTGCCACCACGCCGTGGATCCCATGGATCCGGTCCCGGACCTCCATCACCCGGCGGATGCTGTTTCCATAGCCGTCATAGCGCTCCGCCAGATTCTGCAGCGATTCCAGCCTGGTATGGGCCATGTGGTATTCCTGCTGGGTATCATTTAACCGGCGGTTTAACCGGCGAACCTCGCTGTCCGCCTGCTCCATACCCTCCTCGGCCTCCTGAGCTGCAACCTGCTTTTCCACCAGCTCCGCCTGTACCTGTGCAAGATGCTCCTTTTCTTCTGCGATCCGCTCCTCCTGAAGGGATTCGTCACTTTTAAACCGGAGAAGCTTCTGGGAAACCTCGCTGCGGCGCAGATTTACCTGCTCTGACATAGCCTCATAGCGCTGCTGTCTGGCCGTCAGCTCGGCCTTTTCATTCAGGCAGCGGAGCATCTGAGCTTTGGCCTCCTCGATTACCGCTTCCAGATGGCTGATATGACTTTCTTTTTCAGAAATCTCCTGTCTGGCACGGTTCAGCCGGTTTAATTCCTCTGTATTCTGCTCCCTAATTCGGTTTTGTTCCTCTTCAAAGTCCGCAAGCTGTTCCTCTTTTCCCTTCAGCTCCTCAGTGATAGCTTCCCTTCGGCTTTTAATATGCTCCTCATTCCGTTCTTCTGTGTGGATCTGTTCTCTTAAAACATTGATCCGACCCTCCAGCGTATTTTTTTCCATGGACGCCTCATTGAAACGGCTCTGTTCTTTTAAAACAGCTTCCTCCAGACTGCGGATTTCTGCTTCCAGGCGGTCATATTCCTTCCGGATATCCTCACCTTTTTTTCTTGTCTCCTCCAAATCTCCTTCCAGAACCTGCTTTTTCCTGGAAATTTCGTTTAACTGGCTCTGGATGTGCTCTGCTTCCACCAGAAACTGGTTGGCATCACAGACCTTCAGCTCTTCCTTTAACTGCAGATACTCCCTGGCTGCCTTTGACTGGCGCTCCAAGGGTTCTACCTGCTTTTCCAGCTCATTTAAAATATCCGATACACGGACCAGACTGGCCTGCTCGTCCTCCAGCTTTTTCTGTGCAATGGCCTTACGCCGTTTGTATTTCACAATACCTGCAGCTTCGTCAAAAAGCTCCCGCCGTTCCTCCGGCTTTCCGCTTAAGATCTTATCGATCTGTCCCTGTCCGATAATGGAATAGCCCTCTTTTCCGATTCCCGTATCATAAAAGAGTTCATTGATATCCTTCAGGCGGCAGGCGCTCCCATTTATCATATATTCACTTTCACCAGAGCGGTAAAGGCGTCTGGATACCGTCACCTGCTCATAATCGATGGTCAGCTGGTGATCGCTGTTATCCAGGGTGATCGCCACATATGCAAAGCCCTGAGGCTTTCTTAGCTCGGTTCCGGAGAAGATCACATCCTGCATACTGGCTCCGCGAAGCTGGCGGATCCTCTGTTCGCCTAACACCCAGCGCACTGCATCTGCTACATTGCTCTTTCCGCTTCCGTTGGGTCCTACAATACCCGTAATGCCGTTATGAAATTCAAAGACCAGTTTATTGGCGAAGGATTTAAAACCCTGGATCTCGATACTTTTCAGATACATGACTCGCCCGCCTTAAGCTTTAAAATACCGTTGTAAGCGGCTACCTGTTCCGCCGCCTTTTTTGTGCGTCCCACGCCCCGTCCAATCTCTTTCTCTCCCATGAGCGCCCGGACCTCAAAGGATTTATTGTGATCCGGTCCCTCCTCCTTTATGATTTCATAGGACAGGGAGCCGGTCTGCCGGCTCTGGATCATTTCCTGTAAGATAGTCTTGCTATCGTAAAAGAGCTGCTTGTGTTCGATATCATTTAAAATAAATCTGTGTATAAACTCTTTTGCATTAGTAAAACCACCGTCCAGATAAATCGCTCCGATCAGGGCTTCCATCGCATCCGATACCACAGAATTGCGGTTTCGCCCTCCGGTTGCCTCCTCTCCCTTTCCAAGGAGCAGGTACTCGCCAAGCCTGATATCTCCTGCACAGTATGCCAAAGTGGGCTCGCAGACAATACTTGCACGGATTTTTGTCAAGTCTCCCTCCGGAAGCGCATCGTATTTATGGTATAAAAAGTCACTGGTAACAATTTCAAGCACTGCATCGCCTAAAAACTCCAGGCGTTCATTGCAGCGGCTGTGATCCAGCCGGTGTTCATTCGCATAGGAGCTGTGGGTCAGCGCCTGGCTGAAGAGATTTTTATCGTGAAATTCGTACTGAAGCTTTTTTTCCAGCTCTTTTAAATGGGTATTCATATATATGTGTCCTTCCTTTTTAAACACACAAAGGGGCTGTAAAAACAGCCCCGCGCGTTTTATTCATTCAATGCGTTTTTAATCTGCTCTGCAGCGTCTCCGACCGTAACGATCTGTTCTGCAGCATCATTGGGGATCTCGATATCGAACGCCTCCTCAATTCCCATAATGATCTGGAAAATATCCAGTGAATCGGCTCCAAGATCGTCTACAAAGGTAGCTCCCATGGTAATGTCATCCGGCTCCAGATTTAAAACCTCTGAAATAATTTCCTGCAATTTTTCAAATTCCATCTTCTATCCCCTCTCCTGAATCTGTTTCTTTATGATATAGGCTCCTGCGCCTTGTCCTCTGCCCGCGACTGGCGAATTTTTTCGTTGATCTGCTGCTCCTTAAAGGTCACGCACTGGATAATGGAATTGCACACCTCAGTCCGGCTGGAATTTCCATGTGTCTTCACTACCAGTCCCTTTAATCCCAAAAGAGGCGCGCCGCCGTACTGGCTGGCGTCAAAAGATTTTAAGGTGGTCTTTAAAGCCGGCTTTACAAGAAGTGCCCCGATCTTGCTCCGGAGCGTTGCCATCATCCCCTGCTTTACCATATGGATCAAAGTGGCTCCTACGCCCTCATACAGCTTTAAAATCACATTTCCTGTAAAGGCCTCACAGACAATTACGTCTGCGCCGCCGTGGGGGATTTCTCTGGCCTCAATACTTCCGATGAAATTGATATCCTTACATTCCTTTAACAGCGGGAAAGTCTCCTTCACCAGTGCGTTTCCCTTTTCCTCTTCCGCACCGATATTCACAATGGCAACTCTTGGATTTGGAATTCCTACTACGTGTTCCATATAGATTGAACCCATTCTGGCAAACTGTACCAGATGGGACGCCCTGGCGTCTACATTCGCCCCGCAGTCGATCAGAAGGGATACGCCTTTTTCTGTAGGAATAAGCGGTGCAAGAGGCGGGCGCTCCACGCCCTTGATCCGTCCCACGATGACCTGTCCGCCTACTAAGATCGCTCCTGAGCTTCCGGCCGATACAAAAGCGTCTGCCTGTCCATTCTTTACCAGGTTCATGCCTACTACTATGGATGAGTCTTTCTTTTTCCGGATCGCATTTACCGGCGGCTCTTCTGTAGCAATCACCTCTGAGGCATTTACCACCTGGATTTTCTCTTTGTCATAGGTATATTTGGAAAGTTCTTCCTGTACGGTCTTTTCCTGTCCTACCAAAAGAACCTGGATCTCCGGTTTCTTCTTTACTGCCTCAACGGCTCCTGCAACCATTTCCACAGGCGCATTATCTCCGCCCATGGCGTCTACCGCTACTCTGATCATAAAAAAGACTCTCCTTTCGTCTTTGCGATACAATTTATAATATACTAGATATCCGTCTATAAATCAATACGTTTTTATAGCTGCACCAGGGTAAAAAACGCCGAAAAAAGGACGGCCCCCATTCAGGGACAGCCCTTTTAAAAAACAGATAAAACTATACCAGATCGTCAAGAACCGAAGCTCCGATGGTGCCCTCCGGCATGGAAACACCGAAATTATCAGCTGCTGTAGCGCCGATCACTGCAAAGGTATCCTTTTCGCTCAGCGCACCGTTTCCTTTCATAGAAGGAGAATAGGCCAAAAACGGTACCTTTTCACGGGTATGATCCGTTCCTGCATAGGTGGGATCATTGCCATGATCTGCCGTGATGATCAAAAGATCATCTTCTCTTAATACGTCAAGAAGGATTCCCAGCTTCTCATCAAAGCGTTCAATCTCCCCTGCATATCCCTTTGGATCCCGTCTGTGGCCCCAGAGGGCGTCAAAATCCACCAGATTCACAAAGCAAAGACCATGAAAATCCGTTCCCGCTACCTCTATGGTCTGCTCCATGCCATGAACAGAGCTTTTTGATTTCAGGGTCTTTGTAATCCCTTCCCCGTCAAAGATATCATTGATCTTTCCAATGGAAATCACATCAAAGCCTGCATCCTTTAAAGCATTTAATGCAGTCTTCCCAAAAGGCTTTAAGGCATAGTCATGTCGGTTGCTGGTGCGCTTAAATTCACCCTTTTTCTTTCCCACATAAGGCCTTGCAATGACGCGCCCTACCTTCCATTCATCTTTTAAGGTAAGCTCTCTGGCAATCTTACAGCACCGGTACAGCTCCTCAAGATCAAAGGTTTCCTCATTGCCGCAGATCTGCAGCACAGAGTCGGCAGAGGTATACACGATCATATGGCCGGTGGCCATCTCTTCCTCTGCCAGCTCGTCCAGGATTTCCGTTCCGCTGGAGCTCTTATTTCCGATCACCTTATGACCGGTGCGCTCCTCTAACTCCTTAATCAGATCCGGCGGAAAACCCGTCTCCGTAAAGGTCTTAAAAGGCGTCTTCACCTCCAGCCCCATCATCTCCCAGTGGCCAGTCATAGTATCCTTACCCAGGCTCTTTTCACGTAGCTTTCCATAATAGCCAAGAGGCTGCGCCTCGGGCTCCACCTGTTTTAAAGGCGTGAGATTTGCCATCCCAAGCTTTCTTAAATAGGGGATTTTAAAGGTTTCTACCGACTGGGAGATGTGCCCCAGAGTATTGGAACCTGCATCTCCAAACCGGGCAGCGTCCTCTGCCTCTCCTACCCCCAGAGAATCCATTACAACCACAAAGATACGTCTGAATTTTTCCATGTTCTGCTCCTTTACTGCTTTTCTTTCAGATTTCCAGGACCAAAGCCCAGGGGAAGAAGCTCTTCCAGCGTTTTTATGATATATTGCTCCTCATCAATTGCCACGATAATCTGAAACTCCTTTGGATCACAGAACTCCATCATTACCTGGCGGCATACGCCACAAGGGGCCGTATAGTCTGTAACAACGCCGTTCATCCCTCCGGTAACGCAGATCGCATCAAAATCCTTTACTCCCTCGCTGACCGCCTTAAAGAATGCCGTCCGCTCTGCACAGTTACAGGGAGTATAGCCGGCATTTTCAATATTGCAGCCGGTATATATATTCCCGTTTTTTGCAAGCAGAGCCGAGCCCACATGAAAATGGGAATAAGGTGCATAAGAATAATCCAACTGAGCCTTTGCGGTACGGATCAGACGTTTTATCTCTTCCTGCTTTAGCTGTTTCATCGTCTACTCCTTCCTGACATCAATAGCCGGATGCTTCTTCATTTTTTACCAGCTTTACCATACGGCTTGTTCCCAGGCGATCCGCTCCCAGCGCAAGGAAACGCTCTGCATCAGCCAGAGAGGAAATACCGCCTGCCGCCTTGATCTTTACATTTTTTCCTACATGAGCGGCAAAAAGCGCAATGTCCTCAAAGGTAGCGCCTGCTTTTGAAAAGCCCGTAGAGGTTTTAATATAATCTGCGCCGGAAGCAGTGACCACCTGGCACATCTTTATCTTTTCTTCCTCTGTCAGCAGACAGGTTTCAATGATAACCTTTAAGATCTTATCCCCGCACACAGCCTTCAGTCTGCGGATCTCATCCTCAATTTCGTCATAAAGGCCAGCCTTTGCCCAGCCGATATTGATCACCATGTCAATCTCGTCTGCTCCGTTTTCCAGTGCATTTCTGGTTTCAAACTCCTTTGTTTCCGTAGTCATATAGCCGTTAGGGAAACCGATTACCGTGCAGACGGCCATCTTATTTCCCATATATTCCTTTGCCTGCTTAACAAAGCTTGGCGGAATGCAGACAGAAGCTGTCTGATACGCGACGGCGTCATCACAGATCTGCCGGATTTCCTCCCATGTAGCTGTCTGTGCCAGCAGTGTATGATCTACATGGCTCATAAGTTCTTTTATTTCCATTTGCATATCCTCCTTTAAACATATATTCGTCTTTCCTTCACCGGATTCATAAGAATCAGGCCAGTTCCAGGGCAATCTCCATCATCTTTCCAAAACCGATCTGGCGCTCCATCGCGCTTAATCCCTCCTGGCGGTAGATATGATCGGAAATGGTAAGCATACAAAGCGCCTTTTTGCCTGCCCTGGCAGCATTCATATACAGGGCTGCCGCTTCCATTTCCACTGCCAGAACACCCATAGAACGCCATTTGTCATTCACATCTGCAGTTTCGTTATAAAAAATATCAGAGGAAAGGACATTTCCCACCACAGCCGGCGTTCCCTGTTTCTTTGCAGTTTCTGCAGCCCTGCTTAAAAGACTGTAATCTGCAATGGGGGCAAAGGTGCCCGGAAGGCCATACTGATACGCATAATTGGAATCCGTACAGGCGCCCATGGCAATAACCACATCCATCAGATTCAAAGAGTCCTGAAGTGCGCCCGCAGATCCGATGCGGATAATACTGTCCACATCATAAAAATGAAACAGCTCATAGGAATAGATACCGATAGAGGGCATTCCCATGCCGGCTCCCATGACTGAAATCTCTTTTCCCTTATAGGTTCCCGTAAACCCCAGCATATTGCGGACTCCCGTGACCTGTCTGGGATTCTCAAGATAGGTTTCAGCGATATATCTGGCCCGAAGAGGATCTCCGGGCATAAGCACGGTTTTGGCAAAATCTCCTTTTGCCCCACCGTTATGAGGAGTTGGTACTGACATATATAAGCTTCCTTTCCAAACCGTACCTGTATGGCAGCGGTTTACGTTTTACTTGGACTTGATAAAAATCTTTCCGTTGGCAGCCGGCGTATGGGCTTTTCCAACAAAGAAGATCAGCGCCAGCAGGGTTACCACATAGGGGATCATGGAAATCAGGTTCGGTGAGATCATGTTGCTCTGGCTCGCAAGGCTCTTGATGCCACTGCAGAAGCCAAAGAGAAGGCAGGCAAGCATAGAACCGCCCGGTGAAAACTTACCGAAGATAACGGCCGCAATGGCGATAAAGCCCTGTCCTACAATTACGCTTGGACGGAACTGGTTAATGGTCGCCAACGTTACAAAGGCGCCTCCCAGGCCGGCCATAAAGCCGGACAGGATCACACAACTGTAGCGCACGCGGTACACGTCAATTCCCAGAGATTCACAGGCCTCCGGATGCTCTCCCACTGCCCGCAGATGAGCGCCGAAGCGCGTCCTGTAAAAGATAAACCAGCATATGCCTGCCAGGATAAATACCAGATATGCCACAGAATATACATTCAGCACATTGCTTAAAAATGAGCCTGTTGGAAATACGCCCTCAAAAAGCTTTGGAAGCTTGCTTGCCGGATCCATGGCCGGAGTATCGGAGGAATTATTGTACATAGCTTTGCAGAGGAATACCGCAAGACCTGGGCCTAAAAAGTTGATGGCAGTTCCGGCAATGGTCTGATCTGCATGAAAGGAAATACATACGACCGCATGAATGACGCCAAAAAGCGCACCCGCAAGACCGGCCCCGAAAAAGGCCAGCCAGCCGTTTCCCGTTTCCAGCCCCAGTACCGCACCGGTAAATGCGCCGATGGTCATCATACCCTCAATTCCAATATTGATAACTCCGCTCCTCTCAGAAAAGCAAGAGCCCAGGGCCGCCAGAAGAAGGGGCGGCGTTGCGATCAAAGTTGCATTGATCAAAAGGCCAAGATTTTTAATGATTACATCCATATTAGTTTGCCTCCTTCTTTGCAGCGAGCTTCTTAAACAGGATACGGAAGATCTGGGCAATAGCAATAAAGAGGATCACACAGCCCATGATAATGTCCACCACCTCTGAAGGCGCTTTTACAATACTCAGCTTGGAGCCGCCGTATTTCATGGCTCCATAAAACAGTCCGGCAAAGATGCAGCCAATAGGATTGGAGGAACCGATCAGAGCCACGGTGATTCCCTGAAAGCCATAGCCCTCCTGGCCTGCAAACTGGCTTAAACGGCCTGCCATGCCAAGGATCTGAACCGCTCCTCCAAGACCTGCCAGCGCGCCGGAAATACTAAGAGCCGTAAGCACAGACGCATCGGAGTTAATGCCGCCGTACAGAGCGCCGTTCCGGTTAAAGCCCACTGCTTTCAGTTTGTATCCCAGTGTCGTTTTTTCGATGATCACCCAGATAATCACAGCAGCCGCAACGGCCAGGATGATCCCCCAGTTTGCAACCTTGCATCCCAGTACATCTCTTACTGCCTCAGGGAAGAGAATACGGGCCGTTTCTGCCACATCCTTTGTGGCTTCACCGCCGCCTTCCTTGTGAATAGCAGGAATATTTACCACATAATTGGAGAGGTAAAAGGCAATCCAGTTAAACATGATAAAAGACAAAACCTCGTGGATGCCCCGCTTTACCTTTAAAAGCCCTACCAGATAGGACCAGAGCGCTCCTGCTGCCGCTGCCGCCAGGAGGCAGAGGGGGATATGGATAACAGCCGGAAGTTTTAAGGTAATTCCCAGCACACAGGCTACCAGGCTTCCCACAACAAACTGTCCTTCTGCTCCGATATTGAAGACACCGGTCCGGAAGGAGAATGCAACGCTTAATCCGGTAAAGATCAAAGGGCTTGCATAGGTCAATACCCATGCAAGATATTTTGGCTTGCCAAAAACACTGTCGATCAGCTTGCCGTAGGCCACTGCAGGGCTGATCCCTGCGATCATAAGGAAGACAGCTCCGATGATAAACCCGGCAACGATCGCAATGAGCGTATAAAGTAGATTGGATTCAAGGATACTTTTCTTTTTATTCATTCTTCCGTCCTCCTGCCATCATATAGCCGAGTTCTTTTTCATCTGCATTCTTTCCGGGAACACTTCCTGTGATCCTGCCGTCAAAGATAACCTCGATCCGGTCAGAAAGACTCATGATCTCATCCAGCTCAAAGGAAACTAAAAGAACGGCCCTGTTTTTATTTCTCTGCTCTACCAGATATTTATGAACAAATTCAATGGCTCCTACATCCAGACCGCGGGTAGGATTTACAGCAATCAGAAGATCCTTGTCATTGGTAACCTCTCTGGCAATAATGACCTTCTGCTGATTGCCTCCTGAAAGCGTTCCTGCCGGCGCTTCTTCGCAGCCTCTGGGACGCACATCAAATTTTTCAATCAGCTCTGCGGCATGGGCGCGGATCGCTTTCCGATTTAAAAATCCCTTATTTGAGAAAGGGGCCTCCTCAAAATGCTGCAGGATCAGATTATCCTCATTGGAAAAGTCCAGGATCAGTCCATGCTTCTGGCGGTCTGCCGGAATACTGGAAATACCGCTTTCAAAGGTTTCTCTCGGTGTTTTATTGATAACCTCTTTTCCCAGCATCTTCACGCTGCCGGATTCTGCCTTTTTAAGGCCTGTGAGGATTTCCACCAGCTCCGTCTGGCCGTTTCCGTCCACGCCTGCAAGACCTACGATTTCTCCCCTGCGGACCGTTAAATTAAGTCCCTTTAAGATCTCTGCGTCCCGATAATCCCTTGCCCTTACATCCTTTACCTCCAGAACGATTTCTCCCGGCTCCTGTTCCTTTTTATCTACCTTAAAATTCACATCACGGCCGACCATCATGGCTGCAAGGTCATTTTCTGTTACCTCATCCACCTTTACCGTGCGGATATATTTCCCCTGGCGGATAATGGTGCAGTGATCCGAAGACGCCGTAATCTCCTTCAGCTTATGGGTAATAAGGATCACGCTCTTTCCATCCCTTGTCAGATTCTCTATGATCTCCATCAGTCCTTCGATCTCCTGAGGGGTCAGGGAAGCGGTAGGCTCATCCAGGATCAGCGTATCCGCACCGCGGTAAAGCACCTTCAGGATCTCCACACGCTGCTGCATTCCAACGGAAATATCCTCGATCTTTGCGTCCGGATCGACCTTCATGCCATAACGCTCCGACAGCTCCATTACCTTCTGTCTGGCGGCTGCCTTATCGATGGAAAGCCCCTTTACAGGCTCAATTCCCAGAATAATATTATCCGTTACCGTAAATGGCTGGATCAGCATAAAATGCTGGTGGACCATACCGATCCCAATATCGATGGCATCCTTTGGACTGGAAAAATGCACCTCTTTCCCTTTAATAAAAATATGTCCGCTGGTAGGTTTATAAAGCCCGCAGAGCACATTCATCATCGTACTTTTACCGGCTCCGTTTTCTCCTAAAATGGCATGTACCTCACCCTTATGCACCGTCAGATTGATGTGGTCATTGGCTGTAAAATTACCGAATTTCTTTACAATGTCCTTCATCTGGACCATGACCTGGCTTTCATCCATATGGCTGGTCTTTCCCATGTATGTTCCCTCCTTTTTCATATGATCACAATATCTTTAAATCCCATCTCCCTCAGTATGTCTGCCAGATGCGTCAATAATTCAGGAGACGGAACCTGGTAGTGGGAATACGCTTCCCTCACTCCCATAGGACGGTACGCGATCAGCTTGATACGGATTTCGCGTATATTCCGGTAAGGCGCCAGAAGCGTTCCGATTCCCCGGATGCTTTTTTCTCCGTCATAGAGATCCGGAACGATCACAGCCCGGACTTCCTCCAGCTTTCCGAGCTTTGCAAGAAAAACCGCATTTTTAAGCACGATCCCGTTGCCTTCATCGGTGATCCGGCGGTGGTCTGTATCATCAAACGCCTTAATATCCAGCATTACGCCGTCAGATATCTCTAAAAGCTCCGGATAGTCCCATAAAGGGATAGTCCCATTGCTGTCAATGAGACAGCCAAGTCCGTCTGCTTTGGCAAGCGTAAACAGCGCCTTTAAAAAATCCGGCCAGAGCATACACTCTCCGCCGGATACCGAGATGCCCCGGATAAAGGGAATCTGCCGTTTTACAGCCGTATATACCTCCTCCGGCGTCATTTCCCGCACTTTGGGGGAGCTGTCATTGGGACAGACATGGATACAGGTATCGCACCGAACGCAGGCGCCCTGATCCCAGATGACCCTGTTGTCCACTCCCAGGGACAGCGCCCCGGCAGGGCACTGTCCCACACAGACCCCGCAGCTTATGCAGAGCCTTCTTGTTTCGGGATTATGACAATATTTACAGTTAATGTTGCAGCCCTGGAGGAAAATGGCAGTTCTGTTTCCGGGACCGTCTACGCTGCTGAAAGGAATGATTCTATTTACAACAGCTTTCATCAGCGCACCTTTCTCTCCAGGATATGACCGTTTTTGGAAGCTCCCAGACCCAGACCGGTTGTGTTCTGGAGAACGGCCTGTCCCTGATCCAGTTTTTCCATTTCAGAGCGTTTTACCAGATAACCGGTCACGCGGATCACATCACTGTCGCTGGAATAGAAGGACAGATAGCGCAGATCCATTTTAAAGGCTCCCTTAATGATATCCAGCACATATTCGGGATTGCGGTGCACCGTCATATCGATCGGGAAAATATCTCCGGTTCCGGAGGTAAAATACCGGTGGAAATGCTCAAGCACCTTTAACTGGTCAATCAGCTCCTCCGGCTCCTCTCCAATCGGGATACGGGTACCTGGAGTTATATCAATGTCTTCCGCAATTCCCACCTGGGCATGAAGCAGGAAGTGGCCTCCTGTTCCCTCACAGTAGGGATTTACATGGGCTGCGTTAAAGGCCTGGATCTGATCCATAATTTCAACGCCCAGCCGCGTAGCGATCTCATCATGGCCAAACCGCCCCTCTATACCTTCCTTTTCAAGAAGGATATTGACGCACTCTGCCAGGCCTACAAGACCGTACATGCCGGAGAAACGGTCTCTGTGGATAAAGCCCTCCTTCGCAAGGAAGTGATGTTCAAAGAAGCCGCTTTCCTCTACCTCAAACCGGATTCTCTCATCCATGTACCGTGCCATAATATCCAGTACATACGGCAGCTGCTGTTCTTTAAAATCCCGGATATCCTTTGCACGCTTTGCAATGTTTCCCAGGATCAGGCGGCACAGCGTATAAGCGCCGCCGCCGTAAAGCAGGCCGTTATAGCAGCTTGCGATCACATAGCCTTCGCCCAATTCACTCTTAAACATCTTATGGTTTGCGAAGCTGGGCTTTGCACTGTGCAGTGCGCACCGGATGGCTTCCAGAGCAAAGTCATCCTCTGTAACGCCTTCCTCATATTTCATGGTAATGTTGGGAACCGCATGTTCAAGCTCCGCCTCCACTTCTAACAGCAGACGGCCCGCCTTGGTTGCCCTGGGACCGATATTAGCATGAGAGAAGGAGTCCAGTACCGTGCGGTCAATGTGCGTCATGAACATCCCTAAAAGCTTTTTCGCCTGAGCCTCGTCCACTGTATCAATAAACGGCTCCAGCAGTTCATCTAACTGTCCCACATAAACTGGATAGTTGGTAACGCTGGGAACGTGCTTATAAAAGATCAGCAGATTATTAATGGCCTCATACAGATCGGTCGGCGGTTTAAGCTGGAGAAATTCACTGCCCTCTTTCATAAATTTTGCATAATCCGGAATAATGTACCGGGGACGCATAGGCGCATGGCCCTCTGCCAGATCACAGATGCACTTACGGTCTGCAGGAACATTTAAAAGTTCATCCAGCCCTTTGGGGAGGTCTAAAACCTCCATCAGGGAATCCGCCTGGCAGGCCAGATTCGTAAGCTTCTGCTCATGGGTCAGCACAGGGCTTTTTATAATGCTCAGGATATTCTCCCTTGTTTCATTTACACGCTCCATTGAAATGTCACGCATATATGGTTCCTCCTTCTGTCATTGTTCAATCTTAGTCTAACTGATATACATCGCCGTATGCAGCCTCAAACTCTTCCTTGCTGGCAGGAACAGTCACTTCGCCTGCAATGATCTTAGCCTTAACATCCTCTACTGCCTTCTTTACATCCTCAGGAAGAAGATCCTGGGAAGGAGCAATATCTACGCCGCCTGCTGCCAGGTCATATGTATGAAGGCCACCCTCTAAGGTACCGTTAAGCAGAGACTCTACACTGTCATACACAGCGGTATCTACACGCTTCATAGCGGAAGTAATTACGGTTCCAGGTGCGTCATTGTACTGGTCTCTGTCCACACCGATGGCATATACGCCTGCTTCCTGGCATGCCTCGATTACGCCAAGTCCGGTTGCGCCTGCTGCATGGAAAACAATATCAGCGCCATTGGTGATCGCGGTACCTGCGTTTGTCTTTCCGGTTGCCGGATCTGCAAAGGAGTTTGCGTTAAACTGCTGGATTGTAATATCCGGATTTGCATCAATAGCACCTGCACAATAGCCGTATCCGAACAGGTTCATGGTTTCATTTGTCATACCGATCACTACGCCGATATTGTCAGTCTCTGTCATAAGGCCGGCAACGTATCCTACCAGATAGGAAGCCTGCTCCTGGCGGAACATCAGACAGGTAACATTCGGCAGATCAATGGTAGCGTCATCAATAATAGCAAACTTACACTCAGGATTTGCTTCCGCAGCCTGTCTGGTAGCGTCTGCCAGCATATAGCCTACGCTGATGATCAGGTCGTACTCTTCATCAATAAATGTCTCAATGTTTGGAACATAGTCTGCATCGGTAGAGGACTCAAGATAATTTACCTCAACGCCAAAATCCTCTGCCGCCTTCTGAAGCCCCTCCCAGGAAGACTGGTTGAAGGAACCGTCATTTACACCGCCTACGTCTGTTACAAGACCGATCTTATATTCGGATCCGTCTTTTTTCTCGCCTGCTGCCTCTGTTTCAGCTTCTTCTTTTTTGGCTGAAGTATCAGCGGCTGCGGAAGACTCTGCCTTTGTTTCAGAAGTGCTGCCTGAACCTCCGCAGGCGGTCAGAGATACCGCCATGGCTGCTGCCAACATAAGTGCTGCTGTTTTCTTTTTCATAATGATTCTCTCCTTTTAAAGTATATAATGAAGCCCTGCTTTTAAGCAAAGCCCATGTGAAGCCGGAAAAACCCTTTGCTTATGGAACAGGGATTTTTCCGGCCTGCTGCCTTTTTTAAACTGCCCTATTTCTGTTCCTGGCGGATCAGTTCCCGGATGGCTCCTATGGCGGTGCGGATTGCCATATCCGTATCATGGACCACCGGATTTTCCAGTCCCAGCTTTTCCCGCTCCTGATTTGCAACAACCAGGAATACGGAACCGGCCCGTACATGAAGCGCTCCGGCCACAATAAACAATGCGGCTGATTCCATTTCAGATGCCAGACATCCCATCCGCTTCCAGGCTTCCCATTTATTCAAAAGCTCATAGCTTACAGGCATGCGCTCCGGGGAATGCTGGCCGTAAAAAGCATCCTTGCACTGAACTACGCCTGTATGGAAAGCAAGGCCCAGCTCCTTTGCAGAAGCTGTCAGTGCATTCGTCACCGTAAGATCCGCAACTGCCGGATATTCTATCGGCGCATACTCTCTGCTGGTTCCCTCCATACGGATCGCACCAGTGGCGATCACAGCATCACCGCTTTTTACCTCCGGCTGCATCCCTCCGCAGGTGCCTACACGGATAAAGGTGTCTGCTCCGCAGTTTACCAGCTCCTCCATGGCAATGGAAGCAGAGGGGCCGCCGATACCCGTAGAAGTAACGCTTACCTTTACCCCGTCTAATGTACCAGTGTAAGTTACATATTCCCGGTTGTCAGCCACTAATACCGGATCATCAAAATACTTCGCAATCTTTTCGCAGCGCTTGGGGTCTCCCGGCAGGATTACATACCGTCCGACCTCTCCTTTTCCCACCTGAATGTGATATTGTTTGTTAGGATCTTCTGAATAATTCAAGTCCTGTTCCTCCCTGTAAGTTTTTTCATTTCAGAAATATTATAAATCAGCCTCTGTAACAGCTGCCACATTGGGCGTTCTTCCATCCTCTGAAGACGGGATGGTGAGCTTTCCTTCCTTTAAAAGCTTTACTGCTTCCTCATGCTTGGATGCATCCCAGTCGTTTCCTACAATCTTCCAGTTATTGTCAACTACCGGGGTAATCACGCCGCCTTTTACCTCATTGATGTAAAGGCCGATCAGTTCCCTGACGCCTCCCACATCACCGTGTACATCCATTTCAAGAAGCTTTGGAAGCTCCTCTCCCTCGTCAAATACCTCTCCCGGGCTGAGCAGCTGAGAGGAAGCACGGTAATTATTCACTGCGATGGTAAATACATCCTCATCTTTTACCGATGTTCCGTCCGGCCAGGTAAGATTTTCAATTCTGCTTCCCGGCTCATTTGCTACATTGATATCATAATTTACGCCTGCAAACATATCGTACTGATATGCACGGATCTCAGGATTAAATGAAATCGTCAGATCTCCCGGCTTCCATGTGTTATAATAGGAAGCGGTCCATTCCATGTATTTCTTTAACTGAGCGCCTGTCATTTCCAGCTTGTACAGGGTATTGGCGTACTTATATACAAGGGCGGTGTCACACTTGCGAATCTCTCCCTCTTTCAGGTTTGCATTCATATTAAAGAGTGCTGCTGCTGAAACATCTGCGCCCGTATAATACATCTGTACTTCATTAATCAGATCAATGAGTGCCGTATCCTGAATCTGTGCAGTTGGGATCTCCGCAATTTCATTTTCCGGAGCCAGATTTCCACCCTCCAGCTTTCCGATTACAACCGCGGCGTCCTCTTTTGCTCTCTCATCATAAGGAGCCAGTTTTTCCATCAGCTCTTTATCCGGCTCATAGGTGCTCATATCAAGGCTTTCTGAGGTTCGCTCTGCCACCTCCCAGCTTCCATCCTCCTGTTTTTCCAGAGTAAGATCTACCTTTGCCATGGTAGCGGCGCTGTTTTTGTTCATTACCACTAAAACGCCGTTTACCTCTTCCCCCTCAATCAGCTGGTGCTCATGGGATGCTACAATCAGATCCAGCTCCGGGCAGGCGTTGGCAAGATCCTCTGCGCCAGAATTTTTCACCTCATATTCATTATTCATGCCCATGTGCATAACAGCAATCAGAACGTCCGTCTGGTCTTCAATCTCATCAATGATCTTTCGGGTCTCCTCTACCGGATCCGTTATGGTCCATCCCTCCAGATTTGCAGAATCCCAACGGGTAATATTAGGTGTTACCATACCAATAATACCAATCTTTGCTCCGCCCTTTTCAATAATGGTATAGCCGTCTGCCAGCGGCTTTCCTTCCGGATCCTTTACATTTCCTGTCAGAACCTTTGCCTTCTGCTGAGAAATTACCTTCTTTAAAACATCTCCGCCAAAGTTATACTCATGGTTTCCCGTTACCCACACATCATAACCGATTTCATTCATGGCAAGGGACATGGGATGGATCTCTTCGTCAAAAAACAGATCCGCCGAATTATCCTGAATCGTATCGCCTGCATCCACCAGAATTGTATTGTCAGTGCGAAGTTCCTTTACAGCAGAAGCAACCTGAGCCATGCTTCCGGATTTGCTTTCTTCATTTAAGGCATAATCCCACGGATCAAATTTGCCATGCAGATCGCTGGTTGCCAGAATCTGCAGATCCATGGTCTCTTTCTTTGGCGCTTCCGAAGAAGCCTCCTGTTTTGCAGAGCTTTCTGCGCTCTGAGAAGTAGCTTCAGAGGGTGCGCTGCTTTGTGTACTGCATCCTGCCAGTACCATAGCCGCTGCTGCAAAAACGGCGGCGGCCTTTCTCCATTGTCTCATAAAAAATCTTCCTTTCCTGAAAATAATTTATACAGGCATCTGCCTGCTGTTCATCAGAAAGGCCCGGATTATCCCTGCGGCCGCATAGGGTCCTTCTGGCTGATTCCTAACTGTTAATTTCACTCATCTTTGCATCCGCCAGGGCTTTTAAACGCTGATACTGGCTGCTGTCCATGGTGATATTCCACCCTTTTTTTGTAATATATCCTTCTGATACCAGACTCTTGATCGCTCTGGTGATCGTCCGTTCTGAAAGGCCTGTCATCTCAGAAAAATCCTTTCGGCTGATATAGGCGCTGTATGTTCCGTTTTCCTCATAGGATTTATATAATTTGATCAATACCTGATAAACCCGCTGATTTCCGGACAACAGCACATACAGTCGTTCTTTTCTTGCCTGTTCCAGAAGGTAATTGACAATTTCCTTTGTTTCCATCTGAAATGCATTGCTGTCGCTTTTCAGCCATCGCTCATACTGGTCTCTTCCGATCCGCAGGAAAATACTTTTTTCCACTGCTGCAAGAGAGGTCTTATACCGCTCCATTCCGCCTAAAATTTCCATCACCCCAAAAAGTTCAATGGGGTAAAACTGAAAGAAACCATATACAGCCTCCTGCACCCGGTAATCAACCGCAGACACCTGTCCCTGTAAAAGCACATAAACGCGTTCTGCCGGCTCTCCCTCATGGATAAAAACGGTCCCTGCCGGAACCTCGATCACCTGAAACTGTTCCAGCAGCCAGCTGGGAGCGCCTGCAAAATACTGTTTCAGATAATCCGTCTTTTCCGGATCCAGCTTTTCAATCTGCTTCTGAGTTTCTATATTCAGCTTCTTAATCTGCTTTTGTGTTTCCTTCATAAGGGATTCCCTTTTGTATATTTCTTCCATTTAACTTGTTTCCATCATATCACATTTTCACAAAGAATAAAAGGACATATGTCACTTTTTAAAAGAAAAAAAGAGTTTTTTTAATGTTTAGCACAAAAAAACCACCATATTTTTTGTGTATATGGTGGTTTTTACCGATAATTATATGAAATTACTGTTTCTGCTTACTTTTCAGATCCTTCACTTCTTTTATATACCTCTTCCAGAGGAATCTTTGCGCCATTCTGCGTCATGGTGCTTACAAGGAAGATTGCGATAAAGGCCAGGGGCACGGAGATGATCGCACTCTGGACGCCGCCCGGGGAACGTAAAATCACATCCCAGATGATCGTCGTCACCGCTCCGGTGATGATACCCGCCAGACCGCCTGCCTTGGTTGCCTTTTTATAAAACAGCGCGCAGATCAGGGCCGGCGTAATGGTTGCTCCGTACATGGTATAGGCGTACATCTGAACGGAAAGGATATCCGGGAAATAAAAGCCAAGAACAAACGCCAGAAAAGCCACAAGGACAATGGAAATACGAAGCACATTCAGTTTCTGCTTATCATCCGCATCCTTTTTGATCAGGCGTACCCATACGTCATAAGTCAGGTTGGAAGCTGTAGACAGCAGATAGGAATCGCCGGTAGTAATTACAAAACTCATGCAGGCAGCCATTACGATACCGCCTAAAACAGTCGGAAGCTTCTGTGCTGCCAGCTGGAATAAAATAGTATCTGCAGAATCGTTGGACGGATACAGAGGAATGGCACAGGTCACAAGACCGATAATCAGGGCACATACGACAACCTCTGCAATTACAAGACCCACATTGGATTTGCGGGCGGTGCGGCTGTCTTTTGCGGAACTGAACCGTTGGATCATGTTCTGATCACCCAGCACCAAAAACAGCGTTGGCAGCACATAGCCCAGAACCTGGGCAATATTCATGGTTCCGAAGATGGAATTTTTCTCTGCGGGAACCTGAGCCAGTACGCCGCCAAAGCCGCCAAAGTCTCCGCTCAGATATAAAATACCGAACAGGAAGCCAAATACCATCATAAACGCAGATAAAGCATCCGTATATGCCACGCTGACCATACCGCCGATCAGAGCCAGAAGCGTCATAAATATCACGCAGATCACAGTGGAGGTGATAAAATCAATGCCGCTGGTAATCATAAAAATATTGCCGGCTGCCTTAAACTGGGAAGCTGTGGTTCCGATATACGCCAGAATAATGCAGATTGCAGCCAGATTTCTGGCAGCTGCTCCGTAGCGCAGCTCAAACAGCTCCGGAATAGTATATGTGGTACTTTTGCGGACTGCTCCTGAAATAAAATAAAGAACGATCATTCCGATGGGGGCTCCTGCAAACAGCAGGATACCAAACAGAGGTCCGTTTTTATAAACCAGGCCTGCGGAACCCGAAATACCGCCGCCGCCGCACCAGGTAGCAAGCAGCGTTCCCACTAATACGATCATGGGAAGGCGTCTTCCCGCTACTGCAAAGTCATCCGAGCTTTTTACCATTTTTCTTTTTAAATAAAGGCTTACTCCCACCATCAGGAGCAGATAGCCCACTACGAATAAAAACCGTATATCCATATCATTTTCCTCTCTTTTATCATACCTGTTCCATCTGCATTTTTATCAGAATATTATTCCTCATGGGCTGCATAAAGCTTCAGCAGCCGGATCAGGATCTCCACATTTTTCGCCATAGCCCGGATGGAAACAAACTCAAATCTGCCATGAGCATTTTCATAGCCTGCTGTGATGTTGGGGCATGGAAGGCCCATCTGGGAGATCCAGGAACCGTCTGTGCCGCCTCTCATGGCAATCTCAAAGGGCTCCACTCCGCATTCCTTCATAGCCTGCCTGCAGTAGTCGATCATAAAAGGAACCTTTTTGATGACTTCCCGCATACTGTAATAAACGCTGTCCCATTTAAGCTCCACGGTTCCCTCGCCGTAGCGCCGGTTCAGCTCCTCTACGCAGGATATAACATAGGCTTTTCTCTCCTCATACCGATCCAGTTCATGATCCCGGATCAGACAGCGGATATAGGTCTTTTCCACAGTTCCTTCAAATACAAAGGGATGAAAATATCCTTCCCTTCCTTCTGTAAACTGAGGCCGTTCCAGAGCCGGGAGCATAGCCATAAATTCTCCGCCGATCTCCACTGCATTTTTCATAATGCCCTTGGCTGTTCCCGGATGAACACTCAGGCCATGGATAGTTAACTGAGCTTCCACACCGTTGAAGGTTTCATACACCAGACCGCCCAGGGCGTCTCCGTCCATAGTATATGCAAGATCTGCCCCAAAACGCTCTACACTGAAATTTTCCGTGCTGCGCGCAATCTCCTCATCCGGAGTAAAGCACAGCTTAATCGGACCGTGAGGAATTTCAGGATGGCTGCAGAAAAACTCTGCCATTGTCATAATCGATGCTACCGCAGCCTTATCATCTCCTCCTAAGAGCGTGGTTCCGTCTGTAAAAACAAGATCTTCTCCCACATATTTTCTAAGCGTGGGATAGTCATCTACCCTCATAAGGATGTTTTGTTCTTTATTTAACATCACATCCCCGCCTGGATACTTTTCAAAAATCCATGGCTTTACATCTGTTCCGTCTGCATCCGGAGAAGTATCCATATGGGCTACAAAGCCAATAGACAAGCCCTTTCCATCCGGCATCGTAGACGGGATGGACGCATAAACCAGACCTTCTTCTGTCAGCTCTGCATCCGTTACTCCCAATGAAATCAGCTCATCTCTAAGCATCCGTCCCAGATTTTTCTGCTTCATAGTGCTGGGGGCTGTAGAGGAACCAGCCCGAGACTGGGTATCAACCTTTACATAGCGGATAAAACGTTCCTTCACCTGTTCATAAAATTCAGACATATATGAAATTCCCCTCCTTATTTTCATGTATAAGCATAATATTAAAGCCGATTCCGGTATTTGTCAATCAATTATTTATCACGTTAAAGGTTTAAATCAAATGAGAGGACGTGGATAACCGCCAGATACGTATCGAAAAAAGAGGCCACCAGACAAAAATCCGTCTAGTGGTCTGTATCATGAATGCGGCTGTTTATTTTTCTTCTGTAAGGCCCGCCATCATAGGACCTAACGTTTCTCTGGAAGCATCCTTCTGATCCACGATTCCCATGATCCTGCCTTCAAACATAACCATAATACGATCCGAAAGCTCGATCAGCTCGTCCAGTTCTGTAGAAACCATAAGCACAGCTGTACCCCGATCCCTCTGTTCCATGATTTTTGACTGAATGTACTTGGTTGCACCAATGTCCAAACCTCTGGAAGGATGGACTGCCACAAGAAGCTTCGGCGTACGGTCCAGCTCACGTCCTACCACGAATTTCTGCTGGTTTCCGCCGGACAGATTGACAGCCTGCTCTTTGATGGTAGGCGTCTTTACCTTAAAAAGCTGACAGATCTTTTTGCTGTGATCTGCAATCCATTTCCAGTTCAGGAATTTATGAAGAGAAAACAGCTCCTGATCGTAGCTTACCAGGATCAGGTTTTCCTCTATAGACATAGCGCCTACCATACCGTATTTATGGCGGTCCTCCGGAATATGGGCCACATCCAGGTTTAATATCTGCTTTGGTGTATAGTTAGTTGTATCGGTATCACAGATTGTAATCTTTCCCTCAGAAGGTTTTCTGAGTCCTGTAATACACTGAATCAGTTCTGACTGTCCGTTTCCATCTACACCGCAGACGCCTAAAATTTCGCCGCCCTGAAGTTCAAAGCTTACATCCTTTACCGCTGGAAGCCCCCTGTCATTTAAACAGGTCAGATGCTCTACCCGAAGGCGCTCTCCCGTATATTCCGGCGGTTTGCGCTCAGTTTTTAACTCTACCTGGTGGCCTACCATGAGATTTGCCAGTTCCTGGCGGTTATGTACTTCAGAGATCTCCACCGTAGCAGCCAGCTTACCCTGGCGCAGAACCGTACAGCGGTCACAGATTTTCATGATTTCATTCAGCTTATGGCTGATAAAGATAACGGTGTGGCCTTCACTTGTAAGTTTATTCATCATGTCAAACAGACTATCTACCTCGTCCGGCGTGAGAACAGCTGTAGGCTCGTCCAAGATCAGAAGCTTTGCATCTCGATAAAGAGCCTTTAAAATCTCCAGTCGCTGCTGCTGGCCGACAGAAAGCTGTTCTACTCTCACCCAGGGATCGATTTCCATGTTGTAGCGTTTTCCAAGCTCTGTAAAGCGTTCTGCCGCTGCTTTTAAATCCAGGACCTGCTTATTTTCCTTTAGGCCAAGAACCACATTTTCGATTACGGTCAGGGCCGGAATCAGCATAAAATGCTGATGCACCATTCCAATTCCCAGAGCAATGGCCTGTTTTGGATCATCGATCACAACCTTCTGCCCGTTAAACCAGATTTCGCCCTCATAGCTGTCGTACATACCGTACAGGCAATTCATAAGGGTTGATTTTCCGGCTCCGTTTTCACCCAAAAGAGCATGGACCTCGCCTTTTTTTACACTCAGATTCACATCTTCATTGGCAACTACCGAAGCAAAGCGCTTGGTAATGTGCTTCATTTCCAAAATATACTCTGACATCCTGTTTTCCCCCTATTCCTTTCTGTAAGCAACACCGCTGCAGGCCGGTTTATTGCTGCGCTTTGCAAACATACACAGTGCTACTATGGTGATGAAATAAGGAAGCATATTTAAGAACTGGTAATAGCTTCCGATGCTGGTTGTCAGCAGACGGTATTTTAACGCATCAGCTGCGCCGAACAGCAGTGCAGCCCAGAGGACGGTTTTGGGAGAATAATTTCCAAAGACACACACAGCCAGGGCCATAAAGCCTTTGCCGGAAACCATGCCCTCTGTAAAGGAGGAAAGCTGCCCCATGGAAACAAAAGAGCCTGCAAACCCCGCCATCATGCCGGAAAACAGAACAGCTCCATAGCGAATGCGGAATACATTGATCCCCACCGTATCACAAGCCTTGGGATACTCTCCCACTGCCCTTACCTTAAGGCCGATATTGGTGCGCTGAAGGACAAACCAGCATACCGGTACACTTAAAAAAGCCACATAAACAGGAAACGACCAGTTAAACAGCACTTCTCCCAAAACGGGAATCTTTGACAGTCCGGGAATAGGAATCGCTTCATAACCGACTACCTTCTCACCATTTAACAGAAGCCGGTTTAAAGTGATAGTAAAGCCGCCTGCGAAAATATTAAAGGCAGTTCCTACTACGATCTGATTGGAACGCAGGGTAATGGTAAAAAAGGCAAAGATCAGAGCCATAGCGAAGCCGCCTGCAATTGCTAAAAGAGCTCCCATGGCAGAGGAACCCGTAAGAGCCGCGCCAAGGCAGCCTAAGAGGGCTCCCACCAGCATAATACCCTCTATTCCGATATTTACGATACCGGCCCGCTCGCTGAAAACCAGTCCTAGAGCAGCCAGAAGAAGCGGCGTGGCAGTTCTGATATCCGCTGTCAGAAAGTTAGTAATAAAATCAGCCATGGTTTTCACCTCCTGTTACCCCGTGGGCTTTTTCTTTATGTACCTTCCTGCCAAACCAGATAAACAGTTCCCGGCTGACAGCAAAGATAATGATCATACCCTGGATCATATAAATAGAAGCAGAAGGAACCTTTGCAAGCAGCTGCATCTTCACACCTCCTGCATTGAGGGCTCCGAACAGAATACCCGATACGATGATCCCCACCGGGCTGCAGCCGCCAAGAAGGGCCACTGCAACGCCGCTGAAGCCGAAGTTATTGGAAAAGCCCTCTGTAAGGAAGTACTGCAGGCCGATAATATTGATAATACCGCCAAGGCCTGCAAAGCCGCCTGCCAAAAACATGGACAGGATGGAGTTGACAGGGATATTCATGCCGGAATACCGGCCTGCGTTGGGATTCATGCCGATTACACGCATTTCATAGCCTCTGGTCGTCTTCCACATGAACACATAGTAAACGAGCACTGCGATCAAAGCAAAGATGATACCCAGATGAAGCCTGGTCTGAGGAAGAATGATCGGAAGCTTCACTGCATCTACAACCGAGGGCATACGGGGCGCAGCTCCCGGAGTTGCATCACGGAAAGGCGGATTTGTCACGCAGAAACTTACAAACTCCAGAGCAATATAATTGAGCATGATCGTGGTGATCAGCTCACTGGCTCCAAATTTCATCTTTAAAACAGCAACGATCAGTCCCCACAAAGCACCGCCGATAAAGCCGCACAGAAGAACGAACAGGATATGGATCACTGGCGGAAGTCCATGGATATGGGAGCCTGCCAGAGAGCCCAGAATCGCTCCAATATAAAGCTGTCCCTCCGCGCCCAGGTTTACCATACCGCAGCGCAGGGCAATGGCATAGCTGAGAGCAGTGAAAATAAGAGGGGTTGTCTGGATCAAGGTTTCTGCAATGGAGTTTTTGCTTCCAAATGCCCCCTTTAACAAGCTGGAATAAGCTTTTCCTGCATCATAGCCCATAGCTGACAGGATGACCGCTCCCAGTACCAGCGCAACGACAATCGAGGCAAGCGGAAAGGTTAATTCCTTTAATTTTTTCACAATTTCTTTCTGCATATCTTTTTCCATCCTTTTGTTCAGGCACTTTTGACAAAAAGAGCTGCCAGAAACGCTCCTGACAGCTCCAATTCAATGACCATGGTTCAATTACTGAAGAGAAATCTCAACCTCTCCCTTTGCCATCTTGTCAATGGTTTCCTGAAGCCTTGTCTTTGCTTCATCGTTTACATCACCGAACCACTCGGTTGCATAAACAACACCCTTGTTTGCTCCATAGGTTTCTACCTCGGTTGGATTTAACTCACCCTTTACATATGCGTCAAAGGTAGACTTAATTGCAATGGCAACATCCTTTACAATGATAATTTTAGTAGCAGTAGGAGCAGACGATTCCTGTCCAAGGCCGCAGCCAACTGCCATAACACCCTTTTCCTCTCCTGCCTCCATGATGCCTACGCTGGCATCATTTGCCATAGGAGAAATAACATCGGCTCCGCCCTCGATGATGGAGATGGCGGTTTCCTTTGCCTGGTTTACATCTGTAAAGCTTCCTGTGTTGATACGGGTTGCTTCTACATTCAGGCCATAGGTGGAATTGACATAGTCAACACCCTGCTGGAAACCGGAGGAACCCAGCTTGATGGGATTGATCTCCTGTCCGCCTACAAAGCCAACCTTTCCAGTCTCAGACAGGAGAGCTGCTGCAACCCCCTGCAAAAAGCCCTGCTCCTCATCTGCGATGCGGACAGAAATAAAGTTGCCGTCTACGATGGTTCCGTTGATCTGCACAAAGGTTGTATCCGGGAAGTCCTTTGCAACAGGAGTACAGTAATCCTGATAGGAATTGGTGGTCAGATAAACCAGATTAAAGCCCTCGGAAGCGTATGTACGGGCTGCCTCAGCAGCATCTGTATCGCTGATGTTTTCCATATAAGCAGTCTCTGCGCCGGCTTCTTCAATGGACTTTAAGCCATTGTACTGGGTTTCATTCCAGTTTCCGTCATTGATCGCTCCTCCAAAGATAGCTGCAACCTTTAAGCCGGAAGCTTCCTTCGCCTTCCCGCCCTCAGCGGCCTTGCTGCCCTCTTCCTTCGCTGCCTCGGTAGATGCCGGAGCTGCAGCAGACTCCTCTGTTTTGCTGCCGCAAGCGGTCAGTGCTGTCATTGTCATAGCTGCCGCAAGCATCAGTGCTGTTAATTTTTTCATAAATCTGTCCTCCTTTTTGTTTTTCCCCTCCTTTTTCGCAAGAAATGGGGATTTGAGAAACATCAATTACTTAACACCTTTATTATGGCAAATACGGATAAAATTGTCAATATATTAACTCTTTTTCATAAAAAAGA
>JABLTT010009796.1_pt1 | contig 35399 bp, 47 predicted proteins | sample 7160061 | NCBI WGS metagenome assembly JABLTT01 (sample SAMN14651232, study PRJNA627086) | human gut metagenome | isolation source: feces | host: Homo sapiens
GAGCAGGGCAGATACAACAGCGCGTTCTGCATAAGCCAGCGCGTCAGTGAGGTAAATGGCGGAACCGCGTTCTTTCAGAAGATCGTCAACGACACAATTAAAGAGTTGTTTTTGTTCGTCCGGTAATAAGATCATTTTTCTCTCCTATAAAACTATGTAAAAAAGACCACAATCTGAATTAAGAGTTGAGAGTGGTTATTTTTGTGATCACTCTGCCAATCTCCTTACGCTTACATCGAAGAAAAAAAATGGTTGCTCTGAGTTGTTCAACATCTGTTCTGTTGTTCATGTATTTTTGAGCCATGTTTAAGAGGGTTATCATCTCCCTCATTTGTTCCTCAATGCTGTAAGCAATCCTTCTAACATCTGACAGAGCTATGATTTCCACAAGGTCTTCATCTTCAATCTTTATCATTTGGCGTTCCTATTAAAAAAGACCACATTCAAAAGCTCCCCTAAGCGCTGTATTGGAACAACTATTGGTAAAAGCCTGGGGAGCTTATGAAGATGGTCTGAACTATCAAGTTTTCCTTAATAGTTGAGGGCAATAAAAAAGCCCGCCGAAGCGGGCTATCGAAGTTTTAGGAATTTCCTAATAGCTCGAAAACTTGCTTAAGCTGAACGTTCGCCAGCTTCGTAGGCGGCGAGAACGTTTTCTAAATGCTGAACTGCTTCTTCTTTTTTCTTAAAGGTTTCCCAGCTAGTCTTGTTATAAAGAAACATTTGAAGACCTTCGAGTTTGTCGCAACTCCGAAATGCCGAAAATGCCCATTCGTGACGCCCTATTTTTAATAGATCACAAACGTATTCGTCTTTGTAAAACACCTTAAATTCATAGTTAAACGACGAGTACTCAGTTACTTTTTTACGTTCATAGGTGGCTAACATGTTTTTCTCCAACTAAAAAAACACGGGATTGATAAACAGAAGCGCCCTCCAAGTTAAAGATCGTTCGTCTTTTGGTGAGTGACAAAGAAGGCGCTTTTGTTTGCGCTCTTCTCTTACTCTTGCGAGAGCGCTTAGCTCACCCAGTTCACGAGACTGGGACGCCCGAGTTTCTGTTCTTGGTTTTGATTTCCTCATCTGGTTAGCTTCTCGGGACCTCAACGCAGGTTTGCTGTTCTTGATACTGCGTGCATCTCAAATGCCTGTATTTGTCAGAGGTCTCTAGCTGAAAAGTGTTTCGTGGCTACCGTTTGCCTTACTCATTCACTTCACTGACTGCTGGTGTTCGATTGTCTGTCTTCGCGTGACCAGCACCGCCTGCACTTGGCCGTTTCGAATTTTTTCGCTCACAGACTCTGCTTCTGTCTGCTGCGTCCGGCTTTAGTTCTCCATGGGCCGGATTCTGCAATTGTTTACCTTAGCTGAACATTAGGTTCTCCTTAAATTTATTAAGGAGAAGTATAAGGCAAAAATTAGGCAAACGCAAGGAGAATTTTAGGATTACCTAAAATTATTTTTGAAGGTTTTTTAGGTATAGAAGCAGTTAACGAAGCGGGCACAACAAAAAAGCCGCTTTCGCGGCTATAAAAATCGCTAGAAGGCGGCGTCTCTAAACAGAGCTTTATTGGGCAATTGTTCTTTCAGGGTAAGGCAGAACAATTGGGAGCTGAAGTAAAAATCCAAAATCAGCAAAAATTCTTTGGACTTTATCTATCATTCTTTGGCACACGGGGTTAGTGTAGGTATGGACAAAAAGAGGGTCGGTTTCCACATTTGGTTCTAATGCATTTTCGAAATTAAAAGTACACCCTCCCGATATCTCTCCCTTCATGGTTTCCTTTTTATTTTCGATATCCTCCACTGAAATTTCAATATATACAACAACGTGTAATTTCTTTCGGTCGCTGGTTATCTGATGTTTTGTTACTATGCTTGGAGTTACCTTGACCTTGGTTTCTTTAGGTAGAAAAGAGGGTGCCTCAACAAACACTTTTTTTAATAAAAGCGGAGACTCCGAATGTTTTTGGATTACGTTCATTGACGCATCTCCTCAGGCTGAACTACGAAAATATCAGAACCATTAGTCTCTAATGAGAATTCGTACTTATTCTGCGTTAAGTAATCTTCCTGATACCCTTGCAGAACCTCTTTAATCACGTCATTAATTGAGCGACTCTTACGGTCTGCGAGTACCTTGTACCAAGTATGAAGTTCAGGTCCAATCCTGATGTTAATGCTTCCTGTACAAGTTTTTTCTGGTGTTTTATCAGCTGCTAGGCAGGCCTCAAGGTACTCGTCTACAGCTTCCTCAAACTCTTTCTCCAGACCATTAAGAGTTTCTGATTCATAGATTATCAAATCAGTAATAAAAAGAATTTTTCCATAGAAGCATTTGTCTTCTATGCTCTCCTCAATCGATCCCCTATATCCTTTATAGGGACCTAGTTGCGTAGTGCATTTCGTCATGATTCAACACCGTCTGTATGAGTTAACTAAATTAATCCATACATTTTTAACTGTTTCTTATATAGCTCTATTTGGTAAACTTTTACCCCATTTTGCGCCTTGCCGTGTGGCTTAACCGCAGGTTTTATCATCCTCTTTAGGTTGTCAATAAAATAGCCATGTGATCCGCCACCAGGCGCCTGCCAATCGAATCCAAAAGTGCTCATAACTCTGCAAAGCTCGGCCCAAGTTAAATCTTTTGGGGGCGGGTCCTTTAAGAATCGATCCAATAACTTGTCTCTTCTATTCATATTTTAGTAAATTACTACTATCTGCGTCCATATTTAAACGCAGGGTTAACCCGTAACGAGATTATGTGTTTATCAAATCGTAGAAAACTATTAAACCGACCCCGATCTCTCAATGACCTCACCAATGATCTGAACTTGCTCAGTGTCCGCAGGTTTTATGGTTTCATCTGGAAAATTAGGATTTTCTGAATGAACCATTATTGAGCCGTCAATCTTTCTATAGAGCCTCTTAACACGTAAGGCATCCCCAAAAACAAAGGCATAGATTCGACCATCGATAATCTCTGTTTTCGAGCAGTCGACTAGGACAACATCGTGGTCGAGCAAAAGAGGTTCCATAGAGTCCCCCTTCACTTTGAACCGCTTGCAGTCTTCTGGGTTGACGTTTTTCCTCTGGAACCAAGAGCGGCGGTAAGCGGCTTTATATTCAGAAGCAAGTTCTTCTAACGTTGAATTTTGCTCAAAGCCAGCTGCGAACCGAATTTTGTATTCGGGAATTTCTACCCAATCGTCGTCATCACAGACTTCTTCAGTCACCAGCACATTAGGGGACTTCATCGGACCGTTACCAGTTGCCAACCACGTTGAAGAAACACCCAGCAATTTGGCAACCTTAGGAAGATAAATAGATTTGATGCTTTTCGATTTACCTGTAAACCAATCGGAAACGGAAGCTGGAGAGATCGAACATAACCTAGCGATGTCACTTTTCTTTAAACCGGAATCACTTAACGCCAAGGTTAAACGCTCTGCCAATGTTGTTTTTTCGTTCATTTGCGTAACCCTTTCTTTATTAGGTTTTCCTAACATATTCTAAAGAAAATTATTTAGGTACATTGATTAAGTTATTCGGAAAACCTTATAATTGAATAAGGCAAAATTTAGGGAAGCTTTAACCATGCGAAAAAGAACCGATATTCATACCGCTCGCCTAATTGTCGACTCTTTGGGCGGAACAACGGCTGTTGCGAACATTTGTGAAGTCAAACCTGCCAGCGTCTCCGGATGGATGAAATCAGGAATGCCAGAAGGTCGTCTTTTGTTTTTACAGAAAAAGTTCAAACGAATCCCGGTGATTAAACACGCTGTCGCCAACTAATTGGGAGTCAGTATGGCTCGCTATAGAAAAATCGATGTCCGAATGTGGAATGACAGGAAGTTTCGAAAACTTTCAGACAAAGCAAAACTTGCATTCATCTTGCTGTTGACGCATCCGGACACCACGCAAATAGGAACGATTCGAACTCGAGTCTCAAATCTTGCCGATGAGCTTGGATGGCAACGAGATGCCATGTCACATGCCATCCAAGAAGTCATCTTAAACGGCATGATTGATGCTGACGAGAAGGCAGGGCTCATGGTCATAAACAACTTCCTAAAGTACAACGCACCGTCATCCCCGAACGCATTCAAATCTTGGCGTGAATTGATCGATTTAATGCCCGAATGTGATCTGTTGGATAGGCACGTTGCAAGCCTGAAAGCCTTTGTAGACAGCTTGTCCGCAGGCATGAGAAATGCCATCCCAAATGACTTAATGGATGCCATCAAGGATGCCATCTCACATGTCAACGAGCAACCATCCCGCATCCAGGAACAGGAACAGGAACAGGAACAGGAACAGGAACAGGAAATATATACAGGCACCGAAAAGAGCGAAAAACAACCTGAGCAGATCGACAGTTTCGCGGGGCGTGTATCTGAAAAACCTTCTTTTTCAAAAACCGATCCAACAGAAGAAGAACTTCCGCTTTTGAATGCAGAAGAAGAGAAAGACACTCAGCCAACTGTTTCCAAAACGGAAAAGGTTCAAAAAGGCGGGAAAGTCAAAAATGGTTCGTCTGCACTTCAAAAACCCGATGACGTTCCCATTGACCGTTGGAATGATTTCATTGCACATCGCAAGGCGATAAAAAAGCCGTTCAACTCGTACGCCCTCAAGCTCATGCAGACCGAATGCAAAAAAGCAGGATGGACCATGACCGAGGCTATCGAACGGGTTTTAGCCGAAGGATGGACTGGTTTTAAGGCGGACTACGTTAAAGACGAATGGAAAAACCCCAATGCGGTGTGGGTCACGGCTGCCGAATACAACAAGGAGCTTCCTCCGGTTACGTACTCGATCGGTGCTAGAGACAGGTTCATCGAAAAGCTCCATGCGGGAATGAATGCATTCGACATTAAGGACTTGCCAGATCATAGGGAGCAGAAATGATGTTTGCCGCTGCTGCCGTTGTTCGAGATGATCAGGGCAGAACGTTCTACGAGCATCCTGATGCGTTTACAACTACTCAGCTGGTTTTCTTTCCTCGGCTGACTGAAAGCGAACTGGCGCTCTACCAAGCTGATGCGATTTATGAAGACGAAATCGAGGTGCTGCCTAGAAGGCGCCCGCAGGTTCCGACGATCCTGTTCACTTTCTGCGACGAACCCAATCACATCAAGGCCGAATTTCTCCGAGGCAAGACTGTTCTGATCGACTTTATCGATGTCGACGATACACCCGAACTCAGAGAAACCGTCCGTCGTTGGATGCTCGAAATTCCCAAATCCCTACCCGCCGCCGTTGTCGTCTCGGTGATGTTCAAAAACAAACAACTGATTGCATGGAAATTTGACTATGAATCCAAAAAATACAAGCGTTTCGCCTGAGCTTGATGGCTATTGGGGCGATCCGACGGGCGGAGCCGAGATAGAAACATCGCTCGCCGACTACGAGAGCAGGGCATGCAAGACACCTGAGTTTTTCATCAACAAGGACGTTCTCGAGTTCAAAAACGATTTTCAGAACTATTTGGAAGAAAAGAAGACTCATGTCTCCAAGTTCACGCTTCCCTTTACTCAAACGAATGAAGGCTGTGTCGGGCGTCCGATAGATTTTGAATTTCGTCCGGGAGAACTAACAGTGTTGGCGGGTGAAAACGGTTCCGGCAAATCTCTTTTGCTTGGTCAGATCGGACTGCACCTAATTTCCTGCGGGGCCTCTCTGTACATCGCGTCTTTTGAGATGGCGCCTGTGAGAACGATTGAACGCATGCTCATGCAGACAGTTTGCAGTCAGAACAAGCGAAAAATTGAAGCGCCGGATGTTGATCTGTTCTTTCGACACTTTGCCTCAAGGATGCGAATTTGCGATCTGCAGCGGAAAGTTACGCCTAATGAACTGCTGCGCCTGCTGGATTCCGCCGTCCAAGACTACAAATCGAACATCCTCTTTGTCGACTCTCTGATGATGTGTGTCAGAGACGATATGGACAAGAAGGAAACCGATTATGTGATGACAAAACTGGTTGAGTTTGCTCGGACCAACAATGTCCACATTGTCGTTGTGGCCCATTGCCGCAAGCGTGGTGATGCCAGTTCAAAAATTTACTCCGTCTTTGATTCAGCTTCAAAAGACTCAATCAAAGGGAGCTCCAACATCACGAATATTGCCTTCAATGTTTTTGTCTTGGCCCGCGATTACAGCAAGGTTCAAAAGAAGGCTGAAGGAAAAGATGTCGATGACACAAAACCCGATTTTGTCTTGAACCTATGCAAGCAGAGAAACGGATCTTGGGAAGGGTTCATCAAGCTTTGGAGGGACAACGCCAGTCTGAATTTCTGCACATCGTGGACGCGTGTTCCGGTGAGGCCGTGGCTGGAGCTAACACAGTCAGAGCCTGCGCCTGAACCCTACTTTTAGGAGGTTTTATGTCAGAGAGTGCATGGCAGTTGCTGATGATCATTTTGGCGCCGGTGGTCTTCGTGAATGTGGTGCTGTTTGGGTTGCTGGTGAGGGCGGCGTTTGAAATCCGAGAGGAGAAAAAGAATGCAAATTTACAGAATAAAGGAAGAGGATGTCTTACGTTTGACTGCTAAGGGATACCAGGACTTATACGGGGAATCCATATCTAAGTGGTTCAATTGGGTTAACGAATGTGCTGACCCGGATGAAGTCAGGAAGGCGACTCTTAAGGCCTGGGGATTGTTGAAGCGCAACTCTGATTTAACCGGTGAACAGTCCGACTGGGAGGAATGGAAGTATGAGCTTTGATTTCAGGAGCTTTGTTCTATCGCTCGGTTGCATCGGTGGGGTCCTCTACTTAGCAGATATTTTCTGGTTTGCATGGAGCGGGTCGAACATAGATTACTGCGTGGCCTGGGTTGTCGGAATCTTTATCGGAGCCATTATCGGCTCCATCAGGTGGCGTAAATGAGCGGGTGCTGTCTCTACTGCATTCATGCTCAGGCCTTCTGGATAGGTCCAGACGGAAAGAAGCATCTTCCTCCAAAGCAGTCCTTTGGGGACATGAACATCTACTGCCACCATCCGGACAAAGGCGCCGGCATCGAGTGCTATCCAGTCTCGTTTTCTCGGTGCTCATCGTTCAAGCAGGCAGGAGGCGATCAAATTCAACGCAGGAGAGAGTTTTTCTCTCAGTTTGAACGTTGGCCCACCCATGCGCAGATCATCGCTCAGAGACGTTAAAAAACGCCTTCATGAGGATTGAAAAGAATGAACCATGAAGAACTAGGTTTTGAAGTTGCGTGTTTAGCTTCGTTGAATAAAACGCCTAAAGAGATCGAGGAATTTTTAGGGCTCGACGACTACACGATTCATAAAACGTATCACTCTCAGCTAATGCAGGGTTACGAGCTTTATTTCGAGACACATGAATGGAACGTAAATATGACTTACAAGCGGGTGGCTTTCTTACAACGATTAAGACGAAGGTTGAACTATGCCATAAGGGGAGGGATTTAATGAACAAGTTTTTGCAAGCTAAAGGCAGGCTAAAAGTCGGAGAAATGAACCGGACCGAGGCCGCCTATCGAGACCACTTAGAACAACAGAAAAACGCTGGACTAATTCTCAAATACTGGTTCGAGCGATTCACGTGGAAGATTGCCTCAAACCGATGCTCATACACGCCTGATTTTTTGGTCATGCGTCCGGATAAAACGCTAGAGCTTCATGAAGTTAAGGGGTCTCTGAGGATCTTCCAAGAAGATGCAAAAGTGAAATGCAAGGTCTGTGCTGATGAGTGCCCGATTCCGCTGTTCATCGTCACGCCGAAACCGAAAAAAGAAGGAGGGGGTTGGAATGTATTGGCCTACTAGCACTGAAGGTTATGTTTTCTGGATGATCAATTGCTACGTCGCGATGTTCGTCTTCCTTTGGATCTTCAAATGGATTACGGATTATTTAGAACGCCGCGACAAACTCAGAAAAAAGGTTGAGTTCTTGGGGCTAGCAGCTCTCGGGATTACCTATCTCTACTGCATGTTTAGCTACGTGAGGACTCTTGGATGACAGAAACAGAACAAAAACTCATTGATGATCTCAGACCTCGTTTGGACAACTGGCGCCGGGCATATCGTGACCGCGTTGTTAAAAATGTCTCAATTGCCTACGCAGTAGAGAGAGCTCTCGCATTGACGAGAAACAAGACGGATTTCTCTGAGGACTACACAGAAGATGATGGCAATAGCGGTTTAAGAACCTGCGAAATCGACATGAAAGATGCGGACTTGCTTAACTTCGTTTGGCAAAATTTCTCGGCGCCGGGAACCGAAGTTCTCTCCATCGGAACTCATGGTCTGAATGTCCGGACAGCGAAACTGATTGTGCTGCTTTACGTATTTGGCTCCCAGTCTTCATTGAGCAAGGCAGGTAAGCGAATCTGGAACATCAAGCGGAGAAAGCTAGACCGGTGGACTGAAGATGCCTTGATATTTTTCGCTTTTCGAGTCCGATATTTCGAACAAATCAACGAAAGGAAGGTTAAAAATGCGTCTTGATTGGAATTTGATAAGAACGATACTCGCTCACGTAGAAGCTGAGACGATTAAAGAATTTTTAGAGGATGCGGATAGTATTTCTCAATGGAAAGAGGGCCAGTTGCTTTCTGAACGCTTAGAGTCGAGACAAAATCCGGCTCAAGTGGTTGTCCTGAGACATATCAAGCTTTTAAGCTCGGCCAATTATGTCGAAAACATCGAAATTAAAGAAAGCGCTGACGGGTTCTTTAGTTTTGCGTATGAGGGAGAACCGAGTTTGACCTTTGAAGGGTACTCACTCCTTGAATCTCTTCGCACCGATAATTTCATAGGGAAACTGAAGAAATACGCGAAAGAAAAAGGCGTCCCGTTGACGATTGAAAACGTTATTGAACTGGCGAAAATTGCGTTGCCGGCATTGGTTAAAATAGATTGAACAATGGAGGGGTTATGGTAAGAGACTGGCAGATTGTTAAAGAGATTTTAATAAACGTTGAAAACAATACATTGCACGAGTTTTTTTCTGAAAAACGATATGAGGATTTAATAACCGACACTACCCGTGACGATGCAAAAACGATAGTTTTAGGTCATTTTGAAATCTTGCTAGATGCGGGAATCCTTAAAAACGGGCAAGTAACGCGACGCTCGGATGGGAGTTTTGAATTTTGGGACTTTCAAGGGGTCTACATATCGATGTCCGGGCATGACTTACTTGACGCTTTGCGAGATAAAACCATTTGGGAAAAAATCAAAGGAATGTCAAAAAGAAGCGGCGTATCCCTCTCATGGGAGTTCATTAAAGCGGCAATACCCGTCGCAATTCAACAGGCACTTAAAAATGTTTCTTAAGATGAACCTATTTATTTTTTCTCGGAGTATCGCTATACTGACCTCGCTGTTGCACAACAGCGCGGGATTGACCTCCCATTTTCCTAGTGGCGTGTAGACCGCCAAGATCGTGAATGCGGTTTTTGTTTTGTCTACGAGATGCCCTAACGATTCGTTAGGTCATCGCCCTTGTTAGGGTTTATATGGAGTAGCCGAACGCTACCCCATACTTGTCTCTCTAATGAGCGGAGCAAGCGGAGCACTTCGGTGCGCCGTTCCACTAGGCGGTAAGGTCAATCCGCTTGTTCCTGCTCTCCCGCTTGACCTCGGGGCTCAGGGTTTTAAAAACTCTAGTGGAGACATTAAATGTCAAATACTTTATCTTTCACGTTTGAGGATACTTCCCTCACAATCCTTGGTGACATCCTCAACCCTCTTTTCATTGCTCAACAGGTTTGCTCTATTCTTGGTTTTACAAATCCTTGGAAGGCAATCAAAGATCATGTTGACCCCGAAGACGTTTGTAAAATCGAAATACTCGACCGCCTCAACCGCAAGCAGTTAGTCAACTGCGTAAACGAAAGCGGCCTGTACGCCTTGATCTTCGGCTCAAAACTTCCAAAGGCAAAACAGTTCAAACGCTGGGTCACAAATGAGGTCTTACCGGCTATTCGCAGGGCCGGACGCTACGAAGTTCCAACAGGTGACACGATCACCAACGCGCAACAAGTTGCCATCCAACAGGCAGTAGCAAGACGCGCAAAGAAGACCGCTGTGTACTATCAGACGATCTACCGCGCGATCAAGGCACGCTACCAAATCCCACGCTACACAGAACTCAAACAGTCGCAGTTCGAGGACTGCCTGCGTTTTATTGAAGTTGTTGACTTGAGCGTGCCTGAAGCACCAGCCTCTGAGCCTACCGAGACCGAAAGACAACGATACGTTGTTGACGCGGATTTTTTGAAGATTCAGCAAACGTTCTGCTACTACCAGCGCTACCTTTTCAGAAAACCTCTAATGCAGGCAATGCGGGTCATGCAGGCTTTGGATGTACCGGACGCAAGTAAGCTGTGGGACGCGGTGAACGATTTAAATCTTGTAAAGCTTGAACGTTCGCTCGACGACCTCGGATTTTCAGTCAAAGACCTCGACTGTTACAAGTATTGGGCGTTGACGCACGCTGCCTAACAATCGAAATTTGAAACTCCGCCCCTCCAGCCCGAGGGGCTTCTTTTTGGTGTATAGTCACAAGTAGACAATTTCAAGCCTGTTTGCCAGGCCGCCTAAAGGCTTAAAGATGACGGTTCCTTGCGGAGGAACCGGTGTGTCCGAAGAGAACGAGACACTGAGGGTTAAGTCAGGCGAATACGAGAGCTCCGATTCCGGGGCTTTTTTGTTATCTGTTGCCTCTCAGAGGTCAACAACGGAACTTTTATGATCGAACCTAATAAGTACGACATCCAGACTGCATCCATCCTTATCGATACCGCCAAAGCCGAACTGGATAGAAAAATTATCGCCGAGCTTCCGGAGCAAACAAAACGATTAGCCTTTTATCAAGGTTTCTGTGTTGCGGTCCTTGGCGTCCTGTTTTACTTGTTCAACAACGATTACTTTCAAGGCTGGAGAATGTGGCTGGCAGTTGTTTCCGGTGCTTTAGGGTTTGCGTCCTTGCTGATGTCGATTATCTTTTCAAGCGGAGCCGCTTATCCCTCAGGGATTTGTAAGGATTACGTGAGATGGTTAAATACTCACTATTCAGATGATGTGCCTGTTTTATCTGTTCAGAAGGATTTACTTCGACAATATCAACGGTCTATTAATGCACTTGATGTGATTCACGAACGGAGAGGAAAAGCACTTTGGACAATCAATTTCATGTTGATTTTGTCAATTATCTTGGGGTGCTTGGCCCTTTGATTTCTCTGTTTCAGTAGTTGTTAGAAGAATGTACTATTGAGACCAAATAAAGCAAAACCCCGTCAGTTGCGAGCTGAACGGGGTTTTTTAATGTCAACCTAAAACCAGTAGGTCGATATGGAAATTATAACAAAGCACTGTAGGAAGCTGATTATGGATTCGTTTCTTAAGTATCCAGCGTGGGCATTTTGCTTTCGCTGGTCCTTGGTGTTGTTGCTTCTTTGCTTTTCTATCAGTTTGATTGAATGATGAACCGATAAAATTTTGTAGGTGTTACATGGCTACTAGAGCAAAAAAGGGGAGACCGTCGATCTATTCCCCTGAGTTAGCAGCCAAAATTTGCGAACTCATAAGAAGCGGGAAATCCGAGCGGCAAATTTGCGCAATGAATGGAATGCCAGCCATTCAAACCTTGTGGGTTTGGAAACAGAAGTACCCTGATTTTTTAGTTCAATCCGCGCGCGCAAGGGCTGATAGCGCTGAGTTTTACAACGATCAGCGACAGAAGAAAGCTGACGAGTTGTACAAGATTGCGAAGAAGCACCTGAAAATGGGATTAGATATTCCTAAAGGTGTGGTCGAGGCTATCAAGGTTTCGATTCAGGAGGATGCTAGAGAGGCTGGTCTGCGCGATGACTCACGCTATGGAGATCGTAAACGAGTTGCTTTGACTGGCGCCGATGGTGGCGCGCTGAAGGTTGAAACTAAGCAGCAGTACGATTTGTCGAATCTTTCAGTTTCGGACTTGGAAAAGTTGGAGGCTATTTTGAATGGCATTGACAAATCTTCCGACGCTGGAGGAAGTGAGGATATGGAAAGCTCGTAAGTCTCTTGCTTACTTTACCCAGCGTACTAAACCTGACTACCTAATGGGGTGGGTTCATCGTGAAATCTGCGATGCATTGGATAAGTTCTTAGATGACGTAATACAAAAGAAAAATCCCAGGCTTATTATTTGTTGCCCGCCTAGAAGCGGAAAGTCGGAATTAGTTTCTCGCCGTTTCCCCGCTTATGCTTTTGGTCGTTATCCTGACTTGCAAATCATTGCCACGTCTTACAGCGCGGATTTATCTCAGCGTTTTAATCGTGACGTTCAGCGAATTATCGATGACGAAAAATATAGAGAAATATTTCCTGAAACTACGTTAAATGGCTCGCGAGTCCGTCCGGACTCGCGAGGTTCGTACATCCGAACGTCTGATTTATTTGAGATTGTTGGTCATGCCGGCGCCTATCGCTCATGCGGCGTCGGAGGCGGTATTACGGGCCAAGGCGCAGACTGCCTACTCATTGATGACCCCGTGAAAGATCGCGCGGAAGCGAATAGCGCCACGGTCCGACAGTCTATTTGGGACTGGTACACGTCTACGGCGTATACGCGCTTATCGCCGGGCGGCGGCGTCATCGTTATGGCTACGCGCTGGCATTTAGATGACCTAATCGGGCGCCTCATCGAAAACATGGGGACAGGGCAGGGCGATAACTTTACGGTCATTAACTACCCTGCGATTGCTGAGCATGATGAAATCCATAGGCGGAAAGGCGAGGCGCTGCATCCTGAGCGTTATTCGTTAGATCAGCTTAAAAAGATTCAGAAAACTGTCGGATCGAGGGATTGGGCTGCACTGTATCAGCAGCATCCGATTCCGGACGGAGGCAACATATTCAAAGCCGAATGGTTCAAATATTGGACAGAATCAAGCCTGCCTCCTGAGTTTGATCAGATCGTGGCGTCGTGGGATATGACGTTTAAAGACTCTAAGAATTCTGACTATGTGGTGGGTCAGGTGTGGGGAAAGAAAGGCGCTAATTTTTATTTGCTTGATCAAGTTAGAGGTCAGTGGGACTTCGTTAAAACACGTGAGATGTTCCTCATTCTTGCGCAAAAGTGGCCCAAGGCGTTACGCAAGCTCGTTGAGGACAAAGCCAACGGCTCAGCGATTATCTCTGAACTTCAAAAAACCGTCAGCGGTATTGTTCCGGTTACTCCGAAGGAATCTAAGGAAGCTCGTGCGAGCGCTATAACGCCGTTTTTTGAGGCTGGTAATGTGTACCTGCCTGACCCGAAGAAAACGCCATGGATGGGTGCATTTGAGGCCGAATTACTTAATTTTCCAGCCGGAGCTCACGACGATTGTGTCGACTCCCTCAGTCAATGTCTAAATTACTTTAGAAATAACTCAACATACATCCTCTCAAAGGATGTTCTGAAAGCTTTGAAGCGGCCTCCGAGGTTTTGAGTAGTTTTATCTCCTTGGATGAGTAGGCCGCCTACATAACCTGTGGGCGGCATTTTTTTTCGATTAACGCAATGAAGAAAAAAACAAACGATAAACACCGCCCGTTAGGTTTGCAGAAACGGGCCGGGGTGGTGGATTATGCTCAGGCCGCCAGTGCTCCGTATTTTCCCAAAGGGAAGACATTAACGGAGGATGAAGTCAAAGCGCTTTCCTCGTTGCCTGTTACCCTTGGGTTACAAGGTTTAGACGAGGAAGATAGCAAGGCCGTCTCAATGGCTCATGATTCAGCGTTTGAGGCTAGCCTAGCGGCGTTACAGAGCACGCTCACGGGTCACGCTATGGCGCTGGGACAGTTTCCTACAACATCTTTCGTAGGCTATGGTGTCCTTCAGCAAATCGCGCAAAATGGCATGATTCGCACCTGCGTTCAAACCGTCGCAGATGACATGACCAGAGAGTGGATTCAGGTAACCGGCGGCGATGACGTTGAGAATGAAGCAATCGACAAGCTACAAGACCTGCAGGAATCAAAGTACAGATTGCGGTCTTTATTTAATCGTGCTCAGTCGCTAGTTGGGTTTATGGGCGGGGCCTTGATCTTTATCGATACCGGAGCTGAGAAGCTGGATTTGCCGTTGAATATTTCAGACGTTTCAGCTGAGATCAAGAAAGATTCCGACGTTAAATTTGTTTTAGTTGACCCGATTAACGTATCGCCGGGCATGTACAACTCTGTCGACCCGTTGAAGTCTGATTACATGAGGCCCGCTCATTGGTACGTTTTAGGGCGCAAAGTCCACGCCTCTCGGCTTCTGCGACTGGTTGATAACGAGCCCCCGCAGTTACTGAAGCCTGCATACAATTTCTTCGGAATTCCACAAGCGCAAATTTTGTGGGATTACGTTCTGCATTGGAACAAGGCTCGGGAAGCAGGTGTAAACATCTTAGACAAGCTGAATCTTTTGGTTTTCAAGACGGATTTTGCTCAGGTCTTAGATGCCGGAGGTATCGAACAGCTCGACGGGAAAATGTCGCTGCTACAGAGGTATCGTGATAATGATTCTGTGTTTGCCTGCGATTCAACCGAAGACGTTCAAAACATTACCGCCACCATTGCAGGCGTGACTGACATTATCCGCCAGTCGCTGGAGTTCATAGCAAGCATTAACCGTACGCCTGCGGTGAAACTCTTGGGTATTTCGCCGAGCGGATTTAACGCAACCGGTCAGAGCGATATCCGGAATTATTACGACCATATCAAGTCAAAGCAGGAATTAAACAGGAACGCGATTCAGACCTGTTTAAAAATCATTCAGCTTGTTGAGTTTGGAAAAATTGATGATTCAATTTCCTTCATGTTTAATGAGCTGGGTGAGGATGACGCTGCCGCTATTGCAATGACGGCAAAAACCCGCGTGGATATGCTGGCTGTACTTCAGGATAGAAACGTTATCAGCGCTGAAGAAGTTCGAGAATCGGTTAAGCGAGATCCGGCTACAGGTTTGGATTTCATTGGTGACGAATTGCCCGAGGAAATCGAGGGCGATTTGATGACTGATGATCCTACGGCCACTAACGGTCCTATGCAGGAGTTTTTATCAAAGAGGGAAACTCCGGCGCCAGAGAACAAGCCTCATTTGGATGACGTGGACGAATCGGGAGAAATTCATTGAAAACGGCCCGCAGCATTGCCGCCAGTCCTGCGATGAGTCGAAAGTTCGAGAAGAAACTTTTGACGTTTGTTAACTCGTTTAGGCGTCGTGTTATCAATGAGATTTTGCTGTACATCGATCAGGAAAATCTCTTAGCCGAAGACGTGTCATTAACGTTTAGGCCTGATGACCCGATAGACCGTGAAAGGCTTAGGCAGATTAAGCGCAAAATCAATCGCCTTGTGCTCCGTGATCCTGAACGTTTCAAGCGGAATATTGATGAGTTTATTGCTCGCAACATGATGTCATGGTTACGAGAAGCGGACAAAGAAACGCAGAAGATTGCAGACTGGTATGTACGTAACCTGTCGGCTGATATTTCGGTTTCCCAAAAGGCCTCGTTAACAGCCGCGGGAATTCCTGCGGCCGTTCTCTGGCAGGCCATACGTAATAGTCGTAAATCGTTTTTCATAACGCCTCAGGCTATAGATGAATTACCGAAGCTTGTAACCGACACAGTAAGTCTTATAACACGCATAAATTCCAGCGATATAGGGAACATTCGGGCGGCGTTTTTAGACGCATACGAAGGCAAGAACACGTACTCCCACATCGTTGAAACCTTGGAAGCCACGAAAGGTTTTACCGAGAAACGTGCTAGGCGAGTAGCGATAGATCAGACGTCAAAAATTAGTCAAAAAATTCTTCAAAAGAATTGTGAAGGAATCGGGATTAAGCGAGGCGTTTGGATTCACGTACCCGGTCAGTACTCAAGCCGTCCGACGCATATAGAGATGAACGGGAAAACGTTCAATCTCGCGGAAGGACTTTATGACAAGGCGGTAGACAAAAAAGTTATGCCGGGTGAGTTGTATTGGTGCCGCTGTACGTTTCGTCCTGTCATTGAGGACTAAACCAAGAATTTAAACAAAACCCCGTGAGCAGCGAACTCAACGGGGTTTTTAGTAGTCGATTAGCTTAGGGAAACATCGACCATGAAGTTAATTTTATCAAAACAGACGAGGAGATTCGTCATGGATTTTGTCAGAGCCTACCCCAAGTGGTTCTTTGTTATTCGGTGGACTTTTGCAGGCTACTTAGCTTTTTATTTGTTTAAGTCGATAGTCCAGTTTGTCATTGGATTTTGACGACAGGGCAGCTCATATTTTGAGGTTTAGGTAATGAATAAAGAAGATCGCTGTATTGCGTTCGACTCGGCCAGTATGAGAACGGTTGACGCGAATGGCTTTCTACACGTCGAACGTTCGCCGTTAACGCGCGTGCAAGTGGCACCTTATTTAGGCCGTGAAATCTCAGGCTGGCAGGCTCAAGGACTGGATCCTGAACAAATCTATCACGCATACAGACCGCCGGAAGAACTTGCAAGCGAAGAAACAATCAAATCGATAAATGGTATTCCGATTCATCTAGAGCACCACGATGACACGGGGGAGCCCGAGGATAAGAAAACGAGAATTGGAACTACCGGAACCGACGGGGCTTTTGAGGCCCCGTTTTTAATGAACTCTCTTCATATTTTCGATCAGGACGCGATTAACCGTATCAATGATGGAAGCATGAAGGAGCTGTCCCTAGCGTACACATATATTCCTGAGTTTAAGTCAGGGGATACGGATGATGGGGAACACTACGATTTTGTACAGCGTCAAATTAGAGCTAACCATTTGGCGCTAGTTGAGAAAGGGCGAGCTGGCCCGACCGTGAAGGTTAGCGATACAGGTAAGGAAATCAATATGGCAGATATTGAAAACAAAGACGCTGGCACCGAGCAGAAAGAAGTTGATCTCGCCCAGAAAATTATCGACCTGCACAAGGTTGATGAAAACGGCAACATTGTAGACGCCTCTGATGAAGACAAAGAGGCCGCCATTACAAAAATTCTCGACGAGCTGAAAAGCAAGGGGATGAGCGATGACGATCTCAAGAAAATGAAGGATACGTTGTCTGACTTGGCCTACTCAAAGGCTACTGGCGATGAAGCACCCAAGCCCGCTGAAAACGAAACAAAGGATGACGATATTGAACTTGACGAAAAAATGAAAGATCCGACTTTCAAGGCTGGATTTGAGGCTGGCGTCCTTTACGGCGAAAAACGTGAAAAAGCTGATCCGAAACGCATTGATCGAGATCATGAGCGCGAAGGTGAAGAGCGTTACTTGCAGGGTGTTGAAGACGCTTTGAAATCCTGCGGCCTTGATGACGCTCCGGACGCTGTCAAGAATGCTTTCAAGGAAGGCTACAAGTTCACGGCCAAAGAGGCCGAAGATGACGACGAAGAAGTGAAAGGCGTCGAAGAAAAGGTAGAAGAAACGGTGAAAGCGTCTGATTCGTTCAAAGCCCTTAAATCCGCACTGATCGATGAAATGACCGCAATTGAGGAAGTCAAGCCGATTGTCGGTGCAATTCGTTTAGGTGCGTACGACTCTGCTGGTCAGGTTTATTTGGCAGCTTTGAAGAAATTGGGCATTAGCGGCGTCAGTGCCTCTCAAGCCCGAATTGCTTACCGCGCTTACATTGCAGGTCGTCAAGGTTCTACTAAGGCTACTGCACGCGATTCAGCGCCGAAAGACGAACGTACCGCGCTCACTTCCATTCTTGAAAAAGTTAACTAATAGGAGTTTTTAGATGTTGCAAAAAACAGTAAATCTCTATCCTGCGATCGGCATTCCCGGTCAGCAGGTCGCTTTCAATCAGGCGGTATACACGCCGCATAATTACTTGAGCGATGGAACCGTGGCTTGCGGTACTTTCGCTTTTGCTAAGGCCGCAACGGGCTCCACAACGGCTGTTCAATTCCCTGTAGCCTCTGCAACAGGAGCCGCAGGGGATAAGGTAGTAGGTCTTGTAGAGCGTACTTTTACGGCTTCTCTGCCGTCCTATGATGAGGATACTGATATTTATCCCGAGGGCGCTGAGCTCACAATCGCCGAACGCGGTGATTACTACATTGTTGCTCCGGCCGCTGCTACGGTCGGTCAATCGGTTCTTTGTGATCCCACAACCGGAAACATCACATTCGGAGCCGCCGGCGCCGCAAATGATACGGGCTGGGTAGTTCGTACGGCTGGCGCTAAGGATGACACGATCATTATCTCTAACCACGGCTTGTCTATTACACCCGCAGCGGCTAGTGGCAACTAATCGAGGAAAATTAACATGGATGACTTCAAGCTAGCACAAGAAAAGGGCATTGGCGGCGTAGGCGTTAAAGGCTTTATGCCGTTTAACTCTACGAAAGACGGAAAAATCAAAGTTGATTACGAGGCCGCAGCGCGTTCTATCGCTCGTGACGCGGCCTTGCAGACACCTGTTTCTGTGGGCGTGCCTGCGCTATTTACGACGTTCATTGATCCGAACGTTGTTCCGATTTTATTTGGCGCCCAGAATGCTTCTAAGGTTTTCGGCGAAGAACGCAAGGGAGACTGGACCTACAACTTCTTTACCTTCCCGGTAGAAGAATTTGCAGGCAATGTGACCCCTTATTCCGACTTTACGGAAAATGTTTCTTCTGACGTCAACTTTGCATATCCGACGCGTGAAAACTTCCTCTTTGAAACTGTTATCAAATACGGCGATAGAGAAGCGGGAGTTGCGGCGAAGGCAAAATTAAATCTTGTTGGCTCTAAGCAGCAGGCCGCAGCTTATGTGCTTGCTATGGCACATAACAAGTTCGCACTTTACGGGGTAGCGGGCAAGAAGATTTACGGGATGTTAAATGATCCTAATCTTCCGGCTTCCATTGCCCCGACATCTGTAAACAGCAACTCTACGTGGCCTGCTAAGGTGGCGGCCAACCCTGAGGGCGCCGCTAATCTCGTCTACGATGATATCAACAAGCTTTGGATCGAGATTTCAGGAAAGAACGCGGGACTGGTTGATCAGAATATGCGTATTGTTTTAGCTATCAGCAACAAACGAGCCGCATACTTGACCCAACCTAACAATTTCGGTCGTACGGCTATGTCTATGCTCAAACAGTCATTCCCGAATCTTGAAATTGTTCAGTTGCCCGAACTCAGCACTACTGCAGGAGAAATGCTCTATATGGTGGTTCCTGAGTTGATGGGTGTTCAGACTGGCATTGCCGCATACTCTGAAAAACTCTTCCTGGGCCGTGTCGTTCCTGAACTCTCTTCTTTTAAACAGAAAGTTGTGGGTGGCACATGGGGTTCCATCATTCGCAGACCCAGCCTCGTTGCAACTATGCTGGGGGTTTAACCTTCATTTAAACCAAACAGGGGGCTTTTCGGTCCCCTTTTTATTCATTCACGGAGATTTAAGAATATGGCAAGACCTGCGAAAAACGAAGCTGCAACACTCGCTCAGGGTGGCACTGTTGTTGGTTCAACTTTTGAAGATACGAAAAAAACAAAATCAGCGGCAAAAACGGCAGCAACTGTTGTTTTGGCTGTTTCCCTTCCTCACGGCTTGAAATTTGATGATGTTCCATGCAGTGACGGTGGAACAAAAACGATTGTATTCCCCGGGCTTAATGACGATCTGCGTTCTAAAAGAGAGGGGATTCTGCTCGGGAAAGGCAACGCGATAGCTTTCAATAAAGCAGACTGGGAAAATATTCTCAAAATGCACGGAAAAGAAGCCGCATTTACAGGCGTAAACGGCGGATTGCCTTGCATTATTCCAATGAAAGACGAAAAAGAATTTAAGTCTCGTACTGATGAGCTAAAAGAGATTGATCATGGAGTGAATCCTGTTGACCCGGCCAAAGTCGGAGTTCAAGAAACTAAAAACGTATAGAGAGAGTTATGGCTGTTGTTATCTTTGATCCAGAGAATTTTAGAACGCTATACCCAGCGTTTTCGGATGAAACTAAATATTCGAACGAACTTCTTACTGAGTATTTTGGTATGGCGGCAGAGTTCGTAGGGAACTCAGATAGCACCAGTTTTGCGCCATACGATCCTGAGAACCACGTCTATTTGCGAAAGCGTCTTTTGGACTTGGTTATGTGCCATCTCTTAACGCTAGACGAAAACATGACGGGGCCGGTAGGCAGAATTTCCAGCGCCTCTCAAGGCTCCGTTTCTACTTCGTTCGATTTGCTTAAAACGAATTCTTACGTAGGGGACTGGTGGGCGCAGACACGATGCGGGGCGCAATACTGGATCATGACGGCTCGTTATCGAGTCGGAGGCCGGTTTTATGGAGGCTCTAATTACCATCCTTGGGGGTAGCTTATGGGTATCAAAATTACCGATCACGGTATTTTTAACGATCTGAAAAAGAACGCGGTTCTAAATAAAAATATCCATGCTGAGATTGGAATTATGATGCCGGATATCGCCACCATTGGGATGTATCTTGAGTATGGATGGGATCAGAGGGTAACGGCCAAACAGAATGTTTATCTATCAAGTGTCTTGGGTTTGCCGATAAAAGATAAAGAGGGTAATTGGATTCAAAATTTTGCCATTCTTCATTTGCCCCCGCGCCCATTCATGCGTGCGACGTTTGCCGAGAAAAATAAAGAGTGGAAGAAGATTTTTGAATCTCAATTCAAGAAAACACATGATGTAAAGTCTGCGTTAGAGGCCATGTGCGACATGGCTGCTTTTGATATCAGCACAACGATTAGAAACAACGGAACGGCGTCTAATCCTTTTCCAAAACGTTCTCCGTTGACGATGGCTATGCTGGACGCTATGGGAGAAACTGAGAAAGCTAAGCGCCAGCAAAAAGGACAGGCAGCGGTAAGCAACACGACAACTGATAAAGCACTCATGCGTACCGGTGTTTTAGAAAAGAGTATTACTTACAAAATCCATTCTTAACATGCTGAATCTGCACGCAATTGTCCGCCAGGCGATTAATGCCAACTATGCTGACGAAACCTTCAAGCTGTACCGCTCGGTCGGCCAAAAGAATGTAGGAGGAATCGTCCAAGCGTATTACGCACCAGCAGAGGAGATTCAAGGGAATTTTCAAAGTGAAGGCGATAGTGCGTTGGATCATGCCAACTTAGCCGGACAGAACACCATCATCCGGCGCCTGTACCTCTTCGCATCGAGCGACCAGAAGCAGCGGCCTTGGGCAATCTACAGGCCATTAGCGAGGTCGGGAGATTATGTTGAAGACTCCAAGGGAGGCCAGTGGCTGATCACTGCGGTGATCGAGGATTTTTCGGATGCAGGTTGGGAAGCGGTCCGCTGCACATTCCAAACCACGCCTCAGAAGTTGAATATCGCAGAGGATGAAGATGAAAGCACAAAACCTGACCCCGAACATCCGGACAGCGATTCAGGAGTTTCTTGAAATATTTGCTGTTCCAGAGGTGGCGCCGGAAAACATTTTCTACGGTAACCAGAACAATCTGTCATTACCTCCTGAAGGGAACGATTACGTCATCTATTCCTACATCTCAAGTGTTCGCCATGGGACGAGCGCTGAGGAGTGGACGAAAGACCAAACCGATGACAATGTTTACCTCTCAACGACTACAGAAATCTTGGTTCAGGTCGATTGCTACGCCTCGACCTTAAACGGCTCGGACGGCATGAATGCGATGCTGAGGGCTCAGGCCTTGGAGACCGTATGCAGGTCCCAGGTCGGCGTGCAGTTCTTCGTTGATAGAGGAATCAGCCTGCTTCATGCGGATGATCCGAGAGACACAACCATCATCGGAGACTCTGATAACTATGTACGAAGATCCACGCTGATGATTCACCTCAGCATGCAGAGTCAGATCAAAGTTTCAATGGGCTTCTTCAGTGCGGTTGATGTGGACCTGAAAAACGTTGATGTGAGCTACCCTCCGAAGGAAAAACAATGAATGAGCAACTTGCTTTCAAAGTTGGGCGTGCATTCAAACTAGGTATGATGTACGGCATGGGGAGGAAGTATGCTGATCTTGGTAAAGCAAGGGATGCAGAAGAAAATCCTAAAGGCTGGATAACAATTAAAAATGCTCACATTCCTTTGGACAAAGATGGATCGTTGTCCGGGGAAGCCGGTGGAAAAATCGAAGCGTCTCAGCAAAACCAAAAATTTAAATTAGATGATTTCACTCGTGACCTCGACCAAGGGAAAAATCCTAGGACAGTTCTCAAAGAAGCAGCCCAATCATTAAAGGGTTCATACTCTGTCAGTCTTCCTGACGTAGGGGTGGACAAGGTGATTCTTGGGAAAAATTTTGTTTTCGAGAGTGGAAAGTACCTTTATACGGGAGAGGGTAAAGCCAATCCTAAAAAGAGAAAAGAAATTGCCCAGCGTCAACTCTTTGGAATGTCAAAGCTTCAAACGATTCTTTCCGAAGGTGTTAAAACAAAATGGTCTAACAATCGGACCCACCATGGGGATCGCGATTTCATAACGATTTATAAAAAGCTTCCCTATCAAGGATCGAAAGTCGTGTTTAGTGTCGACATAAGCCGAAAGAAGGATACTCCAAAGGATGAAGAAAAACAGATTTACAATGTTGGAAACTCAAGGAACCAAGGTTTTGTCAAGAAACAAAAACACTCAGTGGTTCCAATCAAGCACGCAAAAGATTCATTCGATCCGGAAAGTTATGAGATTGTAAGAATCCGGAGCTGAGAACAGAAAACCCGACTTATCTAGGTGATGGTCTTCACAGAGCTAGAGTTCATCGGGTTTTTAATTTCAGGCCCTCTAGGAAGGTCAAGGACCGACTTCCCTCAGGCCGCCTGAAAAATCTAGGTGTGATTTTAACAACAGATAAGCCTAAAGACAATAGTTTGCAGTCTTTTAGGAAAGGAAAAGGCCGGAGACGCTGTGCTATTACCGCCCTCTAAGGGCTCGGTGAAAGGTTTACACCGGTCAACAGAACAATCTCTAGCTATGGACGGAATTTTAGAGCGGCCTGAGGGGCTGGGCAAGATGTCAGTCCCAAAAATAAGGATTTTATGAAAAAAAATAGCCCCGTTCAGTTGGTAGCTGAGCGGGGTTTGAGTTAACTGATTGCAAGGGAATCAGTCAATATGAACATTTTACACGACTTAGCGGAGGCCCTAACCATGGTCACTGCCGTTCCTTTGTATGCAGCTCTTCCCGTTTACCTGATCGGTTACGGACTCGCGGTGTGGGTGATTGCAAAAGCGATTAAGGCTGTAAAGGATATTTTCAAATAAATGAGTTTCTGGTGTGGCCCATAGCCACCCTATAAAAATTATCGTCGGCGCCATCTGGCGCTTTTTTATTTTGAGGAAAAATATGTCAATCAATGCTAATCGATTGGTTTCTATCACCCCTCGTATCATTGGAGCTGGGAGCGCCGATCTTGAAACAAATGGTCTGCTGCTGACCCAGAATGCTCTGATTCCTGCAGATTCTCCGGCACTGGAATTTGTGACCGCTGCCTCTGTCGGAAATTACTTTGGTGCGGAGTCTCCTGAGGCAGACTTTGCTAATCAATACTTCTCAGGAGTGAACAATCAGCAGAAGGCGATTAACCGTCTTTTTGTGGCCCGCAGAATCAATGCAGACGCCGCTGCTTGGATTAAATCCGCTCCGATCTCTGCTCAGCTGTCTGAATTAACGGCGATTACTGCAGGTTCCTTAACGATTACAGTTAACGGCACGGAAAAAGAAGTTGTTAATCTCGACTTCTCCGGCGCTAAATCTTTCAGCGATGTGGCTACTGAGCTGGCTACTGCTATTGGGGCCGTATCAGGTGTATATAACTCTGATCAAAATGCCATCATTCTGACCACCACAGAGACAGGCGATACCGCTTCAATTTCCTTCGCTACAAAGGCGACCACTGGAACGGATATATCTGCATTGCTCGGACTGACGGAAGATTCCGGCGCCGTTCTCTCTCAAGGTTCCGATGCTCTGACTCCGGCTCAGAATATGAACCTTGTCACTTCTGTTTCTCGAAACTGGGTCGGATTCACGACTCTTTATGCGACAGAGGTGGCAGAGGCTTCCGCTTTAGCGGCTTGGGCAGACATTGATGATGACTATGTGTACTTTGATTGGTCTACAGACACAAAGATGCTGGATCAATCCACCCAGTCAACAACGAAAGCCGCCCAGTTAGCGGAGAACAACTATAACTGTTTGGCGATGGTTTACGGTACCGCTCAGGATGCCGCGGCCTTCCTTGCAGTTGGCGCTTCCATTGATTGGTCCGCTATCCAAGGCATTAAGACGTGGTTTGCGAAGTCGGCTTCCGGAATTAAGGCTTCCGTTCTCAGCGACGAAGTGGCTGAAGCATTGGATGATCTCAAGGTCAACTACGTCGGCGCATTTGCGACACGCAATGCAGAGTTTGACTTCATAAATCGTGGTTGTCTCCTCTCCGGAATTTATCAGTGGATTGACGCTCTGTACGGCATGATTTGGTTCAAGGCGAGAATCCAGCGTCAGATCATGGACGGGTTCGCGGCTATCAATCGCGCTCCCTACAACGCTGTAGGGTTCGCCTACATTGAGGCTTGGTTGCTCGATCCGATCAATGACGCCAAACGAAATGGTGTTATTGATACTGGTCTCGAGCTCTCGAATTCTCAAGTTCAGCAATTGTTGACGGAGACAAACAATCCGATGATTAAGCAAGACCTCTACTCCAAGGGATATTGGTACTTGATTGAAGCACCCTCTGCAAATGTCAGAACCCAAAGAGGAAGTCCAAGACTCGGATTATTTTTTACTTACGCCGGGAGCGTCCAACGAATTGAGATGCCGCTGACGGCCGTCATGTAATCAAAATTTCACAACCGTAAAGACCCGTCGCAATGGCGGGTTTTTCTTTTAGGAATAAATAAAAATGCCTAGACAAAATTTTGACATCACAGCTGCCAATGCTTCTGCAGTGATGACGATTGAAGAGTTGTACCCTAATGGTTTGAAGCTGGAAAGGTTTTCAACTGACGCCGCTATTGTTGCCGATTCTCAGCAGATCGCCGAAACCCGCATGGGCGTTGACGGTAATATGGCAGCAGGCGTTACTCCGAACATCTATCCTGTAACCATCACGCTTGAGGCAAACTCTCCGACTGCGACAGCATTCACTACGCTTTACGAAGCAATGAGCGCCAACAAACAGCTCTATGTTTGTAATCTGACAATCAAGATCCCGTCTATCGGCAAGACTTACCAGTTCTCAAATGGTGTGCTGCAGACAGCAAATCCGATGCCGGCACTTAATAAAGTTCTGGCGCCGACAACTTGGGTATTTCACTTCGAATCTATGGAGCGCATTTAAATGAAGGAACCGAAAGTTATCAAATTGGAAGACGGCGGTAATCAGCTGACCTTCAAGATTTATCCGTTTCCGGCAACTAAAGCTGAAGATCTAATGATCCGGATTGCCTTGATGACGGGAAAAAACCTCGATATTGAGAGCGAAATGGGATACAGAGACGTGATCAAAGCGCTTGTAAGTGTTCCTCATGTAGAAGCCAAGGCCCTTTTAGATGAACTGCTGTCCGAGGTCTACAAGGTGGATGGCAAGAGTGAGATCAAATTCTCGTTCGATGACGCGGACGGCTATATCTCCAGTCCGTTGACCATCCTCAAACTCAGAATTGAAAGCTTCAAGGCGAACTTCGGTTTTTTTCCCGACTTGATACGCCAGTTCTACCCCGCAGAGCAGAGTTCTTAGCAGATTGCGCAAAAGTTCGAGGCGTGGCGGTCACTACCCAGCTCACGCCTCTAATGTCTCGTTTGGTCATGGGCGGAATGGCCTCATTAGTCGAACTACAAACTCAACTAACGCTGGAAGATGCCTACGCATTAGACGAGGCATTGCTAATTAAAAACTACAACTCGTGGGTGGCGCAAAAGAGCGCATGACATCATGGCCAAAACAACCGACTCTTTAGTTATTGATGTATCAGTCAATTCCAATGACGTAATCAAGTTTTTCGAAGTTTTATCTGACAAGCTGAATCAGCTGCTCGGATATGCTCAATCAGCCGGAGAAAAACTTGACGCACTGGGAGAGGGCTCGGACGGCATCAAAGAGGTTTTAGGCGCGTTAAATGAAACGGCTCAAAACGCCAAGAAAACCTCTAAAGATTTAGAAAATGTCGGAACTAGTGGTAAGAAAGCAGGGAAGGATGTTTCTAAGGCCTCAAAGGATGCATCAAAATCGCTTTCTCAGCTCGATTCAGTAGCCAAGCGAGTATTTACCGCCATCAAAAGCTACGCCGCTCCGCTGGCTGCTATGTTTGGTGCCAAATTCATGTTTGGCAATTACATAGATGAAGGCTCCAAGCTCGACGACATCTCTAAAAAAGTCCGGATAAATGTGTCCGAGATTGATGCATGGAGAAAAGCGAACGTAGCAGCAGGAGGAAGCGCCGAGGCTTTTACTCAGGCCATGCAAGCCTTTACTGAGCGCACAGGAGCTAGCGGAGAGGTTTTTCTTCGCATGGGAAAACAGCTCAACGGCATGACCGGCGCCCAGGCGAACTACGCTCTGAAATATCTCGGATTGACACGTGAAAGCGCGGCCGTTTTTCTGCAAAACAATAAACAGATGGGCGAGCTGGTTGAGACATATCGCAAGCTGGCACTAACGCCTAAAGACGCTGAAAACGCTCGCCGATTCAAAATTTCGTGGCAAGTTACCGGAATGGCGATTCAAAACATCGGCAATCAGTTCGCAAAGTTCTTTATCCCGTGGGTTGAAAAGGCGGTTAAGATTTTCGGTGATGCGTCACTGTTTATCGGAGAGCATAGCCAATTCATCAAAATCGCTTTAACCGGTATTGCTACAGCCGCGGCATTGGCGTTTGGGCCTAAATCTGCCCTCATGATGGCGGGCAAGCTGCTCGGTCTTCTAGCCAGTCCGATTGGTCTTCTTATTGCAGGAGTTCTCCTGCTTGCCGGGGCTATCGATGACTTAATTGTCTTCGCCAAAGGCGGACCGAGCGTATTTGAAGATTTCCTGAAATCTGTAGGTTATACAGACGATCAAATCAAAGGAATCCGAAAGTCGTTTCAGGACGCCTGGAAGTCAATCTCAGACCTCTTAGACAAACTTTCGCCGCTCAAAGACATGTTCCTGCAGGCCTTCGGGGACGTGGTTGTGGCGGCGATCACGGCTGTCGTAGGGTTTATCGGAGATTTGGCGAAAGATATTGCGAACCTGATAAATACCGTCCCAAAGATGAAGGATAACTTCATCAAGGCGTGGGAGGACATTGAATCCGGGTGCAAAAGAATTTTCAAATGGCTGGAAGACAAAATGAAGTTTTTCACCGATTGGAAATTACCTGACTGGGCCTCTAAATCTATTGACACCGTGGGCGGATGGTTCGGGTTAGGTGACGATAAGAAGGCACCTGTTACAACACCTCCGGGGGCTCAGGCCGGCGCCGCAGCATCGATCGTTCCTAAGGCCGCTTCTCCGGTTATTAATGCGCCGATGAAAACGGATGTCAGCATTAATATCCAAGGTAACGCCGATCCTCAGGCCGTTAAGGATGCGACTCATCGAGGCGTAACAGAAGGTATGGGTGATTATCAGGACATGTTGCAAAATTCAGCTAGCGGATATCGTTAAGGTGGAGATTAAATGGCAAGCCTAAACTCTGTAATGTCGATTAGCTGGGCAGTAGTAGGCAATAACCTGCTGCCGTTCGTTCCATACACCTCTATCGGCGCGATTGACGCGGATAAATCCTCGAAAGTTCCGACAGAACCGATAGAAAACGGACAGCTTGCGGCGTTTAATATCGTGCGAGAGCCTGAGCGCGTTAACGTTGAGTTTTTATTTAACGGTAATTACGCGATTCAGGTTTTGGCGCTGGCAATGCTCGACAAGCGATTAAATAGTACCGATACCTGCACGATATTTAGTCCAGCCAAGATTTGGCGAAATATGGCGCTCGATCACTACGACTTCTCACGAACTCAAACGACGGGCGCTTGTATGCTGACTGTACACGCGTCTTTTGTTGAGATCGTATCAGTCAATCTAAGCCAGCAGAAAACCTCCTATTCACCCAAGCGAGCTACATCGGCTAATAAGGTGAACACCGGACAAGCTCAGGTAAAACCGAGCTTGCTTAAGGGCATTATCAGCTTCTTTAAAAAATGAATCAGATCGTTATAAGTGCCTTACCGTTCCAAGAATTCTCTTGCGTTCTCGGCGGTCAAAACTGCGTTATCACGTTGCGGCAGATTGCTGAGTATCTCTATTGTGATTTAGCGGTAGACGGCGTTCAAATTTTCGCAGGGCGCCGATGTTGCATCGGAACTGACATCAATTGTTATCCAACGCCTCTATTTTCGGGGCGTTTGTTTTTTATAGACACGCTCGGGAAGTCAGACCCACAGTATCAAGAGTTAAATTCTCGATGGCTGCTAGTTTACGAGGAGGCAGAAAATGCCGTCGCTCCTACCGCAAATTGATAAAAACACGACGTACACGCAAAAAGAAGTGGCGGTTACGGTAACTCTGGACGGGCAAGAGGCCGTTACGTTTCAAGGGTTCGCGGTTAAGTGCTCAATTGAAAAATCCGGCTGTCCCGCGTTTCCTAAGGCCAAAATCGAACTCAGAGGATTGTCTTTAGCAACAATGGAGCGTCTAACGCACCTAGGTTTTAAGTCGTTCTCGTTGAAGCGGAACAAAATCAATATTTCTGCAGGTGAAAAGGGCAAAACGTTATCCGTTGTCTTTAAAGGCGAGATCGTTAACGCATGGGCAGACTTTAACGCCGCTCCTTCTCCTGTTTTCAAGATTGAAGCGAACTGCGGCTTATTTCCCGCGTTAATTCCCCAGCCGCCGATATCGGTAAACGGTAATCAGACGGTAACGGGGCTGATTGATCAGATCACTAAAGAGATCGGATACACGCTCGAAAATAACGACATCACAGCTTCGATTAAGGACTGCATTATCGACGGGGATCCAGTCACAAAAATGAGGCGGATTGCTGACGCCGTTGGTGTTGATTTGATTTTTGATGATGAAAAAGTCGTACTCATTAAAAACCATGGCACCCGAAAAACTCAGGGATCAGTTCCACTAATAAACGCAACGAATGGAATGATCGGGTATCCGACGTTCACGAACAACGGAATTAACGTCTCTACGTTTTTCAGGCCTGATCTACGCATTGGGGCGAATTTCAAATTAGAAACGATCGTACCCAGAGCTTCAGGTACTTGGAAAATAACGGGGCTGCGTCATGAGCTATGTGCAAACGACCCCGGATCACAGTCATGGAAAACAAACATCACAGCTATTTATCCGAGGTGGTGATATGAGCAGTCAAGAATACAGTGCGAATTACAACGATTTCGCGGGTTCCAGCCCCATTAACGCATTAGAATTTTTCGTTAAATCTTTGATCTCTAAAACCGTCTACACCGCGTTCCCGGTAACAGTTACAGCAGTGGAAAGAACCGGAACAGGATCAGGCGCCGGTTATGTAACTGTTAAACCGCTTCTCATGCCTCGAAACGTTGAGGCTCAAGGAATTGCAGTTACAACTATTCCAAAGCTCCCGTATTTTCGTCTGCAGCATGGAACCGCTGCTATCGTTTGTGACCCGAAAGTTGGGGATGTCGGGTTAGCTGTTGTAGCTAAGCATGATATTTCAAACGTAAACGGCGATAACAAGCCTAAAGTGCCTGCGACATTTAGAGAATTTGACCGCTCCGATTCGTTCTATGTCGGTGGCTTTTGGGGGCCGGCGCCGTCTACTTTTATTCATATCGAGGACAGCGGGGAGATCACAGTTGAGGCGCCTGCAAACGTCGTGATTAAAACCGATTCCTGCACGATTAACAGTAAAACAATCGAGCTAAACGGTTTGACGTCTATCTCCCTCAATTCGCCGCAAATCAATCTCAACGGCGCGATTAGCGGTGGCGGTTCAGGTGGCGCTAATGCAACATTTAGCGGGGACGTTAAAGCCAAGGGCGTCAGCCTTACAACGCACGTTCATACCGGCGTTCAAGCTGGCGACACTACCAGCGGTCAACCTCAACAATAAGGACTAAAAATGAGAATGGACTGGAAGATAATCAGAGGCTTATTGGAAAAATTCGAAGATGAAAGTATCTCAGATTACCTGAGTACCGTTGGAGCTTTGCCCGATTCCGTTCAGCTCGAAAACTTCGACACAAGAGAGAACCTGAAATCTGAGGCAAAAGCTCAAGAAAAGTTAATATTTGGTCATCTTCTATTGTGTTTAGACGGCGAATTTGTCGAAGGTTTGCAGATTAAAACAGGAACAAATTTCGATTACTCTTATGGTCTTTGTTCACCCCGTCTTACGCTTAGAGGCCATGAGTTACTTGAAAAACTGAAAAATAGGACCGTATGGGAAAAAGTCAAATCGGGCGCGGCGTCGCTCGGGGTTCCGCTTACTGTTGAAACGATTTCAGCAATAGCGACAAAAGTGATAAATGATCTTTAGGACCAGCGAAAATGCCGCATACCGCAAAAACAGCTTTATTAAGTTCTGACTGGGAGTTACAGCTCACACCCGAAGGAAATATTCTGCTCACCTCGGGGGCTTTAGCGATAGCGCAGAACCTCGCCAATGAAATCAGACTATGGACCAATGACGCCTATTACCAGCAGGAAAACGGAATTGCATGGAAAGAGGTGCAGCTTGCTAAAAAACTCGATCCGTCAGTTTTAGCTCAAATTATTCATGAGGCAGGCAATCGGGTTGCAGGCGTGAAATCCGTTGAGTCAGTAACGGTCACTAATGTAGAGGAGGAATCACGAACTCTGCACGGTGAAATCACGATTACCACTGATTCAGACGAAACAACCTCATTTATTTTTTAAACATCATGGCTCAGATTATTTTTAATCCTCTGGTAGGCGTTGAATTGCCTAGCACTCAGGAAATCCGAGAGGATTTAGGTGAAAAAATTCAACAGGCTTTTCAAACATCCCCTAACGACCCGTTGCTCAACATTGAGCCCAGCTCACCAATGGGTCAAGTTTTAGATTTAATCGTCGCAGAAATTGAGGCCAAGAATTCTGAAATCGCATTCTTGGCTAATATGGTCAACCCAGAGACTGCGACCGGCAAATACTTAGACGCTTTGGCAGCGCTTTATGGATTGGACAGAAAAATCTCGGAGCCTACCGTTGTAAATTGCGTCCTTACAGGTTTAAAAGGGACGGTGATTCCGTACGGCGCCATAGCTCAGGATACTCTCGGAAATCAATACCGCCATTCAGCCGCCAACGGTGCTCAGATTGACGATACGGGTTCGGTGACTACGACATTTACGGCGATAAATCACGGGCCTCTTGAGGTAGCTGCAGGATCGGTTAATCGTATTGTTACAACAATTGCCGGCTGGGATTCCATCACTAATCCGACTGCAGGTGTTATTGGCAGGGATGAAGAAACGGACGCGGAATTAAGAAACCGCATGATTGAATCCTATGCGATTAATGCGACAGGCTATGTAGAGGCCATTGAGGCTAATTTAGCGGCCCTCGAGGGCGTCTTGGACGTTCGAGTGTTAGAGAATCCGACGAATGCCGAGGTAACGCAGTACGGTGTTGCTATAGATCCTCATTCCATTTTGATCGCCATTGTCGGAGGAGAGGATTCTGATATCGCTAAAACGATTTACCAGCGAAAAGACGCCGGCTGCGGGACCACGGGTGATTATGAAGTTCAGTTTATTGACGAAACGTATTACAACGCTACATATAACTACAAAATCGTCAGACCTCAAAATCAGTCGCTAAAAATCTCAGTTACGTTCTTTGGTACGAGCATGAACGAGACTGAGAAAAACAACGTGATCCAAGCCATTATTCAGGACGCTCTTGGACAAGGCGTTAACGATCGAATTTCGCTTGCGAGTACGGTTTACGCGTCTCGGTTCTATCAGGCGATTCAGTCTCAAACCTCGGCCCCTATTGCCCAAATCCAAGTTGGATTAGGAACCGAAGCGCTCGGATCAAGCGTTCAAATCCCTGCGAATATTGAACCAACAATTAGTGAATCCGATGTCTCAATTATCTTTACCGGTAACTAAATATGGCTGATTCTGTCACTTGGCGGAATATTCTCAGCGTTACGGATTTCCGCAAAATTTCTAACGTCCGATCGTTGATTTCAATCGCCCTGCAGTCGCAATACTCGCACTCAGAGCGATACCGACAACTCGGATTGTTGTTCAATGCTGAAATAGACGCGTCCCCGCAATTGGACGCGTTTTTTAATAACGTTTTGAACCCAGATACAGCTTTAGGCGTATGGCTGGATTGGTGGGGCAAACGAGTAGGCGTTAATCGTAACCTTGTGATCGACGGGGTTGATACTCGTTTAGATGACGAATTTTTTAGGTTTTTGATCTTTTATCGCGCCGTCGTAAACGTCTCTAACGGGACCTCTGAAACAATCAATCGACTATTGACAAAACTCATAGGGTTACCGGTTTTCGTCTCTGACTACCAGGACATGACGATACGTATTCGTATTGTCGGAGAACCTACGAGTGTGCAGGTTGCGATTTTGAAAAATTACGGGCTTTTGAACAGGCCAGCGGGTGTTCTTGTAAACGTTGAAGCCGTCGCTCCGAATGAGTTGGTATTCGGTTTCTTCGGTTCTGAACTTCTTCCGTTCAATCAGGGTGTATTTAACCCGGCAAGAAACATTGAGATTTAATCATGTCGAATTATCCTAAGTATTTAATGGAATCGCCTATTGGTATTCAGGGCGATATCGTGATCCCGCCGAAAACAGCAACGGAGGCGGGTTTAGGGCGCCTATCTCAGCAAAACGGATGGGGCGTGGAGAACTCACAGCCAATTGAGCAGGGAGGTATACCGCCGTTCAGAACTGACTTCAACGGAGTTTTCTTTCTTCTTTCTCAATTAGTTTATTGGTATCAGCAGGGCGGAATTATGAGATATTCCGCAACTATTGATTACGAGATCGGGAATGAAGTTTTTCAGAACGGCACTAAATATCGATGTGTTGCACCTAACGGACCATCTTCTACCAAAGTGGCGCCGGGGTCCGATAGAACAGTTTGGAAAAATATTGATATTACCGTTCCCGCAGGCGCCGTCATGCCGTTTTACAACGTCACTCTAGGCGGATCAGACAATCGGCGTCCGATTTTTTGGGGTTCGACTCAAGCCGATGAGGGCTGGGTTTTATGCGACGGAGAAAGTGACGGTCGCGGGGGATTAACGCCGAATTTGGTAGATAGGTTCCTTAAAGGCTCGACGGTGGCTAATCAAGGGACGAAAGGGGGGAGCGCAGAACTCAACATTAACAACATTCAGGTTAATGGCACGATTGGAGGAACAGCGTTAACGGTAGCTCAGTTGCCGCCGCATACTCACGGAGGGTCTACAGCGCCAGCAGGGTCGCATACGCATACCCGAGGAAGCATGAATATCACAGGCGAGTTTGGAGGCCTTGAACATTATGACTCTGTTGTTGCTACAGGGTGCTTTTATAAAACTCGAAGGGATTTGATAGGTACAGAAGGAAGCGATGAGGACAATTGGGGAATCGGGATGGACGCTTCTAGAAGCTGGACCGGTGAAACTTCCAACAACGGTCAACATCAGCACGGACTAAGTATTCAGAACACGGGAAGCGGTCAAACGCATACACATACGCTAAACGCAAATACGAGCATCACGGGGGTTTCAAACGAGCCCCCGTTTTATTGCATGGCGTATTTCGTCCGGTTGCCGGAGTGAGGTGAAAAATGGCGAAATTAAAGAAATTTGATTTTCATTACACCCCTACCGGAACCGGCGTAATCAGTGGGCCAGATGTTCTTCAGCAAACTGAGGATGCAATTAATGAGATTGGAGAATATGCAGACAACGCATCCGATAACTCAGAAGAAGCTTTAAACATTGCAAAAGAAGCACGTGAAACAGCTCAGACTGCTAACTCAACTTCTTCTAATGCCTTAGCTGAGGCGAATGCCGCCAATGAAAAGGTAGAAACGTTAAAACAGGTTGTAGACGATTGGGATGCTGACATTCAAAACGCCGTCGCCGCGTCTAAATCTGCAGTAGATGCCTCTACCGTGGCGGTTAATACTGCCAATTCGGCACAATCGACAGCTAATGAAGCAAAAGTCTCAGCTCAAGAATCCGCTGCTAATGCACAAGCCGCGGCCAATAACGCGGCTCAGGCGGTACAAACTGCAGAAACCGCTCAGCAAGCAGCAGAAACAGCGCAGGGTAACGCCGAATCTGCATTAACCTCTGCTACGACAGCGCAAACGGCTGCAGAAAACGCGGAAGCTAAGGCTACCGAGGCCGCAAATAGTGCGTACTGCGTTCGAGTAATCGATCAGGAATTATCAATTTCTCAGACGATTACGACGGCTGATTTAAAACCGCAGGGCAATATCAAAGTTGGGGATACCGTTGTCGGTATTGACGGGCGCATGTTTACGATCGCCAGCATGTCCGAGGATGGTACGACGGCGGTTTTAAGCAGTACATATGTCGATTTAACGCCAAATGTGTCGTACTCCGCCGCTCAGCAGTTAACAGACGCTGAACAGCAGACCGCACGAAACAACATCGGTTTTACAAACGGTGTGAACGCATGGGCTGACGACAACTTCAATCAACGAACTGACGATTATCTATGTCCGATTCTCGAAGAATTGATTTTAGAGAACGGCGGAACTCAGCAGGAAATCGATGACATCAAAAACGCTGAAAACTCAGGAGGGGCGAGTTAAATGAAAACATTAGATGAAGTCAAACAAGAATATTTAAAACAGGCGCTATCGCATCCTATTGAGCCTTGGAGCATTCGAGACGCAAACGGTAGGGTAGTAGCACGTTCGACTATAAAACAGCACCATGCGTTTGTTAACGCTCAGGATGAAGCGTATGCGGCTCAACATTACAAATTATCAGAGCGATTCAAAAATGAAGAAGGCAAGTTTATTAATTACTACTGGATGGAACCGAGTGAAAAGGGTTTGTTTAAGAGTTCCGACGGTCAATTTTATAAAGCAGCGGACCTTCCCGAGACTGATGACACATTTGTAAAACGTCGGTATTCAGACACGATTAGAGCAGAAAGAAACGCCAGAATTTCAGACACTGATGACTACATTCGATTGCCGGACATAACAATTCAAAGCCAAGCTAAAGCAAAGCGAGCCCCGTTGACAAATGAAGATCGGGCGGAGCTCGAGAGCTATCGACAGGCGCTTCGAGACATGACGGACTTAGAAGGTTTCCCGTTCGTCCAGTGGCCCGAGTTTCCGACCGCTTTGGCTTACGAGCTACAGCAGAAAGTCAATGCAAGATCACAAATGAGAGGAGGTTTCAATGCTTAAAAAACTGA